>Ga0182014_10000521_pt1 | contig 51194 bp, 58 predicted proteins | sample 612S2DmetaG_FD_120489 | JGI IMG/M metagenome (GOLD analysis project Ga0182014, IMG submission 120489) | Permafrost microbial communities from Stordalen Mire, Sweden - 612S2D metaG | ecosystem: Environmental > Terrestrial > Soil > Wetlands > Permafrost | place: Sweden: Stordalen | collected... | reverse complement strand
CGACGTCATGACGGACATCGTCTCAGGCCTCGTCAACCTCAGGATACTCGGACGATAGGAACAGATACGGGACGAGAGAAACAAACCCGATTCGAACCATAATAATTACGCACAAGGTCTAATCATCAATCCACAGTAGTGACTAGAGTTAGCGGCCTGCTATAGGCCGTACTTGATAAGGATCAAGACGATAGTATTGCGGTCCATACGAGCACCACTATCCTAATGTTTCTTATGACATACGGATGCGAATTCAATCTACTTACCTCCACTTTGTGAGTATCTCTTCCCTCTTGAAGGTGGCAATGCTCAGATAGAAGAGAAGCAGGTCGACCACCAAGAAGATGCCAGACATGATGAGCAGATTGATTATAGTCAATTGAATCACACCGATCTCGGTCATCACGTAGATGATGAGGAAGGGGAAGAACATCACCCCGGTGAACTGCTGTACGCTACGAACGTCATTGGCGCGTGCGGATAGGATGACGGTCAGCTCGATGGAGAGTATGCTCGCGAGCGGTGCGAGGACGAGGAGTATCACTCCGAAGCTCCAGTTTGGATAGTAGAGATACCCTAGTCCGGCGTGAGTGACCAGGTCTATCATGACCATGAAGACTACCGAGCTAGCCCAGATCGCGGCAATCGGTGGGACGAATGCAGCGATGCTCTTTCCTAGCAGAATCTCACTATCCGTCATGGGCGTTGCAAGCAGCGGTTCGAGGCTCTTCTGGATCTTCTCGCCGACTATGCTGTACGAGGCAATTCCAGTCGGGAGACTCGCCGCTCCGATTACGTACCAAAAGGAAAACGCGTTCAGAAACGGGGCAACAGATGCGGATATGGTTCCTGTGCCAGCAACGCTTTCGATCGCAACAAGTACCCCGGGAAATCCCAACGCAATACCGAGTGGGAACGCTATCGTGGCGTAGAGGACCCCCTTCCTCCTCTTGAAAATCTCGAAGTCCTTTGATGCGACCGACCACGCGTTCTGCAGGTCCATTTCTATCACTGGCTCCTGACCAGCTTCAGATACACGTCCTCCAGAGTCGAGCTCGCCTCCGTGACGAACTGAATGCGGCCCCCCGCAGCTCCGATTGCACTCATAATGTCAGGGTTCTCCTTCTCAGGATCATTCACCCCTATGGTGAGCTTGTTGCCTTCGCCCACCTCGACATTACCGGTTGCGACCTTCTTCGCTGCAGATATGATCGCGTTATTGACGCTCTCGAGCTGGACCACAACCTTCCTCCCGCTCGCTGACCGTTCGAGCTCGGCCGGGGTGCCATAGGCCATCAGCTTGGTGTTCAGTATCGCGATTCTGTCGCAGATCCTCTGTGCCTCGTCGAGATTGTGTGTGTTGAGGAAGATGGTCTTCTTCTCTTTCTTCAGCGCCAGAATAAAATCTCTGACAGTCTTCGACGCTTCCGGGTCGAGGTTGGCAGTCGGCTCGTCCATGAAGAGTATCTGTGGATCATGAATGAGAGAGCGCGCTATCGCAAGCTTCTGCTTCATTCCCTTGGAGAAGGTTCCTGCCGCCAGATCCCTCTTATCCCACATACCAAGTAGCTTGAGGAAATACTCTATCCTCTCTCTTCTCTTTGTTTCATCGACCTTGTAGTACCTGCCGTAGAAATCCAGGTTCTTGTACGCGGTGAGCTCCTCGTACAGACCCACATTGTCCGGAACCAGTCCGATGATTCTCCTGATTTTTGGTTGATCTAAGCTGTTTCCAATGTCGTATTCCCCTATCCTGGCGGTACCGCTGGTCTTCGATATCAGACATGTCAGCATCCGTATGGTGGTCGTCTTTCCGGCGCCGTTGGGACCCAGAAACCCAAAGACCTCACCCTCATCCACATGGAGCGTGAGGTTGTCGACCGCCGTGAGATCACCGAACCGTCTTGTGAGGTTCTCTGCATCTATCAGGCTAGGTCAAACTCCATCGCACTCTCCATATACGCGCCTTCCGGACCAGCGTAGTTGTACATCATATTGAACGACCTCCACCGGAGTCAGGGCGCATCCCGGTATGGACAATTTAGAGTGTTCGCTACTGTACAAAATTTGTACATTGACAGGCTTTGGAGCTGAGGCGATGAGGGTCCTGAGAAGATGATTGAGGACTCGACTATCACGCCGGATGAGGTCAAGACCGTCGGGCCCCCGAGATGCATTCCACAGCCGTGGTCTTGCCAGCACCGTTGGGTCCTATGATTCCGAAGATCCCGCCCTGCTTTATCGAGAAGGATACATCATTGACCGCGGCGAAATCCCCGTACCGTTTGACGAGGTGTTGAACCGTAATCACATGTTCAGAGTCTGCTTGCGAGCCATGAAATGAATCGCTGACTGTTGGCTTCTGGGTCATTCGATCACATCAGTGGACATACACTCGCCACGATGGAGGCTCCGCGTTGCCAGATTTAATGGTCGCATGGAATCGACGCTCTAACTCCGAATGCCAGAACGGCAACTCTGAGCGAACCGATGAGATATGTTGAGAGCGGAGGGGGGCTCAACCACATTCGCGTGCTCTCTCTGAAGGTATGAGTTCCATCCACACTCATATGTCGAAGTATTTGTAGCGGTTAACCACTACATCTACTTTCGATTGTGGGTCGGGAGGGACCTACCCCTCACATGGGTCGGCCCGTGACTCAGCCCCAAAGGGTTCGGGCCGCGGCTGGTTTCGAACATCCTTGTTATGGTTTGTTATTGGTGACCTCGGTGCCTTCGTCAACGCAAACTGGAAATGAACTCGGAGAGGTGCTCAGATCTCACCGGCCCCACCAAGTATACTATACTCGTAGTGAGAACAAGCAATTTGTGGTGAACTCGAAGGAACAGTTCGAGCTGGTGCGTGGCAACTGGGGTTACAAGTGCCCCAACTGGATGATCCTGCCCCTCGACTACAGGGGCAACGCCAAGATGCCCTGTTGCATGGGGAGCGCGAACGAAGGTGTGCTGCAACCGCGACTGCGTATCATTGTCGGTAGAGGCAGTCGTCGCAACGTTCCGTCGCGCGATGAGAGTGATTCCGATTACGGCAGCCCATATGATTAGCGGGTAGCCGCCTATCCTCTCGAGCAGACTGCCGAATCCCGAGTGGCTACCGACCAGGAAGCCGAGAATGCCGATCAGGCCGATGACGCCGAGTGCCTCCGTGAACCGAGCCACGCGTCTGGCTTCGACTCGAAGAGCTTTTCCCACAATTATCATGCCGATGTTTCCGAGGATGATTCCCAGGATATCGAGGAGGTGGATGGTTAAGTCGACGTTGGCAGGGCTGAGTCCCGCCGCGACCTTGCCTACGCCTGCGAGCGCGAGAAGAACCAGTCCCGCGTCGCTCGATTTGCTTCTTGGCCAAATATCACGGGTTAGACAGACGCCCAAGAAGATCGCCACACCAGTTATCACAAACCCGGCGTTCTCTGCAAGATAGAGGGGCGAGCAGTAATAGCCCGGAAGGCCGCCAATCTTGACCGTTCCGCAGACGGTTACCCCGAGGTCGCTGACCGAGTTGCTAATCATGCTGTAGGAAGGGGGTCCTTTCCACGCGAGCTGGGCGATGGCTTGGCCGACGAAGTACGAGAGCGAGACAATCCAGCTTGTCCCACCGAGGAGAGTGGACCTTGTGAGTGTTGTGGGAAAGAGGCCTTCGCGTGTCAGCCCTGAGCACCTCAGTGGTTCGTGTAGTACTCCGCCACTGCTCTGAACGACTCCTTGGGTTCCCATGGCATGTCCGGGTAGGTCGTACCGTGTCTCTTCCCGCCTTCGTAGTATTTTACGAGGCTCAAGCTTCCCATGTCGAGGTCGTATCTCGGGTCGTCGTCGTACGGCTTGGTTTGCTCGACGAACGTTGACACGAACGCGCCGTAGACGCCCGCGTTGTCGAGGATGGTCAACTGGTCGACCAACTCACGAGCCTGCAGGCCCTCGTCTCTCACGTGCTTTCCGCTCGTCAGTTTGGGTCTGATTAGCCTGCCCAGCAGCGGTAGCTTGTAGTGGAGATACCGAGATTTCTCGTCGATGATGTCTCCGCCCAGGCCCGCTCCGTTGACCTCCGCTCCCTCGTAGGTCTGGACTCCGACTTCGGTTATGACGACAGGTTTTCCAGTCTCCAAAGCGGGCTTGAGCATCTCCGCGTAGCGATCCTTGATCCGGGCAGCGCGATAGTGGTCCAGCCCTACGAAATCGAAGAGGCTCCAGTCTACCGATTCCCACACCAGCGAGGCGTATGTTATCTTGCCGTGGAAGACCTGCCTCACCGAGCCAGCGACGCTACCCAGGAAGCTCCCGAGCAATCTGTTGTGTTCCGCTGCTTTGAGACGGGCGATCGATTCCGCGATGTTGGCGGGTTGTTGCCCCGGCTGCCGTCGCTGCCCGAAATCCTTCGCCAGGTTCGCCATCCTTTCCATGACGTTCCTGCCCTTGACGATGCCGTTGACGAAGAGGGTGAACTCGCCGCCGACGACGAACACGACCTTGTCCGGATATTCCTGGTTGAGTTTCTCAGCTTCCACTGCTGCTTTCACTGTGTGTGCCAGTGTCGTTTCTTGCGCCTTGTCGATTATGGTCGGGGAGAACCAGACCTCCAACCCCTGCTCCAGGGCTGCGCGGGCGCTCGTGGTCAGACGGCCGATGTCGGAGCCTGTTATCTTGACCGCGTTGCAGTGGAGGTCCTTTTTGATTATCTCAAGCTCTCTTCGGACGGTGGCGACATCGAAATCCGGACGCCAATTGAAGGCCATGTACATGCCGGAGTCGTAACAGATTCCCTTCAGTTTCATCGAAGCATCACTCCTCACTCTGATCAGGTCTGAGCATGCGAAGGATTATGCGCGCGTCGGGCACGTGGCTCCCGGTTTCTTTGGGCGAGGAAAACGCTAACCTGGACAGGCCATTGAGACAGGCCATGATAGCTTGCACCAGCTCATCCGGGTCATCTTTCGCGATTTCGCCTGTCGCCTGCCCCTCGACGATGAGCCCTCGCATGATTTCGCGAATGGACAGGCCCTGCTCCTTGATCTTCTCGCGAAGGTCCGCTGGAAGACTGTCACTGGCCATCGCTTGGTAGAAGAACTGGTAGAATTCGGGGTCTTTACGCCTACGCTCAAGTATTCCAGCCAACATCCGCTTCAGGCGGTCCCTCGGTGTCCCTGGCATCTGCTGGACGATCGCACGCAACTCCTCCGGGGGTCGGACCGACCGCCTCGCCAAGACCAAGAAAATCGCCTCCTTGCTCTGGAAGTAATGGTATGCCAATCCCGGGCTGACGCCAGCCTCGGAGGCCACGTCGGACATCTTGGCAGCCATCCCCTTGCGGGCAAATACCTCCCTCGCCGCGGCTAGAATCTTCTCCGTGGTCTCCTCTCGAATCTGCCTATTGGCTTGGTCTGTTCGGGGCAGGCTAAATCCTCTCAGTATTGATTAAATATTTAATTAACATATAACTCTATTGCCCCTATTGGCTTGGGCTTACCAATCACCGCGTCACCGTACGAAACAACGAGCGACCATGAGGCGATCCATTACAAATGAATGACCCATCCATGAAACGAAAGTATACTGGTCAAAGCTCACCGGCCCGAGAGACTGCGGAGCAGATTAGAGCCAGACCAGAGTGCGGAGGGTTCTGGAGCGAATTCTACATCTACTCAGACATCTAGTTAGATGTCGAAGTAGAGGTAGAACTCGTACGGGTGCGGTCTTGCGGAGACTGCCCTATAGTTCGCCATCTCAAGCTCGATCATCATCTCTACGAGGTCGTCCGAGAAGACTCCCTTGAGGAACTCCGAGTCGGACTTTAGCGACTCGATCGCCTCGAGGAGGCTCCCGGGCAGCTCCCTGACTCCGAGCTCCTTCCTCTTCTTGGGCGTCAGCTCGTAGATGTCCTGGTTGACCGGGTCTCCGGGGTCCAGCTTGTGCTTGATCCCGTCAAGCCCTGCCGAGACGATCGCCGCGAAGGCCAGGTACGGGTTCGTCGAGGGGTCTGGCGTCCTGAACTCGGTCCTCTTCCCCTTCATGCCGGACTTGCCCTTGTAGTGGAGCGGAATCCTCACGTTTGCCGACCTGTTACCACGGCTCCATGCGACGTAGACCGGTGCTTCGTAGCCCGGTACCAGTCTCCTGTAGGAGTTTGTTGTGGGGTTGGTGATGGCGCAAAGCGCTCTGCTGTGGGCGAGCAGACCTCCAACGTAGTACCTTCCGGTCTGACTCAGGTTGGCGTACTCGTCCTTCTCGTCGTAGAAGGCGTTCTTGTCGTCCTTCCAGAGGCTCGAGGAGACGTGCATCCCTGAGGCGTTGTCGCCGAAGATAGGCTTGGGCATTATGGTGGCGATCATCCCCCTGTTCGAGGCGACGTTCTTCACGACGTACTTGTAGGTCATGATGCTGTCGGCCATCGGAGTGAGGGTGTCCCTGTAGATGTTGATCTCGCACTGACCAGCAGTCGCGACCTCGTGGTGGTGCGCGTCGTTGATTATCCCGAACGACTCGTCAAGGTGGTAGGCCACCTCGCTCCTGTAGTCCTGAAGCGTGTCGGACGGCGGAGTCGGGTAGTAGCCTTCCTTGAACCTGATCGGATAGTTCGTGCCGCGGGCCTCGGCTGCGGACTCTACGGAGGTGATCCTGTGGCTGGTCCCGAACGGGCTGGCCACGTCCCAAGTGACGGAGTCGAAGACGAAGAACTCCATCTCTGGCCCCCAGTAGGACTGGGTGAACCCCGCCGCCTTGACCGCGTCCTCGGCCTTCTGGGCGATGAAGCGCGGGTCCCTGGAGAACCTCCCCTTCTGGTAGCCCCAGTGGACGTCGCAGATCATCCTCGCGGTTGGGAAGCGCTGGTCGCCCCACGGGATGATGCCGAACGTGGATGGGTCCGGGAGCAGGAGCATGTCCGAGTCGAAGATCTCCGCGAAGCCCTTGATCGAGGAGCCGTCGAGCTTGGGGACTCCGCCCTCGAAGGCGTCTTCATCGAGCATGTTGTACGGGATTGTCACGTGCTGGCTGCGACCTGGAACGTCCGTGAACTGCAGGTCGATGAACCGAATACCCTTTGACGCTACTGCGTCTACGACTTGTTTTGGTGTCCTCTTTCTAGGAACATAGCCTTTTGCCGACTTGTCGAAAGGCAAACGACCCGCTTCTCGAATCTGCGGTTATAAGTTTTGCTGACGCGAATTTACATCCGTCCATAAAGTTACCAAGAATCTTTATCAAATGCGCACTAATAGGGTGATGTTGCTCACAAATGAAACCTGACGACCTGGACAGGTCGCTGCTCAAGGAGCTTGAGATTGATGGGCGCCAGTCATTCAGGGACCTCGCCAAGAAGACGGACGTCTCCGTCGTGACGGTCGCCCAGAGGGTGAGGAAGCTCGAGGAGGACGGCATAGTGAAAGGGTACTCCGTGCTCATAAACCAGGACAAGCTCGGCTACGAGATCACCACGATAACCGAGGTGACGGTCTCAAAGGGCAAGCTCGTCGAGGTACAGGAGAGGATCGCCAAGATGAACTCAGTGTGCGCGGTCTTCGACGTGACGGGCATCGAAGACAGCATCGTGATAGCCAAGTTCAAGAACAGGGACGAGGTCAGCGGATTCGCAAAGGAACTCCTGAGCATCCCTCACGTCGAGAGGACGAACACCCACCTCGTGCTGAACACGTACAAGGAAGACTTCAGATACCCCCTCGTCTCAGAGTAGCCGACCCCTCACTCTTCATATAGCTCGGTCTCCCAGCGCTCAAATCTTGAGACCCGAGAGAAAGAGCGACCTTCCTCCCTACAACATCGTCATCGACGACGTCAGCGGAGGAGATATCGCGAACATTCTACGAGGGTACATCTTAGTCGGCGAACAGAAGATACGCTTCAAGGGCATCGCCTACGGACGTTACGGAGGGCAGAACGTAGCCCCGCGCCTCTCGCCCCTGGCCAAGAAGAAGCTGAAGGCTGTCTTCGGGGACCTCCCCAAATTCGAGGAAGACCTGCAGATGAGACTTGTCAGCGGCGAGTTCGAGATAAAGCCTAAGGGCGGAATCCCGCCTCCCCAGCAGACAGGTTAGGAGGAGGGAGAACGAACCTCATAGTCGGGGGCACAGGATTCATCGGAGGCCACCTCTCCGAGTACTTCTTCACCGAGGGGGAGATCTCCAAGGGCATCTTCAGGAAGGGATCCCACCTGAGGATAATGGACCAGTGCGGGGTCCAGTGCCTCGAGGCGGACGTCATGGACAGGCACACCCTGCACGAGCCGCTGGACGGGGTGGACGTGGTCTACAGCATCGCGTCCCCGCCCCCGGGGAGCGCGCAGGAAGACTACACCAAGTTCAACCAGGTGGGCCTCACCAACCTGCTCGAGGAGGCCCACGAGCACGGGACCAAGACCTTCGTCCATCTGAGCACTCTGGACGTCTACGGATTCGGCTCGGGGAGGATGGTGGGGAAGGAGAGGGTCCCGAGCCCGACCGAAGAGTATCAGCGCGCGAAGCTCGAGGGCGAGAGGATAGTCACGGAGTTCGGGAAAGCACATCCCGAACTGCAGGTACGGATCGTCAGGGCGGCCAAGGCGGTGGGTTCCAGGGACCCGACCATCGTCACGCCTATACTCAAGATGATAGAGAGGGGCAAGGTCACCCTCCCCTCCGGCAGCTCCGCCAAGATGTCGTTCACCCACCCGAAGGATGTCTCACAGGCCCTCTTCAAGGCAGCGGGCTCTGTCGGCGACTGGACGCCCTACCAGGTGAAGTCCTTCGACCTGAGCGTCGACGAACTGGCGAGGTCGCTCGTCAGTGCGGGAGGGAAGAACGTCGAGGTGAAGCAGCAGGGGGTCTTCTCGGGCAGGGGCCTCATCGCGCAGTACCCCGCGGAGGAGATTAAGGCCGGACTGACCCTAGCCGAGGAAGATTCCGCGAAGAAGCTCGCCTATTCACCGGCGTTCAGTCTTGAGAAGGTCGTCATGGAGGTGTCCGCGTGGTATCGCAAAGAACCATGGGTGACGAAAAGCCCAGAATAGGCTTCATCCTCGGGCGCATCGGCAGTATGGTCGAGTCGAGCCGGGACAAGCGCGCCACCGCCCTGGCCGAGCTGAGGTCGGCCGAGGAGGGCGACCCCTTCAGGATACTCATAGGGACTGTCCTCTCCCACAGGACGAGGGACGAGAGCACGAGCAAGGCGACGGAGAGGCTCTTCTCGGTCTACGACACCCCTCAGAAGCTCGCGGACGCCGACCCGAAGTCGGTGAGGGAGCTCATCAGGGTTGTCGGGTTCTACAACATGAAGACCAGGAACGTGATCAGGGTCGCCAAGCAGATTGTCACCGAGTTCGGGGGGGAGGTCCCGGACGACCTGGAGAGCCTGCTGACCCTGCACGCCGTCGGGAGGAAGACGGCGAACTGCGTCCTGGTCTACGCCTTCAACAAGCCTGCGATACCCGTGGACACCCACGTCCACAGGATCGCGAACAGGCTCGGCCTCGTGAAGACCAAGACACCGGAGGAGACCGAGCTGGAGCTGATGAAGACCGTACCCAAGAAGTACTGGCTCGAGCTCAATGAGCTCTTCGTCAGGTTCGGCCAGACCACCTGCAAGCCCGTCGGTCCAAGGTGCGACATCTGCACCCTCACGGCCGGCTGCGGCTACTATCGCGATGTCGTCCTCCCCAAGACGAAGTGATCGACTACTTGCCCTTCTCGTTCTGGTAGAACCCGGAGTATAGCGAGGTCGCGGGCTTCTCGTTCCTGAAGAAGACCAGCTGAACGAAGGCCTCTGAGCGGTGGACCTTCGCGCTGATCGGCGTGAATATCACCTGGGTCGGTTCCCCTCGGTAGCCGCTGTCGAAGACGGCCGACTCCAGCTTTATGATGCCGAGCCGATTCAACGAGGAGCGCGGGAACGCGAGGCCGGTGCACGTGGGGGGGACGCTCACTTCATCGAACCTGAGCTCGTACATTCCTCCTCGCTCGAAGACATAGAAGCCTGAAGGGTCAGGTGCGAGCTCCTCCTTCTCGGTCACGAGGTCCCCTCCGGGTCCGAGGTATCCTCTCTCTCCGCCGTGCAGGTAGATGGTGGAGTCCGTGGGGAGCTTTGAGACCTGCTTCGGAGCCAGGTCGACTCCGTTCGGGTTCACCTTGACGTAGGCCTTGCAGCAGGCGGCGACCTCTTCGCCACTTACGACTGACATCAGGCGGTACCCCTCCGCGGAGAATAAAAGAGCTTAGCGAGTTTGGGGGCCTAGGACCTGGTCCCCCAGAACCCTGTCGCGGCCCCGCCGGACAGTCGTTTCATCCCCACGTCTCGGAACCCTGAGGACCGAAGGAGACCGCCGAACCCATCGTCCCAGGGCCGCGTCTGTATCACTGAGGGAAGCGCTTCGTATGTGAACGCGCCTCGGGCGCCGACAAGCCGGAGGACCGCGCCGAGTATCCTCAGCACCCCGTAGGTGTAAAACGCAAGAAAGGGGGCGTAGGCGCCACGCGGCCTCGAGAAGTCGTAGAGCACGAACCTGCCACCGGGACGGAGGACCCGCGCGGCTTCCGAGGCGAGGAGAGGCGCGCTGCAGTACTTCACGACGTAGCACGAGAGCAGCAGGTCGAAGGAGCCGTCCGCAAAGGGGAGCCTCTCCGCGTCGCCCAGGCAGAGCGAGTCGATTGAGGGGACTCTCTTCCGCTGCGCTAGCCTGATCATCTCTTCCGTGAGGTCCAGGCCGACGACCTCGCCCCGGCCGGCCTGAAGGCCCTCCTCCAGGACGCCTGTCCCGCACCCCACGTCGAGAATCCTCTCTCCTCCCTCTATGGACGCCTCGCTCAGGAGCCATCTCTTCCAGTACCTGTCCTGCAGGAGCGTCGCGGCATCGAGCACCCTGTCGTAGGACGGCGACAGCCCCTCAAAGATCGTCCGGGCGAGCGGCTGGAGACCCCGGCTCATCGTTCCCCTCGGCGCCGAGATAGCTTAATAATCTGAAGGTCTAGTTTCGCCTCGGTTGGACACCCCTCCCGTCGAGCCTGACCTCATGACGCCGTGGAGCAGGAACACCTGGGTCTACGGGCTGAGGACGCCCTTCAGCCTCGTGTTCGTCGGCTGGCTGACGCTCGCGCAGGCGGTGGCCCCCAAGTTCAACTTCGAGATCTACATCTTCACCCTCCTCGCGGCCTTCCTGGGGCTGATAGTCGGTGCGCACTACATTGACATTGGGTCGAGCAGGGAGAAGTTCTCTCCGTATCTGCGGATTCCGCGCGGGATGCTCGCTGTGGGGCTCCTCGCGGTCGGGCTCGGCATCGCCGTGGGCGTGTACATGTCGGTGAAGTGGGACCTTGCCTTCCTCGCCTTCGTCCTGATAGAGGGGTTCGCCGCCGTCGCGTATCCGAGGGAGAACCCCAAGAGGGTGCACTCGTACCTGGGGTTCGGACTCACCTGGGGGACCATACCGTTCCTGGGCGCCTACTTCATCCAGGCGTCGACGATTAGCCTGCTCGCCGTGGGGCTCTCGGTCTTCATCGGCCTCAGCGTCGTGATGATGCACCACCTCGCCATCATGAGCAGGGAGTCGCCGGCGTGGAAGGACGCGCTGTACCTGCTGAAGATATACAACTACTCGGTATACGCCGTCGCAATAGCAGCGCTCGCGGGCGCACTCCTCGGACTCTAGTCTTCCTTCAACCAGAAGACGGACTTGCAGCTGCGGCAGACGCGGCCCCCGTAGACGAGCCCGTTCCGGTCCCGGACCGGCTCGACCTTGAGCAAAGGCATCCCGCAGGCGACGCACAGGTCTTCGGAGGGGCTCTGCCCGACCTTCCGCCAGTCGACCATGTAGTAGGTCTGGAAAATCAGGTCCCCCGCGTCGTCGGTCTCCATCGCAGCCTCGGACGGGCGCCCGTCTAGAAAAACCTGCCCTCCGGGATGGTTTAAACGGCTCCCCCTGCGAGCGGAGCATCGTGGAGAAGCTCTTCGAGAGGTCGATACGAGACGCATCGAAGCTGATGAAGCTCACCGAGGATGACCACAACTTGTTCCGGAGGGTGGACCAGGCCTGCGACGAGCTCCTGATCCCGGAGTTCGAGAAATACATCGAGAGGAAGTTCAACGACCAGGTCCCCGTGATACTCAGGAAGTACGACCTGATGGGGATCCCGATCTCAAAGAAGTACGGCGGTGGGGGTGCAGGTACGCTCGTCCACTCGCTGACCCTCGAGAGGTTCGGTCAGCTGGGGCTGGGCGTCGTGACCTTCGTCGACGTCCATCAGGCCCTCGGCTGCATGACGTTACAGGAGTGGGGGACCGAAGAGCAGAAGCAGAGATACCTGACCAAGGCCGCGACGGGAGAGGTCGTCCTCGCCTACGCGCTCACGGAGCCCGAAGCAGGGAGCGACCCGGTCTCGCTGAAGACGCAGTTCAGGAAGGACGGCGACGACTACTACGTCACGGGCTCCAAGTACCTGATTTCGAACGGGTCGGTGGCCGACAGGCTGATCGTCTTCGCCTACCCCGAGGGACAGGCCAAGGGGATGACCGCGTTCCTGGTCGACTCGAAGGAGAAGGGGTTCTACGTCGACATGAAGCTGGAGGAGAAGATGGGGCTGTTCACCTCTGACACAGCCATGCTCTCCTTCGACAACCTGAGGGTCAGGGGGGAGGACCGCATCGGCGAGGAGGGGAGGGGGCTCGCTGTGGCCTACTCGGCCCTCCTGAACGGGAGGATAGGGATAGCGTCGGGCTGCCTCGGCGTGATGGAGGACTGCCTCAACCAGGTGAAGGAGAGGGTGTCCTCGAGGACTCAGCACGGCAAGGCGATAGGCAAGCACCAGCTCATCCAGAGACATGTCGCGAGGATTGCGTCGAACCTCGAGTCTGCCAGATGGCTGACCTACCAGGCGGCGCTGAAGAAGGAGGAGTACGATGGCAACAAGACAGACCTCGGGCTCCGGTCGGAGGCCGACAGGATCTCGGCCGTGGCGAAGTACGTCTCTTCGAGGGCCGCGTTTGAGTCGGCCGACAGCGCGGTCCAGTGCTTCGGGGGCTTCGGGTACTCGATCCTGTCGCCGGTAGCGAAGCACCTGATTGACACCCGCGTCGCGCGGATCTACGAGGGGACCGACGAGGTGATGGAGCTGAAGATCGCCTCGACCGTGCTTGGCAAGGACTTCGAGGCGTACAGGTAAACAAGAAGGGATAAAGACCGAGACCGGCGGAGGACGAACATGCAACTCCATCTTGAAGGTTCGGAGGACCTCAACCTTCCAAGAGAGCGGGTCTTTCGGCTGTTGACCGACTCGAGCTTCATCGCCAAGTCCCTCCCGGACGCCCAGGATGCTAAGGTCATCGACGAGAGCAACATCGAGGCGAAGCTGAAGATCAGGATGACATTCCTGACGACCCACATGGCCGTGAAGCTGAAGATAGCCAACGTGGTACCACCCGGCCACGCCAGGCTGTACGTGGAGGGCTCCGGCAGCGGCAGCAACATGAAGATCACCAGCGACTTCGACCTCGAGGGCGATGCGGCCACGAAGATGAAGTGGGCTGCGGACGCGGAGATCACCGGAGTGATGGCCGGGATTGGCTCGAGCATAATTAAGGGGTTCGCCGAGAAGAAGGTCAAGGAGGTCTTCGCGGGCATCAAGAACGCGATGGTGCTGGCGGGCCCCGACGCCGGTCACATGTAGTCTAGAAGAGTCGAGGGCCTAGTCTTCCTCTCCGGTTTCTTCACCTGGCCGGTCGAGACCAAGCTCTTCATGAACTTCTCCCTGTTCATGCTGCTGTAGTAGTAGGCCTCGTCAACGGTCCCCTCGGCGAGGAGTATTATCACCCTGCCAGGGCGGGTCCGTCCCGTCCGTCCCTTCCTCTGAATCGACCTTATCTCAGAGGGGACGGCCTCGTAGAAGACGACTAGGTCCACGTCCGGGACGTGCAGGCCCTCCTCCCCTATGCTGCTGCTCACGAGCACAGTGAAGTCGCCCCCGCGGAACTGCTCGAGTGTCAGCGTCTGCTTCTTCTGGTCCATCCCCTCGCTGTCGACCTTGTTGGCCTGGCCGACGAAGCGCATCGAGCTGACGCCGATCGCCGCCAGGCGCTCGGTTATGGTCTCTATCGTGTCCCTGTACTGAGTGAAGACTATGACCTTGGAGTCGGCCTTCCCGGCCAGCTGGTCTCTCACTATCTCGGCCAGCTTCTCGAGTTTGGGGTTCTTGACGTCCTTCAGCTTCGCGGCCTCAGCCTCGATGAAGAGCCAGCGCTTGTCCCTCAGGAGGGCCTGCGCAGACTTGCCCTGCTCAGGCTTCTCTCTGAACCTGACCAGGTACTTCTCCAGGACCGCCGGACCCTGGGTCTCCAGAAGCTCGACCGCGTGGAGTATCATGATGCCCTGGGCCTGGTTGATCAGGGATCCGAACAGGTATCCCTTGTTCCCCCCGCTCGAGTCTGCGGCCTTCAGCCGCGCCAGGATGGTCCCCCTGGCGGCGAGGAGCATCGTCTTCGTCAGCCGCGTCTTCGGGAGGAACCCCGCCTCGACCAGCCTGGTCACCTTCTCGTTGTAGATCCCCTTGAGGGCGTGTATTAGCGTCGAGTACTCGGCCGGGAGCGGGACCTTGATCCCCTCCAGCTTGGTCTGCTCGACGTAGGGCTTCACGTCCTCGTCGTCCTCGGACCTAATCTCGACCTTCTCGATGTACAGGTTGCGCATTATCTCGTCGACCTTCGCCTGCGATCCCCCCGGGGACGCGGTCAGCCCCAGTATCAGCGGGTTCCATCCCTGTCCCTTGTAGAGGTCCGCCAGCTGCGTGTAGGAGTAGTCCTTGACCGACCGGTGCGCCTCGTCGAAGACGAGCAGGACGGTCTCGTTCAGCTCGACCCTCCCCGCTCTAAGGTCGTTCCTGACGGTCTGGGGGGTCGCGAAGACGTACCTGGACCTCCTCCAGAGGTAGCTGCGCTCCACAGGGTCGGTCTCCCCTGTCATGATCGCTATCTCGTTGTCCTTGAGACACAGCATCCTCTGGAAGGTCTCGTAGTGCTGCAGCGCGAGGGGCTTCGTCGGCGCTAGCATCACAATCTTGCCCTTCGGGAACTTCTCCAGCCTCGCCCGCGCCACGAGCATCGCGACCATGGTCTTCCCGAGCCCTGTGGGAAGGACGACCAGCGTGTTGGTCCGGGAGGCCGCCTCCGCGATGTTCTGCTGGTAAGCCCTGGGCTGGAGGGCGTTCTCTGGGAGCAAGGCGGTACTCTCTCCCAGAAGCCCTCGAGCACTAAAAAGCGTTTGTCCGGTTTCACAGAAAAAGCCCAATAGTCATATAATCTCTAACAGGTGCGTGGCGAGAGAATTGAAGGTCACGGTGGAAGCCCCCGCGTCGTCAGCGAACCTGGGGCCTGGTTTTGACGTGTTCGCCATCGCGCTGGACAGCCCCAGGGACAGGCTGACCCTGAGGTCTGAGAGCGCGCAGAGGCTCTCGGTCGAGATGGAGCAGGCCGGGGACATCGTGACGCCCAATTCGGCCGCCAAGAACGGGGCCGGCGCGGTCTGCCTCGCGATAGCCCGAGACTTCGGGATCAAGAAGAGGATATGCGTCGAGATTACAAAGAGGGTGCCCATCGGGCTGGGCATGGGGAGCAGTGGGGCGTCGGCCGCGGCGGCCGCGTTCGGGATGAACGAGCTCTTCGGACTGGGCATGAGCGGCGATGACATGATACTCTACTCTGGCAAGGGCGAACAGGTTACATCCGGGACGGCGCACTACGACAACGTCTCGGCATCCGTGCTCGGCGGGTTCGTCGTGGTGAGGGTGGCAGAGAGGCCGACCGCCATCAAGTACGACCCTCCCGCGGACCTTGCCCTCGTCCTCGTCACACCCCTCCTGGAGCTTCCTGAGCGCAAGACCGAGTACACCCGGTCCGTCATCCCCAAGATGATCGAACTGAATATGATGGTTTCAAACGTTGCAAACGCGAGCATGATCGTCTCAGGCTTTGCGATAGGGAATATCGAGATGATAGGAGCAGGTATGAGGGACAGGGTGGTCGAGGAGGCCCGCAAGAAGCTGATACCAGGGTACGACTCTGTGAAGAGGCACGCGATGGACGCGGGCGCGGCAGGCGTGTGCATAAGCGGAGCGGGGCCCTCGATGTTGGCCATACTCGACAGGAGGAAGCACGACCCCCGCGCGGTGATGGACAACATGGTGGCGGGGTTCGGCGCGGCGGAGGTCGATTCGGACGGTTTCGTGACTAAGGTTGGAGGGGGGGCGGCGAGGGTATGAAGGTCGCGGCCGGCTGGCTCCTCCGCTGCATCGACTGCGGATCAATGTTCGACTCTGACCCCGCAGGTTACACGTGCTCGCGCTGCAACGGCCTTCTCGAGGCCCTGAAAGAGGGAGGCTCCCTGACTAGGGGAGAGCTCTATGGAAGGCCCGCGAAGGGAATCTGGAGGTTCAGGGCCCTCCTTCCCTTCGGCCCGGACGTCCGCCCGGTCTCCCTGGACGAAGGAGGGACCCCTCTTATCAAGGCTGTCAACATCTCACGCGAGCTCAGGGTGAGGAACCTTCACGTGAAGAACGAGGGACAGAACCCGACGGGGTCCTTCAAGGACCGAGGGATGACGGTCTCGGTCACTCGGGCGGTGGAGTCGGGCGTGAGGGTCCTGATCTGCGCCTCGACGGGTAACACCTCGGCTTCCATGTCCGCGTACGCCGCGAGGGCAGGCGTGACCGCCGCGATAATCGTCCCGGCTGGGAAGGTCGCGGCCGGCAAGATGGTCCAGGCGACCGCCTTCGGCGCCAAGATCATCAGGGTCGACGGCAACTTCGACGACGCCCTCTCTATGCTCCTGCAGACGATCTCCGGGCTGCCGGGCTTCGCGGGGATGAACTCGGTGAACCCCTACCGGCTGGAGGGGCAGAAGTCGACTGCCTTCGAGATATACGAGCAGTTGGGGTTCTCCGTCCCCGACTACGTGGTGTTGCCGGTCGGGAACGCGGGAAACATCAGCGCGATATGGAAGGGATTCAAGGAGCTTAGAGACTTCGGCATCACGGAGAAGGTCCCGCGGATGGTCGGCGTCCAGGCCGTCGGCGCGTCGCCGATCGCCAGGGCTTTCTGGAAGGGTAGCGAGACCATCACCCCAGTCGACGACCCGAACACTGTCGCCTCAGCCATAAGGATCGGGAAGCCCGCATCTGCGAAGAAGGCGCTCGCAGCGCTCAGGGAATCGGAAGGTATGGCGCTCACCGTCACCGACGAGGAGATAACGGCGGCCAGAAGTCTGCTCTCTTCCAAGGAAGGCATCTTCGTGGAGCCGGCCAGCGCCGCGCCAATCGCGGCGCTCAGGGAGATCAGCGGCAAGCTCGAGAAGGACGCGGTCGTTGTGTGCGTGTGCACGGGGAACGGCCTGAAGGACCAGGAGTCGATCAGGATCGATATCGAGGACGCGCCCCTCGTCTCGGACAGGTCTGGGTTGACCGACCTGCTGGAACGGCTGGCTAGCCGACCCCTGGTGCCAGCCTGATCACTTGGGTCGTGTTAGGGCTCGGCTTCACGTCGATGGAATCCCCCACCCTCACGCGAATGCCGTTCCTCGATTTTATGACCCCGAAGAGCCTCGCGTCAGCGTCGCGGGTGAGCCTGAGCCTGAACGAAGCCCCCCAAGGGACCGTGTACCTGAGGGGCGCCTTCTCCGTGTCGTCTCGGGCCGTGAGGACCGGAGCGATGTGGCAGACGCCGACTTCGTCCCTGCCGATTTGCGTGTAGCGGTCGGCCTCTAGACGGTCCCCCCGGCGCAGCCTGTCGACGTAGGAGTAGTAGCCGGTCGAGCCGGCGCTTGTGCAGATGATCACCCCGTTAGCTATCGCCGAGTCTGTGAAGGCGCCCCCTTTGCCTCCCAGCACGTCGAGATGATACCTGAGGCAGTTGCTGTCGGCGCCCTTCTCAAGGTAGACGTCGGTGAAGACCTCGCCCCTGACGACCCCGTTAATCTCGACCTGGAGCCGCCTGTACTCGACCACGGTGTACTTCTTTCTCTTGATTTCCTCCAGCGCCTCGAGGAGGCGGTCGAAGCGAACCTCGGCGAGGTATCCCTTCGAGGCCGTAGGCTCGGCGGACCTCACGCCGACGAAGAGCAGAGGTATCGAGATCAGCCTGCCGTAGTCGCTGAACACCCCGTCTCCGCCGACCACGACCCCGATGTCGGGTCTGGTCTGGGTGACCCTCAACCCGACCTCCTCTAGCATGCGGAGGACCGCCGCCCTCTTCACCTTGGGCCTCTCCGGGTCTATCAGGATAGATGCTCTCAAGCTCCACTCACCCGCGCCATGTCAAGTCCCGAGCTGCTCCTTCAGAGACTCGAGCTGCGTGACGGGGCTCTTGCACGCGAAGTTCTCGCAGATATAGACCGCCGGCCTCCCGCCAATCTCCGTCTTGCCCTCCGTGAGTGAGGACGTCTCTGGGACGTCGCCGCCGGCCAGTGCGACGACCTTGTTCGGGAGGAAGCGCCTTTGAACCTCCCTGACCATGTCCTGCACACCCTTCTCGCCCATCGAGCCGGCGATAACCACCTCCTTCGAGCCGAACCAAAAGTCGAGCGCGCAGAGCATGTAGGTGTGCGACACGGGCGAGGACTCCATCGAGTCTCCGAAGGCCTTCAGCGTGGTCTCGGCTTTCTTCCTGAAGTCCTGCCGTCCTGTGAACTCTGAAAGGCGAAGGAGCACGAGCACCGCGACAGAGTTTCCTGACGGGGCCGGGCCGTCGTATCCCTCCTTCACCTTGACCAGGACATCCGGGGAGGAGCTCATGAAGAACCCTCCCCCGTCGGCGTCCCAGAACATCTCGGCCATCTTCTCCGCAAGCCGGATCGCGCCCCTGAGATACCTAGCGTCGAAGCCTGACTCGTAGAGGTCGAGCAGCCCCGCGGCGAGGAATGAGTAGTCCTCGAGCGTCGCCTCGACCGCGACCGCGCCGTCCCTGTACCTTCTGAAGAGCTTGTCCGAGACGACGAGCCTCGAGAGGATGAAGTCGGCGGCCTTCGCGGATGCGTCCAGGTACCTCCTCTCTCCGGTGACCTGGTACGCGCACGCCAGCGCGGAGATTGCGAGCCCGTTCCAGGAGGAGATGACCTTGTCGTCGACCGCGGGGCGAGCCCTCTTCTTCCGGGCCTCGAGGAGCTTGGTCCTCGATTCCCTGATGATCTCTCTCACCGAAGCGGGGTCGACGCCGAACTTGGAAGCGGTCTTCTCAATCGAACCCGCGAGGTGGAGGATCGACCGTCCTCCCTCGAAGTTGCCCTCGGGGATGACCCCGAAAAGGTCCTCGAATAACTTGGAGTCGTTCTTGCCCAGGACCTCCTCGGTCTCCGCAGGAGTCCAGGTGTAGTAGTAGCCCTCTCCGTCCGGCGTGTCTGCGTCCTGGGCCGAATGGAAAGCCCCCTCTGGACCCCTCATCTCCCTCAGCATCCACTCCAGCGTGTCGACGGCCGTATCGAGGAACGCTGTCTCGCCGGTCACCTGGTGCGCCTCGAGGTAGACGCGGGCGAGCAGGGCGTTGTCGTAGAGCATCTTCTCGAAGTGGGGCACGAGCCAGTACCTGTCGGTCGAATACCGGTGGAACCCCCCTCCGACCTGGTCGTGGATCCCTCCGGAGGACATCGACTGCAGCGTCTTCTTCACGGCGCGCAGAGCCGGCTCCTTCTTGGTCCTGGCGTAGTACCGTAGGAGCAGCTCGTGGTAGCTGGGGAGGGGGAACTTCGGAGCGCCGCTGAATCCTCCGTACTGCTCGTCCAGGTTGGAGATCAGCTCCACGTATGCCCCATCCAAGATGGACTTCGGGAGAGTGTCCCTGGAGTGAAGCTCGTAGCCGTGGCTCAGGTGGCTTACGAGGTCGTCGGAGTTCGTTAAAATCTCGTCTCTCTTGTTCTTCCACAGATCGGATATGAAGTCCAGGAGTTGCGGGAAGCCAGGCATCCCGTGAGCCGGAGTCGGCGGGAAGTAGGTCCCACCGTAGAACGGCTTCAGGTCCGGGGTCAGGAAGACCGAGAGCGGCCAGCCTCCCTGCCCGTTTATCGCGATCACGGCCTTCATGTAGATCTCGTCGAGGTCCGGCCTCTCCTCTCTGTCGACCTTTATCGAGACGAAGTTCTTGTTCATGAGCGCTGCGATCTGCTCGTTCTCGAAGGACTCTCGTTCCATCACGAGGCACCAATGACAGCTTGAGTAACCGATGCTGAGGAAGATTGGTTTGTCTTCCTTCTTTGCCTTCTCGAAGGCTTCCTTCCCCCATGTGTACCAGTCGACGGGGTTGTACGCGTGCTTCAGCAGGTAAGGGCTCTTCTCATTGATCAATCTGTTTGGAGGTCGCTTCTCGGCCTTCGACTCGGTTATTTTCCCTCGCCACCCGTCTGTAAATCGTCCTTTGTGACCTTCCTAAGAGTGTTGCGATTTGTTCAGCTCGCAAACCAGCTTGGTGCAGCGAGTGAGCTCGTCTTGTAATCTCTTTCTCGAGTTGGACTTTGATCTGCCTCATGTTGTCACGGTTCTCATACTCCCTTCTTGCAGCTAAGACACACTGGTTTCTCGCGACCTTGATTCCGCTTCGGAAGCTTCTGTACGTAAGGCTGGCCTTGGCCCGACGAGTCCCATCGAGTTTCTTGACGAGCGTTCTAGCCGCAGTCTTCTCTTCGTGCCTCAAAGGCAATCGCGCGATGACAGGCATGACATCCTTCGGGGAAACTGCCAGTTGCCATTGAATTTGGCCATCGATTTTTCGCAACTTGCTTAGGCCGTGGAGAAACCGCGCTGACGGAGTCCCTTGAGGAAATCACTGCACACCCGCTTGTTCGAGTTGCTCAATCCAAAAACGGCAGCGGGCTTACCATTTGAACGTCTGTTCAGGCTGAAATGCCCTTCCGCGTCACAGAAACCACCCAGAGCAGCGTAGAACGATTCGTCGTCGCTAAGCACGTCCTCGTTCACCTTCTGGCAAGGGGAACAGGAAACCGAACGAGTCGTCCAAATCGAAAACGGCCCTCCAGGCGTACTGCGACCATTCTCTGAAGTACCAGGGATTCTTGATTGCATAAACCATTGGCTTGGTGTACACACCGAGTAGGTCCAGGAGGAGACGCAATTGCGCAGGATGAGTTGCGCTTCCTTCAAGCCTGACTCTTCTTCCGTGCCGATACTAGTGCATGTCTCCAGCAGCGAAGAATGAAAGGTATGTCTTGGCAGAGTTGCCTTCCGAGAATGGCCGTGGTCTTCTGTTCGCTATGTTCCATATTCTCGATTCGAAGTGATTCACAGCCACTTGGAATCTGGAGTCACTTTCAGATGAAGAAAACGGGGACTTAAGTTCAGGGATTGTGACGTGCGCAGCGGAACAACCTATCTCTAGATTGTGCGTTCGAGATGAGAACGGGTTGCCTTCCATCGGTGGCAGAATCATATCGACCTAAAAAGCTCCCCTCAAAGAAGTCCGAATTCATTTCGGCTCCAACAACATCAGGTTTTCGTCACGACTTCTCCTAGATTATTCAACCTCCAGAAGAGACCTGATATAATATGAGGGCCTAGTTTGAGGTTCGCCACCTCTGAGAGCAAAGTCTCTTGCAACACGAGCAGGGACTAGGTCTGGCGACCGGTTCCCGCGGGCGCCTGCATGACCGGCCTGGGCCAGATGCCGAGGACAGCCATGACTATGCCCACCAGGGCGACGAATGACCCGATGTAGATGAAGTTGGGGTTGTTGTCCATGAGTGAGCTGCCCCCGACCGCGCCTTCTCCCTGGAGCGCAAAGACCGCGCCCACAAGAAGGAGGAGTAGCCCCACGATTATCATGGTGATTTTTCTAGAGGACAAATCATTCCTTGGACAACCTCCGATAGTCCGGCATTTAGAGGTTCTCAAGCCCCCTTGGCCCCGGCCAGAGGGCCTCAGAGGGTGACTATCTTGTCGAGTTCCCTCTCCCTCTGCCGATAGTCTGGGCAGAAGGCGGCGAGCCTTCCCTTGAACGCCGAAGAGTGGTTGAACTCCGAGAGATGGGCGAGTTCGTGCAGGATGACGTACTCACGGAGCCGCTCCGGGAGGGCGATCAGCTGCAGGTTGAAGGAGAGCCGCCCGTCCCTGGTGCAGTAGCCCCAGTTCTTGATCTGCCTCACGTCTGCTCGGCGGTACTTGACGCCGAGGACCGCGGAGAGCGTCTCGAGCTTCCCGACCACGTACCTCGAAGTCTCCCTCAGGAACCATCTCCTCACGAGTTCCCGGACTCGGGACCTCTGGCTCGAGCGGACGATCACCTCCTTCCTCACCGGATCGTGGATGAGCTCTTCCTTCTCCTGGCTCTCCTCGAATACGAGCTTCAGGTGTTCCCCGTCGAACATGACCTGGTCCGCGTCAAGGATCCTCCTGCTCTGGGACATCTCGTCGAAGTGCTTGAGTATCCAGGTCTGCCTGTTCCTGATTGCGGAGGCGAGGTCCACCTTCCTGCCCCGGGGCAGAACGATCTCAAGCGTCTTGTCTGCCCTGAACCTGAAGTAGGTGTAGCGCCTGCTGGAGCCGACCGTCACCGAGTATTCGATGCGGCGCGTCCCGATCAGGATGACTGGCACTCTGGTTCCCGCCGTGGCCCTGCGGATTAACAAAGTTTCGGTGGCGTGGCTCGCGGCCATCCGCATTCGGAACCGTTTTAGACACCGGGGGAGACTAAGCCTCCGATGCTCAGGGACGAGATGCGCGACGAGCTGCTGAGAGCTGCGCTCGGGCGCGAGACCGTGACCTACGGCCACCTCATGAAGAAGTTCGGGCTCCCGCGCGGCGACACCGGGGAGACGGTGGTGGGCGTCCTGGGAGAGATAGACGGGGCCGAGTCCCGTGAGGGCGCGCCGGGTTTCGCCGCCATCGTGGTGCGCAAGGACACGGGCTATCCCGGAGGGGGCTTCTTCTGCTGGGAGGATATTCCCGAGGGCCTGAGGAGGCCGAAGGACAGAGGGCACGACCCGAAGCTCTCCCAGGCCGAGAGGGAGTACGTGAGGGCTCAGCAGGAAAGAATCTGGGCCTATTACAGCGAACACAGGAGATAGGTCCGGCCCTCTAGGGGAGGATGCGCGGAAGGTTCCTCTCGAGACCGTGCCAGACGCGCCCCACCTGTTCGAGCATCCTCCGATTCTCGTACATTGCTTCCATGTGCGACGTGTACATCCACGTCAGGTGGTTGATGACCCTCCGGTCGGTCACCGGCAGCACCACCTCCTCTTTCGAGAAGAGCCTCCTGAACCATCCCCGACATCTGTAGCAGTAATAGTAGTCCCATTCGGAGCTCATGTAGAGCATCTCCGCCGTCTTGCTTACGGTGACCTGGGAACACCTGAAGCACTTCGAGTCCGCGTAGACGCCAAAGGATCCGAGAGGCTGGGAACCGCTGCCGCTGCCCTCGTCACGACCGCCGCTCCAGTCATCCGCCGAGTCCAACGCACCTCTCTGTGGCGATGAGGGGGCGGGCTCTATTTGAATCTGTTACCAAATATTCCCCAAATCAGTCCGTAGACGAACATCGCATAACGATTTATGTCCCCAACTTATGGCCAAGGCTAACTTGGCCAAGAGCAGAGACAACGCGTCGCAGGCCGCCGTCGACATCGAGAAGATTCACAGGGCTCTGACATCGATAGGCGTCGACCAGGACGCTGCCGAGAGGCTCACGGCGAGCAAGACGCTGGAGAGGGTGGTTGTCCCAATCTATTGGAAGGAGGGGCTTGAGTCGAGGATTAATTCTCTCTGGTTGATCAAGCTCCCAGAGTTCCTCAAGAGCTTTGCAAAAGAGTTCCCCGACGGACAGGTCAGATGGGACCCTGACTACGAAAGCGACGACCCTGCCGATGACGTCGCGGTGCTGGTCCGCTTCAACGTACAGGAAGACGACCAGGGAAACCACTGGCATCCGAAGCCGACCCTGCTGGAGGACGAGGCCTACCAGAGGATGATAGAGAGGTCGTCGTTCAAGGGTATCAAGGCCGTCCACGCTCACCAAGTGGTCCACGGCAAGTAGCCGCCTCAGTGCTTCTGGACAGAGCGTCGGATAGCTAGCGCCCTCACCCTGTAGGAGGCCGCGGCTCCGAACCCGACCAGCGCGATGACGATGGCGAGGACAATGAACACGGAGACGTACTGCTGCCAAATCGAAAGCCACGCGTGCGGGGTGATATCGAACGGCAGGGAGAGCACGACCGAGAGCGGGGAGACCAGGATTACGAGCGCCATCGTGAGGACCTCAAGAGCGCGGGAGGTCCGCTCGAGGCTAGAAGCCAGCCTGGCGTCCTGGGTCGGTTCCAATCCGCGTCCACTGCGAGAGGCTTGTAGTTAATCCTAGCTGAACCAGGCGAGGGGTCCGGAGTCTGGAGGGTCGCTCCGATTCAGGTGCACGGTCGGTCTCGGTCACAGAACTGAGCGCTGAACCGGCGACTCGTCTTCCGTGAGGACTTTAAGTCGGGTCCCAGGGAAGGCAGAGGAGATGTGATGTGAGAGGTCGGAGATCAGGTCCTGGCTCCTCGTCCTGCAGTCAGCTAGGAACTGGTCTCGTTCCGGGCCGTCCGTCATCAGCTCGGCGTTCCTTGCGCTGACCTCGTCGAACGACTCTCCCGGCCTTGCGTGAAGGGACTCGGGAGTCATGCCTATCGCTAGTGTGAGACCGGGCTCCCTCTGGCTGTGAACGGGTCTGTACAGCAGAGCGACGTCTAGGAAGAAGAAGTCGTTCTTCCCGAAGACGTTGAGGCTGATTTCGCGGACCTTCTCGTTCCGCGATCTGATGTACTCTTCAGCCTTCTCCCTTATCGCCGAGAAGTCGGCCGGATTCGCGGCGTCTAGCTTGTAGATCGCGTTCCCGTCGACCTCCGCCGAAGCGACATGAACGTTACCTATCGATTTGAAGAAACCAACCGCTCTCTCCACGAAGTCCCCCGGGCTGAGGGGTTCCAGGACCGGATGGATCAGGCGCAGCAACCTGTCGCTGGTATCGTCCCTCCCTTTCCGCGGCTGAGCTTGCAGGAGCCGCTCAGCCTCTGATGCCTCTGGGCTCGTGGTGACCTGGGAGTAGCCGTTCAGAAACGCTGAATATGGGAAGCTCATCCCTCCGACAACGGGCAGGTAAGAAACGTTGTAGCCCCAAGGCGGGATGGAATCGGCCGGGGCCACCGTAGAGCAGTGTGCCGACGCGTTACAAGCCGCGGTCATGTGAGAGAGCGATTGTGCTTCGCTATTAAAAATGGTTGATTGGAGCGGTTCTCGGCTTCAGTACTTCCGCGATGAGAGGTACTCGGAGAGCTCCAAGAGCTTCCCTCGGGTCGTTCCGACCTTGGCCGTCTCGAGGAGCCTGCGGGCGCTCTCCGCGTATGAGGCCGCTACGCCTTGGGCGTACTCCACGGACCTGTACTGCGAAAGGAGGCTCCGCACCTTCGCCACCTCAGAATCGGCGAACCCGTTCTTCTTCCCCAAGAGCTCCCTCAGGAAACGTCGGTCTTCCCCCGAGGATAGCTCAAGCGCGTGGATTAGGACTATGTTCTTCTTGCCGCCCCGGATGTCTGCGAAGATGGGCTTGCCCAGCGTGCCTTCGTCCCCGACGATATCCAGGATGTCATCGTGGACCTGGTAGGCCATCCCCAGCCACTCCCCGAAGCCGTAGGCTGCCTTCACAGTCGCATCGCCTTCGACCCCTCCCCCGACTATCGCGCCGCTCGCCGAAGAGGCCGCGACCAGGGCCCCCGTCTTCATCTTGATCATGTACTCGTAGTCGCCCTGGCTCACCGAGTCCTTCTCGGCCATCTCAAGGTCGAGGAACTCACCGAGGACCGCCGACCCGAACGACTCGCCAAGCAGGTCGAAGAGCACCCTGAGCGTCTCCCCGCCGGACTTGCGGGAGCCGTACTTGGCGACCTCGCGAGGGACCTGGGCGAGCAGCGTGTTCGATGCCAGTATCGCGAACCGAAGACCGTGCTTCTCCACTATCGACTTCTCGCCTCGCCGGGACTGGGACTCGTCGAGGATGTCGTCCTCCACGAGCGCGGCCGCGTGCGCCAGCTCGTAGGCGACCGCGACGGGCACGGCCTCTTCGTACCCACCGGAGATGGCTTCGCACCAGAGAAGGGCAAGTACGGCCCTGACGCGTTTGCCTCCGTCAAGCGCCCCTTTCACAGCCAGCTCGAGGGTCGAACCTCCGGTCCCGAAGAGTTCCGAGACCCGCGAGTCTATGACGGCGACGTACTTGTCGAGCCAGGGAGGTGTGGAGGACGAGGAGGTTGGCACGCTGGTGCCGGTCGCTCCCTGCGTGTGGTAAATAGTTTCGGTTTCGCCCGGCGTCCCTTGTCAGTGCTCGATGACTTTGTGGATGGCCTTCAGGATCCGAGGCACGGTCGGCATGTAGAGGTTCTCGTGGACATACGGGAACGGGATCCCGAAGCCACCGACCCGGACGACGGGCGCCTTCAGGTAGTCGAGCGCCTCCTCGGCGAGGAGGGCGGAGATCTCGGCCCCGTAGCCCATGATCTTAGGGGCTTCGTAGACGATGACCGCCCTCCCGGTCTTCTTGGCGGACCCGAGGACGGCCTCCACGTCCAGTGGGACGAGAGTCCTCAGGTCGACCACCTCGACGTCCACCCCCTCCTCGGCGGCCTTCGACGCCGCTTCCAGGACCGTCGGAACGAGGGACCCGTAGGTGAAAATCGAAACGTCCGCTCCGGCCCTGGAGACCTGGGCCTTCCCGATCGGCACCGTGTACTCCCCGTCCGGTACCTCGGCGCGGAAAGACCGGTAGAGCCTCTTCGGCTCGAGGAAGATGACGGGATCCTCGTCCCTCATAGCGGAGACCAGGAGCCCCTTGGCGTCGTACGGATTGGAAGGCACCACGACCTTAAGGCCTGAGACGTGGGCGAAGAACGACTCTGCGCTCTGGGAGTGATATGGGCCGCCCTTAATCCCGCCGCCGTAAGGGGCCCTGACGACGACGGGCGCCGTGTACTCGCCGCCCGACCTGTACCTCATCTTCGAGAGCTCCGAGACTATCTGATCGAAGGCGGGGTAGACGAAGTCGAGAAACTCTATCTCAGCGACGGGCCTCATCCCGTATAGAGCCAGCCCAATCGAGACGCCTATCACCCCGCTCTCGTTGAGCGGCGTGTCCATCACCCTCGACGGCCCGAACTCTGAGTGGAGGCCTTCGGTGGCGCGGAAGACGCCGCCGTTCTTTCCGACGTCCTCCCCAAGTATCACGACCTGCTGGTTCCTCTCCATCTCGTCCCTCAGGGCAGAGTTTATCGCCTGTACGATTGTCATCTGCATGCTAGTATCCACCGATCTCTTCTGCGAGCTCGTCGGCCTCTGCGCGGAGGTTCCAGGTCTGCTCCGCGTAGACGTCATCGAACAGGCTCCTCACGTCCGGATGCGGGAACTTCTCCGCCCGGGCGACCGCCTCCTTCACCTGGTCGTGCATGGACTGCCTGGCGTCTGACTCGTCCTCGTCGGTCCAGACCCTCCGTTCCCGCAGGTAATCTCCGAACCTCGCGATGGGGTCCTTCGACCTCATCAGCTCGACCTCCCTCGAGTCCCTGTAGCGAGTGGGGTCGTCCGAGGTCGAGTGGGCTCCCATCCTGTATGTGACGGCCTCTATCAGCGTCGGACCTCCTCCGCTCCTGGCCTTCTCGAGCGCCATCCTCGTCGCGGCGTAGACGGCCATGACGTCGTTGCCGTCGACCCTGACTCCTTCGATGTTGTAGGCGGACGCCTTTATCGCGAGCGACTCCGTTGCGGTCTGCTGGGTTACGGGGAGGGATATGGCGTAGCCGTTGTTCCTGCAGAAGAAGACCGTCGGCGTCTTGAAGACGGCGGCGAAGTTGAGTGCGCTATGGAAGTCGTTGGTGGATGTCCCGCCGTCGCCGAAGTACGCTATCGTGGCGATGTCGTCGCCCCTAATCTTCGCGGCCAGTGCGGCTCCTACCGCGTGTGGGAGCTGGGTGCAGAGAGGCGACGAAGGAATCACGGTGTTTAGCGCGCGGCTTCCATAGTGTGAGGGCATCGACCTTCCCTTGGAGATGTCCTGTGAGCTCGCCATGAGCTGGGCTAGGATTGTGTCCAGGGCCATACCTCTCGCTATCATGACTCCCGAGGCCCTGTAGTCGGGGAAGATCCAATCACTCGGTCTGAGCGCCAGCGCACTCCCGACCTCGGCGGCTTCTTCACCTTCGCAGGGGACGTAGAAACCGATCCTCCCCTGCCTCTGAAGGTTCACCGCCTGAGAATCGAAGGTCCGCGTGAGAAGCATGAGCTCGTAGAAACGTCGCAGCTGAGATATTGGAATCTCTTCTCCTCTCTCCTGATCAACCGCGATGTTGGCCATCAACCTGCTAACACGGCCGGGAGACCGTAAAAGACTTATGACACAGATAGGATAAATATACCACTTATGACACAATTGCGACGCTTTTGCCACATACCACGAGCATCGTCGACAGGATAATCGAGAGCGACGGGGCGATAAGGAAGGACCTCGGCCGCGGACTGCTGAACATACGCGCCCTGGCGAGGTACATTCAGGGCGAGGCCACGCTGGACGGGGAAGAACTTTCAATAGAGGCCGTGATAGGAGCGATCCGACGGTACGACGTCGGGGCGCGGGTCGCCTTGCATGAGAGCACGGGCCAGCTCTTCAAGAAGCTGACCATGAGGAACAAGATAGTGGATCTGGCGATTCTCAACGACCCGGAGATAACGGCCGCGCTCGGCAGGTTCGCGTCGATGATCGACTACGGCATGGGTGAGACCTTCAGGCTCGTCTCAGGCGTGGAGTCGATACGCGTGGTCATCGACGAGAAGAACCTCGACAAGATGAAGAGCATCATCCCGAAGAAGAACATCCCGAAGATCGTTACGGGGCTCTCGGAGATAATCGTCTCGATGTCGCAGGTCGCCGACACGACCCCGGGCGTCGTCTCCACCGTCACCACCGAGCTCGCGATGAACGGAATAAACATGGTGGAGTTCATGAGCTGCGTCCCCGAGCTGATCATCGTGGTCGACGAAAGGGATGCCCTCAGGAGCTACGATGCCATCGAGAAACTGAGCAGGAATCCCGCCGGGGCGCACCCCAAGATTTAACACGGAGCGAAGAGCATCGGCGGACGGCGAAGCATGAGCAGGTCTCCTACTTTGTTTGACAACATCCGGAACGTGCTGTTGATTGTCCTTGTCTTCTTCGTGGCGATTCTCTTCTCTGGGTTCATCCTAGGCCCGATAATCACTCTCCTGTTCTTCCTCTTCCAATACTACTACAGGAAGTCGAAGGCTCTTGAGAAGCAGTTGGCCAACATGACCAGCGGGAGGACCGTGACGGAGATGGATGCCCCGTCCCCCTCTGCTGTTCCTCCGCCCCCCTCGACGGACGCCTGACACCCAGGTCATGCCGGCCTGAGGTCAAGGGTCATTACGAGAGCGTCCTCACCGTCCGGGTAGTACCTCCTGATGCGCCCTTGTTCTCTGAATGAGAACTGATGGTAGAGGGCTATGGCCGCCGAATTGGTCACCCGCACCTGTAGGGAGATCCTCTTGGTCTCTCCTCGGAGGTAACCGAGGACCGCCGTCATGAGCAACCGGCCTATCCCGCGTCTCCTGTGGGTCGCGGAGACCGCCAAGGAGAATATGAGACCGTACCTACCCGAAGACGCGGCGTAACCGAGGACGCTTGAATCATCTTCCGCCACCAGGAATCCCTGGGGTTCCGACACTAAGAGTTGAGAGAATATCTCTCGGTCGTACGGGTCAGGGAAGGTCTGTTCCTCGATCATCAGGACATCGTCCAGGTCTCCTTCCCTGCACCTCCTGATTCGGTACAACGGCTCGGATTCCAGCAACGTATCGCCGACGTAGCGACCAGATTGCCTGACATTAATGCTCTGGCCGCGCCGTTTGATTGGTCACTGCTACAGGGCGAGAGACAGGCCGCTATGGGGTCTTGGCAAACTCTGCGACGACAGCTCCGAGCAGCCTCGTCAGGTCGTCCCTCTTGATACGCACGCTCTTCGTCAGTAGGCCGATGTTGAAGTTGACGTACTCGTTCTCGAGGACGGACGAATCGAGGTAGGTCGGGAGGCCAAAGAGGTCCCCGAACGGGTGGACGGAGCCCGGCTCGCACCGCGTGGTAGAGAGAACCTCCTCCCTGGTTGCGAAGTGCAGCCTCTTCATCCCCGAGATCTCCTGTAGCTTCTTGATGTCGGCCTTGCGGTCGGCGGCTAGGTCGGCCAGCAGGTAGCGTCCGTCATCCGACTTTAGGACGAGGGCCTTCACCCCGGATTTGAGCTCGACCCCGCGGACCCGCGAGGCCTCCTCTGAGGTGTAGACCGCCTCGTGCTCGTAGAGCTGGTGCTCGACCCCCTCCTTCCTGAAGAGGTCCAGCAGCTTGCTCATCTCTTCTTCCATCGCGGCTCACCGGCGGCGCTCTGGCGGGCTAGTGGCCCGAGGTGGGACGGAGGTCATGGGTAGTCGGTCTTGTCGATTACTCGTCCTAGCGGTTCCCCGTCGAGATACCGGATCACGTTCTCGAACGCGTGTTCCTGCCCCAGCCCCAAGGCCTCTGGCACGGCGTCTGCGTTGTGGGGCGAGGCGAGGAAGTTCGGGAGGTCGAAGAACGGGAAGTCGAGTGAGAAGCTCTCGCCCTTCTGTGGGTACCTCCACCACACGTCGATGCCGGCCCTGAACCGGGGGTGCGCCTTCAGGTGGGCGTACAGGGCATCCTGTGCGATGATGCCGCCGCGGGCGACGTTGACGAGGATGCAGTCCTCCTTCATGAGGCCGAGCCGCTGGGCTGTGATAAGATGTCTTGTCTTGAGGTTCAGGGGGAGCGCAATCACGACGACATCTGACTGCTTCAGGAGGTCGTCGAGGTGGTCCATCCCCCAGACCGCATCGAAGTTCTCGACGGGCCGCCCCGAGGTGTTTATGCCCATGGTCCTCATGTTGAAGCCTTTGGCCGCCCGGGCAACAGACTGGCCTATCCCTCCTGTCCCGATTATCCCAATCGTCTTACCCCTGAGGAACATCCCGTCTGCCGGATGGTCAAGTGTGCCGCCCCGCACGAGTCCGTGGTTGCGGACCAGGTTCCTCCCGAAGTAGAGGATCATCGCGAAGACGTGCTCAGCTATCGGTTCCCCGAACGCGCCCCCGTTGGAGCAGACGACGACGTGAGCAGGTACGGCGGAGAAATCAATGAAATCGACCCCGGCCGACATCGATTGGAGCACCTTCAGATTCGGCAGAGCCTCGAAGAGCCCCGTCGTCACCCTCGGGCTGCTCTGCAGGACGAGGACCTCGACCTCCTCCTTCTCGTGGTCGTTCAGCCTGTCGAGTTGCATGAGGGCGTACCGGCCCCTGCCCGCTCCATCCACCTTTTTCGCGAGATCGTCCGGGACATCCATGTCCGTAGCCACAATCTTCTTTCTCTCAGCCACGCTCATTTCCCCTTCTCTGTTCTATTTATCCGTGGCTTGGTGTCCGAGGAGATACGGACTCTCTCCAGTCCATGTCAGACCTCCTCTGGAGGCTTGGACTTCCCGAAGAGCACCGGGAGCGATGCTGAGGCGGCCACGTAGGCAACGACTCCTATCACGAACGGCAGGTAGAGGAGCCCGGCCCCAAGGAGCTCCCCACCGACGAACGTCCCCACCGTCGCACCCACGCCCCACGCCGTGAAGGCGATTGCCGTTGTGGTCGCCCTCTCTCTCTCTTCCACGACGCCCATCGTGTAGGAGAGCAGCATCGCCCAGCCCATAGCCTCGAGCACGCTTCGCACCACGAAGAGGCCGGCCGCTCCCTCGAAGGTACCTGCGAAGGGCATTACCGCCAAGAAGACGGTGGCGCTGATTCCGGAGATCGCGCTCGAGACCAGTATCCCCCTCCTTCTCACGAGTCGGGGTATCAGAGGTATCGCGATTATGGAGGCGGCGTTCGCCAGCCCGATCCACAGGCCGACCTCGTCCTCGGAGACTCCGAACCTGAGCGCGAACCAAGTGGGCAGGAGTTGGATGAGGACCCCGAGCCCGACGCCGGTCAGCGCGAAGACGACCGAGAATCTCATTATCCGCCCCCACGACGTCACGGGAAGCCTGATTCGCACCCAATCCAAGCGCCTCTTGGCCACGTAGGGCAGGATGTCAGGGATGATGCCACCGTCCTTCCCTGGGACCCTCGTCTCCTCGTAGAGCAGGAGTGGCACTATCGAGACCACCATCATCCCGGCCATCAGAAAGTAGGACTCAGAGTGGGCGGCCATCGAACCCTCATGGAAGATGTACTCGATCGTGCTCGGGAGGACGCTCAGTACCGCCCCTATGCTGAGGGCCAGCGTCCAGACTCCCTGGGTAATCCCGAAGAAGGTCGTCCTCTTCCTGGCCGAGGTGGAGTTCGCGACAAGGGGGATGAACGCCGGGTTGACGATGGCGAAGGCGAAACCTCCTGCGAAGCCAATCCCTCCAAGGGCGCCTGCGAAGATCAGCCACGCAGGGTTCAGCGTCAGTCCGAATATCGCGAAGGAGAAGAACGGTATCAGGCTCCCGATGACGACGAACCATTTCCTCCCGTAGCGGTCGGCGAGATACCCGAACGGTATCAGGCCTGCGGTGTTGGCGAGCGCGCTCGCGGCGTAGATGAACCCTATGACGGAGGGGTCGTAGCCGATCTCTGCGAGGTAGACCAGTGGTACGACGTTCATGTAGCCGACAGGGATGGAGTTGATGAGGAGGTAGGACATGAGCAGCTTCCCATCCCGCGTGAGCAGCCTGTCTTCCACGCTCCTCGCAGACAGATTTGTGCTAATATGGGCTTGTGCTCGACGGGCCTCGCCGGGCCGCGTCCGCTGGTTGGTACCCGGGATTCCTAGCGGCCGTCAGTCCATCTTCAGCATCTTCCTGGTAAGCCCCCCGTACGCCCTCATCCAGTCGAGCAATATCGAGACGTCGAAGCCGATGCAGTAGTCCACGACGCCGAGGTCCGAGTACCGCTTGAGGGTCTTCTCGAATCCAGCCGGTCCCGACGTGTAGTTGGAGCCCAGCTCGGCTCGCGGATGCTTGTCGTACTTCAGCGAGAGCTTGATCGTGTGCTCCTCCGCCTCGCACACCTTGGGGTTGGAGAACTCGCCGGCCAACCCGATCGACATCGCGTAGTCGCACGGGCCGAACTGTATCATGTCGACGTCCGTCATGTTAAGGACGTCCTCGAGCTTGTCGTAGAGGGGCTTCTTCTCTATCATGACGGCTATGACCACGTCCTTCGCATACTCGACGAACCTCTTGCTCCCGTTCTCGATGGAGTACCCTTCAATCCTGTGCATCCAGCAGCCGTTCATGCCCTCAGGCTCGGGTCTGACCGCCTTGAGGGCGCCTTGGACCTCCTCGGTGGTCCTGAAGTCGGCGAACATCACGTTCTGGAAGCCCGCCCCTATCGCCCTCTGGGCAAGGAAGTAGCTAGGGACCGGGTCGATCTTAATCATCGTCGACATGTCGTAGAGCTCGGACGCTCTGGCTAGGTTCTCGAGAGCGTAGAGGTCGAACGGCGCGTAGACGCTGCTGAACTCGACGTAGTCCATCATCTCCGAGTTCCCGACGACCTCCATGATCCCGGGCCACGAGCTATGGATGTGGGTTCCCAGCGTCGGCTTCCCCTGCCTGAGGAGCTCCCTGAGCTTGTTCCGCCTTAGGATTGGTGCCATGATTCTGCGGGAAGAGCCAAGTTTGCGTTATAAGCCTTGGAAGCGCCTTTCCGCGTTTAAGTACCCGCGGCCGCCCTCTGGATGCGAATGGACATCCGCAGATACGACGGAAAGACCGTTCTGGTTACAGGGGCAGGTTACGGCATCGGGCGCGCCATCGCGCTTCGCTTCACAAGGGAGGGGGCGAGGGTCGGCGTGCTTGACGTGGATCTCGAGACCGCCGGCGAGACCGTGGGATTGATAGCGTCTGCTGGCGGCGTCGCGCACGCGGTCCGGGCGGACGTCTCAAAGTCTGAGGAGGTGAAGAAAGCCGTCGACGAGGTCGCCTCGACGCTCGGGCCGATCGACGTCCTCGTAAACAACGCCGGGATCAGGTACGTCAGGAAGGTCCTCGAGATGACGGACGAGGAGTGGAACAAGACCATCGCGATAAACCTGACCGGGATGTTCTATCTTACCAAAGCCGTCGCGCCCCAAATGCTGGCGAGGGGCGGCGGCAAGATCGTCAACGTGGGGTCGATGAGCGGGCTCATCGGGCAGCTCGGTCGGGCGGCCTACGGCGCCTCGAAGGGCGGGGTGCTGCAACTGACTCGTTCGCTCGCCGTGGAGTTGGGCCCGACGATAAACGTGAACGCGATCGCACCCGGCTACATCGCCGGGACGGCCATGATGAGAGAAGTGGACAAGGACACCAAGAACGTCGAATGGATGGTCGCCAGCACCCTCGCCCGACGGGCTGGCACTCCCGAGGACGTGGCCGGGGCCGCGGCGTTCCTGGCCTCCGACGACGCGTCCTTCATCACCGGCGCGACGCTCCTCGTCGACGGTGGCTTCAGCGCGGCAAGGTTCAGGGCCTGAGAAAGCCCTGACTGCGGGCGCGGGGCTCGGACCGCGTCATCATTCGGCCTTCAGCGCCCTCCGTGCAGCGAGATAGCCGAGGACCGTGAGCGCAGCGGCGACGAAGATGAGGTAGAGCATGTCGCCGGCGAAGGAGGAGAGCTGGCTGCTCGAGAGCGTCCCGTTCACGATCAACAGTCTCGCCGCCTCGTTCGTCGTGGAGATGGGGTTCACCGATGCTATCGCCTTGAGCCAGTCTGGGAAGGACGTGGAGGGGAAGAGGGCGTTGGACATGAAGATCAGCGGGAGCGTGAGGAAGTTGACGATGGCGACCAGGGAGTCGATGGACCTGACGGAGAGGGCGAGGGCGGTGAAGACGCAGGACAGCCCGAATCCGAGGAGCGCGAACGCGGCGAAGATCCCGATGAAGTTCAAGGGTCCGAACCCGCTCGGCAGGACGAGGCCGTCAGGGATGACCAGGGCTATGAGGAAGGTCAGTAGGGCCAGGGCCATGACCTTGACTAGGTTCTGCACCACCCCCGAGAAGTAGATCGCCGCCCTCGGTATCGGCGAGGTCAGTAGCGTGTTCAGGTAGCCCAGCTGCCTGTCGAGGACGAGGTCGATACCCCCGAACGCCATGTTGAAGACCAGTATGAGGCAAATCACTCCGGCCGTAAGATAGGTGATGTACGTCGGGGCGCCCCCGAAGGCGTTCTGGAGGATGGACTGCTTGATCTGTGCTATCACCGACGCTGGGAGAGTCCCGGAGAGTCCGGCCGTGAAGAGGTTCGTCGGATTGAAGGAGTTGCCGAAGAGCACCAGGTAGAATATCGAGGTGAAGAGCCCGGGCAGCACTGCGGCGGGGTTTCTCACCCACTTCTTGAGGGCCCTGGCGGAGAGCGCGATTGTCTCGTCGATCATTCCTCTCTACCTCGCTCTCTCCATCATGACGTTCTGCAGGAACGAGTCGCTCTCCGATGCGTCCTCGTCTCGCATCGACTTGCCCGTCACCTCGAGGAAGACCTGGTCGAGCGTCGGCTTCGTGAAGGATATCTCCTTGATCTGCACATTCTTCTTGACGATACCCTCGACGATCACCGGCAGGGCCCTCTCGGTCTTCGGAAGCTTGATCCTGTAGGTCTGATCCGTCTTGGTGACGTCGGACACGTCGGGTATCCCTCTGAAGAACTCTGTCAGGTCGCCGGCGTTCTCGCTGAGCTCCAGGGTGAGGATGTCGCCCCCGACTTTCTCCTTGAGCGTCGACGGCGAGCCCGAGATCTTAATCACTCCCTTGTCGATGATGGCGATCCTGTTGCAGAGGGAGTCGGCCTCCTCAAGGTAGTGCGTGGTCATGAAGACCGTGAGTCCGCGTTCTCGGTTGAGCTTGCCGATGTAGTCCCACATCTTCTTTCTCGTCTGGATGTCGAGGCCGAGGGTGGGCTCGTCAAGGAAGAGGACCTTCGGCATGTGCACGAGGCCCATCGCGAGCTGCAACCGCCTCCTCATTCCGCCCGAATAGGTCCTCACCTTCCTGTCTGCCGCCTGCTCTAGGTCGACCAGCTTTAGCAGCTCCTGCGTCCTCTTGCGAGCGTCGTTCCCGCTCACGTGATGAAGCCTCGCCGTGAGCATCAGGTTCTCGACCCCCTTCAGCTCGTCGTCGGCGGTGAGCTCCTGAGGCACGACGCCGATGCTGTCCCTGATGGCCCCCGGCTCCTTGCTCACGTCGTGGCCGGCGACGCTAGCCCTTCCTTCGGTGATCGAGGCTAGCGTGTTGAGCATCTTGATCGTTGTAGTCTTCCCCGCCCCGTTGGGGCCGAGGAACCCGAAGATCTCGCCCTCCTCGACCGAGAACGAGATGTGGTCGACCGCTTTCACCTTCCCCTTGTAGATCTTTGTCAAGCCCTCTGCCTCGATTATCTTGGTCATGCTGAATGGGAGGGCTGAGCGGGTTCGGGTTAAAAACACGGCACACCGTGAGTAATCACGCGATGTGAGTCTTCGCAGTGCTTTGCGGGTGCTCGGTTAATAGGCCGCGGGTGACTCGCCCTCCGGGTTGAAGACTTCCCATGCGGTCCTCTTCGGAGACGGCAGGCACAGGATGGCCGAGATGCACCCGTCCACGGTCGACCTAGTGGTCACCTCGCCGCCGTATCCGATGATCGAGATGTGGGACGAGACGTTCTCGCATCAGAGTGCCCCCATCGGCGAGCGCCTCCGGGAGGGCGATGGTGATGCGGCCTTCGAGCTGATGCACAGGGAACTGGACCCGGTCTGGAAAGAGGTTCACCGGCTGCTCCGCTCAGGCGGGATCGCCTGCATCAACATAGGCGACGCGACGAGGACGATAGGGGGCTCGTTTAGGGTCTTTCCGAACCACGCCAGGGTCCTGATGGCATGCCTCGGCCTGGGGTTCGAGGTCCTTCCCGAGATTCTCTGGCGGAAGGAGTCTAACAAACCAACGAAGTTCATGGGCTCAGGGATGCTCCCGGGAGCGGCGTACGTGACTCAGGAGCACGAGTACATCCTCATCCTGCGGAAGGGGGGAAAGCGGCCCTCAGGCTCCCTCGCCCGGCGGCTGGCTCGGCAGAGGAGCGCTTTCTTCTGGGAGGAGCGCAACGCCTGGTTCAGCGACATCTGGGAGGGCCTTCAGGGGGACAGACAGCCTCTCAGGGTGAAGGGCGCGCGGGACAGGAGCGCGTCGTATCCCTTCGAGCTTGCCTACCGGCTGATTTCGATGTTCTCAGTCCAGAACGACCTCGTGGTGGACCCCTTTCTGGGGACGGGGACCACGATTGTCGCCGCCATGGCCGCAGGGCGGGACAGCGTCGGGATAGAGCTTGACCCCCGCTTCAAGAGGCACGTCGAGGGTAGGGTGATGGGCGCAGTGACAGCTTCGAACTCGTTCAACCAGAGGAGGGTCTCGGACCACCTGGCCTTCGTCAAGAAGATGCGGAAGGACGGCAGGGAGTTGAAGCACACGAACATGCACTACGGTTTCCCGGTCATGACGGGGCAGGAGGAGCGGGCGCGCATCCCCGTCCTGAAGAGCGTGGAGATGAAGGCCGACGGCCTCTTCGAGGCCCGCTACCGATGAACGCGTCATGACTGACGGCCACGGTCAGGCCTAGAGGTCCTCTCGTTTCCTGATCGAATCGCCGGCTGCGTTCAAGATCGCGGTCAGGACCGCGTAGGTGTAGGCCACGGAGACCGCCACCAGGACCGCCGCTAGCGGGACGAGGGGCCGGCCGAGCAGGTCCAGCAAGAACCCGGCGCTGACGACCAGACCCATGACGGGCGCGACCAGGGCCAGGTTGATCGCCGTCTGGTAGAGGAATCGCCTGATGTCGGTCAGGTCCTGTCCCTGGGACGAGAGAATCTCGTCGGTCGTGCTCTGCCCATACCTTGACGCGAAGTACATGCCTCCGCCCATGGTTATGGCCGCGACCTCCAGCGCGCCCGGGAGGGAGAGCAGTATGCCGAGGAGCGAGCCTTCCTGCCCGATCTCGCTGAAGATGAGCGGAACCCCTACTGCGACCGTGACCGGGGTGAGGACGAGCAGCAGCGGCATGACCCTGGCCCGATAAATCTGCCTGACGTAGTGTCGCAGGTCGAGGTCGGACGTCTTTATGATCCAGAGCCTCTCCTTCTCCAGCCACCTTGTCGCCGTCCCGGCCCCGAACGAGCCGATGATGAAGAGGATGAACAGGAAGGAAGTAGGCGAGGACTGGAAGACCCCCGACAGAGAGTAGATGACCATGAAGCCTGAGAGGAACAGGGCGTTGATCAGGAGCGCCCTCCGTTCCTTCGTCCTGACCATAACCAGCCCCTCCTTCTGTCTGACGACCGACCAGACCGACCTTCCGGCCGTGTCCAGCCGGGTGGTCACCTTCCCCAGTTCGTCCCTCGCGCCATCGGAGTCCATGACCTGCAGGACTTCGTAGAAGTGGTTCTTCGACATCCGGAAGCCGAGAAGGAGGAAGGCGGCGAACCACGCAAAGAGAAGCAGCAGGTCGAGAGCCTGAATAGCGCCGAAGGCCCTCCCGTCGACCAGCCCCACGCTGAGCCCGGCGGCGAGCCCGCTCGGAAGGACCTGTGTCAGCGCGCCGAGGAAAGGCGGGGCTCTCGGGATCAGGAGGGTTATCGGCACCAGGCTCAGCGCAACTATGAGTGTGACCATCACGTTCCTGAGAAGCCGGACCCTGGGGGCTATGCTGGACCCCAGTGAGAGGGTGATGTCGGCGCTCAGGAGGAGCCCCATCACGAGGAATGTCAACGTCACAGCGCCGGCGAGGGCCGCATCGAAGAGCGATGTCCCGTAGGAGAGCGAGAGCCTGAAGTAAAGAGCCAGCACCGGAGGAAACGAGAGGAGCACCGTCGTGAACGAATTCATCAGCACCTTGGCTGCGTAGACCTCGCGCGGCCGCACCGGGGAGGTGAAGACGTAGTCCACGTCCGCCGACCGGACCGGCAACCCGCTCCCATTGAACCCGCTCTGAATCAGGCCGACGAGGAAGAGCGCGAGCAGGAGGCTCAGGCCGACGTCGGAGAGGCCGGTAGTACCCAGGCTGAACCTGTTGGAGAACGAGAGGAAGGTGGACCCCACGAAGAGCACGGCGACCACGGAGAATCCCTCCCCGAGGAGAATCGCGGCCGCGGCCGCCCTGGTGAACCTGCCCTTGATCCAGTAGCGGATCAGAATGGCTATCGTCTTCCAAGGATCCAGAAACCCCACTCCCGTGCCCCCTCAGATGGATTCCTCTGTCAGCTTCAGGAAGACCTCGTCGAGCCTCGCGTCCTTGTTTGTATCCGCCATCCTCCTGAGCGTCTGGAGGTCCCCGACCGCGATTATCGAGCCCTTGTCGATTATGGCGATTTTCGTCGCATAGTCCTGGACTATCTCGAGGTTGTGCGTGGAGAGGAGCACCGTCTTGCCTAGCTTTCCCTGCGAGAGGATCCAGCCGTTCACGAAGATCTGGGTCTTCGGGTCGAGCGCGGTGAGCGGCTCGTCCAGGACCATCACCTGGGGGTCGTGTATGGCGGCTGCTATGAGCGCGACCTTCTGCTTCATCCCCTTCGAGAGGCTGCCGAGAAGGGCGTCAGACTTCTCTTCGAGCGAAAACGTCTTGAGCGACTCCCCGATCTTTTTCTCGAGTGGCGCGTCCTCGACCGACCGGATCTTCCCGACGAACCTCAGGAACTCGCTCACGGTTAGGCCCGTGTAGAGCGATGGGTTCTCCGGCAGGTACCCTACCGCCTTCTTCGCCTTCTCCGGGTCCTTCACTATGTCGTAGCCTCCCACGGTGACGGACCCGCTCGTGGGCCTGAGTATGCCGACCACGATCTTCATCAGGGTGCTCTTCCCGGCACCGTTGGGTCCCAGCAGTCCGATTACCTCCCCGGCGCGCACCTCGAGCGAGACGCCTTTCAGCGCGACGAGCTTGTCGTACGTCTTGGTGAGGTTCTCTATGACTATGCCGTCCATAATGACCCGGTCCCCGTCGCCGCGACCATCCGCCCTATGAAGTTAACAGCCGTCCGCCTACAGCTCGAACGTGATTGCGAGGTTGTCGGGGTCCCTGACCGTCAGGCTCCGCTCCCCCCGTTTGAACTCCGGGAACCTCTTGGAGACAGCGTCGAGGTCGGTGGCGCTCGGGAGCGCGATCCTGAACTCCTCCAGGCCCGCATCTCCCTGCCTGTGAGGGGGCCCTCCCTTGCTTTGCCACGTGTTGAGCCCGAGGTGGTGGTGATACCCGCCTACGGAGAGGAACGCCGCTCCTATCTCGGGGAAGTACATCGTGATATCGAATCCGAGTCTCGAGCGGTAGAACTCCACCGACTTCTCCAGGTCTGTGACCCGGAGGTGCATGTGTCCCATCCTCGCACCGTTCGGGAACGGGACGGGGTCGGTCCTCTCTCCCTTCGTGAGCTCCCTGAGCAGCGAGTCGATGTCGAGCGGACCGTTCATTGACGCGAACCTCTGGTAGCCTCCCGCGCCCCTTGACATCTCTTCCCAGTTCGGCCACGCGCTCCGGGGCCGGTCCGCGTAGAACTCTATCCCGTTGCGCTCCGTGTCGTGTAGGTAGATAGCCTCGCTGAAGCTGTGATCGGCGAACCCCTCGTATGCGACCCCCGAGTTCCCGACTGCAAGGAACGTCGACGCGAGGTCCCTCCTCTCCGGAACAAGGACGGCGTAGTGGTATAGCCCGGCCGAGTCATGCAGGGGTCTCGTCGCCGCCGGGTCGGCTTTGAGAATCAAGAGTGGTTCGGCGTTCTGCTTGAACCCAAGCTCGACGAGCTCGAGGCCGTCTGGGCCTGCGCCCCGCCTCTTGATCTGGAGTCTTATGTCGTTCTTGTAGAAGTCGAGTGCTGCGCCCAGTTCCCGGACCCTGAGAGTGGGCGGACCTAGATTCAGGGCGCTCGCTAGCTTGAATGGGACCCGCCGCTGTGCGTGCAGGGATTCTGGGGCCTCAGCCCCGGCCCGATGCGTATCCTGCCTAACCTCGTTCAGAGTCATGCGCTTAACGAGAGTTAATATTGGGAGCCCAATATAAATATATCGCACGTCCAATATGTTTATATTTTGAGGGTGCCAGTCATCTCACGGGGCTCGAGAGTGGAAAAGGAAGATTGCGCAGACTCCGGCATGTGCGACATGAGGGGGATGCTTTCGTTCATGATACTCTGGATGCTCTCGAGCCGGCCGATGAACGGGCAGATGCTAGCCGGCGAGATAGGGAAGCGCAGGGGCGACAAGCCGAACCCCGGTACGATCTACCCAGCCCTGAAGGAGCTCGCCAACCGCAACCTGATCAAGGGTCACGCGGAGGGCCGGACCATCGTCTACGAACTCACGGAGACGGGTCGCTCGCGCCTCGCGAGATCGCTGGAGTACTTCGAGCGGGTCTTCGGGGAGATCCTCCAGGTGCAGGCCGGCAGCCGGGCCATCAAGGTCTAGCGCCGCGGCCCGCGAATCGTTTTATACCGCAAGGACCCGATTTTGCCCGTTGCCAAAGGTGGAGGTTCAGCTTGACATCGGCGAGAACCAGTACCAACCAATGAAGTTCGTCGAGGTGGTGCAGTTCTGCGAAGAGCAGGGATTCAAGACCGCTTGGCTCGGTGACCACTTCTTCCCGTGGTATCACTCTGCAGGCGGGTCGCCCTTCGTCTGGAGCACCCTCGGGGTCGCCCTAGATCGGACGAAGACGATCAAGATCGGCCCCCTCGTCACCACGCCGATCGGGGCGCGCTACCATCCGGGGATCATCGCACAGGCGAGCGCGACGCTCGACAACATGTATCCGGGCAGGTTCCTCCTTGGCGTCGGGACCGGTGAGGCCCTCAACGAGAGGCCCTTCTGGAACGGCAGGTGGCCCGAGTGGGAGGAGAGGATGGAGAGGCTGGTCGAGGGGGTGGAGCTGATACGCAAGCTGTGGTTCTCGAAGAAGCCGTTCAACTTCAAGGGGAAGTACTACTCCGCGGACTTCTATTTCATGTACACCAAGCCGAAGACGCAGATACCGATCTACTTCTCGGCGATTGGGAAGAGGGCCGCGTACTACGCAGGAAGGTGCGCCGACACCCTGGTCACGATCTCGCCCCGGAATGACCTCGATAGGCTGGAGAAGGTCATCATGCCGGCCTACAGGAAGGGGATCAAGGAGGCCGGCAAGAAGAAGGGGCGGCTGCACGTCCACGTCGGGTTCACGTTCGACAGTCGCAGCGAGCACAGGAAGAAGGAGTGGAGGTCGCTGGGCTGGCTCAGGAAGGATTCCTGGAGCATCAAGGACCCCGTCGCAGTCGAGATGGCGGGCAAGAAGGTCACCGACGAGGAGATGGAGACGGGCATGTTCTTCTGCAAGGACTGGTCCGACCTCGTGCGGATCCTGCAGTCCTACGCCGACGCAGGGGCCAACGAAATCTGCCTCTCGACCGGCGCCGAGAAGGATCTCATCAAGGAGGTCCGAGAGAACGTGCTCTCGGTCTTCTGAGGAGATGGTGGGAGTTGAGAGCTAGCGACTGCGACACCCCCGCCCTCCTCCTCGACATGGACGCCGCGGAGCGGAACATCGAAAAGATGGCCTCCTACTTCCGCGGGAAGAAGGCGACCCTGAGGCCGCACGCGAAGGTCCACAAGTCTCCCTTCCTCGCCCAGAAGCTAATCGACGCCGGAGCCAAGGGCATCACCGTCGCCAAGGTGAGCGAGGCCGAGGTGATGGCGAGGGGCGGGATCCACGACATACTAATAGCGAACGAAGTGGTCGGAGAGTACAAGGTGAAGAGGCTCGCCAGAGTCGCGAAGCTCTGCAAGCTCGCGTTGATCGTCGATACGGTGCATAACGCACGACAGATCTCGGAGCACGCATCTCAGGAAGGGTCGCGGGTCACGGTTCTCGTCGACGTGAACCTGAGCGGCGCCGAGAAGGGCGTGCTCGACAGGACGGGGGTAGTGCCGGCTGACGCGCTGGCCCTGGCCCGAGAAGTCTCCAAGATGAGTAACCTGGAGTTCGGCGGCCTGATGGGCTACGAGGGCTCCCTCTCAGCCTTCCCCGACGCTGCGACCAAGGTCGTCGCGTGCAAGAAGGCCCTCGGCGTCCTGATGGAGACGGCCCGGACGATCACTAACTCGGGGCTGGAGGTCCGTACGGTCAGCAGCAGCGGGACCATGTCCTACAAGACGGCCGCTGAGTTCCCGGGCGTGACGGAGGTGCAGGCCGGAGGCTACCTCTTCATGGACATAGGGTACCGGAACGCGGGAGTGGACTTTGAGACCTCGCTCACGCTTCTTACCACCGTGGTCAGCAATCCCAGGCCGGACAAGCTGATAGTCGATGCGGGATACAAGGCGATAAGCGCCGAGTCAGGACTGCCCGGAGTCAAGGGCAGGCCCGACCTCGAGGTGACCTCCCTGAACGCCGAGCACGGCCACCTAGCCGTCAAGGGGGGTTTTGCCGGGCCGAGCACCTCGGTCGAGGACAAGCTGGAGCTGCTGCCGACGCACGCGGACACGACGACCTGCCTCCACGACGAGTACGTCCTGCTGCGGGGAGGAGAGGTCGAGAGCTGGCTGCCGATCGCCGGCCGCGGCAAGCTCCAGTGACGACCCATCAGTCCGACCGGGGCTTAATCTCGTCAAGTATCTGGTAGATGGACGATATGTCGTAGTCGTCGCGCCCCATCTCGCTGGCCTTTGAGATGTACCGCTGGGCGAGCTCGGCTAGGGACATCGACGAGCCCTCCTGCTCGGCGCTGGCGAGGACTATCGAGAGGTCCTTCTTGAGGTTCCTGACGAGGGCGCCGCCCTTGAACTCCCCGGACTCGAGCACGGAGACGAAGTGGCGGAACGGAGGGGAGTCGCCCCAGCTGGTCGATATCACGTTCTGCAGGTCTTCCAGCTTGACACCGAGCTTCTGGGACCAGAGATATGCCTCCGCCACGGCGACGAAGTAGACGCCCACGAGCGCTTGGTTGAAGAGTTTCATCTTCATCCCCGAGCCCGACCCACCCAGGTAGAAGACTCGCTTCCCCATCTTGCCGAGGACGCCCTCACACCTCTTGAACGCGGAGCGGTCGCCGCCTACCATTATGGAGAGGGTTCCTGCTCCTGCCCCCTCAGGTCCCCCGCTCACAGGGGCGTCCAGCAGATGGAACCCGCGCTCCTTCAGCGCAGACGCGACCTTCATGGTGACTGCTAGGTCTATGGTGCTGGTATCGATGACGACGCTCCCGGGGGCGAGTCCGTGGACCAGACCCTTCGCTCCGAGGACCGTCTCTTCGACGCCTTTCGAGTCTGAGAGGGAGAGAACGACGACTTCGCATGTCCTCGCCATATCTTCCGGGGAAGCGGCTGCGACCGCTCCGGACCTTAGCAGCTCCTCGACTGCCGGCCGGCTCCGGTTGTAGACTACGACCTCGTACCCACCCTTGAGGAGGTTCTTCGACATCTTGCTCCCCATTACACCCAAGCCGATGAAACCTATCCTAGAAACCAATCCTCGGGTTGTGCGGCGATAACGTCCTAAAGCGTTTCGGCGCTGCGGGCCGGCGGCGAATTAATATCCGGCCGAGTCGTCAGATTCACCGTTGGCCAATTTCAGGTTGGCGATAGAGACGACCCTCTTCGCACATCTCCCTCTCGGCGAGGCGCTGCAGAAGTCCTCGGAGTGCGGGTTCGGGATGGTCGAGGTGGGCCTGTCCCACTTCGACGCCTGCGCCGCGAGAACGGCCGATGTCGAGGGCCTCGATGAGTTACTCACGCTTAACGGTCTCGGCGTCGCGGCGCTCTTCGCGCTTCCGGGGTGGGATCCACTCAAGCGGACAAAGTCGAGCCTTGGGATCTCTTCCCCGGACGAGGCCCGGCGCGAAAGGGCCGTCGGGCAGATGAGGCACGCGCTCGGCGTCGCGCGAAGACTGGGGTGCAAGTCCCTCGCCTCGGAGCTCAGCGGGGACATGGACGACCCTCGGGCCTCTCGAAGGTCCTTCGTCAAGTCAATCGGCGAGCTCCTACCGGAGCTCCACGACGACGGCGTGAGGATATTCTTCGAGGCTCACCCGGGAGATTTCGTCGAGGACTCCTTCGACGCCGTGGACCTGCTCCGCTCGTTCAGGTCGCGGCACGTCGGGTACAACTACTGCGTGCCGCACACCTTCAACCTCGGGCACAGACCAAGGGACATCGTGCGAAACGCGAAGGGACTTCTGGGGTACGCGCACTTCGCGGATACGCTGATGCCCAGCCGGATCTTCTTCTCGCCCACGCATCCGCCCAAGGTGAAACCGCACCTCCACATGATTCCAGGCCAAGGAGACGTGGACATGGGGGAGGTCATCTCGAGCTTGGCCGACGTGGGGTTCGACGGCTATCTCGCGGCCCAGCCCTTCTCGAACTCGGACGAACCGGTCAAGGCCGCCAAGAGAACGAGGGCGTCAATGGTCCGCATGATCGCCGGCCTCGACAAGGGATCGAGGGCCGGCCGTTGAAGGTCAGGACGTTCGACCTCTCAGACTACCCCGGGGTCGTCGAGGTCTGGTCCGAGGCGGGGCTCGAGTTCAGGCCCGGGGACAGCGAAGAGAAGATCAGAGTGAAGATTCAGCGGGATCCGGAGTTCTTCCTGGTGGCAGAGGACCGGGGGAGAATAGTCGGGAGCGTCATGGGAGCCTGGGACGGGAGGAGGGGGTGGATCTACCATCTCGGAGTGCTCCCCGTATATCAGAGAAAGATGGTGGCGACCAAGCTGGTCAGGGAGCTCGAGTCAAGAATGAGGGAGGGGGCGTCCTGAAGGTCAACGCGCTCATCTTCGGATGGAACAGCGCCTCGATCGAGTTCTTCTCGAAGAGCGGATATCTCGTCGCCGACATGAAGGAAGCGCAGAAATCCCTCGTCGCAGGGAAGAGATGACCCGACAGGTCGGTCTACCTCGGGACCGGCGCGTCTTCTCTGATGAGATCTTCCGACTTGAGGTCGTTCCACAGATCTCTGGGTATCTTGAACCCCAGCGCGCTCGCATTGTCCTCCACCTCGCGAGGGGACCTGCAGCCGGGTATCGTGGACGTCACGACCGGGTTCGCCAGGATGAACTGAAGCGCGGCCGCACGCAGGGGCGTCGAATGCACGTCACAGGCCTCCTTGATCTTCCGGGCCTTCTTCAGAAGCTCGGGAGGCGCGTCCTCGTAGTTGTACTTGGAGTTGGCAGAAAGGTCGGATGCGAGTATCCCGCTGTTGAAGGGGGCGCCGATGATCACGCCGATCTGGTGGTCGTCGCAGTAAGGGAGGAACTCCTCGAGCGCCCCCTGCTCGAGCAGAGTGTACCTTCCGGCGATAAGGAAACAGTCGAGGTCGGCTTTCTTTGCTAGCTTGAGTGCGGTCTCGTAGCTGTTCAGCCCCGCCCCTATCGCCTTCGTGGCGCCTGCCTCCTTGAGCTTCGCTATTGCAGGCTGGGACTCTCGGAGGGCCTGGGGGATGTCGTCGTCGCAGTCGTGGATGAGCAGGATGTCGACGCTCTTCAGGCGGAGACGCTCGAGGCTGGACTGGAAGGAGTCCATTATGCCCTTCGTGCTGAAGTCGAAGACGGCCTCGAGCTTCGGCGCGCCCTTCCAGCCGACCGGCTCCGAGGACGGAACGAGGACCCTTCCCACCTTGGTGGATATCGTGAACAGCTTCCTGTCGATTCCCGTGAGCGCCTCTCCAACCCTCCGCTCGCTCGTCCCCCGTCCGTAGAGGGGAGCGGTATCGACGTGGTTGATACCGATATCGAGCGCCTTCCGGACCGTCGCGACCGCCACATCGTCCGGCACGGGCTCGTACATGTAGCCCAGAGCGCCTCCGCCGAGCCCAACCCTGCTAATCTCGAGCTTCGTCCCTCCGACTCGGGCCCTACCAAAACCCTTCATGACGGAGAGCGATTACGGCGCAGAATAGATAGAGTTTTCCGGGGAATCCTTGCGGAACGTCGGTCTAGTCTGAACCATGGACAAGATTTATACCGTTCTCGCGCCCAATTTACCTTGATGCTGAAGGAAGAAAAAGCGAAGCTCAAACAGCGGCTGACGCCCGAAGAGTACAACGTCTGCGTCAACAAGGGGACTGAGATGCCGTTCTCCGGCGAGTACTGGGACAGCCACGAGCAGGGCATCTACCACTGCGTGATCTGCGGCAACCCTCTGTTCAGCTCCGAGACCAAGTTCGACTCGGGCACGGGCTGGCCGAGCTTCTGGGAGCCGATTGCGAAAGAGTCCGTCAAGGAAGAGTCAGACAACTCCCTCTTCATGAAGAGGACCGAGGTCGAGTGCGCCAAGTGTGGATCCCACCTCGGGCACGTCTTCAGCGACGGTCCGAAGCCGACCGGACTCAGGTACTGCATGAACTCGGTCTCTCTGAACCGCACCGAGGGCTAGCCCGCCGCTCCTGCAGCGGAAAAGCTGATAGCCTGAGCCCCTCCTGGACCTCCCATGGAGTACGCTAGACTCGGACAGACAGGGCTCAAGGTCTCTCGCATCTGCCTGGGTTGCATGACCTTCGGGAACCAGTCTCCCTGGATGGTGGACGGGGAAGGCGCGAAGGCTGTGCTGAGGCGCGCCTGGGACTTGGGGATAACGTTCTACGACACCGCCGACGTCTATTCCAAGGGAAGATCGGAGGAGATCCTCGGAGAGTTCCTCAAGGGGGGCCGCGAGGACGCGGTCGTAGCCACCAAGGTCTACAACCCGATGGGCGAGGGTCCCAACAGGCAGGGCCTCTCCAGCAAGCACCTTCACGACGGGCTCGACGAGTCGCTCCGCAGGCTCGGGATGGACTACGTGGACCTGTACCAGACGCACCGCTGGGACTATGACACGCCAATCGAGGAGACCCTCTCGGTCCTGAGCGAGCTCGTCGCGTCCGGGAGGGTCAGATACATCGGGGCGTCGAGCATGTGGGCGTGGCAGTTCGCCAAGGCGCTGTACACGAGCGAAATCGGAGGCTACGCGCGCTTCGTCAGCATGCAGAACCTCTACAACCTGATCTACCGAGAGGAGGAAAGGGAGATGAACCCGCTCTGCGCCTCGGAGGGGGTAGCCCTGATTCCGTGGAGCCCCACGGCCGCTGGGATTCTTTCCGGGAAGTACTTCGAGGGAGGCAGGATAGCCACGAAGGATACGGACAGTGCGAGGGTCTCACCCGGGTCCATGGCGCACGGTAGGTATGTCGGTAGGCCTGCCAGCGACGAGATCGTCCGCAGGACCGTCGAGGTTGCCGGCAACAAAGGTGCGACCCCGACGCAGGTTGCGATCGCGTGGCTTCTCCACAAGGGTGTGACAGCGCCGATCGTCGGTACAACCAAAGTGGAGCATCTCGAGGAGTTCGTGGGATCGCTCAGCGTGAAGATCTCCGCCGAAGAGGCGAAGTACCTGGAGGAGCCCTACGTCCCCATGAACATCTCGGGGCACGTCTGAAATGAAGATGCCGCGTCCCGACAGCGAAGACAGGGCCTTCTTCCTGTCCGTGCTTCCGAAAGACCCCGGGATACACGTCCGACCGATGTTCGGGAACGACGCTGCCTTCGTGAACGGGAATATGTTCGCCGGGCTCTTCGGAAAGGAGCTCTTCGTCCGGCTTTCGACCGAGGACCAGGCGGAGCTCCTGGCCGAGGAGGGGGCGTCGAGATTCGCTCCGATGGAAGGGAGGCCCATGAGCAGCTACATTGTGGTGCCGGGCGCATGGAGGGCGAGCCCGAAGAAGGTCGGCGCGTGGGTGGCGAGGTCGTTCGCGTGGTCGTCGGGACTACCGCCGAAGGCGTCCAAGAAGACGAGGGGCTAGCGCGTCGGGGACGGGCAGTCGGTCCCAGTCACATGCCCTTCCTGAACTCTTTGACCTCGCCGGTAATCGCGTCCAGTATCAGGAAAGCGGTATCCGAGAACATGGCCTTGGGCTTCTTGTACTCGACATCGAATCTCCAGACTCCCTGCATCTCCTCCAGCTTTGCGGACGTGACATCGAAGTCTTCCGCGCCTACCGCTGTCCGGAGCTGTTCAGCTACCCTCTTCTTGGCGTCGGCAAAGCTCAGTGTGGGCAACTACCAGGGCTTCCGTTCGAATTCATCTTTCGGCACGATATAAGGTTGAGCAGAGAGCTAGGGCGCTCGTGCGTCTATCCCGGGGGGCGGTCCGGTATTTGCCCTGGAGAGGAGCTCTTCCAGCCAGAGCTGGTGGTACTTGCGCATGTTGTTCGGTCTGAGCGCCGCGCTCAGCCGGGCCATCAGGCCATTCTGGGACTCCTCCGTCAGGACGTAGCACCCCGGCGGCCTCCTCTCGATCAGCCACGCGTGGTACACGTCGATTCCGGCGGAGCGCGCGCTCCAGGCAAGACGCTCGCGCGGGACGAACTCCTCCACCTTCGAGTCCAGGGTCACGCCGAACGTCTTCCAGCGGAACCGCTACCCGGGCACGAGGTCCTGACCCCCGCCCTCTATGCTCACGTTCTGTGAGTTGGGATACCAGGTCGGCCACAGCTTGGCGCGGACGAGCCAGGGCCAGACGCTCTCCGGTGAGACTGGCATCTCCATCTCGTTGCGGACGTGGACAGCGGTCCTCTCAGGGTTGTAGCGCTCCGGCCACCGAATCAAGGCACTCTTGAGTGCAAGGGAGCCCCGCCTCCATTAAACCCTTCGCGGCCCTTGGAGCCGCGGCGCCCTCGTTCGGTTTAATACCGGCCCCGCACGAATCAAGGTCGTGCTAGCCTCTTCTCTCTCGGGGAAGGTCATCATCACTGCGGCGGTCACCGGCGCAGTGCACACGCCGACGATGAGCCCGTACCTGCCGATCACGCCCGAGCAGATAGCCGACGAGGCCGTGAAGTCGGCCGAGGCCGGTGCTGCTATCGTGCACATCCACGTGAGAGATCCCTCTAACGGAAAGCCGACCTCAGACCTCGAGCTGTTCCGCAGGGTCCTGGCCGAGATTAAGAGGAGGTCGGACGTCGTCGTCAACACGACGACCGGGGGCGGCTTCGGGATGACCGCCCAGGAGAGGCTCGCCGTGGTCCCGGAGTTCAGACCCGAGATGGCCTCGTTCAACATGGGCTCGATGAACTTCGGCCTCTATCCCTACCTCTCGAAGGCGAGGGAGTGGAAGTTCGCGTGGGAGGAGCCCTACATCAGGGCGACGAAGGACTACATCTTCAAGAACACGTTCGCGGACATGGAAATCTTCTGCAGGACGATGCGGGAGCACGGAACCAAGCCGGAGCTCGAATGCTACGACGTCTCCCACATCTACAACGCGGCTAGGCTGCTCTCCGAGGGGACACTGGAGGGGCCCGTCCACATGCAGTTCGTCCTGGGGATAACGGGAGGGATCGGCTCATCCATGGAAGACCTCTTGATGATGAAGCAGACGGCGGACAGGCTGCTCGGCGCCGACCGTTACACCTGGTCGGTTGCGGCCGCTGGAAGGCACCAGTTCGGCTCCTGCCTAGCCGCTGCCGGGCTTGGCGGCCACACGAGGGTCGGTCTGGAGGACAACCTCTACATGAGCAAGGGCGTCTACGCGCGCACCAACGCCGAGCAGGTCTCCAAAATCAGGACGATGGTGCAGGAGACGACTGGGAGGGAGGCCGCCAGCCCGGACGAGGTCCGGACGGCGCTCGGCCTGAAGGGAATAGGCGCCGTGGGCTTCTAGGCCGCGAGAGAGCCCGGGCCAAGGAATTTAACAGGTCGGCGTCGAGAGAATTCAGATGAAAGCACTAGTCCTCAACAGGTTGGCTCCGGTCGAGGACGGCCCCCCGAATACCACGAGTTTGACGACCCGATGGTGGGACCTGGCGAGGTCCTGCTCAAGGTCTCCGCATGCGAGTCTGCCATTCGAACCTCCACCTCGTGGAGGTCGCCTGCATCCCGCCCGCTTCGGGTACGAGCCTCTGGCCGCACGAGCGGCAGAAGACCGTGCTCTGTACTATCTCTGCCCCGCAGGACGGGCAGCTGGCCAAAACCGCTGGGAGCAGGTCGCTTTCCGTAGATAAACTGGGGGGTCCGTCTAATCGGTGGGTGGTCCGGCGAGGGTGTGGGACAAAACTCACAGGGTCGAGAGGTTGAATAGGTTGTGCCATAATCCCGTGCAGACATTGGCGCAGTCTATCCTGTCCTCTCTCCTCTGAGCGATCGACCATCCGAACATCTTCT
>Ga0182014_10000519_pt1 | contig 51253 bp, 42 predicted proteins | sample 612S2DmetaG_FD_120489 | JGI IMG/M metagenome (GOLD analysis project Ga0182014, IMG submission 120489) | Permafrost microbial communities from Stordalen Mire, Sweden - 612S2D metaG | ecosystem: Environmental > Terrestrial > Soil > Wetlands > Permafrost | place: Sweden: Stordalen | collected... | reverse complement strand
TATGGTTGGACCCAACTATAGACTGCCTGATTTTCGCCGCAATTGGTTTCGGCCCGGCGCTTAATGTTTCAGCCCGCCGCGCCCGCCTTGACGCGCCACGGCATGTTTCCCTTTTCGACCATGTCCTCGAGCACCTGGCGGTCGCGCATGGTGTCCATCGCGCGCCAGAACCCCTCGTAACGATAGGCCATCAGCGCCCCGGCCTCGATCAGGCGATTGAAGGGCTGATGCACCAGCTCGTCACCCTCGCAGATGTAATCGAAGATCTCCTTGCGGAAGATGAAATAGCCGCCGTTGATCCAGGTGTCGGATTGTTCGCTGGTGCGGAAGCCGCGCACCGCGCCGGCGGGATCGAGTTCGGCGAGGTGGAAGGTGAAAGGTGGATGAACCGCGATGAAACAGGCGATCTTGCCGCTTTTTTTGAAGGCCTCGATCATCTCGGGCAGGGGGGCGTCGCAGAGGCCGTCGCTGTAGTTGGCGAGGAAGATTTCTTCGCCTTCGACGAGGCGCCTCACCGCGACGAGCCGCTCGCCGATGTTGCGCCAGACGCCGGTGTCGATCAGCGCGACGCGCCATTCGGGCGCTTGTTCGCCGAGAATTTCGATTTTCTTGCCGTAGCCGGAAACAACGCAGTCGCGGTAGGCCGATTGCTTCGCCTCGAGGAAATATTCCTTGATCACATTGGCCTTGAAGCCGAGGCAGAGGACGAAATCATGGTGCCCGTACTGGCTGTAATATTCCATGATATGCACCAGGATCGGCTGGTGTCCGACCGGAATCATCGGCTTCGGGACATTCTCGGAATATTCCCGGATACGCGTGCCGAGTCCGCCGCAAAATAAAACAACCTTCATGAATACGTTCCTTCGCATCCCGCGCTGAAATTGTTTTTTGGGCGCCTCCGCCTGGGGGAGGCCGACCCGGGAAACTCGATGCGGAGCCGCCGGCCGCGCCATCGTCCGGGATTATCGTCGTCATACGTCCCGAACAAGAGTAGCCTGTTTTCCGGCCCGGCGGAATCTGAAAACACTTTAACTTTTTGTATTTGCGAGTTTTATCATTGTGAACCGAAGGCCAGGCGTCCGCCTCGCCTGGCGGCGCCTCAACTGAAATCGACGAGATGGAGAGCCGCGGGACTTCGCCAGTCATTTTCGCCGCGCGTCATGTCCAACGGGCAAGGAATCCTACCGGCTTTTTAATGATCTTTTGCGACGGCGCGCTCAACCCCGCCCGAGCCCCGCGTCTTCCGCCGCGCGGCGGGCGATCGCGGACCAATCGAGGCCGCTTTCGCCATTGGCCAACGCAGCGAGGAAGCGGTCGCGCACGATGGCGGCGAAAGGCAGCGGAACTTCGAGCGTTTCGGCCGCCTGCTGCAGCAGCCGGTTGTCCTTGAGGCCAAGCGGCATTTTAAAGCCCGGCGGCGCGAATTTATCTTCAAGGATGAGCGCGCCATAGGTTTTATAGACCGGCGCGGCGAATAGCGTTTCGGTCAGGAGCTGATGCACCTTCGCCGTCTCGACGCCGCCCTTGGCGGTGAGAGCGAAGGCTTCGGCGAGGCTTTCGATCACGCAGGTGATGAGGAAATTTCCGGTCAGCTTGACGAGATTGGCCTGCGCCGGCCGCTCGCCCATGACGAAAATGCGCTGGCCCATGGCGTCCAGCGCAGGGCGGATCTTCTCGATAAGCGCCGGCTCGCCCGCCGCCGCGATGAAGAGCTTCGCGGCGGCCGCCGCGTCGGGCCGGCCGAAGACGGGGGCGGCCGCGTAGGTCTGGCCCTGCGCGGCATGCGCCTGCGTGAGGCGCTCCGACAGCGCGACCGAGATGGTGCTCATCGAGACATGCGTCGCCCCGCGCGCCAGCCCTTCGATGAGGCCGTTCTCGCCAAGCGTCACGGCTTCGGCCGCGGCGTCGTCGGCGAGCATGGAGATGGCGATTTCGGCGTCTCTGGCGGCTGCGGCGGGGCTCGCCGCGACGGCGGCGCCGAGCGCATGGAGCGCCTGCGCCGGACCTTCGCTCCTGTTCCAGACAATGATCTGGTGGCCGGCTTTGAGCAGATTGCGCGCCATCGCCGCGCCCATGGCGCCGAGGCCGAGGAATGCGATTTTCATGGCGATCTCCCTAATCTTTCCGGGCGTTTCACAGCGTGAGCGCGCCCTCGATGCATGTGACGGTCTCGCCGCCGATCCAGATGTCCGGTCCCGACTGCCGGACATGAATCCGCCCGGCGCGGCCGAGGGCCGCGCCCTGGCTCGCGACATAGTTTGGCGGCGCGAGCTTCGCGCCGATCAGCCATTGCGCGAGGCTGGCGTTGAGGCTCCCGGTGACGGGATCTTCCGGCACGCCGATGTCCGGCGCAAAGCCGCGCACCTCAAATTGCGCCTCGGTCCCATCGACCGCCGGATCCCAGGGCGCGACGACGCCAAGATGGAGGCCCGCCATGGCTGCGAAATCAGGTTTCAGCGCCAGCGCCTCGGCGCGCGTCGCAAGCAACGCGGCGACCCACCCTGGGCCGTTATCGACCCATTGCGCGGCGCGGATCGCCTCGGGCGCGACGCGGAGGCTCTGGATGATCTGCGCCAGCACGGCCGGCTCGACGGGACCCGAGCGGCGCAGCGGCGGGGCGGCGAAAGCGAGGCGCGCTCCCTCGCGCCGGATCTTGACGAGGCCCGCGCCGCATTCCTGGGCGATCTCGGCGCCGCGCGGCCTGCCGCCGCTTGCGAGCCAGACATGGCAGGAGCCGAGCGTCGGATGGCCGGCGAAGGGCAGTTCGGCGCCGGGCGTGAAAATGCGGACGCGATAATCCGCCTCGGCCGTCGTCGGCGCCAGAAGGAAGGTCGTCTCGCTGAGATTGGTCCAATTGGCGAAAGCGGCCATTTTTTCATCGCTCAATCCATCCGCGCCGATCACGACGGCGAGGGGATTGCCCTTGAGCGGCTCGGCGGTGAAGACATCGACTTGCTGAAAGGCGAATTGCGCCATCGAATCACCTCTTGATGCTTTGAGCCTTCGAGCCGCTTCAGGATTTCGTCGAAGGGGTCTCTTTGGCGTTCGCTTCCCGCGCGCGGCGCGCCTCATAGGCCTTGAGATGGACATAGGCGATGCGCAGGATGGAGCTCTTGTCCGCCCCGGCCGATTTGCGTCGCAGCAGGTCGCCGACGACGTGATCGGCCTCGACCGGGCCGCCGCGCTCGATGTCGCGCAGCATGGAGGCGACGAATTCCGATCCCGGCTGGGTCAGCATGGTTCGCGCGAATTTCAGCGCGGGCTCGCGCGGCGCGAAGCCGGCCTCGGTCGCGATTTCCGCGCATTCATCATAAAGTGCGAGGGCGAGATCGGCGCCGCCCGCCGCCTCGATGTCGCCGATGGCGGCGCGCATCAGGCAGGTGAGGGACGCAGCGGCGGCGATGAAGATCCATTTCTCCCACATCTCCTGCGCGATCCTGCCCGAGCGGCGCGCATCGAATCCGGCGCCCACAAGGGCCGCGTCCAGCGCCTCCGCCTGCGCGCTCTCCCGCGCGCCATAGGCGAGATTGGCGAAATTGCTGAAATGCAGGATGCGGCCCGCGTCGTCGAGCGACGTCGAGACCGCGCAAAACCCGCCAAGGACGGCGCCCGCGCCAAAGCGCTGATCGAGCGCGTCGAGATGGCGCATGCCGTTGAGGAGCGGCAGGATCAGCGTGCCGGACCCGATGGCCGGGGCGAAGGATTCAATCGCGCCGTCGAGGTCATAGGCCTTGCAGCTCAAAATGACGAGGTCGAAAGCTTCGCGCGGGTCCGGCGCTTCGATTAGCGGCGGGCGCGGCATATCAATGTCGCCGAACGGGCTTTTGACGATCAGCCCTGTGGCGGCGAGCTGCGCCGCGCGCCTCGGCCGCACGAGAAAGGTGACGTCGCGGCCGGCCTGCAGCAGGCGGGCGCCGAAGTAACCGCCGATCGCGCCGGCGCCGACGACGAGAATGCGCATGGGCGATCCTTTCGAGCAGAGTTTCCGAGGATGGGCGTCTTGTAGAACGCTGGCGGCCGGGGAACAATCTGAAGGCGTCGCCGGCTTCATCAATTGTTATGGAGCGACATGTTTCAGCGCGTGAGTTTTTGCGGCTATCAGGCGATTGCATCGGCGCCTGATCATGAATCTATCAGCCTGATTATTTTGGCGGCGTCGGCAAACCGCCTGCGATCAGCTCAAAATCCCGCCATGCCCGCTCTATATTGCTGAATCGACTTGGCTTTCACAAGAAAAGCCAGCCCTTCCAGGAATTGGCGCCGCGCTTGCTACCAGAGATTCGGAAGGCGGCTAGGGTTCCGATCGCGTTGGCGGTGCTGGTCCGAGAGCTGCAATCCAGCTGGGAGAAATCGGCTGGAGGCACGGCGGGATAAAAGCCCGGGAGACCAAACGACGTCAGGGATTGGCGTCAATGGTCTCGCCAATCCCCTTTTTGTGGAGGATTGGATGTTGCCTACAAAGAAGTTCGCTTCGAAACTCGCTTCCCTTAGCCTTTCCCTTGGCCTTGGCGCCGCTCTCGCGTTCGGAGCCGGCGAAGCCGCCTTCGCTGCGCCGAAGAAGGATTTCAAGCTCGCCTGGTCGATCTATGTCGGCTGGATGCCGTGGCAATGGGCCAATGACAATGGCATCGTCAAGAAATGGGCCGATAAATACGGCATCAAGATCGATGTCGTGCAGTTCAACGATTATGTCGAATCGATCAATCAATACACCGCCGGCGCCTTTGACGCGCTGACCGTCACCAACATGGATACGGTCGCGGTGCCCGCCGTCGGCGGCGTCGATTCGACCGCCGTGATCGTCGGCGACTTCTCAAACGGCAATGACGCCGTGATCCTGAAGGACAAGACCGAGCTTGCCGCGATCAAGGGCCAGAAGGTCAATCTCGTCCAGTTCTCCGTCTCGCATTATTTGCTCGACCGCGCGCTGGCCTCGATCGGCCTGCTCGAAAAGGACGTCACCGTCGTCAACACCTCCGACGCCGATATGGCGGCCGCTTTCGCGACGCCCGAAGTCACGGCGGTGACGACCTGGAACCCGATCACCTCCGAGATCCTGCAGCGCAAGGACGCGCATAATGTCTTCAACTCGAGCCAGATCCCAGGCGAAATCATGGATCTCGCCGTCGCCAACACCAAGACGCTCGCCGACAACCCCGATTTCGGCAAGGCGCTGGCCGGCATCTGGTATGAGACCATGTCGATCCTGAGCGCGAAAACGCCGGCGGGCGAGGCGGCGCGCGCGGCCATGGGCAAGGCGTCGGGAACGGATCTCGCGGGTTTCGAGTCGCAGCTGAAGACGACGCGCATGTTCTACACGCCGGCCGACGCCGTCGCCTTCACGAAGAGCCCGGCGCTGCCGAAGACGATGAAGCTCGTCAACGATTTCCTGTTCGCGCATGGCCTCCTTGGCGACAACGCCAAAAACGCCGACGTGATCGGGATTTCATTCCCCGACGGCTCGACCATCGGCGATCCGGCCAAGATCGGCCTGCGTTTCGTCACCACCTACATGGATTCCGCCGCGACGGCGCAGAAATAAAGGCGCGACGGCGATGCGCATCCTCACCTATCGGCCAGATAAGCGGACAAGTCTTCTCCTGCCCGCAATTCCCTTCATTCTGCTGATCGTCCTTTATTCTTTCGGGTCGATCCTGCGGCACGTGGGCAATCCCGATGACAAGCTGCTGCCGGGCCTCGCAAGCCTCGCGGACGCAGTGAGGCGCGTCGCCATCGAGCCGGACAAGCGCACCGGCGGAATCATCCTCTGGTCCGACACGGCGGCGAGCCTGACGCGGCTTGGCTCGGGACTGTTTTTCGCAACGCTGATCAGCCTCGTCCTCGGGCTGACTGTCGGCCTGTTGCCTTATCTGCGCGTGTTGCTATCGCCCCTCATCGCCGTGCTGTCGATGATACCGCCGCTCGCGGTGCTGCCGATCCTGTTCATCGTGTTCGGCCTCGGCGAGGCGTCAAAGATCGTTCTGATCGTGATCGGCATCGCGCCCTTCATGACCCGCGACCTTGCGCTGCGCGTCGCTGAGATTCCGGCCGAGCAATTGATCAAGGCGCAGACGCTCGGCGCGACGACGTGGCAGATCATGCTGCGCGTCGTGGCGCCGCAGATGATGCCGCGCCTGATCGATTCGGTACGGCTCTCGCTCGGCGCCGCATGGCTCTATCTCATCGCCTCGGAGGCGATCGCCGCCGAGAGCGGGCTTGGCTACCGCATCTTCCTGATGCGCCGCTATCTGGCGATGGACGTCATCTTGCCCTACGTCGCCTGGATCACGCTTCTCGCCTTCCTGTCCGATTATCTCCTGAAGGCGCTGCAAGGCCGGCTCTACCCCTGGTTCGCGGGAGCGCGCGCAACATGACGACCATCAGCTTTCAGAATGTCTGGAAGGAATATGACGGCAAGGTCGTACTGGAAAAGCTGTCGCTTGAGATCGCCCCGCACGCTTTCGTCGCCCTCGTCGGCCCGTCCGGCTGCGGCAAGACCACCTTCCTGCGCATGTTGCTCAGCGAGGAGACGCCGACGCGCGGGCGCATCCTCGTCGACGGCGCGCCGCTGCCGCGCGAGCCGACGGTGGAGCGCGGCGTAGTGTTTCAGCGCTATTCGGTGTTTCCGCATCTGACCGCTTTGCAGAACGTCATCCTCGGCAAGGAATTCGCCGGTTCGAAATTCCTTGGCGCCCTGTTTGGAAAGGCGCGCCGCAAGGCGGTTGAGGAGGCGGCGGCGCTGCTCGACGAGGTCGGCCTTTCCGCCGCCGTGGATAAATATCCGCAGCAGCTATCGGGCGGCATGCAGCAACGTCTCGCCCTCGCGCAGGCGCTGATCACGAAACCGAAAATTCTGCTGCTGGACGAGCCCTTCGGCGCGCTTGATCCCGGCATAAAGGCCGACATTCACGAGCTGATGTTGCGGCTCTGGAAAGAGTGCGGCATGACGGTCGTCATGGTGACGCATGACCTCAGCGAGGCGTTCCGGCTCGGCACGCGCGTCCTGACCTTCGAGCGCAAGGAAAATAGCGCGCTCGAACCAGACCGCTTCGGCGCGACAGTGACGCGCGATTTCGACGTCTGGCCGCCGAAACTCGCGCCCTGGTACGCCGGCGCGCCGCGCAAGGGCAAGATGAATAGCTGAATTCGTGATCCTCGCCGGGACGACCCGGGGCGAGCCTTTGATTGAAGTCAGGACGGCCTGACGCTGGTCAGAAAGGATATGGCCATGAGCGATCTTGACGCATCGACCCCCGAGGCGCATCGGGCGCGATATATGGAGCTGAAACGCAGCGCCGCGGCGCGGGCGCATGCGCCCCGGACGACGGCGCCTTCTGCGCTGCGCGCGCTCGCCGCCGCCGAGATCCTGCATGAGGAGCCGATTCCCGGCGGCTGGTACTGGACGACGCGCATCGCGCGCGGACAGAGGTTGCGCATCGTCAATCCCGGCGGCCGCGCCAGCGTCTCGACGCTGATCTGGAACGCCGACGATCCAAGCGAGCGCTACAATGCCGGCGACACCGTCAAGATCCAGTGGAGCGCGCGGCTCGGCAAGGGCGATGTGTTGTTTTCCGACATGGGGCGCGTGCTCGCCTCTATCGTTGAGGACTCGGGCGCAGGCCATGACGCGCTGGTTGGCGGCAGCACAAGTGCGAGCAACGAAAAGCGCTATGGCGCCGCGCCGTTGCGCAACGCGCGCGACAATTTCTGCCTCGCCGCCGCCAAACTTGGCCTGACGCGGCGCGATGTCATGCCTTGCATCACCTTTTTCGCGCCGGTGCAAACGGATGCTGATGGCGCCCTCGCGTGGCGCGGCGCGGTCGCGCCCGGCGCCTTCATCGAGCTGCGCGGGGAGATGAACCTTCTCGTTGCGTTGGCGAACTGCCCGCACACCTACGACCCCCACCCCGACTACGCGCCGGGGACTGTCGAAGCGACCCTATGGCGCGGCCTGCCCGTCGAGGCAACCGATCTTTGCCGCACCGCGAGCGAAGAAGCCAGGCGCGGCTTTGACAACACCGATGCGCTGTTTGGCGCGTGAACCGGCGAAAGGAGAACAGTCATGACGAATGAAACGACTTCCGCCGACCGCGCGAGCGCCATTTTCGACGAAATGGTTCCAGCGCGCGCGCCATGGTCCGGCTTTCTGCGCAAGGGCCAGATTCTGCGCATCGTCGATCTCGAAGGCCAGCAGGCAGTCGACGCGCTGTTCTACCGCGCCGATCATTTCGAGGAGCGCTACAGCGCGCAGGATACGCTGCGCGAGCAGAAATCCGCCTATATCGGACTCGGCTCGAAGCTGCTCTCCAACGAGGGCAATCTGATGCTGACCGTCGTCGGCGACAGTTGCGGCCTGCACGACACATCGGCCGGCGCCTGCAGCTGCGAAAGCAACACGGCGCGCTTTGGCCATCACACCAAATATATGCACGCCTGCAGGGAGAATTTCGCGCTCGAAATCGGCAAATATGGCATGGGCAAGCGCGATCTCGTCAGCAACATCAATTTTTTCATGAATGTGCCGATCGAGCCTTCGGGCGAACTCGCCATCGTCGATGGCGTCTCGGTGCCGGGCGGCTATGTGGAGCTCAAAGCCGAGATGGATGTATTGTGCCTGTTCTCCAACTGCCCGCAGGTCAACAATCCGTGCAACGGCTTCAATCCGACGCCGATCCGCGTGATGATCTTTGACGCGGCCGGCGAGTAGGCGCCGATGTTCAGCAAAGTTCTCATTGCCAATCGCGGCGAAATCGCGGGGCGCGTCATCAGCACCTTGCGCAGGATGGGCGTCGCTTCGGTCGCTGTCTATTCCGACGCGGACCAATTCTCGCCGACGGTGCTCGCCGCCGACGAGAGCGTGCGCCTCGGGCCGGCGCCGCCGGCGCAAAGCTATCTCGATATCGAAGCGGTCATCGCGGCGTGCAGGCGGACCGGCGCGCAGGCCGTGCATCCCGGCTATGGCTTTCTGAGCGAGAATCCCGGCTTCGCCGAGCGCCTTGCGGCGGAGGGGATCACCTTCATCGGGCCGCGGCCGGAGCACATGCGCGCCTTCGGCCTGAAGCACACCGCGCGCGAACTCGCCGCGCGCGCCAAGGCGCCGCTGCTGCCGGGCAGCGACCTCATCGAAGAGGTTGGCGCAGCGCTGAAGGAGGCGCAGCGCATCGGCTATCCCGTCATGCTGAAGAGTACGGCGGGCGGCGGCGGCATCGGCATGCAGCTCTGCCATGGTGATGAAGAGCTTGCGGCGCGTTTTGACAGCGTGCGCCGGATGGGCGCGAATAATTTCGGCGACAACCGCGTCTATCTCGAAAAATTCGTCGCCCGCGCGCGCCATGTCGAGGTGCAGATATTCGGCGACGGCAAGGGCGGCGTCGTCGCTCTCGGCGAGCGCGATTGTTCGCTGCAGCGGCGCAACCAGAAGGTCATCGAGGAGACGCCGGCCCCAGGCCTTACCGACGAGAATCGCGCGGCGCTGCGCGAGGCCGCGATCTCGCTCGGCAAGACCGTCGCCTATGAATCGGCGGGCACCGTCGAATTCGTCTATGACGCCGACGCGCAGAAGTTCTACTTCCTTGAAGTCAACACACGGCTGCAGGTCGAGCATTGCGTCACCGAAGAGATCTTCGGCGTCGATCTGGTCGAATGGATGGTGCGTCAGGCGGCCGGCGAATTCACGCTGCCTGTGCAGGAAAGCCTCAAGTCGAAAGGCGCGGCGATTGAGGCGCGCATCTACGCCGAAGATCCGTCGAAGGACTTTCGGCCGAGCACGGGCCTGCTGACAAGCGTGAAATTCGCGCAAGGCGTGCGGGTTGACGGCTGGATAGAGACGGGCGTCGAAGTGACGCCCTATTATGATCCGCTGCTCGCCAAAGTCATCGCCCACGGCGACACGCGCGAGGCTGCGATCCTGAATCTCTCGGAGGCTTTGCGGGCAAGCGAAATCTGGGGCATCGAGAGCAATCTCGCCTATCTCGCGGCGGTGCTCGATCTTGAACCCTTCCGTCGCGGCGAGATGATCACCGGGACGCTCGGCGAATTCGCCTTCGCACCGCGCACGATCGACGTTCTTTCCGGCGGCACGCTGTCTTCCGTGCAGGACTGGCCGGGGCGGCTCGGCTACTGGAATGTCGGCGTGCCGCCGAGCGGGCCGATGGATGATCGCCACTTTCGCCTCGCCAACCGGATCGTTGGCAATCCCGAGGGCGCCGCCGGACTCGAACTGACGCTGCGCGGGCCGACGCTGCGCTTCAATCTCGATACGGTGATCGCGTTGACCGGCGCGCGTATGAGCGCGACGCTGGATGGCGCGCCCGCGCCCTATGACCAGCCGATCAGCGTGGCGCGCGGGCAAATGCTGACGCTTGGCGCGATCGAGGGTCACGGCAACCGCACCTATCTCGCTATCCGCAACGGCGTCGACGCGCCGCTTTATCTCGGCTCCAGGGCGACCTTCGCCCTGGGGAAATTCGGCGGCCACGCGGCGGGGCCCTTGCGCACCGGCGACGTGCTCCGTATCGCCGAAACCGGCGCAATCGCGGCGCCGCAGGCCGCGAATGAGGCGCCCGCCGAGCTGACCGATGACTGGATGATCGACGTCATTTATGGCCCGCATGGCGCGCCGGATTTCTTCACCGACGCGGATATAGACGATCTGTTCTCGACCGCTTACGAGGTTCATTACAACAGCGCCCGCACGGGCGTGCGGCTGATCGGGCCAAAACCGCGCTGGGCGCGCGCCGACGGCGGCGAGGCGGGGCTGCACCCGTCCAACATCCATGACAACGCCTACGCCATAGGCGCGCTCGATTTCACCGGCGACATGCCGATCATCCTCGCGCCCGACGGCCCGAGCCTTGGCGGCTTTGTCTGTCCGATGGTCATCGTCAAGAGCGATCTCTGGAAGATCGGCCAGTTGCGCGCCGGCGACAGGATCCGCTTTCGCCCGGCTCCGCAAATTTCGGCCGGCGGCGTCGCGACGCGCGAGCGCGGCGATCCCGTGCTTCATCGCGACGACGGCGGCGAGGTCGCGGTATGCTATCGCCGCGCAGGCGACGCCTATCTCCTCGTCGAATTCGGCCCGCTCGCGCTCGATCTTGGCCTGCGCATGCGCGTCCACCTGTTGCATCAGGCGTTGATCGAGGCCGACCTCGCGGGCGTCATCGATCTGACGCCTGGCATAAGATCGTTGCAGATTCATTTCGACGATAGCGTGCTGGCGCAGGCGCGGCTGCTCGACGAGGTCATCCGGCTCGAAAAAAATCTGCCCCCCGTCGATGAGGTCGAGATCGAAAGCCGCATCGTGCATCTGCCTTTGTCCTGGAACGACGAGCAGGCCGAATTGGCGATGCGCAAATATCAGGAGCTGGTGCGCCCCGATGCGCCCTGGTGTCCGTCCAACATCGAGTTCATCCGACGCATCAACGGGCTCGATTCAATCGATGACGTCCGCGACATCGTCTTCAACGCCAGCTATCTTGTGATGGGGCTTGGCGATGTCTATCTCGGCGCGCCGGTGGCGACGCCTATCGATCCGCGCCATCGCCTCGTCACCACCAAATATAATCCGGCGCGGACCTGGACGCCGGAGAATGCTGTTGGCATCGGCGGCGCCTATCTTTGCGTCTATGGCATGGAGGGGCCGGGCGGCTATCAACTGGTTGGGCGCACGATCCAGATGTGGAACAGCTGGCGCACGACAGGGGCCTTCGAGAAAGGCAAGCCCTGGCTGTTGCGTTTCTTCGATCAGATCCGCTTCTACCCCGTCAGCGGCGCCGAGCTGATCGAGGCGCGCGCGGCCTTTCCGCATGGGCGCTATCCGCTGAAGATCGAGCCGGCGACCTTCAGCCTCAAGCAATATAGCGCTTTCCTCGCCGACAATTCCGAGGCGATCGCCACGGCGCAGACGCGCCAGCGCACGGCCTTCGAGGCGGAGCGGCGCCGCTGGGCTGAGCAGGGCCTCAATCTCTTCGTCGCGGAAGACGCCGTCGCCGATGCGCCCGACGCGGCGCTGCCGGACGGCGCCGTCCCTGTCGAGGCGCCGATGCCGGGCAATGTTTGGAAGATAGAGGCCGCGCCGGGTGATCATGTCGCCGCGGGCCAGACGCTGGTGATTCTTGAATCGATGAAAATGGAGATTGCGATCCCGGCTCCGGCGGCCGGGCGCGTCGTCGAAATATGCTGCCAGGCGGGACGGCCGGTGCAAAACGGCCAGCGCCTCGCGGTGATCGCGGTCGAGGACCCCTCATGATCCCTGAGATGCTGCAAATCGAAACGCTGCGACAAGGCTACCGCGAGGGCCGGTTCACGCCCCAGGACATCGCGCTTGAAGTGCTGCGTCGGATCGACGCCTATGATGATCCGGCGGTGTGGATTTCGCGCGCGGGCGAGCATGAAATTCTCCAGCGGGCGCGCGAGCTTGGCGAGGACGGCGCGGCGATGGAAAGCCTGCCGCTCTATGGCGTGCCTTTCGCCGTGAAGGACAATATCGATGTTGCGGGCATGCCGACGACGGCGGCCTGCCCCGATTTCGCCTACACGCCGAAGCGAGGCGCGATGGTCGTCGGCAAACTGCTGGCCGCTGGGGCGATCCTGATCGGCAAGACCAATCTCGACCAGTTCGCAACCGGGCTCAACGGCACGCGCTCGCCCTATGGCGCGCCGCGCTGCGTGTTCGATCGCCGCTTCATATCGGGCGGATCGAGTTCGGGATCGGCTGTCGCCGTCGCCGCCGGGCTCGTCTCCTTTTCGCTTGGCACGGATACGGCGGGGTCGGGGCGGGTTCCGGCGGCCTTCAACAATATCGTCGGCCTCAAGCTGACGAAGGGCCTGATCAGCGCCGCCGGAGTCGTCCCGGCCTGCCGATCGCTTGATTGCGTCAGCATCTTCGCCGCCTCCTGCGCCGACGCCCTCAGGATCGCCACAGTCGCCGAGGGCTTTGACGCGGAGGATCCCTATTCGCGCGCTGGCGAAAGGGTCAGCCTGCCGCTGGAGCGCTTCCGCTTCGGCGTGCTGAAGCCCGAGGATCGCGAGTTCTTCGGCGATCTTGAAGCGGCCGCACTTTATGGCGCCGCCATAGAAAGGCTGAGCGCGCAAGGCGGCGTTCCGGTCGAATTTGACTACGCGCCATTCCGTGAGGCGGCTACGCTTTTGTATGATGGACCGTTCGTGGCCGAGCGGCTCGCGGCAATCGAGGAATTCTTCCACGCTAAACCCGAAGCGATGGACCGCCATGTGCGGCAAATCATCGGCAGGGGGCTGACGCTGTCGGCGGCGCACGCCTACCGGGGCGAACACAGGCTGCGCGAGATCGCGCGCGCGGCGGCCCGCCAATGGGAGCGGTTCGATCTCATGCTTCTACCCACCGCCCCGGCGATCTTCACTGTCGACCAGATCGCCGAAGACCCGATCGGCAATAACAGCCGGCTTGGGCTCTACACCAATTTCGTCAATCTGCTCGATTACGCGGCGATCGCCGTTCCCGCCGGCTTTCGCGCAGCGAGCAAACTTCCCTTTGGCGTCACGCTGATCGGCCCGGCCTTTTCGGATTTTGATCTCGCGGTTATCGCCGACCGGCTGCATCGGGCGTTGGGCGAGGGCGTCGGCCGCGCGGTGGCGCCGGCGGCCGAGCCGCCGGCAGGGGAGGCGCCGCGCGCGTCCGACGGGCGCATCATTTTCGCGGTCGCGGGCGCGCATTTATCCGGGTTGCCGCTCAATTGCGAGCTGACAGCGCTTGGCGGCGTCCTCGTCGAAACGACGAAGACGGCGCCGCCCTACCGGCTGGTCGCGCTCAAAGGGACGACCCCGCCAAAGCCCGGTCTTGCACATAGCCCGGGCTTTGTGGGGCCGGGAATAGAGGTCGAGCTCTGGTCCCTGAGCGAGCGCGACTTCGGCCGCTTCGTCGCCGGCGTTCCGGCGCCGATGGGGATCGGCAAGGTCACGCTCGCCAGCGGGGCGACCGTTCCCGGGTTTTTCTGCGAGGCCTTCGCGCTTGAGGGGGGCGCAGACATTACCGCATATGGCGGCTGGCGCGCCTGGCTCGTGCGCGAATCCTGATGATGGGCGTCACTCGCGGATCGTCGCGGGCGCGCTTGGCCGCGACCATGGCATGCGCGGCGAATGCAATTGCCGGCTGTCGACGGGCCACACGCGCTGGATGATGCCGTAGAGAAACGCGGTCGTGAGGCCAAACAACAGCATGCCGTTCAGCGCTTCAAGCGCGCCCATGAGCTTCCAGTGCGGCGAGAGAAAAGTGTTGTCGTGGCCGTAGGTCGTCATTGCATTGAGCGAATAGAGCATCGCCAGCTTGTGGTCGGGCAGGGCGCCGAGGGCGACGAAAGCCATGGCCCATGTGCCCGCCTCGATGGCGTGGAGCAGGGTCGCCGAAAGCGTCGCCGCGCCGACCACGAGCACGAAAAGGAAAAGAAAATGGCGGCGGTTCGTGACGCGCTGCAGCGTATTGAGGATACCCGCGTTTATGAAGCCAAGGCCGACGACGTGAAAGACGACGTTCACCACGATTAGCGGCAGGCTCCAGAGCCAGTTGGCGTTCCACCCATAAGCATCGTCCACGGTCGTTCTTCCTCTTGACGCCTGAGAACATTTGGGATGCTGGTTGCGCCATGATCATAGTGATTTCAAGGCGGCCAGATTTGGCGATATTTGCAGGAGGACGCCGCGCGCGCGGCGCATCCGCGGGCGCCAATGCCGCCTGAGGGCGCTCCTTCCGGGGCCGGCCCCGCCCGCGCCGCCGCCGCGAAGCGGTTTGCGATCGGCTTCGCGCTCGCCCTGATCGCGGGCTGGGTCGACGCCATCGGCTTCCTTGAGGTTGGCCAGCTTTATCTGTCCTTCATGAGCGGCAATACGACCCAGCTTGGCCTCGCTATCGCGGCCGGCGCCGACTTGCGAATCTTGCGCGCGAGCGGCGTCATCGGTTCGTTTTTCTTCGGCGCTTTCGCCGGAACGCTTGTCGCCGACGCCGCCGGGCGGTTTCGCCTGCCGCTGGTTCTGGCCGCTGAACTCGCGCTGGTCTGCGCCGCCATCGCGTTGACGGCGCTGCGGCCGGGCTTCGCCGCCTTGCTGCCGATCACCACCGCCATGGGCATGCAGAACGCGCTGCGCCAGCAGGTCGGGCGCGCCGATGTCGGCAAGACCTTCGTCACGGGCGCCCTGTTCAGCGCCGGCCAGTCGCTGGCGCGGGCCCTCACGGGCAAGGCGCCGCGCGCGGAATGGCTGGCCTTTCTGGCGACTTGGGTCGCCTTCATGCTTGGCGCGGCGGGCGGTGCTTATGCGCTGCACCGCACGAGCTTTGCGGCGACTCTCTACGCCACAGCGGCCGCGCTCGCCCTTCTCGCGGCGGCGGCGATGCCCGCGCGGGACGCCGGAGTTCAGGCGACAAAAGCGGGCTGAGGAAAAGCGGAGGCCGGTTTTCCGCCGACCTCCCGCGACATGCTCAAAGAACCGGGTAAACGGGCTTGTAGACGAGCTCCGCGAGATGCCCCGCGATGTCGGCGGGACGCTCCGCGCGGGCGAGCCCGTGATCGAAAATATATTCGGCGATGCGCGTTGCGGTATGCAGCGAGGCGGCGAGAATGTTGCTTTGCGGCGGGTAGATGAGGCCGGTGGCCAGCGCCGCGTCGCTGACCTGTTCGGCGACGGCCTTGGCGGCGATGATGAACATCTCCTCCGTGATGCGCTTCGCCTCCGTCGCCAGCGCGGCCATGCCCATCGCTGGGAAGATGTAGACATTATTGCCCTGCCCGGGGACGAAGGTCTTGCCGCCGAGATGGACCGGGGGGAACGGGCTGCCGCTGGCGAAAATCGCGCGCCCGTCCGACCATTTATAGGCTTCCTCGGCCGTGCATTCCGAGCGCGAGGTCGGGTTGGAGTAGGGAAAGATGATGGGGCGCTGGTTAATCCGCGCCATCGCCTCGATGACCTGTTGATTGAACAGTTTCGGCACGGTGCTGACGCCGATGATGGCCGTCGGCCGGATCGCCTCGATCGCCGCGACGAAGGAGGCGGCGGGCGGCGCGTCATGCGCGAAGGGCCGCTGGAAATCGGCGAGATCCTTGCGGCTCGAGATGATCAGTCCGTTGACGTCGTAAAGCCAGGTTTTTTGGCGTGCGGCCTCGAGCGTCGTGCCTTCGAGGACGAGAGCCTGCGCGATCAGCTCGGCGATGCCGGTCGCCGCCGAGCCGCCGCCGAGAAAGAGGAAGCGCTGGTCGGCGAGCTTTTGCCCCGAGATGCGCAGCGCGCCGAACATGCCGGCGAGCGCGACGGCGGCGGTGCCCTGGATGTCGTCATTATAGGTGCAGATGCGGTCCTTGTAGCGGGCGAGGATCGGCACGGCGCTGATGTTGGCGAAATCCTCCCATTGCAGACAGCATTTGGGGTAGAGATCCTGCACGGCGGTCACGAATTCGTCGATGAAGGAATCATAGTCGGCGCCCCGCACGCGCGGCTGGCGCAGGCCAAGGTAAAGTGGGTCTTCAAGCAACTCGTGGTTGTTGGTTCCGACATCAAGCGTGATCGGCAGGGTGAGACGCGGCGGCACGCCGGCGCAGGCGGTGTAGAGCGCGAGCTTGCCGACCGGAATGCCCATGCCCCCGACGCCGAGATCGCCGAGGCCGAGAATGCGTTCGCCATCGGTGACGACAATGAAGCGCACGTCTTTCTGCGGCCAGTTGCCGAGGATTTCCCGGAGCCGCCCGCGCGCGCTGATCGGCAGATACATGCCGCGCGTCGAACGGAAGAAATGATCGAATTTCTGGCAGGCCTCGCCGACGGTCGGCGTATAGACAAGCGGCATGAAGGTCGCGGGATCCGACATCAGGACGGCGAAATAGAGCGTCTCGTTGCGAGCCTGAAGATCGGACAAGAACAGATATTTCTGCAGGTCCGAGTCAAGCGCGTCGAGCTGGGCGTGCACCCGCGCCGCCTGCGTCTCGATCGTGTCGGCGGCCGGAGGCAGGAAGCCTTCAAGCCCGTGCGCGCGGCGCTCGTCAAGGGTGAAGGCGCTGCCGCGATTGAGCTGCGGATCGCGCAGGAGGGCGAGGCCGGCGGGGCGGGAATCTTCCATCATGCGCGTTTCCTGTGGCGGGGGTTTTGCGGGCGGGGCGGGCGGAGACCGGGATCAAAGCATGGGACCACGACATTTTGTCCGGACCCATCTCGAAAGCGCAATATCAGAAAGTGACGTGATCCCGCCGCGCCGTTTGGAATCCGCGGCCCGGCCGAGCGGGGCCTGCGACAAATCGACACGAAATGAAAGCCCGCCCCCGCCTTTTGCCGGGAGGCCCATTTCCCGGGCGTTTGCGACGCCGAGGCCGCTTCGCCCGAGCGGATGAAATCCGGCGCCGCAGCCGGGCGTCCTTTTCGCCGCCGCTCGTTTTTGGAGGACGACGCCGAACGAGGCGGCTTCGCCGGCTGACGCGCCGCGGCGTTTGATGGTATAGGGATAGTCCCATACGATAAGCAGCCGCGTCTTCGGGCCCTGGACCCATCGAAGGATCCAAGGCGCGGCGCGCACGCGGTTCCACTTTTGGAAGAAGGCTATGATGATCCGGGATCAGCCTCGCACCGCGGATGAACGGTTTTGGGCGATTTCGCCGCATTTGCCGATGGTCCAGGCGGGAGATTGATCGGCGGATGCTTGAGCGCGGGACGACGAAAATGTTCCGCCGCCGCTGAGGCCGCTCGACGGCGCCAAGTGAGGGATAAGCGAAATCATGTTGCGCAGAATAGTACTCGGGTTTGGCGCTAACGCATTCGGGCAGCTCGTCAATATCGTCATCCAACTATTTTCGTTGCCTCTTTTTTTACTGTATTGGGACACGGCCACCTACGGTACATGGCTGATGATATCAGCGGCGCCGAGTTACGTGTCGATGGCCGATGTCGGCATGGTGCAGGCGGCCAGCAACAACATGACGATGGCGATGGGGCGCTCCGATGTCGTGGAGGCCAACCGGATTTTTCAAAGCGCGCAACTGTTCATGATCGTCGTCTGCGCTTCGCTCGCGGTTGTCGTAACGCCGCTGCTGCTCTGGGGCCCGATGCCCGACTTTATTACCGCGAACGAGCGGATCGCGCTGGCGGCGCTCTTTTTCGATGTATTGTTCGCCATGTTCGCCGGCCTTTCCGAGGCTGTCTTCAAAGCGACGGGCCGTTTCGGGCTCGGCCTGATGTTGCTCAACCTGACCCGCCTCGCGGAATGGGGCGGCTTCATGTTGGGTCTGTTTTTGTTCCGCACTTTCGCGGGCGTCGCGATTGTGGGCCTTCTGGCTCGCCTGACGGGAATCGCGTGCAACATGTATGTCGCTCAAAGAGGCGAATACGGCCTCAATTGGGGCATCAGCCAGGCCACCAAGGCCGAAATCATGGTCACTATCCGGCCGGCTGTTTCGTTTATGGCGTTTCCCCTGGCGAACGCGCTCAGTTTTTCGGGGGTGACCCTGCTGGTGGGGGCGCTCCTTGGGCCCGCCGCGGTTGCAATTTTCAATACCTACCGGACCATATCGCGAATCGCCGTCCAGTTGACCGGGATGTTCAGCCTCGCGCTATGGCCCGAGTTCGGCCGGTTGTTTGGACAGGGCGGGCCGAAAGCCGTCGAGTCCCTGTTTCGCAAGTCCGCCTGGCTTGGCTTGGCGCAGTCGGTGGGCTTGAGCTTCGTGCTCTATTTCATCTCGCCGTGGCTGTTGAATTTGTGGACCCACGGCCGAATCGAGTTTTTCCCGGTATTGATGATGTGGATGCTCGCCTATGCAACAATAGGCGGCGTCTGGCATGTGCCGCGCGTGCTGCTGCTTTCGACCAACCAGCACGTCGATCTCGCCGGCTGGTCCATCGCGGCGGGCGTTCTCGCCGTGTTGCTCACATGGCTGTTCGCCACCGCCATGCAGGTCAATGGCGTCGGGGTGGCCATGCTGATATCGGAGGCCTTCATCGCCGCGATCTGCATCTATCTCGCGCATCGCACCTTCGTCGACGCTTGAGGCTGGCGGGCGCGGGTTGAGACGAGCGGCGATCTATCAGGAAGCGGTTTCAAACAAATAGCGAGGCTGGCGCATCGTGGCGCAAGCCTCCAATCGCGATCGAAAAGGGCGCTGCGATCGAGCGCGGCGGCGCGCGTTGCGCTCTCGACGAAGTGATTCTAATGGCGCGGCGAAACTGGTAGATTGAGACGCCCACCTGGGGTTGGTCGCGAGCCTCATCTGAAAGCGCCGCTCCATCGAATACGAGAGGAGTTCCGTCATGTCGCGCGTGGTCCGCTTCAACGAGGCAGGTCCTCCGGAGGTGCTTCGCCTCGTCGACCTCGACATTCCGCGTCCGGGGAAGGGGGAGGTGCGCATTCGCGTCAGGGCGATAGGCCTCAATCGCGCGGAAGCGATGTTTCGCTCGGGCCAATATCTCGAACAGCCGAAGTTCCCGGCCGGCCTTGGCTATGAGGCCGCGGGCGAGATCGACGAGGTCGGCGAAGGCGTCGAGGGCTTCGCCGTCGGCGACGCCGTCAGCACCATACCCGCCTTCTCGATGAACCAATACGGCGTCTACGGCGAACTCGTTCTCGCGCCAGCCCATGCTGTGGTCAAACACCCGGCGAACCTCTCCTTCGTCGAGGCGGCGGCGTCCTGGATGATGTATCTCACCGCCTATGGCGCGCTGATCGAGATCGCCGGACTCGCGGCGGCCGATTTCGTGCTGATTCCCGCCGCCTCCAGCAGCGTCGGCATCGCGGCCATCCAGATCGCCAATATGATCGGCGCGACGCCCATCGCCCTGACGCGGGGCGCCGCCAAGCGCGCGCATCTGCTTGAACTCGGCGCGGCGCATGTCATTGCGACGGAAGAACAGGATCTTGTCGCCGAAACGCAGCGGATCACAGGCGGCCACGGCGCGCGCGTCGTGTTCGATCCGGTTGGCGGCCCGACGCTGGCGAAGCTTGCTTCCGCGACGGCGCGGCTCGGAATTATTTTCCAATATGGCGCTCTGAGCCCGGAGCCGACGCCGTTGCCGCTGTTCGAGCTGCTGGCCAAATCGCTCACCATCCGCGGCTATGTGCTGTTCGAGGTGACGGGTGATCCGGCGCGATTGAGCGCCGGCAAGCGCTTCGTCGTGGACGGCCTCGCCAAAGGCGCGCTGAAGCCCATCGTCGCGAAGACCTTCCCGCTCGCCGAAATCGTCGAGGCGCATCGCTATATGGAATCCAACGAGCAGATCGGCAAGATCGTCGTTACGGTATGATGCGCGATGGAGCGGGTTCTTCGTTCGGGTTCGGCAGGCCCTCGCGCAGCCTTGCGCCGAAGGCTTCCTCGTCGAGCCCCATCTTGATGCGGTCCGAAACGGCGGCGCGATCGATGAGCTCGCGCAGCGGGATCGAGGTATCGACGAGGCCGTGCTCATAGGCGAAGGAGGGCAGGAAGCCGTTGAGCAGGACGCGCCAGTCGAGTGGAAATTCCGGCGACAGCGCGCGCAGCATCAGGAAGATGCTCGTCGTGCAGTTCGCCGTCAGCGTGTTGTAGAATTGCGGATGGGCGGCGAGATCGTTCGCCTCGCGCACATATTGCAGCAGCAGCGCGCGCGCCGCCTGCGGCGAGGCCTTTAAACGGTAGAGGCGGACGTCCTCGTTCTGGGCCTTGCGCAGGAACAGAAAGTCGCGCTCGTCGGCGGCGAGAAAGACGAGCTCATATCGTTTGAAAAAGCCGGCGAACGCCGAGAAGGCGTCGCCGCGACGTTTGCGGATCTCGATCGAGAACATGAGGTGGCGGCCGTCGCTGAAATCAAAACTCACCATCGAATGGGCGATCAGCGGCCCCATGAAATAGACGAGGTAGAAATCGGCCGACTTTACCTGTGCGAGATCGTAACTGCGCGTTTCCCAGTTCTCCGTGAAGTCGGTCGCCGAGGTCCATGAGAAATTGCGCACGTTTTTCAATCGAAGCTCGTCGCCCTCGACGACGCCGGTGACGCCATGGGCGACGTCGGCGGCGAATTCGCGATCATTGCTCGGCAGGATCGTCGCCCACCAGGCGAGAAGCGCGGCGAAGGCGAGCGCATAGGCGAGGTCCGCGAGTCGAAGGCGCCGGACGAACAGGCCGGCGAGCGCAAGCGCGCCCAATGCGCAAAAGCCCGCGATGACGGCTGCAGGTGGGCCCTCCGACAGCGGCAATTGGAACCATAGCGCGAAGCCGCCCCAGATCGCGGAGCAAAGGCCAAGGACGAACAGGACGACGATGATGAGTCCCCGCGCGATGCGGCGGAGGCGTGTGGATGGCATTTCGGGACTTCTCCGGCTCGGGCCGCGACCTTCGGACCCCGGTCGATAGCAGCCGCGGGGCGCCCGGAAAAGCGGGCTGCGTCCTCGCCTCGCCAGATCGAAGCCCAGCTGGTAGAAAATGGCATGGGGATTCGTCGCGGACGGATCGGGCCCGCCGACGCTTGGTCGGGCGGGATAGAAAAAGGACAATGCTTTGACGGATCATGCCGCGCCACATCATGTCGTCGTCGTCGGAGCCGGATTCGGCGGCCTTCAGGTCGTCATGGGTCTCGCCGGCGCGCCCGTCGCCATTACGGTCGTCGACCGGCGCAATCATCATCTGTTCCAGCCCCTGCTCTATCAGGTCGCGACGACGACGCTTTCGACCTCCGAGATCGCCTGGCCCGTGCGGCAGCTTCTGCACAAACGGAAAGACACTGAGACGCTGCTCGCGGCGGTCTCCGGCATCGATCCCGAGGCCCGCAAGGTGCTGCTCGAGGACGGCGGCACGATCCCCTACGATACTCTGGTTCTGGCGACGGGCGCGCGGCACGCCTATTTCGGCCATGACGAATGGGAGCCCTTCGCCCCCGGTCTCAAGACGCTGGAGGATGCGACCACCATTCGCCGGCGCATCCTGCTCGCCTTCGAGCGCGCCGAGCGCGAACCCGATCCCGTCCGCCAGAAGGCGCTGCTCACCTTCGTCATCATCGGCGGCGGCGCCACCGGCGTCGAGCTGGCCGGAACCATCGCGGAGCTGGCGCATGAAAATCTGCGCGAGGACTTCCGGCATATCGACACCAGGACCGCGCGCGTCGTGCTGATCGAGGCCGGTCCGCGCATCCTGCCCGCCTTCAAGCCGGAGCTTTCGGCCTATGCGCAGAGGGCGCTGGAAAAGCTCGGCGTCGAGGTGAAGCTCGGCCAGCCGGTGTCGGAATGCGACGCGGACGGGGTCATTTTCGGCGGCGAAAGGCTCGCGGCGCGCACCATCCTCTGGGCGGCCGGCGTGCAGGCCTCGCGCGCGGCGCTCTGGCTTGACGCGCCGGCCGATCGCGTCGGGCGCGTCTTCGTCGAGCCGGACCTGACGATTCCGGGCCACCCCAATATTTTCGCCATTGGCGACACGATCTCGATCAACGGGCCGGATGGCGAGCCCGTTCCCGGCATCGCTCCGGCCGCCAAGCAGGAAGGCGCTTATGTGGCCAATGTCATCAAGGCGCGCCTTGCCGGAAAGCCGGCGCCGGCGCCCTTCAAGTACAAGCATGTGGGCAGCCTCGCCACTATCGGCAAACGCGCGGCGATCGCCGATTTCGGCTGGATCAAGGTGCGCGGCCAGCTCGCCTGGTGGCTCTGGGGCATCGTCCACATTTACTTCCTGATTGGGCTGCGCAACCGGCTCGCCGTCGCCTTGAGCTGGCTCTGGATCTATTCGAGCGGCCATCGCAGCGCCCGGCTGATCACCCAGGGCAAGCAATGGGCCGGCGAGAAATAGGCGGAGGGCTCCATGCGTCGGGGCCACCGGTTTCAATTGTGTTTCCCATTCCGCTGGCGTAACGCTGCGCTGAGTGCCGGGCGCCGGCTGATTGCGGAGGCGCGCGGATCTGCGAGACGGAGCCACGCGTGGCCAATTTAGAAAAGCCGGGACTGATCGAATACCCTTCGGGAACGGGGTCCGGCGCGCCGCGCACCGCGGAGCGAACGCTGGAGGAAGCGATCGGCGCGCAAATCCGCCTGCATCGCAAGCGGCTCGACATCACCGGCGGCGAGCTGGCCGCGGCGGCGGGGCTTTCGACGGGCATGCTGTCCAAGATCGAGAACGGCCAGATCTCGCCTTCGCTCTCGACGCTGCAATCGCTGGCGCGGGCGCTCAATCAGCCGCTGTCGTCCTTTTTTACGCCTTTCGAGGAGCGCCACGACTGCTCCTTCGTCAAGGCCGGGAGCGGCGTCAGCATCGAGCGGCGCGGCACCAAGGCCGGGCATCATTATCAGCTGCTTGGCCATTCGCTCAGCGCAGACATCGTCGTCGAGCCGTTCCTGATCACCCTCTCCGAAGAGGCGCGGCCCTATACCTCGTTTCAGCATGCCGGCGTCGAACTGATCCATATGCTGACCGGGAAGGTGCTGTACCGCCACGCCGACAGAAGCTATCCGCTGGAACCGGGCGACACGCTGTTTTTCGACGCGGCGGCGCCGCATGGGCCGGAGGAGCTGATCGAGCTTCCGATGACCTATCTTTCAATCATCATCTACCCGCGCGAATAGGGTTTCGCCGCGATGGCCGGCGGTTCCCCGCCCGGTCAACCGCCTGCCCGCGGTGCTGACGGAATTGGCTTTTGCGGAATTTTGGCGTTGTATGGCTGAAGGCCGGCCCTGCCCGGGTCGGCACGGGGGCGGCGCTTGGCTCACGACGTTTTCATCAGTTACACCATCGCCGACAAGGTGGTGGCGGAGGCGGTTTGCCACCGGCTGGAGGAAGCGGGGATCCGCTGCTGGATCGCCCCGCGCGATCTCGGCTTTGGCGACTGGGGCGCCGCGATCGTCGATGCGATCAGCGAGGTCATGCCAGCAGCGTCGAATCCGTCGCTTTCGCGTCGGACGGGCGCATGCTCGCCTCGGGCAGCCTCGACAACACCGTCATGCTTTGGGACGTCTCGAATGTGAACGCCGCGACGAAGTGAGCATCGGCGCCCGGGTCTGGGCGGGCCCACTTCAAACCGGCCCGCGCGGCAATTTTTGTGATTATCTCTGGAAGTGCGATACGGACCCCGGCCGGGGGCATCTGAGTCGATTCCCGGACAAGCGCGGAGGTTTTTATGGGCGAGGTTCGCGTCATTTGCGCAATCGGACAGCGCGGGCAGCTCGGCCTTAATGGGGTCCTGCCCTGGGAGGGAAATCCCGGGCGCGAATACAAGGCCGATGTCGCGCGATTTTTTCATCTGACCAGGGGACATGTGCTGATCGCCGGCCCGCGCACCATCGCCTCCATTCCGGACTGGGCGCGGCCCGACCGCACGCTTGTCGTCGTGCGTTCCGGCGACGAACCCAAGGCGGTGCTGGAGCGATTCGCCGACCGGGTCGTCTATATCGGCGGCGGCCCGCCGGTCTGGAAGGCGTTTGCGCCCTTCGTCAATCATTGGGACGTGACGCGGCTGCCTTACGATGGCGAAGCCGACCGCTACTTCGATCCGGCCTGGCTCCACGGCGAATCTAGCGCGGAGTCGTAAGCCCGGCGAGCGACATGATCGCGCGCAGCGCCAGGGCGACCACGCCGAGCGCGCCGACGCTCATAGCCCATATCAGTGCGAGCCAGCCGAAACGGCGGAGCCAGAGTTTTCCGCCGCCTTCGGTCGCCGTCAATGATAACCCTCGCCGACCTTCACCTTGCCGCGGAAGACGTAATAGGACCACGCGGTGTAGGTGAGGATGATGGGCACGATGAAGAGCGCGCCGACGAGGGCGAAGCCGAGGCTCTGCGGCGGCCCGGCGGCGGCGCGGATCGAGACGTCGGGCGGAATGATGTTCGGCCACATGCTGATGCCAAGCCCACTATAGCCGAGGAACAGCAGCGCGAGCGCGAGCACAAAAGGCAATGCTTCCATGCCCCGCCTGAGGCCCTCGAGAATGCCCCATGCCGCCGCGACCACCAGGATCGGGACCGGCGCGAAAAAGAAAAAGTCGGGCAGCTTGAACCAGCGATGCGCGACGGCGCTATGGGCGAGCGGGGTCCAGATGCTCACGATCGCGATCACTCCGAGGAGGGTTAACGTGATCGGCCGCGCGAGTTCTCTCATGCGCCGCTGCAGATCGCCTTCCGTTTTCATGATGAGCCAGGTGCTGCCAAGCAGCGCATAGGCGACAAGAAGGCCAAGCCCCGTGAAGATGCTGAAGGGCGTCAGCCAGTCGAAGGCGCCGCCGGTATAGGAGGGGCCTTCGACCTTGAAGCCGTTGATGACGGCGCCGAGCGCGACGCCCTGAAAGAAGGTGGCGATATAGGAGCCCCAGGCGAAGGCGTGTCCCCAGAACCATTTGTGCTCTTCGTTCGCCTTGAAGCGGAATTCGAAGGCGACGCCGCGCCAGATCAGCCCGGCGAGCATGAGGATCAGCGGCAGGTAGAGCGCGCTGAGCAGGAAGGAATAGGCGATCGGGAAGGCGGCGAGCAGGCCGGCGCCGCCCAGCACGAGCCAGGTCTCGTTGCCGTCCCAGACGGGAGCGACCGTGTTCACCATGCAATCGCGGTCGCGATCATCCTTGACGAAGGGGAACAGGATGCCGATGCCGAGATCGAAGCCATCCATGATGACATACATCATGAGGCCGAAGGCGATGATGACCGCCCAGATGATCGGAAGATCGATGCCCATCGGTCAGTCTCCTTAGATCGTGGGGTCAGCGTCGGGCGCGGCCGAGAGCGGACGCGAGGGGCGCGCGTTGAGCGGCGCGTCGCCACTGAGGTCGATCTCTCGACGCGGCTGTTCCGGCCCATGATCCGTCGGCCCGATGGCGACGAGTTTCAGAATGTAGAAAACGCCGGTGCCGAAGACGATGAAATACATTGCGACGAAAACGCCGAGCGAGATTGTGAGCGCCAGCGCCGAGTGGTTGGAGACCGCGTCGCTGGTGCGCATGACGCCATAAACGACCCAGGGCTGGCGGCCCATCTCCGTCGTGAACCACCCCGCGAGAATGGCGAGGAGCCCGGACGGACCCAGCAGCAGGGCGAAACGCAGGAACAGGCGCGAATCGTAGAGGTCGCCGCGCAGGCGGAGCCAGAGGCTCCAGAGGCCGAGGGCGAGCATCAGGAAGGCGAGCCCGACCATGATGCGGAAGGTCCAGAACACCACCGTCGAATCGGGCCGGTCGTTGGCCGGGAAATCGGCGAGGCCGCGAAACTGTCCGTCCCATGTGTGGGTCAGGATGACGCTGCCGAGATGGGGAATCTCGACGGCGTATTTGGTCGTCTCGGTCGCCATGTCGGGCCAGCCGAACAGGATCAGCGGCACGGCTTCGCCGGGCGTGTTTCGCCAGTGGCCCTCGATCGCGGCGATTTTCTCGGGCTGATATTGCAGTGTGTTGAGACCGTGCTGGTCGCCGGCTTCAATCTGGATGGGCGCGACGATAACCGCCATCCACATCGCCATGGAGAGCATGGTGCGCACCCGGGCGGTGTTGTTGCCGCGCAGAAGGTGCCAGGCGCCGGATGCGCCGACGAAAAGCGCGGTCGCGAGATAGGCGGCGAGCGTCATATGGACGAGGCGATAGGGAAAGGACGGGTTGAAGATGACCGCCAGCCAGTCGACGGGAATGACGCGCCCGCCCTCGATCGTGAAGCCCGCCGGGGTCTGCATCCAGCTGTTCGAGGCCAAAATCCAGGTCGCCGAGACCAGTGTGCCGAGCGCCACCATCAGGGTTGCGAAGAAATGCAGGGCCGGCCCGACCTTGTTCCAGCCGAACAGGGCGACGCCCAGAAAGCCGGCTTCGAGAAAGAAGGCGGTCAAAACCTCATAGGCGAGCAGCGGGCCGGTGATGCCGCCGCCGACATAGGAGAAATAGCTCCAGTTGGTGCCGAACTGATAGGCCATGACGAGGCCCGAGACGACGCCCATGGCAAAGGTCACGGCGAAGACCTTGACCCAGAAATGGTAAAGATCGCGGTAGACCCTGTTCTTTTTCCAGAGCCACAACCCCTCCAGCACGGCGAGGTAGCTTGCGAGCCCGATGGTGATGGCCGGGAAGATGATATGGAAGGAGACGGTGAAGGCGAACTGGATGCGGGCGAGATCGAGTGCGCTGATGCCAGGCATTGCAAATCGCTTTCGTTCGAATGAACCGTCCGATGGGGCCCGCGGGCCTGAGCGGAAGCGTTGCGCCTCAAAGCTGGGGCCTATGCCGCCGCCGTATACAACATTTCTCGTGCGGCGGCATCAGATCAAAACGGACCCTTCGTTCCACCCCGGGCGCCTTCGGGGCGCGGCGCACCGGTTTGGGGGCGTCGAGGACGCGCGATGCGGCGATTTGCGGCGGGAGTCGGCCTCCCCGAAACGGATTGCCGGAACTTTCATCGAAGCGCGCGGCGGCGTCGCGCCAAATTCACCGGGCATGGGCGCTTCGCTGCTTCATCGCGCCGGCAAGCGATGATATGAGCGGCCTGAGGCGGCGCCTTTCGCGAAGGCGTCACGCTTGCGATTGAATATGCGCGCGCTCGAACAAAGCCGCGGGAGCCCAATGAAAACCATCGCCCTCGATCTTGACGATACGCTTGTCGACACCATCGCCGCGCTGCTCGACTTTATCGAGGAGAGCCGCGGCTATCGCGTCGACGAGGCGCGGCTCGCGACCTATCAGCTTGGCGCTGACGAGAAGCAGACGACCGAGATCGTAAACGGGTTTTATGACGCCCGTGCGCATCAGACGATCGCCCCCATGCCGGGCGCGCTGGACGCCTGCCGCGGCCTGAAGGACGCCGGGTTCAACCTCGTCATCGTCACCGCGCGCAAACCCGAAGCGGCGGCGGTGACCAATGCGCTGGTCGAGCGCCATTTTCCCGGTGTCTTCGCCGCCGTGCATTCGGTCGGGCACCATCCGGACAAGGTGAGGGCGCTGCGGGCGGTTGGCGCGCGGTTGCTGATCGACGATAACGCAAGGCAGATCAAGCGCGCCGCCGACGCCGGCGTTCCCACCATCCTGTTCGGCCATCTGCCCTGGAATCGCGATTTCGCCTGGCCGCGCCGCGCGCGGGCCTGGGCGGATGTCGTCGCCATGTCGGCGGCTTTTTGAGCGGTCTTGCCGGCGCGGCGGGGAAGGATATTCTTCATCCTTTCCGCGGGACTAGTTTGGCCGTACGTCTCGGCCGTCGCCCGATTCTTCCGAAGGTGAACGCGATCGCTGAAGCTCGCTCGAACCCCGCCGCAACGGCCTGGCGCTGGCTGCTGGGCGCCTACCGGAGCCGCCGCGTCGAGCTTCGCCTCGCGGTGCGGGTCACCGTCGCGACCCTGCTGACCTATGCGCTGTCGCTTTTCCTCAACGTGCCGCAGGTCTTGTGGACGGTGCTGACCGCCGTCGTGATGTCGCAGCTGAGCCTTGGCAAGTCAGTCAAGACGGCGGTCGATTATTTTCTCGGCACGGTCGGCGGCGCGGCCTATAGCGGGCTCGTATCCGCCGTTCTGCCGCACCGGACCGAACTCGAATTCCTCGTTCTGCTCGCCGTCACCATCGCGCCGCTCGCCTTTCTGGGCGCCATCTGGCCGCGCCTGAGCGTCGCGCCCTTCACCGCCGTTATGGTCCTGCTGGCGCCGGCGATCACCCATGCGACGCCGCTCGAATCGGCTTTCTTCCGGGTCGTCGAGGTGGGGCTTGGCGGACTGACCGCGCTGTTCGTCTCTTTCGTGGTGCTGCCGTCGCGCGCGCAAAATCTTGGCGTCGAGGCGGCGGCGAATATGCTGCGGCTGATGGCGGCGGCGTTGCGGCAGCTTCTCGCTGGCTGCGCCGAGCCGCTCGACGTCGCGGCGCTCCATACGATTCAGAGCGGCCTCGGCCCGGCCCTGACCCGTCTTGAAACGATCGCCGACGAAGCGCGGCGCGAGCGCATGCCTTACCTGCGTGCAGAGACCGACCTGAAGCCGCTGCTGCGCACGCTGCTGCGGCTGCGGCATGATCTCGTCATCATCGGGCGCGCCGCGGCGGAGCCGTTGCACGACGGATTCCGCAAGCGGCTCTACCCTTCGATCAAGGAAATTGCCGAGAGCGCCGCCGCCTTCGCCGAAGCGAGCGCGGCGGCGCTGCCGTCAGGTCCGCCGCCCAGGCTCGCCGCCGTCGAAAACGCCATTGCCGAATTCGACGCCGAAATCGCCGAAATGCGCGCCGAGGGCCTGACGCGCAATCTCTCGGGCGACGCCATTGAGCGTCTGTTTGGCCTTGGCTTCGCCTTCGACCAGCTGCGTCAGGATCTGCGCGAACTCTCGCGCTGGATGATCGAGCGTTCGCAGGAGCGCGGCGCAGGGTGAGCCGGGCCGCAAACGGTGCCGTCAATCGCTCGCAACTTCGACAAATCGTGGGGCGTGGCCTGACGCAAAGCGGTGTCCCCAAATAAAAAGGAGCGGCGAAATCCCGCCGCTCCAGCTTAGAATTTGCGAAAGAATCAGGCGACGAGGTCGAAGCGATCGAGGTTCATCACCTTGCTCCACGCCGCCGCGAAGTCTTTCGCAAACTTCTCCTTCGAGTCGGCGCAGGCATAGACTTCCGCGAGCGCGCGAAGCTGCGCGTGCGACCCGAAGATCAGGTCGGCGCGGGTGGCGGTCCATTTGACCTCGCCCGTCTTACGGTCGCGCCCCTCATACACGCCTTCAGAGTCGGCGGCCGGCCGCCACTCAGCGCCCATGTCGAGCAGGTTGACGAAGAAGTCGTTCGTCAGCGTCCCCGGCGTCTTGGTGAAGACGCCGTGCGCTGACCCGCCAGCGTTGGCGCCCAGAACGCGCAGGCCTCCGACGAGAACCGTCATCTCGGGCGCCGTCAGCGTCAGCAATTGCGCCCGATCCACGAGCAGCTCCTCGGCTTTGAGGCGCCGTTCGCCGCGGAGATAGTTACGGAACCCGTCGGCGGTGGGTTCGAGCGGCGCGAAGGTGTCGACGTCGGTTTGTTCCTGCGACGCGTCCATGCGGCCCGGCGCGAAGGGAACCTTCACGTCCTGCCCGGCATCCTTCGCGGCTTTCTCGATCGCAGCGCCGCCGCCAAGAACGACCAGGTCGGCAAGCGAGACCTTCTTGCCATCGGTTTGTGAAGCGTTGAACTCCTTCTGGATCGCTTCGAGCGTCTGCAGCACTTTCGCTAGCTGAGCCGGCTGGTTGACGTCCCAGTCCTTCTGCGGCGCGAGACGAACGCGGGCGCCGTTCGCGCCGCCGCGCTTATCGCCGCCGCGGAACGTCGAGGCGGAGGCCCAGGCCGTCGAGACAAGCTCCGAAACCGAGAGGCCCGAGGCGAGGATTTTCGCCTTCAGGTCGGCGATGTCCGCGTCGCCGATCAGTGGATGATCCACCGCCGGGATCGGGTCCTGCCAAATCAGCGTCTCCTTGGGAACGAGCGGGCCGAGGTAGCGCGAGCGCGGACCCATGTCGCGGTGAGTCAGCTTGAACCATGCGCGGGCGAACGCCTCGGCGAAGGCCTGCGGGTTCTCCAGGAACCGGCGCGAAATCTTCTCGTAGACCGGGTCGAAGCGCAGCGACAGGTCGGTGGTCAGCGCAGTCGGCTTGCGTTTCTTCGACGGATCGTACGGGTCGGGGATGATGGCCTCGGCGTCCCTGGCCTCCCACTGGATCGCGCCTGCAGGGCTGCGAGTCTGCACCCATTCGTACTTGAACAGGTTCTCGAAGAAATAGTTGCTCCACTGCGTCGGCGTCTGTGTCCAGATGACTTCCAGGCCGCTGCCGATGGCGTCGCCTGCGTTGCCGGTACCGAAGTTGCTAATCCAACCCAGGCCCTGCGCTTCCAAGTCGGCGGCTTCAGGGGCCGGCCCCTTGTGGGACTCGGGCGCAGCGCCGTGGGTCTTGCCGAGGGTGTGGCCGCCGCCGATCAGCGCGACGGTTTCCTCATCGTTCATCGCCATGCGTGCGAAAGTTTCACGGATGAATTTGGCGGCGGAAACCGGGTCGCCGTTGGCGTTCGGACCTTCCGGATTAACGTAGATCAGGCCCATCTCGGTGGCGCCGAGAGGATTTTCGAAGTTCTCGAGGGACCGGTGGGCCAGCCATGTGGTCTCAGAACCCCAGTTCACGTCCTGATCCGGCTCCCAGGTGTCTTCCCGGCCGGCGGCAAAGCCGAAAGTGCGAAAGCCCATCGACTCGAGGGCGACGTTGCCGGTCAGAATCATGAGGTCGGCCCAGGAGATTTTCCGGCCGTATTTCTGCTTGATCGGCCACAGCAGCCGGCGGGCCTTGTCGAGGTTCACGTTGTCCGGCCAGCTGTTGAGCGGCGCGAAGCGCTGCTGACCCCTTCCGGCGCCGCCGCGCCCGTCGTAAAGGCGGTAGGTGCCCGCGCTATGCCACGCCATTCGAATGAACAGCCCGCCATAGTGGCCAAAGTCGGCAGGCCACCAGTCCTGCGAGTCCGTCATCAGGGCGCGCAGATCCTTAATCAGGGCGTCGAGGTCAAGGGTTTTGAATTCCTTGGCGTAATCAAACGCCTCGCCCATCGGATCGGACAGGTTTGAATGCTGTTGGAGAACCGCGAGGCTCAGCTGTTTCGGCCACCAGTCGCTGTTCGTGAAGGCCCGTGCCGCGTCCGACTTCTCTGCGTATTTGCCTTCGCCGCCGCCCGCGAAAGGGCACTTGCTTTCATTCGTCGTCATGTTCTCTCCGATCGTGTTCCGTCTTTTGCTGCCCGGCACATAAAATCCATCAATCCTGCAAACTTATAGTGCCTCATGGCCGGCGCGGGTCCCGGCGTGGCCTCGCGCTACGCCAAGCGACAGGATCAAGAATATCCCGGTCCGCCCTCGCCGCATTGCGATCTGGAGCGCCCCGGCGCGATCCGCCGAATGCATTGGTCCCCGCGCGATTTGCCACAACCGTTCCCTTCGCTGGCGTCCGGCCGCCGTTTGGCGCAAGGCTGGCCAGATGATCGACGCCTCGATTGCCCGCGTTGATCGGCGCGCCGCGTCGACTCTGATTGCACGCAAACGAGACCTCCGCGTTCAACTCACAATGCAACGCGGCGGAGGCTAGAGAGGTTCGCGGCCGTCGTCGATGCGTTTATCTCGATGATTCTCATTGTCGGGAACAATGATCGGCCGATGAGGCGTGAACGCCGCCCGTTTCGGTTGACCGCGCATGGCTGTCGAGGGTACCGATCAGGCGGCGGTTACGGGCGGCGCTGCGCCGGCGCGGGAGGCGTTCATGCTGAAACTCGGGATTATCCTGGCGCTGGTTGTTCACGCCGGCGTTGACGCTTCGCCGCGCGTTCAGGCGCGGGCGCTTCAATCCGAACCGCTGAAGGTTCAGTACTTCGCGCCCGAGCCCGCGCCGCCGCCGCCCGGCGTCGATGCCGGCGAATGGGACGATGAGGCGCCGCCGCGGCCGGCGCGCGTCTGTCAGAAGATGTGCGCCAATGATTTCAGCCCCTGCGATCCGATCTATTTCAAGACGGAGGACGGCCGCTGCGACGGTTTGGACATCAACCGCTGAAACGGCGCCTGCGATCCTCGGCGAAGGGCCGCTTTTTCAGCCGGCCTTGAGCCGCGCCATTTCCGTCGCCCCGTCCATCTTGCCGATCGCGGCGAGCCGGTCTTTCAGGGACGCGAGGTCGAGCCGCTCGATGTCGAGGTTGGCGAATGCCGTGGCGCGCGCGACGAGACGCCGGTAGGCGTCCATGAAGGCCGCGCTCTTTTCGGCCTCCGTTCCAGTGACGGCGGCCGGATCGGGAACGCCCCAATGCGCGACGAGCGGATGGCCGGGCCAAAAGGGACATGCTTCCCCCGCCGCCGAATCGCAAACCGTCACGATGAAATCCATCTTGGGCGCGTCGGGAGTGCTGAATTCTTCCCAGTTCTTCGAGCGAAGTCCGGCGGTGTCATAGCCAAGCTCTTTGAGCAAGGCGATCGCGGTCGGGTGCGGTTCGCCTCTTGGATGGCTGCCGGCAGAAAACGCCCTGATGCGCCCGGCGCCTTCCCTGTTGAGAATCGCCTCCGCCATGATCGATCGCGCGGAGTTTCCCGTGCAAATCACGAGAACATTATAGGTCTTGCTCGACATATCGGCCTCGCGTTTGACGGGAAAAGGTTTGACGTCAAATCCCGGCATGGCGGGATCGCATGTCATGGCGGAGGCGTCGCAGCAGTCCTGCAGAAGGAAAGCCGCGAGCTTGACCGCGAGATCCTTGTTGGCGGCGTAGATGATGGAGCGGCCCTCGCGCCGTGAATGAACAAGCCCGGCCCGTTGCAGGATCGAGAGGTGGTTCGAGAGCGTATTCTGCGGGATCGCGAGCAGGCGAGCGATATCCCCCGCCGCCAGCCCGTAAGGCAGGTAGCGGACGAGGAGGCGGACCAATTCCAGCCGCGATGGCTGGGCCAGCGCCGCCAAAATCTCCACGGCGTCCTTGACCTCGAGGCGCACCGGCACCGGCTTCAGAAGGGCTAGTCTTTTCAACTATCTACCTCGCCTCGCAGCGCGAAACCGGTCTCAGGCCGGCGCCTTGTCGCCGATCTCGTCTATGCGCTTTTGCAGCGATATCATGTCGAGACTCCTGACGGGCAGGCTTGTGAATATCGAAATTCGGTTGGACAGAATTCGCAATGCGTCGGCGAACGCGAGGCGCCGCTCGATCTCGCCTCCTTGCGTCGCCGCCGGATCAGGCATGCCCCAATGCGCGGTCATCGGTTGCCCCGGCCAGCTGGGGCAATCTTCGCTGGCGGCATCGTCGCAAAGCGTGAAGACGAAATCGAGAGGCGGCGCTTCCGGCCCGTCGAATTCATCCCAGGACTTCGACCGCAACCCGTCAACATCGAAATCGAGCTTCCGAAGAAGCTCGATGGCGTAGGGGTGCGGGCGCCCCTTCGGATGCGAGCCCGCGCTATAGGCTTTGAAGCGTCCCTGGCCCAGATGATTCAGGATCGCCTCGGCGATGATAGATCGCGCCGCGTTGCCCGTGCAAAGGAAAAGAACATTGTAGGTCTTTTCCGTCATGGCGACCTCCCTCTATTCGCAGCGGTTTCGCCGGGGATCGCCTAGGAGAGGGAATCCAGAGTTCGCCGCGCGAGCGTCGCCGTCTCTGCGGGCAGGGGGATGTAGCCGAGCGCCGAGGCGAATGTCTGGCCTGTCGTCAGCCCCCAGTTCACCCAGTCCTTCAGCGCGTCCGCTGTCTTTTGATCCGCATATTTTTTATGAAGAAGCAGCCAGCTGAAGGTCGTGATCGGATAGGCCGCGTCTCCCGGCGGGTCGGCGGTGAAAAAGTTTTCCGACGCCGCCAGCGCCGCCCGTCCGCCCTCCTCGGTCGGCGCAACGAAACGGCCAGCCTTGTTCTCGAGGGTCGCCATCTGCAGCCCGAGGCGTTTCGCGAAGCCGTACTCGACATAACCGATCGAGCCCTCGCTGATTTTGATCTTCGACGAGACGCCTTCATTGCCCCGGCCGTCCATGGCGGCCGCCGGCCAGTCAATATCATATCCCGCACCCGACCCGCTCGCATGCCAGCCGGAGCCGATCACGACGAGATGGCGGGTGAAGGCGGCGGTCGTGCCGCTGCTGTCCTGCCGGACCACCACGGCGATGTCCCTTTTTGGCAGCGCCAAACCTGGGTTGGCTCTCTGGATCGCGGGATCGTTCCATTGCGTGATCTTGCCGCTGAACATTCCGGAGTAGACATCGCGCGGCAGCCTGAGCGCGCCTTTGAGCCCGGGAAGATTATAGGCCAACACGATCATGCCGGCGGTCACAGGAACCGGAATGGCTCCGTTCCTGGCGCCGGCGAGCACGACATCGCCCGGCAAAACATCGGTGGCGCCGAAGTCGATCGATCCCGCAGTGAATCGGGTGACGCCCTCGCCGCTCCCGACCGCGTCGTAGATCAGCGAAACCTGCGCGTGATCGCGCTGATAGTCTTCGATCCATTTCCGGTAGAGCGGCGCCGAAAATGTGGACCCGGCGCCATGCAGGGTCACGATATTTTCGGCGCCGCGGCCCAAAGCCGGAATGCCCCAGGCGACGAGCGCGGCCCCGCCCGCCACAACCGAGTTCTGAAGAGCCATTCGACGCGTGATCATTTTGATCTCTCCGATACGGTAAGTATGAAATCTATAATTCCACATACATCGATATAACGAATTTTATTCGCCGGGCAAATGAAATGCGCTGGCGATGCAGGCCCATAAGTTGCTATCATAATAAAAGTAACTGAAGCGGAGCTTTGAAGACGCCGCGCCGGAATCCCGGAGCGCCGAGAACGGCGACGGCGCGCGGCGCAGCCACAGCCTGCTCCGGTGTTGAAGCGGATCAGCCGCGACCGCTCCGCCACGATCACGCCTTCAGTCAGCCTCGGGAGATGCCCATGGCCTATGAAATCAAAGTGAATGGCGCCGAACGGACAGCGGATGTCGATGGCGACACGCCGCTGCTCTGGGTTCTGCGCGATGTTTTCGGCATGACAGGGACAAAATTCGGCTGCGCGGCGGGCCTTTGCGGCGCCTGCACGGTGCATCAGGATGGCGTCCCCATCCGATCCTGCCTGACGACAATCGAGAGCGTCGGCGTTTCGTCGATCACCACGATAGAGGCGATCGGCGATACGCCCCATGGCGCGAAGATCCAGAAGGCCTGGATCAATCTCGAAGTGCCGCAATGTGGCTATTGCCAGTCGGGCCAGATCATGTCGGCGAGCGCACTTCTCGCCGGCAATCCGCATCCAAGCGACAGCGATATCGACGACGCCATGTCCGGCAATATCTGCCGCTGCGGAACCTATGTCCGCATCCGCGAAGCGATCAAGCGCGCCGCCGCAGACGACGGCCACGGGCGGCGGGGAGACTGAGCCATGCTGGTCGATCAACTGACCAACAGTGCGGAAGCGGCCGCGACCGCCAGCGCGTCCGGCGCCCATTCGCGCCGGGATTTCCTGAAAGTCGGCGCCGCGGCTGGCGGCGGCCTTCTCCTTTCATTCAGCCTTCGCAGCTCGTCTGGCGGCGCCTTCGCGGCTGAGGCGCAGGCGTTCGAGCCGAGCGCTTATGTGCGCATCGGGCGCGATGGCAAGGTGACGCTCATTGTCGCGCAAGTGGAGATGGGCCAGGGCACGTTGACCTCGATGCCGATGCTGATCGCGGAGGAGCTCGAAGTCGATCTCGCCAATGTGGCGCTGGAGCAGGCGCCGCCAAGCGACAAGCTTTACGCCAATCCGCTGATCGGTTTCCAGGTCACCGGCGGCTCGACCTCGGTGCGCGCCTTCTGGACGCCCCTGCGCGCGGCGGGCGCCGCCGCGCGAATGTTGCTGATCAGGGCCGCCGCCGAGACATGGGGCGTCGAGGCGAACGGCCTCAGCGCGGTGAAGGGCGAAGTCGTCGACGGCGCCTCGGGCCGGAAGCTCACCTATGGCGCGCTCGCCGACAAGGCGGCGACCTATCCGGTCCCCGACAAGATCGCGCTGAAGGACCCCAAGGATTTCAGGCTCATCGGAACGCCAGCGAAGCGCCTCGACACGCCGTCCAAGGTCAATGGTTCGGCCAAATTCGGCATAGACGTGCTGTTGCCCGGCCTCAAATTCGCGGCGGTCGCGGCGAGCCCGGTGTTCGGCGGCAAGCTCAAAAGCGTCGACGACAGCAAGGCGATGGCGGTGAAGGGCGTGCGCCAGATCGTCAAGCTCGATGACGCCGTCGCCGTGATCGCCGATCATAATGGCGCCGCGCGCAAGGGGCTCGCCGCTCTCACGATCGCGTGGGATGAAGGGGCGAACGCGCATTTTTCCAGTGACGATCTCGTCGCCGGGCTGAGCGAGGCCGCCAGGACGGATGGCGTGGTCGCCGTAAAGCAGGGCGATGTCGCGAAGGCGATCGAGGCGGCCGCCCACAAGGTCGAGGCGGTCTACCAGCAGCCGCTGCTCGCTCATGCCGCGATGGAGCCGATGAACTGCACGGTCGAGCTGCGCAAGGACCGCTGCGACATCTGGGTCGGGACGCAAGTGATCTCGCGCGCGCAGGCGACGGCGGCGAAGGTGACTGGCATGCCGCTGGAGCAGGTGAAGGTGCATAACCACCTTATCGGTGGGGGCTTCGGGCGTCGCCTCGACGTGGATGGGGTGACCCTCGCGGTGCGCATCGCCCGGGAGGTCGACGGCCCGGTCAAAGTGGTGTGGTCGCGCGAGGAAGACATCCAGCACGACGTTTACAGGCCCTATTATTACGACGTGCTGGCGGCCGGCCTCGACGCCAGCGGCGCGCCGGTCGGCTTCAGCCATCGCGTCGTGGGCTCCTCGATCCTCGCGCGCTGGGCTCCGCCCGCCTTTAAGAATGGCCTCGATTCCGACGCCGTCGAGGGCGCTTCAGGGCCCTATGGCTTCCCCAATCTTCTGATCGATTACGTCCGGCATGAGCCGCCGGCGGGCATGACGACCGGATGGTGGCGCGGCGTCGGCATGACGCATAATGCTTTCATGGTGGAGGGCTTCGTCGACGAACTGGCCGCTGCCGCGAAAAAGGACCCCGTCGAATATCGCCGGGCGCTGCTCGAAAAGGCGCCCCGCGCGCGCGCCGTGCTCGACCGCGCCGCCGAAAAGGCCGGTTGGGGCTCGCCGCTGCCGGAGGGAAGCGGGCGCGGCGTCTCGCTGATCTTCGGCTTTGGCAGCTATCTCGCGCAGATCGCCGAAGTCGCCGTCGACAAGGACGGATCGGTTCGCGTACTGCGCGTCGTGCAAGCCCTCGACTGCGGGCGACAGGTCAATCCCGATACGTTGCAGGCGCAGATGCAGGGCGGCGCCATCTTCGGCATCACCGCGGCGCTCTATGGCGACATCACGCTCAAGAACGGCCGCGTCGAGCAGGGCAATTTTGACACCTATCAATTGCTCCGGATCAATGAGGCTCCCAAAATGGAAGTTTACATCGTTGAAAGCCAGGAGGCGCCGGGCGGCGCGGGCGAGCCGGGGACCGCGGGAATTGCCCCTGCGGTCGTCAATGCGATTTTCGCCGCTACAGGCAAGCGACTGCGGAAATTGCCGATCGATGCGAATGCGCTGAAATCGGCTTAAACCGCGTGTGTATGTTAACTCGCGGGGTAAATCTGGCGCCCCCGCCAATCGGTCCCGTGGCCAAACGGCCGGTGGGGACGCCGGAAGAGATGATCGTGCGCCGCAAAAGCTTCGAAAACATGGAATGCCCCATCGCCCGCAGCCTCGAACGGGTTGGCGAGTGGTGGAGCATTCTCATCCTGCGTGATGCGTTGAGGGGGATCTCCCGCTTCGACGCTTTTGAGGCCAGTCTCAAGATTGCGCCCAACATGTTGACCCGGCGGCTCAACGCCCTCGTTGAGGACGGCCTTCTCGAGCGCCGCCTCTATAGCGAGCGGCCGCAGCGCCATGAATATATTCCGACGGCGCGCGGCCATGATTTTCTGCCGGTTCTCGTCGCCCTCGCCGCCTTCGGCAATCGCCACTTCGCGCCGGACGGCGAGAAGGTTCAGATCGTCGATCTGGAGACCGGCGGCGCCGTCGATGCGGCCTATGTCGATCGCGCCACCGGCGAAGTTCTGACAGGGTCGCGGTTGGGGTTCGCTCCAGTCCCCGAGGCGCTTGCGACGGCGCCCGAACATTGCGCTAAACTTCAGGTTGCCTGATGGCGCCGCGATCGATTCCGATAGTTCCGAGCAGGAGGCGGGCGGGAAACTAGGCCGACTTTTCCACGCGAGTCGGCGTCAGGCCTCTTTTGATGGCGCCTGCCTGGTTTGCTTGTCCCGTTCATCGAGATCCCAACGCATCGTTACGCCGGCATGGGCCGCGGAGGGCGTTGACTCCCCCCACAGCCTGCGTCTGCCGAATCCCGAGCAAATGAGGAGGCTGGTGAAAATTCCCGGCCCGCTCGAATAGATTCGCCAGCCGCCTTCGAGCCCGATCGTTCCGGCCTTGACGCGGGGCCATTGCGCGCTCGCGCTGTCGCGATCGGGAAAGGCGGCGTCGGAGCTGCTGAAAAACGCGTTGCGCTGACGCGGCAGCGCCTGTGGCATGTTGTCACAGACGGAGACTGGATTGACGAGGACCAGCGCGTCGAACAGCGCGCCGCGACGCCCGAGCGCCGACATGGCTTCGGCGTAGCGCAGATGCGCGTGCGTATACATGAGGCCGATTTCGCGGCCGAAGAAGGACGCCGATTCAGCGCGCCGGAAAATCATCTGCGGACCGCCCCGATAGGCGACCGGCCGGTCCATCAGCCGCGCGCCGTCGGGGAAGATGAGATAGTCGCGGATGAGTGCCAGATGATGGCGCGTCTGCTCCGGCGTTAACAATCCGCCGATGATTGAGCGCGTCATCGGCAGCAGCGAATAGCTGAGGCCCGTCCGCGCGTCGCTCGGGTGCAGCAGCAATTCGGCGACCCGGCCGTCCGGCGCGAAAATCGCATAACCCGCGACGGTCTCGTCGCGAATGAGATGGGCGTTGAAATCGGCCCGCATGGCGTCGGCGAGCGCGCCGAATTCAAGGGCCTCATCCATGCGGCCGGCCTTTTGATAGATCTTGGCGGCCCGCCGCAATTGTTGGAACAACAGGGCCACTGTCCAGCTGCTGACCATCCTGTCGCGCATCAGGGGGTCAACAGGCTGTAGCGAATCGTTCCAGTCGCCCTCGCCATAGCGGATGAGATGCGTGCCGGGGATGAAGCGCGCGCGCACCGCCTCGACCAGCTTCGCAACATGGGTGGCGACGCTGTCCCTGTGGGCCGTGCGCCGCAGGTCATCGGTGCGCCAGGCGACCGGCTCGTCGAGAAAAGCGAAATCGCCGGTCGTCTCGACGTAATCGTTCAGCGCCTTCAGCGGCCAGACGATGACGTCGCCATGGCTGACGCGATCCTGAATGATCGCGTAGGGGTCGAGCATGAACCATTGCGGCCAGTCTCCGCTCGACTCATATTGCTGCGCGAAGACGAGGCGCAGGATCTCCTTGACCGGCGCGTCATGTTCGAGCGCCAGCAGGAATTCGACGGGCCCCTGGCAGACGTCGCGCACGCCCCAGGCGGCGCCGGTATATTGCTCAAGACCGTGCGGAACGGTGAGGTGGATCATCGCATTCTGCGCGAGCCACGGGAACAGCGCATCGAGCGCGGGGGCGCCATCGATGCGCAGGCCGCGCGTGATCTTGCGCCAGAAGCGCCGCGCCGGCGCGAGCAGCTCGTCGTCCGCAACAGAGCGCGAGAATTTCGTCGCCAGCGCATCGGCCTCGGCGGCGCTCGTCATCGAGCCGACGACGGCGAAAGAAAAGTCGTGTGTCGGCGTTGTTTTGATTGCGGCATAGGCGCCGCCGCGAAAGCCGCTGTCGGCATAGAGAAGCTCATCGCCGCCGATCGCCTCGATCGCGTCTGGCGTGCTGCTGACGAGGTGATAGACGGCTTGCGGGTAGCGCTGGCCCCAGAGCCAGTCCGGGTCGGGACGGAACGAAAATCTCCTGGCGGCGGCGTCGACTTCGATGCGGCTTTCGTGATCGAGCTCGCGCTCGCCCAGAATCAGATGGCCGACGATCAGGAATTGGCAGGCCTCGCCTTCTACAGCGATGCGCCATTGCATCGCGGGATCATCGCCTGATGCGATCGCCGAGATCGTGATCCGCCGACCGTCAAGCGAATAGATCCAGCGGCAGTCGGAAAGGCCGATCTCGAAGGCGGATGGGATGGAGAGCAGGCGCCAGCCTTCGCCAAGGTCGACAAGGATACGAAGGCCGCTCGCGCGCGTCACGTTGTAGGGATCGCGCGAGACGGAGAACAGCTTGTGGAACGAGGTATTGCCGATGGTGAGTTGCGCCGCGAAAACGCCGTGCATCCAGGCCGTGGCGCAGAGCGTCGCCTCGTCCGGCAGCATGGCGGCGCCCGAACGCAGGATCGCGCCATGGCGGCGCGTTGCGATGCGCTCCTTGTCGCGCAGGACGACATGCCGGTTATGCGCCGCGTCGGGCGCGAAGAAAGAGAAAAGGACGCCGTCGGCCCATTCTTCAAGGGTCCGCGCGGGATAGAGCGCTGCGATCTCGTCCGCATCCAGCGGCGCGGCCTGGGCGGCCGGAGCGGATTGAACGAGGCTGCGAACGGGCGCGGCGATCACGATCGCGGGTGTGGGCGGATTGCGCCATGCCTCGGCGTCGACGCGGGCGAGATCCGCTGCGCTCGAAGCATTTGCATGATCTCCGTCATAAAGTCCGAAGAAACGCCAGGCCGCGCGGCCGCCGGTCGCGAGCGCGTGCGGCTTTGACTGGATGGCGACGCAGGCCATTTCATGTTGCAGCCGCGCGTTGGGGAGCGCCTCGCCGAATGGAAAGCGAAAAGCGCCGTCATCGCGAAAGGCGGGTCCGAAGAGCTGCTTGCCGTCGGTCGCAAATCCAGCGGCGCCGTCGAGGCAGCCGTGCATCGCGAAGGGATGGCGCCCATCCTGCGCCTGGTTCTGGCGGCTCATGACGACGGGCCCGCAGCGCGGATGCGGCGCGATGAAATGATCGATATATTGCGAGACGTAAGCCTCGTTGTTCATCAGAAAGCCGCGCCCGCCGAGGCCGATGTCCTGAATCAGAACGGCGTCCATCGCGCGCGCGGCGCCCCTATTTTCGATCTCGACGCGCCAGATCCAGGCTGGGCGATCCGGCCCGAGGAACAGCGCGACGCGATGGCTGACGCCAAGAGACTCGCCAGTCCATTTGAAGCAATCAGGGCCTGCGGCGAACTCAACGTCGGCGCCGGGTCCGACGATCTCGACGGGCGCCTCGCCTTCGATGCGCAGATAGATGCGCTGGATGGAGCCGTCGATTGGCGAGCCGAGGAGTTGATTGATGAGGATGGCGCCGCCTTGACGGCGATGCTCGATTGAAAAGATGCAGCCATTGGGCAGCGCCCGAATGGCGAGGCCGGCGCCGCTCTCGATCCGGCTGAGGCCGAGGCTGTCATCGCGCGGCGTCGTCCAGTTGCGCAGCTTGAGGCCCATGATTTATGTTCCGTCCCCAATCGCGCGGCCGAATCGCGGCGCCCGCAACATAAAATACAATCGCACCGCTGCAAAACGCTTGGACCGGGATTGACGAGGCCCTTGCCGCCGACGCGCGGGCGCGCTCTACTCGCTTGCGGCGGCCTGCCTCGCCAACGAATCGCCTCAGCCTCGATGGAAGGGTTTGCGATGTCAGATCATGTTTATAAAGTTGTCGAGCTTGTCGGCTCTTCGCCTTCGTCCATTGAAGACGCCATCAAGGGGGCGATCGAGCGTGCTAGCAAGACGATCAGGAACATTCGCTGGTTCGAGGTGATCGAGACGCGCGGACACGTCGAGGACGGAAAGGTGCATCATTTCCAGGTCAAGCTGAAAGTCGGGTTTACGCTCGACTCCGCATGACGACCGCGCTGCGCGTCACGTAGCCAGCGCTTCCTCGATCGCGGCGACGACTTCCGGCGCGTCGGGGACGGTGCGCGATCCAAACACGGCCTTGATCGCGCCATCCTTGCCGATCAGATATTTGTGGAAGTTCCATTTCGGCGCGGCGTCGGCGCCGCGTTCGCTCAAAGCCCAGCGATAGAATGGATGCGCGCCCTCGCCGACGACAACCTCTTTCGAGGCGAGTGGGAAATCGACCTTGTAGTTGAGCGTGCAGAATTGCTTGATCTGCGCTTCCGTTCCCGGCTCCTGCTTGCCGAAGTCATTGGCGGGAACGCCAAGCACGACGAGGCCGGAATCGCGATATTTCCGATAGAGCGCTTCGAGCGCCTCATATTGCGGGGTGAGACCGCAGGCGGAGGCGGTGTTGACGATCAGAACCGCCTTGCCTTTGAAGGAGGATAGCGGCAGGTCGTCGCCGTCGATGGTCTTGAAGGAATAGTCGTGGGCGCTCATGGGGGCTCCTTTTCCGCGGGCGGCGCCGCGGCCTGTTGCTACTCGAATGTGATGCGCATGGGCGAGGCGTAGACTCTCGCGCCATCCTTTTCGGACGCGACAAAATATATCTGTCTGAAGCCATGCGGGCCGTTTTCCGGCGCAACCTCGATGAAGCCCGAAACATCGCGCGGCAGCGGCGCGTCAGGGATGCGCTCCAGGCCAAGAAAAAGATCGGCGCCGCCGAGCCGCTGTTCGACCCGTCGCTGCGCCAGCAGCTCTGCCCCGCTCGTCGCCAGCGCGAAGGTCGGGCATTCCGCGAAGGGGCTTGGCTTTGAAGGATCGCCAACCTTAACGTAACCGCCGATAGTACCCTCGACGCTGATCGTGCAGCCGTTAAGCGCGTCAAGTTCGATCTCGATTGAATCGACGTCGCCGAAGGTCTCCGAGCGAAAGCCGATCTCGCCCGGGCCCGCGCGCCAGACCGTCTCTTCCTTGTGCTCCAGACCGAGCGCCTTGAAGCAGACAATGGCGGCGTTGCGGATCGTGATGCGTCCCTGCCAGACGGCGGCGCGATACCGGTCGCGGATGCGCGCGCCGCCCCATTTGAGGCGGATGCGGCGCGTCGAGAGGCCCGCCTCTTCCGCCAGATCCCGGCTCCAGAATTCCCCGGCGTGATCGAAGGCGGCGATGGTCTCGAAGCCGGCGGCGCCGAGAAAGCGATAGTCGAGACGCGCCGCGCCCGCTTGCGAAAAAGCCTCGCCCTGCCAGCGCTCGCCGCACCAGACGAGCGCGACGCTGCGCTCGCCCGTGGTCGCGAAGGTCTTGCGCGCGCGCAGGGCCTTGCCGATCGTGACGCGGTCGAGCCTATCAGCGATGATGCCGGTGAGGCCGCCGCGCACGCCAAACACGGCGGCGCCGGGGACGCCGCCGCCGCAGCGCCCGCGATGCTCGTCGCTCGCCGCCGAAGCGCCAAGGTGGTAGCCGCGCGCGACGGACTCCTGCAGCATCCAGGGGAACTGGCCCCAGGTCGAGCCGACCTCGATCAGCCGTTCGAGTTCGGGATGGTGCCATGAAAGATTCGCGCGCCGGCCGCCGACATGCGGGATGAGGAGATGGCCTTCAGGGTCATGCGCGTAGGTCGCGTAGAGTTCGTCGAGCGGCCAGGCGCCGGGCGTGATCTCATGCGAGCCCATATCCTCGCTCCACTCGAAGGAGCGCGCGTTTTCGCCCTCGCGCCCCACGGGAAACAAAGGCTCGCCGTCGCCGAGGAAGACGACGTTATGGTCGCCGCCCGCGCAGGAATTGCCGCACCATTCGGTGCCGGGATAGCAGACGAAATCGCCGTCGACGCTGATCGCGCGCACATTGGCGACGGCGGCGCGCCAGCGGGCGGCGGTGATCTGGAAATCATTGGCCGTGTAGCCGAGCACGTCGAGGCCGGCGACGTCGCGGCCATAGGTGAGGTTGTAGACGGTGTCGTTGGTGCCGATCGTATCATCCGAATGGACATGCAGGTCGCCGTAGAAAATGCGATCGACCGGGGCGGCGGGATCAATGGCGACGAAGGTCTTGTCCGGCGCGACGGCGCTCTCACCGGCCACGCGGGCGCCAATTGTGAGTTCGCCCGGCGCCTCGGTCGGGATGTCGTCGACGCGCAGGATCGCCCAGCCCTCGGCGGAAAGTTCGGCTTCCCGCGAATAGACGAGAGCGACGCCAAGCGTCGCGGCGAGTTCGATCCGTGCGCCATGGTTCCAGCACGTATTGCCCCAGACATCTTCGAGGCGGACGCGAACCGGCAGGCTGACGCCGGGACGAACGAGGCGCGGCGCCGTCACGATGAGATGATGAGCATCATTCGGGACGATCTGCAGCACGATGTCGCCTGGAACGGGGGCGAAGCGCGACGTGCCGACGGGATCGACATAGAAGCGGAATTTGAAATCCTTTTCGACGAAGGTCTGCGCCCGCGTTCCGGCTCCGCCGAAGCGGCGGTCGCCAAGCCGGATGACGATATGATCGCCGGGATTGAGATAGCCATCGACGATGTCGACGATGATGGCTTTCTGGAACGGCCGCTCGTGGCCCTTCTGATCGAAGCGGCAGAGCAGGCTTTTTACCGTGGCAGGCTCCTGCCCCGGCAGCAGCGGGCCGGCGCGATATTCGGCTGAGACGTAATTTTCGCCGGCGGGATTCGTGGTCTGGAACAACGCCCAGTCGGAATAGAATTTGAAGGTCGCCTTGATCCAGGCGCCGTCGGCGAGGCCGGAGGCGCCGACCTCGTAATCGAGCACCAGCTCAAGCCAGTCGCCGGCTGCGATCTCGCTGATCTCGCAGCGCGCCGCGCCAAGAAACGGCATCGCCTTTGTCGCTTCGTAATAGCCTTCCGGCGCGACATAGGCGCCTGGCGGGGGACGGCGCGGGGGATTATCTGTCATATCTCGAAATCAACCAGTTCGCCGTTTTCTTCGAGCTTCGCCCGGATGTCCGAGGCGAGCCGCCATGTGCGCGGATCGGCGCGCAGGTGCGGGCGCTCGGGCGTCACGAAAGTTCCCTGCACCCGCGCCGGCGAGCCGGCGAGCACGATGATGCGGTCGGCGAGGTAAATCGCCTCGTCAATGTCATGGGTGACGAAGAGGATCGTCTTGCCGGTCCGCTGCCAGAGCGAGAGAAGCTCGTCCTGCAGAGCGGCGCGGGTGATGGCGTCGAGCGCGCCGAACGGCTCGTCCATCAGGAGCAGGTCCGGCTCCACGGCGAGCGCGCGGGCGAGGCCGACGCGCTGGCGCTGGCCGCCCGAGATCTGGTGCGGCCAGCGCGCGCTTTGGGCGGAAAGATTGACAAGTTCGAGCGCGGCTTTGACGCGCGCGTCGATCTCGCCATGCGACAGGCCAAGGCCTTCAAGGCCGAAGGCGACATTGCCGGAAACGCGCCGCCACGGCAGCAACTTGGCGTCCTGGAAGACGAGCGCCATGCTGCGGCGCCCGCGCTGATGCGGGATATCGACCCGCACGCGTCCCGCGCTCGGCGCGACAAGCTCCATGAGAACGCGCAGCAGCGTCGATTTGCCGGCGCCGGAGGGCCCGACAATGACGACGAATTCGCCGCTGGCGAGGCTGAGATTGAGGCCTTCGAGAATTTGCGTGTGCTCGGCCCCGCGCCCGTAGGCGAGGCCGATGCCGGAAAGTTCCGCTATGACTGCCATGCGGTCAGCCTCCGCCGGACGGCGAGGAATGCGATGTCGGTGATGGCGTAAAGCAGCGCCATGGTCAGCATATAGACCACGACGAGATCGGTGGCGAGGAGGCTCGCCGCCTGCATCATGCGGGCGCCGATGCCCGGAACGCCGAAGAGTTCGGCGGCGACGACGGACATCCAGGCCTGCCCCAGTCCGGTGCGGAATCCGGCCAGAATGCCGGGCGTCGCGCCGGGCAGGGCGATCTTGGTGAGGCGGCCGAAAAAGCCGCCGTGGCCGAAGGCGCGCGCGACTTCCATGAGATCGCGGTCGATCGCCTGCACCGCGCCGAAAGCGGCGAAGAAATTGATCCAGAAGACGGCGATGGCGATGATGAAGGCGGCGGCGGCCGACGTGAGGCCGAACCAGAGAATGGCGAAGGGCACCCAGGCGAGGCCCGGGATGGGTCGCAGGATGCGCACGACGCCGGAGAGAAAGGCGTCGAACCAGATCGATACGCCGCAGACGACGCCGAAAGCGACGCCAAGCGCGGAGCCGATCGCGACGCCGGCGAGATAGTGCGAAAGGCTGTTCTGGACGGCGGCGGTCCAATAGCCGCCGCGGATTTCGCCGACCCAGGCCGCCGGGATCTGGCTCGGCAGCGGGATCAGCGCCGACAGCGAGGGGTTCAGCCGCGCCGCAAGCTCCCAGCCGCCGAGAAACAGCGCGACGCCGAGCGCGGCGAGCGCGTGCGAGCGCAAAATGCCCGGCTGCAGAAAGGGCCGTCGCGTCCGCGCGTCGGCGGGCGGCGCCGTCACGGCCCCCGCCCCGGCAGCCCCGGGAAAGGTCTCGGCATCCGGCGACGGAACTGCGTTTCGTTCAGCCGCGAAACGCTCCGCCGTCATTTGGCGACGCGGTTATAGAAATCGAGATCGATGAGATCGGCGACCGGCGTCGCGGTCTTCACCGTGCCGAGCTTCACTTCGAAGTCCTGCAGTCGCGCCACCGAATCGACGATGCGCGCGGGATCGGCGACGAAGCTCGCGCTGGAGCCGGCGAGCGCGCGGTCGATCTGCGCCTCGGTCAATATGCCGGCGCCGAGCGCTTTCAGGATGAAGGGCGCCGCCTGTTCGGGATGCGCCTTGATCAGCTCCGTCGCGCGCAGGTGCAGGCGCAAAAGCTTCTCGCCGATTTCGGCGCCCTTGGCGCTTCCAAGCTGGTAGATCGCGAGAACGGACCCCGGCTGGTCGGGCATGAATTGATGTCCGGTCACGAGCACTTTCGATTGCGGCAGGCGGTCGCGCACGACGGTGAGGGCCGGCTCGCGCAGAACCGCGGCGTCGACGGATCCGGCGAGGAATGCCTGCTGCGCGGCGTCGATGTCGAGGCCGGCGATGTCGACGCTTTGCGGATCGATCCCGTTTTCGACCTGAAGCCAATAGCGCAGCAAAGTGTCGGGGACGGAGCCTTGCGGCTGCGCCGCGATCTTCGGCTTCCGGCTCTGGCTCTCCGTGAATTTCGCGATCGCCGTCTTGAAATCGACGCCGTCGGCGGCGGCGAGCAGAGGACCGCGCGCGACGAGCTGCAATTCTTCGATCGCCCCGGCCGCCACGACCTTGACGTCGACGCCCTTTGCGCGGGCGACGAGCAGAGGCAGCACGCCGGCGAGATAGGCGTCGAGCTGGCCGGCGGCGAGCGCCTGGATGGCCTGCGTGCCGGCCTGGAAGCGGACCAGCTGCAGGTCAAGCCCCTCCGCCTTGGCCCATCCCTCGCCGTCGATGACGAAAAGCTGGGCCGAGCCAAGCACCGGAATATAGCCGATCCTGACTGTGGTTTGCGCGGCGGCGGGCGCAGCAGTGAGAAGAAGAGAGGCGATGAGGACGAGGCTCAGCTCGAGCACGCGCGCCAGCCTGTCAAAACGCATTGAATCGCCGCCCTTTTTCATGACTTCATCACAGCGCAGATAGCGTTAGAATATCGAATGAGTCAACTTCGCGCCGCCTGGCTGGACGTCTCGCGCTGGCGCCGGCGGCGCCATGAACGCGGGGCCGCGAGGGTCAGGGATCTCCTCCCGCGATATGCGGCCGATCTCGGCGCCTGGCGCCGGCCTCAGGCGGCGCTGACTTTCATGCCGTCCGACACATTGGCCGGCGGGCTGAGGATGATCCGGTCTCCATCCTTGAGGCCGGATCGCACGTCGACATTGGCGCCATTGTCGACGTCGATCTCGATCTTGCGCAATTCGACCTTGCCGTCGGAAACGACGGCGACGCGCAGCCCGTCCTGATTGAAGATCACCGCCGTCGAGGGGATGGTGACGACCGGATTCGGCCGGCGCACCTGCAGATGGATGACGCTGTAGAGTCCGGCGGCCAGCGCGCCGTCCTTGTTGTCGACGTCAACCTCCATCAGCAGCGTGCGCGTCGCGGCGGAAAGAGCCTCCGCGTTGCGCGCGACGCGCCCCGCGAAGGTGCGGCCCGGCAACTCGGAGACCGTGATCGTCGCCTGATCGCCATCCTTGATGCCGAAGGACGCGGCCTGCGGCACGAAGACCTGCACGCGCAACTCGTCGGTCCGCGCCATCGAGAACAAGGGCGTTCCGCTTGCGGCGTCAGCCGTGACGAGACTGCCGACGTCGATGAGGCGGCTGGTCACGACGCCGTCGAAGGGCGCAGTGATCCTCTCGAAATCGGTAAGCTGCTGTAGCCGGTCGACCGCGGCCTGCTGCGCAACGACATTGGCTTTGGCGACCGCGACGGCGGCCTGACGCGCCGCCAGCGTCAACCGGTCGGTGTCGCCCTGCTGTGCGCTCGACCATCCTTGCGCGACGAGGCGCGCCGTGCGCTGGTCGGTGACGCGGCCAAGATCGGCGTTGGCTTCCGCCTGCTGCACGGCGGCCTGAAACTGGACCAGCTGTCCCTTGGCCTGCTCAAGTTGCTGATCGAGATCGGGCGCGGCGATGGTGGCGAGCACGTCGCCTTTCTTCAGCCTCGTTCCAATGTCGGCGTTGCGGATCTTGATATAGCCCGTGGCGCGCGCGTTGAGGGTCGCGCTGTCGAACGCCGTCATGTTGCCGGTCAATTCGATGGTGCGCGGGTTGCTGTCCGTTTTAGCGACGATGGTCCGGACGGAAGGCGTCGCGTTCTGGCGCGCCTGCATCACCGCATCGGCGTCGGCGTCGCGCATCACTTTCGTCCAGAGGCCGAAGCCGACGAGCCCGCCGACGATGGCGAGAGCGGCGAGTCCAAGCAGGCGCGCAATGACCCGCCGCTTGCGCTCCCCGGGCCTTGGCCCGTGCGGCGGCTCCTCGCGCTCCGCGGGCGCCTTTGCGCTGGGCGTGTCGAAGCCGGGATCTGGAGACATGCTGTTCATGACGGCGATCCTTGGTGTGTCAGGCCCTCGGGGATCTGGCGCTTGGGCGCCTTGGCGACGATGCGCTCGAACCGGCCGATGATGGAATAGAGGAACGGCACGAAGAGAAGCGTCGTAATGGTGCCGATCGCGACGCCGCCGATGACCGAGCGGGCCAGCACGGCGTTCTGCTCGCCGCCCGGCTCGCCGATCGCCATCGGGATCATGCCGACGATCATCGCCGCGGCGGTCATCAGAACCGGCCGCAATCGCGTGACACCGGCCGAGAGAGCGGCGTCGAAGGCGCTCATGCCGGCCTCGCGCTGCTCGCGCGCGAAGGTGACGAGCAGGATCGAATTCGCCGAGGCGACGCCGATCGCCATGATGGCGCCCATCAGCGAGGGCACGCTCAGTGTCGTGCCGGTGACGAACAGCAAGAGCAGAATGCCGGCGCCGGCGCCTGGCAGCGCGAGGATCACGGCGAGCGGATCGAGAAAGCTCTGATAGTTTATGACCATCAGCATATAAACGAACACCGCCGCGAAGAGGAGGCCGAGCCCGAGATTGCCGAAGGCCGACTGCATGCTCTCGATCTGCCCGCGAATGACGATGTGATTGCCGGGCGTCAGCTGCGTCGCGACTTCCGCTGTGACCTTTTGCAGATCGGCCGCGATGGAGCCGAGATCGCGATCCTGCACGCTGCCGTAAACATCGTAGACCGCCTGGATGTTCGAGTGATTGTAGACCGATTGCACGCCGACCCGCTGCGCGGTCGCGAGATTGCCGAGCATGGTCGGAATCGGCGTGCCGTTCGGATCCACCGCGCTCGCGAGCGGCGTGTTTTCGAGCTGATTCTTTGTGGCGATGCGATATTCGGGCGTCTGCACGGGCATGAAGTAGGGGATGCCGCTTTTGGGATCGGTCCAGAAATTGGGCGTGACCTGCTCCGACGAGCTGAGGCTGATGTTGAGATTGTTGGCGACGTCCTGCATGTTGAGGCCAAGCTGCTGCGCGCGCGTCCGGTCAACCGTGTAATAGAGTTCAGGCGCATTAAGCTCCTGCTGGATGTGCGCGTCGACAAGGCCGGGAATTTTGCTCATCTTCTCCTGCAGCAGGGCGGCGAGCCGTTTGTTGTTCGCGCGATCGCGTCCCTGCAGCTGCACGTCGATCTGGGTCGGCACGCCGAAATTCAGCACCTGGGTGACGAGATCGGCGGGCTGGAAATAAAACAGGACGTCGGGAAAAGCCACATTCAGTTCGGCCCGCATTTTTTTGATGATCGCGGCGGTGCGCTCGTGACCTTCGGCGAGTTCGATCTGGATGACGCCATCATTGACGCCGATGGCGCTGCCATCCGTGAAGGCGAGATTATAAAGCCGTTGCGGCAGGCCGATATTGTCCAGAACGAGCTTCAAATCCTTGGGCGCGACGATCGTCCGGATCTTGTCCTCGATCTGCTGAAAGATTTGTTCGGTGCGCTCGACGCGCGTGCGCGCCGGCGCCCTGACATGCAGCTGAATGAGGCCGGCGTCGACGCCCGGAAAGAAATCCGAGCCGACGTTGAACGCCAGCGCGCCGGCGCCGGCGATGACGCAGAGCGCGACCGCGGGGGTCAGGAATTTGCGCCGCAGGATGCCGGCGAGAAGCCAGGCGTAAAAGCCGCGGAAGCGGTCGAACCGCCGGTTGAATCCATTATGGAAGCGCGCCAGCCAGTCGGTCGCCTCGCCGTGCATCTCATGTTCCTTGCGGATCAAAAGCCCGATCATGATCGGCGTCAGCGTGCGCGAGATGCCATAGGAGGCGAGCATGGCGAACACGACGGCCATGGCGAGCGGCGTGAACAGATAGCGCGCCGCGCCTTGCAGAAAAAAGACGGAAACAAAGACGCAGCAGATGGCGAGCGTCGAGATCAGGGTCGGCACGGCGATGCCGGCGGCGCCTTCGAGAACGGCCTGGTCGAAATCCATG
>Ga0182014_10000518_pt1 | contig 51306 bp, 45 predicted proteins | sample 612S2DmetaG_FD_120489 | JGI IMG/M metagenome (GOLD analysis project Ga0182014, IMG submission 120489) | Permafrost microbial communities from Stordalen Mire, Sweden - 612S2D metaG | ecosystem: Environmental > Terrestrial > Soil > Wetlands > Permafrost | place: Sweden: Stordalen | collected... | reverse complement strand
TCGACATCAGCGTCACTTGCAGGTAGCGCCCGCTCCAGGCGACTGAACGGTAATTTGTGTTTTCCTTCGTCGCGCGTTCAATGTCGAACGATTGCGGCTGTGGCCCAATGTCTTTGATCCTGTTAGCAGTGCTGCCCATGACTGATCTCCTCAAGATTGCGGGCGATGCACTGCCTCGCATTGCCATCGGCAATTTGTTGCACATCGCGATGACAATATCGCGCCATCCTTTGACAGCGGGTAGGTTCGGAAAATACCTAGTCAATGCTGGATTCGCGGGACTGATTGCTTCGGGATACCGGAGAGGGTTCTGTGGCTGCCGGCGCGGCTAGCAAAGGCGAAGAGTCGGGCGTGCTAGTGATAGCTGTAAAATGGCCGCCAAGGGCGACCCCGCCAAAAAGCAATCTAACCAATTGATGTTGTGGGAAAATATTGAATTATACTGGTGTCACTTTTCGCGCGAAAAGTGACACCAGTATAGGAGCATATTTCCATTAAAAATCAATGAGATACACCATTTTCAGAGAGAGTCGCCATTTGCCGCAATTTTATACACAGCCTGTTGCCATGGCATTGGCACCCATTGGGCGATGTCATGGTAAGTGCCAGTTTTCCAGCAACTCCCCAGCGGCCGGCACGTGCCGCCTGATGATCGACAATCTTCTCGACACGATGGAGTTGCCCGAAAAGCTGACCGCAGCGTCGCCATTCCCGGCTCGCCTGACCCCGGACCTTCAAGCTTCACTCCGTGGGCAGAACTTTGGGAAGCGGGTCTAGGTAAACTGCCACATCACCCATCTGCGCTTCAATCCTTGTCTGCCGCAGGCCCGAGCAATCACCGCCTATCAAAAGCACAGAGTCAAACGCCTGCGCACGCAAACATTCTGACTTATCCTTACGCACGAACGTCAATCAAAATGTGACCTGTCGGCGCCGCGACGCTTACAATTCAACCGCCCAGAATTCAGGCCTCTCCCACTTTTGGCTCCATCGTGCCCAGCCCCATTCCCTCGGATAGAGCCCCATCGCTTGCTATCATTTGATGGCATGAAATTACTCACCAAGACAAAAAGCTAGAGCCTGATGACACAAATAATTCGATTCAACTTCGAGTCATCAGGCTTTAGTATTCGTCGCGGATACTTCCACCAACCGCAGCCGCCACGCTGGCAACAAATGCACCGACCAACATTGCCAGCGCGGTCGCAATGGACAGCTGCGCGGCCCGCTTCCTGGCCACATCAGCGGCTTTGCGAATTTTTTGTCCAGCATCGTTTAGCTGCGTGACAACAGCATCAACCCGCTGCTCGGCTTCAGGTTGACTGAGACCGGTTCGCGCGGCAACCAGTTGAGCCATATAAGCTTTGTCGGCCGGTGAAGGCACTACGTTGCCGTCATGTATGCTTCCCGTCAATATACGCGCCGTCTCCGCGCGCGATCCCGCCGTGTCGCCCTCGGCAGGGTTCGTCGATCGGAACAGCATATCCACAAAGTAACCAGAGCCATCGCTTCCTGCACCAGCACGACCGTACTGAACGTCGGCCTGAGCCGCACCCGACGCCGTCACTGCGGCGACATCTGTCGCGCCTCTGACCACCCCGCTGACGCCCGATGCTGTAACGAACGCAAACAATATTGCGCCGGCCACACTCGCTACCGACCAAGTCAAAAAGCCATGAGCAGTATCGCGAAAGAACACCTCATGCGTATGCACACGCACCCATTTTGTCCGCAGTCGCCCTGCAAGAAAACCTCCGAGACCGGACGAAAACCATTGCACGATCACCAACCAAATCACCGCCGAAACACCTACGGTAGCGGCAGACGCGCCCGCGCCATACCAAGGCGAGACCATGGAAAGACCAACGCCAGTGCCAAGCACGACGAGAATAATTGTAGTCGCGGTAGACGCCATCGCGCCGGCAATTATGGCTGCCCACGATACGGCGCTTCTTGTTGTGTCCTCGGCGGATAAACCGGTTTCTGCACTGACCGAGACTATGTCGCTGCCATTAACATCGAGTATCACAGCCATGTTCTTTCCCCTAATGCCAGAAAAGCGCAAGTAAAATTACGATTGGAAGTGGCACTCCCAAAAGCAAAAGCAATATTCCGCGACCCATGTCGTCCTCCATTTATCATTAGTTGATTGCGAGTTCCCGAAACACGGGTCTCAACGCACTGCCCCATATCCGCCGGCGGATGTCGAACCGGCGCGACCGACGCAATCCACATACTGCGAACGATAATAACGGTCATGCTGGCCATGGCGATGGTGAGCCGCCGCTTGGGGAGCAAGGACAGTCCAGCTCCCCACGATTGTTCGGGGAGTGGTGCTGTACTTGAACTCAGGAAGGTTCTTCAGCGACTCTTTCGTTGCGCCGGGAAGCACCATGTTCTTGTCACCTACTCTAAGCGCGCTGTAGGGCACCACGACGTATTTCGTACCCATACCCAGGAAGCCGCCGACCGACGGCACCGCAAAGGGCACCCTTTCGGTGGGGGTGACGATCAAATCGTCGATCATTCCCACGGTCTCATTAGCTTCGTTGACGACGGTGGCGCCCACCACCTCGGATGTCCGGTAGCCGGTGGCCAGCGACGCCGGATCGACCTTCATCAGGTCACACTCTGCGGCGTGCCCTGCGAAAAAGCGGTACCGCCCGGTACAACCGCGAGGACCGTAGTACTCGCCAGAAGTGTAATAGAACGTGTCATGGCCATTCCTTTTTGTTTGATGACTACGCACACCAGAAACACGCCGAGCCAGGAACGATCCCGGCCTGGGTGCTCCCGCGTGGCATTATTTCTTTAACGCATCCTTCAACCCGCCAATGGCGTTTTGAACCTTGCCTTTGGTCTTGTCGCTCTTGCCTTCGGCGACCAACTTGGAGTCACCTAAGACCTTGCCTGCCGCCACCTTGATAGCGCCCTTGGCCTGCTTGGCCGCGCCGGCGACACGATCTTTGTCCATCTCGCTGTCTCTCCACTTGTAGAAGGTTTCACGGGCGATACCCGCGACCAGTGGCCCCGCGGATAATCCGCGTCAGTTGCCCTCTTGGCTCTCCGGCCGTTCTTGGCGATGTGACCTGCCGCCCTGAAACTGGCGAGCCAAGGTTAAATGGAGATTTGTCTTGTTGAACACTTCATCTAACCGACGCAAAAATACCCGATAACGATCCCGAGAAGCAAGATTCGGAAACTACTCAACCCTAGCTATCGCGGCGGTTACGGGGGCGGTTATAGTGACACGGTTATGGACTGCCCCCATCCCTGAGACACGGCTAATTGAGTGACACAGACTTGGGTGGTTCAATTCGCCGTGATGAGCATGTCTGACTTCGGCTTCGAACTCAATGGGCGGCTTGTGCCGATTTAGGAATGGAGCCGTCGGCCATTATGTCCACGCGTCACTTTTGTTGAGCCGGCCGGGCCCGGGTTCGATCGCTTCTCCCGAACGACGCGTCGCGTCCGGGATCTCGTGGTGATAACCGGCCGCAGGGCGGGCGGAAGACCCGCTCAGAGGCTATTGCAACGGTTAGGGCTTCCAGGAAGTACCGATACCATTCTACGGCACCTGAAGCAGCGCGCGGCCAGGCCTGAAAGTGACCGGAAAGCCCGCGTGGTGGGGATCGATGATTGGGCCTAGCGCAAGAGATATGGCAGCTATCGCACGATTATCATTGATCTCGAGCAGCATGAGGTGTTGGACGTCATGCAAGATCGCACAGCCGACGGCACCGCCAGCTGGTTCCGGAACCATCCAGAGGCCGAGGTCGTCAGCCGCGACCGGTGTGGCTTGTATGCGAAGGGCGCCCGCGAAGATGCACACCAAGCCATTCTCAAGACGGTGTCGGGCGTGTTGGTGGTATGTAAGCGAAATTGGCGATGCCATTATGATGCGATATCGGAACATAAAGTGTCCAGAAAACGGCCCGATGCACAGGCCCCATGTAGCTGGTCTGGGTCAAGATTTTCGACTCCATTCACCCCGTATGCCCATATCCGTGCGTCGGGCCTGAGCCGCTCCAGTCGACTCGGCCTGGACATTGATCCATCCGGAACCGGTCCGTCGCCAGACCGAAGATGCTCTGTTGCCATGCGTGAGATGACCGGGGCAGGTATATGAAAAAAGAGAACGCGCGGGGAAAGCCGTCGGCGCAATTATTGCACATACAACACGGCACCAGTCGAATTGCACGGCTAGTCTGGAGATGACGGGGACTACGTAGTTTCCGAGCCTGACGGCACGTGTCCGTTCGCGGTAGTGTTTGGTCGGATGGATTGCTGGCGCAAAAGCAGTATTTCCATTCAATCGCGGGCCGCCAGAAAACGATGGTGTGATGCCCTTATCCTTATTATACAAAGGAGCTTTGAACATGTCTGAGACCACCTCGATTACCTCCGGAACGCTGATCGCCGCAGAGAAGGTGAATGGTACGAATGTCTATAATCTGGCGGGGGACAAGCTCGGCAGCATTGATGACATAATGATCGACAAGGTCAGCGGTCGCGCGATCTACGCGGTGATGTCGTTCGGCGGCTTTCTCGGCATCGGCAAAAAGTTCCATCCTTTGCCATGGGCGAAGCTGAAGTACGACGATCAGAAGGGTGGCTACGTCGTCAATCTGGACAAGAAGGTGCTGGAAGACGCGCCCTCCTATGACAGCGATACGGAGTTCGCCTGGACGCCCGATTATGGCCGCAAGGTCGATAGCTATTACGGGACACCCAGCTACTGGAAGTAACCGTGAATTCCCGGCTGGGTGACTAAAATTACTGAAAGAAACAGAGCGCCAGATGGGAGCGACCTGGGGGCAGCATTGATCCTGCGTCCAGGGGCTTCCAGCGCGTTTCATATCCAATCGAAAGGAGCGACCGATGACACGTTCGATCAGAATCATGGTGGGCACTGCCCTCCTCGCGGCATCATTCAGTGGCCCGGCCTTTGCGCAGGGCGCACCTCAAACGGTCAGCTTGGTGAAAGTTGATCTAGCGACGCTGGCAACAGGCTACCGGGCGTCCAAGGTGGTGGGTAGCACTGTCGTCAACGAAGCCAACGAAACCGTGGGAACAATTGACGACCTAATCATTACACCTACCGCGAATGTACCCTTCGCGGTACTATCGGTCGGGGGTTTCCTCGGAATGGGCACGAAATATGTCGTGGTGCCGTTCAGCTCACTTCAGGTCAAGGACAAGCAAATGGTGCTCCCCGGCGCCACCAAGGATTCGCTGATGAGCCTTCCGGAGTTTAAATACAGCTCCTGAACGATCGCAGGGAGCCTGGCCCGGCCCGGCTCCCCACGGCGTAACGATTGGCCAGCCAGCCTGAAGCAGGTTCCGCCCGGATTAGAAGCAGAGGCGGCATCAGGGATGATATATAAAGGAGTCACGCTGTGTACATTGGTGGTGGTCTGGTTGGATTGGTGGTGCTCGTGGTGATTGTGGTTCTCGTGATGCGAATCCTCTAGACTAGCTTGCGTTAGCACTGACTTAAGCAAACCAATCCGGCTCATTGTTTTGGTGAACATCTTAACCAGCGCCCGACCTGATCGATCAGGTCGGGCGCTGTCCCGTCTTGTTGGGCAGCCTTGCGGGCATCGGGTTCAGCTTGGCGGTGCTTGGGGCGTCATTTGCGCTGCCGCAGGGGGTCTGGCAGCCTGGCATGGATCGCGGTAGCGAGCCTCCTGGCCTATGTCCGCTCGTTCGCGATTGGATTGGGGCCGGTGGTCTGGCTGATGCTCTCGGAGATCTACCCCTTGGGCGTCCGCGGCCGTGCCGTGAGCGTCGGAACCTGCACGAACTGGAGCGCGAACCTGATCGAGGCGGTATCGTTCCTGACGCTCATCCAGTTGTTGGGTTGGCCGACCATGCTCTGGCTGTATAGGCGGAGGTCAACGTCGGGGCACGGGTCTTCGCATTCTTTCCGGTTGGGGAAACGCCGGCTTCTCGACAATATCCCGGCTGGTCGCGATAAGCAGGTCAGATCCGTCGATCAGAAGTTTGATATCCATGGCACTTAAAGCGACTTCGAGTCGTAGGAATGTCAGGTTTTCCACTTGCGTGCCTGAAAGCAGCCAGACCGCTCTCGAAATCCTTCACCATGGCGGTCATCACCGGGCTGCGGATTCACAACTGAAAGCGGACGTTCGGTATGGCACGAAATTCAAGGTTTAGGACGTGTCCCTCCCCTTTGCCGATACCCCCCTCACCTGGGCCGGGTATTTTCCTGCTCATTGAGGGATCGAACGAGATCGGCGTCCGGGAATTGCGGCAGATTTTGCAGCTTTTTGCAGGCATCCTGCAGTTTCAGTATTCGCTTTGTGTGTTAGCCCGGTATCAGGCCTCCGACATTGGGGGACCATCAGGCGAAGTGCGCTTATTGTCGAGCAAAACCGAAGGCAGAGCGACAACCACCGGAAAGACTGAAAATGACAGACTCGCCATTCCCCCAAACTCAAAAAGCGGCTATTTCTTTACCAAGAGAGGTGGATTGGCCGCTCATCTGGGAAATGTCGGCTTACATAAACAACAGGCAAACTGAACATGGAGCAGGAGCCAAATGACAGAGAAACCTGATCCTCAGATTTTCGCGGCAAATGAAGCTTCCACGCTCGGCCCGCATGAAACAATGTATACTTCGCCAAGTGAATGGCGCATCGGTGTAAACGTCCCTTGGTCGGTCGCCTGGACCGGTGAGCAGATGTTCAACTTACAAATGTCGGATCTTTTCCCAGGACGGATAGAGGTGGTTCAGGTCGAACGGCAAGGTGAAGGGGTTCCAAAATTCGCCGCGCAACATGTGACGCGGCACCGAAGGGGCATGGTAGACCATCTATGTCACGTTTGTGGCAGGCGAACCTTGAAGCGGGATAGATATATTTTCCCGGTTCAGTCTGGTGGTTTCGTAACAATGCCGGACGAAACGATGCGCTACGCCGGTAACGTGCCCCCGGTACACCTTGCGTGTGCGAGAGTTGGGCAGCGGTTATGTCCACATCTTTCCCATACGTTCGCTCAACCTGTCGCCTTTCCGTCCGAAGAGAGCAGAATAATGCCAAGGCCGGACGTCGTACCGGGCATGGAGGCACTCGCCAAAACGCTGCCACCAAATTTGAACGTCATATTTAGTTGTTACCGACTGTACGGACCGCGCTTCACGAAGAGTGTTGAGAAACTCCGTTCAGAGCACGTCGCTCTGTTGACTAAGCACGGCACGACTGGTGGAAACAAACGATAGCAAGATTAATCCTTCGAGATTGTTGCGAGAGATACTCATTCTCAATCGGCAGATCTTCCCGGTTGACGGGCTATTTCTAAGCTGATGGGCTAAGTTAAAAACTGACAAAGGAGCAGCAATGTTTTTGGGCAAGTCACGCTGTTAATGAATAAACCAGATTAGAGGTCCTTTCACCAATCTACTACATCCGTCGGAGCCCAGGCTGATACTGGCACCAGCACGGTGGAGGGTCGGGACCGGGTTACGGCGCGCGGTTAAACGTCCGCTGTTTGCCGTTCCTCGCTCCAAAGCTGCCATTCCGCTCTCGGGCCGCCTAGGCCATTCTCTCGAGGCCACTGCCGTGGGGACCACACCCCAGTTCTTCCTTTCGACGATCCCCTGAATTCCCCCCGGCCGTATTGGCCTTGATCTGTAGTCAACGGGCGCCGTCGGGCCGGCGTTTCTGCGGACCGGTCCCAGCCCAGGTCCCCAAATGTCAGTAAAAGGAGGCAAAGTGCCCCGTGGCGCAGTGTCCACGGCAGCCTTTCGACCCGCAGAACTGCACATTCTGGCAGAGTTGGAAGCTCCAGGCGGTTTGGCAGACTGGCATTGGTTCAGGCTTTTCGTTCACATCTATCTTGTAGATGTGCCGAGAAAAATCTCAGCACTCGATCAAGCGGCGATGACCGTCACGGCTGCCCCCTCGGATCGATGGGCGAGAGGGCACACCGGCGATCTATGCCTCGAGGCCCTTGCGGATCGTCAGCAATTCGCGGCGGCGTGCTGGGGTGGTTTCCGGATATGACATCTTGAGGTCATCGAGGGCGTCGAGGACAATTTGGGACACGATCAATCGTGCGTTCTCTTTATCGTCGGCCGGCACGACGTACCATGGAGAATCTTTCGTGCTCGTCGCGCTCAAACATTCCTCGTAGGCCTCCATATAATGCTTCCAGAATTTCCGTTCTTCGACGTCGGCCGCGCTGAACTTCCAGTTCTTTTCCGGCTCGTCGATACGGGCGAGGAAGCGCTTGCGCTGCTCCTCCTTCGAAAGATGGAGGAAGAATTTGACGATGCGGGTTCCGTTGACGTGGAGATGCCTTTCCAGATTCGAGATCGACCGATAGCGGTCGTGCCAAAGATCCTTGTCATCATGGGGCGCATCGGGCAGCCCCTCGCTAAGGAGAATGTCCCGATGCACCCGGACGATCAGCACCTCCTCGTAATAGGATCGATTGAAGATGCCGATCCGTCCGCGCTCCGGAAGATCCCGCGTCGTGCGCCACAGAAAATCGTGCTGCAGCTCCGTCGGGCTTGGGTGTTTGAAGCTGAATACCTGGCAGCCCTGCGGATTGACGCCGGACATGACGTGCCGGATCGCGCCGTCCTTACCCGCGGCATCCATGGCCTGAAACACCAGTAGGATGGCATGGCGGTTGGACGCGTAGAGGAGTTGCTGCTGAGAGCTGAGGCGCGCAACATGGTCCGTCAGCAGCTCATGGTATTGCTCTTTCGATTTGTAGACGGGATCGACCATCGTCGGCCATTTCTTGAGGTCGACGTCATCGCCTTCCCGCACGCGGAAGTCTTTTGAACTGATCTTCATGGTCGTTCCTTTCACAAACCGGGCGCGGCCTTAGAGCAATATTCAGTTGTATTGAACCGGTAGGTTCAATACAACTGAATGAAATTGCTCGCTAAAACATAGCTAGAGTGTTTTTATCTTGATGAAAAACACTCTAAGTGATCTTGAGGCGCCGGAATACCGGCACCTTCACCAAATCGAGGAGGATCGCGAAGATAGCGGCGGCAGCCAGCGTGCCTGCCACCACCCGCGCCGGCAAAGGCGTCATCGCAATGCCCGCGACGGCCAAGGTCGAGGCGATCAGGAGATCGGCGACCGACGAGAGGAGAAGCCAGATGCTGGGACGGGAGGACCACAGATGGCGGCGCTCACGATTGGTATAGGTCGTGGCCTGGTTGCCGAATACGATGACAATAAAGGCCAGCGTCTGCAGCATGCTTATCGTGAATCCCATCCGATAGGCGCCGAAGGCGAGGGTGGCCGTGCAGAACACCAGCTCGCCGATGCCCATGATGACGCCGGCGATCGTCAGGTTGCCGATCTGCCAGCCGTTCGGCATAGGCGACGGCCGGACATTGTCGGTCGTCAGCGCCATTCCGAGGAAGTCACCGGTGATCATGATCAAGACCATCAGCAGCGGCGTCAGGATCGCATGGCCGGTCATGAGCAGGCCAACCCCCAGAAACAGCACCTGCACGGTTTTCTTGGTAATGGAGTTCAGCGTGTAGCTCAGGATGCGCTGGAACGTCGCTCGCCCTTCCTTGACCGCGGCGACGATGCCGGCAAGCCCCGGCTCTGTCAGCACCATGCCGGCGGCCGATTTGGCGACGTCGGTCGCGGTCGAGACGGCAATTCCCATCTGAGCCTGGCGCAGTGCCGGCGCATCGTTGGCGCCGTCGCCGCACATCCCGACGGTGTGACCGCCTTTCTGGAATGCTTTGACGAGCTTGTACTTGTCCTCCGGCAAGACGCCGGCGAAGACCGCAAATTGCTCTGGGTGGACGGTGTCGGGGATCGGGCCGGGTGGGCAAACGGCTCCGTCAAGTCCCACCGCCTTCGCGACAATGGCTGCCGTCGCCGGGGCATCGCCCGTCACCATCACCGTGCGGACGCCCAGGCCGTGCAATTCGCTAATGAGCGCGGCCGAGTCTTTGCGAGGCGGGTCGCTGAGCGCGACGAGTCCCGCGAGCTGCATCCCCGCCGCGGGCCCCGCAGCGACCGCCAGCACCCGGAAGCCCTTGTCCTCAAGCTCCTTGGCAGCGGCGGCTGCGGTTGGCGGCGCCTGGACAAGGCCGATAACGGCCGTGTAGGCGCCCTTCACGATGCGTTGCGGATTTCCCGCCGCATCTGTTGCGGTTGCCTCGGACATCTTCTTGGCCGGATCGAAGGCGGTGAAGTTGAGCAGCTTCGGCGCGTCTGAGACCGCCTTGCTTGCAGCCGCTGCGCGTATGGCTCCGTCAACCGGGTCTTGCCCCCCATCCGAGCTCGCGAGTGCGGCCAGCGCCAGAACGTGCTCCTCGTCGAAGCCTGGCATGGGCCGGATGGTCGTGACGGTCAGCGCGTTCTGGGTCAGCGTGCCGGTCTTGTCCGCGCATAGGACAACCATCGATGCCGCTTCATCCACGGCCGAGAGGCGTGTCGGAAGGACACCCCGTTTTGCCAGGGCACGTGCGCCGAGGGCGGACGCGAGGGTAAATGTCGCCGGAAGTGCCACAGGTATCGATGCCAGGATCGCGGTCAGAACGAGGGGTATGATGTCGCCGACCGGCATCTTGAGATACCAGGAGTAAGCCACCAGCAGCACGATGGTGACGCCGTTGAAGGCGGCGAGATTGCGCACCACCCGTAGGACCGCTTTCTGCTGCGTACTCACGACATGGGCGGTGCGCACGAGTTCGGCGGTACGGCCGAATTTGGTCCGTATGCCGGTTGCCGTAACTTCCGCCTCCGCCTCACCGCGCCGAACCAGGGCCCCCGCGTAGGTCTGAAGACCGGCGCTGGCTTCGATTGGCACCGATTCGCCCGTGAGCATGGACTGATCGAGAAGAACTTCCCCGCCAGTAAGCTTCACATCCGCGGCCACCACGCCGCCCAGAGACAGCTTCACCACGTCGCCCGGCACCAGCTCCGTGGCGGGTGCGGTCTTCCACACCCCGTCACGTTTGACCGATGCGGTCAGCGCGAGCCGCGACTTCAGCGCGGCAAGCGTCGCCTGGGCGCGGCTTTCCTGAAAGAGTCCGAGTGCTGCGTTGAACACCAGAAGAAGAGCAATGATCGCAGCCTCGACATATTTGCCGAGCACTAGCTCGAGAGCGATGGCGGCTTCGAGCATCCACGGCACAGGCGCCCAGAACTTCTCCAGCGCCATGCGTAGCGGATGCACGCTCGTGTCAGGCATCGCGTTGGGGCCGCATTTTGCGAGCCGGCTGCGGGCCTCGTCGCTCGTCAAGCCGTCTGAAACGGCTTTCTGATCGCCCGTAGAACTAGCAGGGGCGGTGGTTGCCGCGGGAGGGGAACTCTGCGTCCCGGCTTGTTTGGATTCACTCGCGGCCGGCTGCAGTTTTGACGCCGGTTCCGGCTGAGGTGCAGAATTCAGCGTATTTTCCGCCTTTGTTTCCGATCCTGGGTTTGAATTCGAAGCGGTGAGCGGGTCGACACTGGCCTTCATAGCGGATGGTCCCTTCTGTAATGCACCCTAATGACAGCAAAGCGCCGCGGAGCGCGCGCGCCACCTCTGCAAGCGGTCTCGAAGTCAGTGGATGCCGGTCACCTCGGGCTTTCAGGCCGACGCGATTCGAGCGGACGTTCAAAGGGCCGCCAGCCCCCTCCGCCGAAGTATGCAAGCAAAGGCCGACGCGGCCGAATAAGGAACCGCGTAGCTGAAACACCAAAAGGAACATTTACAGTGCAACGCGCCTAGACTCGGAAACTACTCAGGGTTGGCGCGCGCCGTTAACTCATCCAATAACCAGATAACCGGGCGGTGCGCTGGCTGAGGATACCCTTAAGCATCCGTGCAACCGCTCATTTTTCAGGGATTTTCTCCTCCGGGGAGAGAAACATGGCGTGTTCAGGCACCCAAAACCTTGCGGAGCGAAGCCTCGATTTGGCCACCGCAATATGCCTCTCCATAATCTTGCCGCGCCTTAGCGGCCAGCTTGGCAAGGGATGGCAGATTGGTGACCCGCCCCGTCAGGGCGGCGGTCATGGGAGCTGCGTCCTTGAGTATCGCCTCTATCTTGGGGAAGCGTTCTACCATGACCGACCATAGGGTCGCGGTCACGATGTCGGCGATTCCCAGCACCTCGCCGCCGAGCAGGAAACCGGCATCCGGCGTCAGGCCGTGGCGAGCGCCTGTCTCCTCCCAGAGCGACATCCATTTTTTCAGGCGGGGCAGGAACTCCCCCCAACGCTTTTTCGTCCACATCTGGCGGCCGCCATCCAATGTGATCTCGTCAAGCACATCATTGGCGTCGTTGACGATTTTGATCGTCATGGCGCGCAAAGGCGGAGCGGCTGGCATAAGGCCGAGCGTCTCTCCCAGGTAAAGGATAATGGCCGGCATCTCGGCAATAGCGAAATTCGCTTTTTTGTCGATCAGCAGAGGCGGCCCCATGAACGGGACCGGCATTTTTTCAACCCGCCCTTGCATCAACTTTGAGATTGCTTCGTCGCCGCCCTCGGTCCAGCTTTTCCCGGCATAGGCCAGGACGGCGCGCACGAACTGCCCGCGGAAGGGCACGGACCAGTAGTAGAGGTCGTAATCGGACATCTTAGGGCTCCAATCTATTTGCCTGGTTTATGCCATTAGCGCGGCCAGGTCCGCTCCGTCATCGTTTTCTTTATCGGCCCAGGTAGCCTATGGTGAAAGTTGGTTTTCGGCTTGGTTGCGCAAGGCACGCCAAATGCGAGGAGAGCCGTAAATAAAGCGCGCGTTACCAGAAATTGCGCAACAAAGTGGCCGGCGGGACGTTGTATCCCGCCCAGCACCGCCCAAATCTCCTTGCAAGCCGTTCGGACGCCAGAGGACAAAAATTATCCATGACAAATGCCACGCTGCGCGCCACAGGCCAGGACGACACCCAGTTCGGCATCGGTCAGGAACGGGCTTGCGCAGAGCTCGCGGCGGGGCTTACCCGCCCCCAGGCGAGCATCGCGCCAAAATATTTTTACGACACGCAGGGGTCGAAATTATTCGAGGCAATCTGCGCTTTGGATGAATATTATCCCACCCGTTCCGAGCGCGAGATTTTTCGTCTGCACGGCGCCGCCATTGCCGAAGCGGCGGGGCAAGGTGCTGTGCTCATTGATCTCGGTGCCGGCAATTGCGAGAAAGCTGCGAGCCTGTTCGGGAGCCTGCGCCCTCGAACTTACGTGCCGGTCGATATTTCTACGATTTTTCTGCAGAGTGCCGTCGCGCAGCTGCGCCAGACTTTTCCCGGCCTTGCAATTCATCCGCTCGGCATGGATTTCTCTGAGACTCTCGCCTTGCCTGCCATCATCCAGGCGCAGCCGCAAAAGCTTTTTTTCTATCCAGGTTCTTCATTGGGCAATTTTGGTCCGCTGCAAGCACTCCGTTTTCTGCGCAACATCAGGGAGCAAGATGGGGATTTGTTGATCGGGCTGGATCTGCTCAAGGATGTAGCGATTCTGGAGGCAGCCTATGATGATGCGCTCGGCATTACGGCTGCATTCAATCTCAACAGCCTGCGCCACGTCAACCACATTTTGAAAGCTGATTTCGATCTGGGTGACTGGTCACACCAGGCATTTTTCAACAGCGCGCAAAGCCGGATCGAGATGCATCTGTGCGCCCGCCAGGCGTGCCGCGTCAGCTGGCCCGGTGGCGCCCGGGTGTTTGAACCGTTGGAAACAATCCATACCGAAAACAGCTATAAATTCACCCGGGATTCCGCCACGGAACTACTGCGCCGCGCCGGCTTTGCGCATATCATGAGCTGGACCGATCCACAGCAAAACTTCCTCGTGTGTCATGCTCGAGCAGCTTGAACTGCCGCCATCGGCGCTCAGTGACCGTTTTGTTAACGTACGCAAAGCATCCGTCATGCGCGCCGCACCGCTTTCTGACGAGGATTGCGCCGGACAATCCATGCCGGATGCGAGCCCAGTCAAATGGCATCTTGCCCATACGACATGGTTTTTTGAAACCTTCATCCTCGAGCGTTTTGAGCCTGGGTTCGCGCCATTCAATCCTGCTTTCCGCATGTTGTTCAACTCCTACTATAACGGCATTGGCAAGAATTATCCCCGCCCGCAACGTGGTTTGCTCACGCGGCCGTCGCGTGCGGAAATCATGGACTACCGAACCCATGTCGATACACACATGGCGAAATTATTTGCGCAACCAGCGCCCGATGATTTCGTCACGCTATGCGAGCTCGGGTTGCAGCATGAGCAACAGCACCAGGAGCTGATGCTGACCGACGTTCTGCATCTTCTGGCGCAAAATCCGTTATTGCCGGTCTATAGCGCGAGCGCCCCCGTACCTTCCGCCGCGTCTTGCGCAGGCTGGCAGGAATTCCCCGCCACACTCACCCAAATCGGCCATGACAGCTCGGCGTTTTGCTTTGACAATGAATTGCCCCGCCACAGGGTGTTTCTTGAATCCTACGCACTCGCGAGCCGTCTTGTAACGAATTCGGAATATTCATCCTTCGTGGAGGATGGGGGGTACCATAATCCGGAATTCTGGCTCTCCGAAGGCTGGGAATTTATCCGCGCCCAGAACATCACCCAGCCGTATAACTGGCATGAGACGAAGACGGGCTGGCAACAATTTACCCTCGCCGGGCTGCAGCCGCTCGATCCTGAGGCACCGGCGCTGCACCTCTCCTATTTCGAGGCAAGCGCCTACGCGCAATGGGCCGGCGCGCGGCTGCCCACTGAAGCGGAATGGGAACATGCCGCTCTCACTGCCCCGCGTCTGCCGCAACTATTTGGCGCAGCCTGGCAGTGGACCAGCAGCAGCTATGCCGCCTATCCTGGGTTCCGCACGCCGCAAGGGGCTATTGGCGAGTATAATGGCAAGTTCATGGTCAACCAGTATGTTTTGCGCGGCGGCTCTCTGGCCACACCCGCAGGCCACACACGCGCCAGCTATCGCAACTTCTTTCCCGCTACCGCCCGCTGGCAATTTAGCGGGGTCCGCCTCGCTCGCGAGGGCAAGCCAGGTTAAACTTCCCCCCGAATTTCCCCCGATGGTATCGGCCTTGTTCCGTAGCCAACGGTAGCCGTCAGGCGGGAATATTTGCGGCTAGCCGCCCACCCCTGATCCAAAATGCCCGCAAAAAGGGTTAAAGAGCCCCATGGGTTGCGGCCATTCACCCCGGGATGGGTGGGCGTTTTGTATTGGCGCCTCCCGGTACCCCCACAAACGCGTATTTTCCGGCTGATGCATCAGGTCTCCTGGGGTAGCTGGGCGACCGTGGTTCTGTTGCGCCTAAAATTGATCTGTCACTGTCGCACCTGACCCCGCACGTCGGGAATGGCCAAAACGCATGCCGCAAAATCCTTTATTTAGTAACAAGAAGACAATATACCCCCACAATGTTGTATTGTACTCGACGTTTTCCGAGATTAGAATGCCGCGATCGCGCGCCTGTAGAGTCGAACGACCGCACAAGATAATGCACGCGCCCCTTCCCGCGCCAGCCTGTTCCATCAGAGCGGTGCAGCGGGGGCACGGGTGTTCAACGGTCGTGAATGGCTGCCAACCGGTTCGTCAAAAGAGACAGGACAGTACGATGGATATGATCACTGAACGCCCGCAGAACCCCACCCACGAGCGAATCGCCTCGATTTCACGCCAGATATGGGCGGACAAATACCGCCTTAAGCTCAGCGACGGCACGCCGGTCGACGTCACGATCGAGGATAGCTGGCGCCGCATCGCCATAGCACTTGCCGCCGTCGAGGCGCAGCCGGAGCTGTGGGAGGCGCGCTTCTATGCCGCCCTGGAAGACTTCAAGTTCCTGCCCGCTGGCCGCATCATTGCAGGTGCTGGCACCGGTAGGCGCGTAACGCTGTTCAACTGCTTCGTCATGGGCGATATCGAAGATGACCTCGGCAGCATCTTCGCGCATCTCCGAGAGGCCGCGCTGACGATGCAGCAGGGCGGCGGCATCGGCTACGATTTCTCCACCTTGCGGCCGAAAGGGGCGGTGGTGAAGGGCGTCAGCGCCGACGCATCCGGCCCGCTCTCGTTCATGGATGTGTGGGATTCGATGTGCCGCACCATTATGTCCGCCGGCGCGCGGCGTGGCGCGATGATGGCGACGATGCGCTGCGACCATCCGGATATCGAGGCCTTCATCGCCGCCAAGCGCGAACCGGGGCGGCTGCGCAACTTCAACCTGTCGGTGCTGGTTACCGACGCCTTCATGGCAGCCGTGGAGGCCGATGCCGATTGGGACCTGGTGTTCGGCGGCACCACCTACCGCACCCTGCGCGCCAGCACGTTGTGGGACAGCGTGATGCGCGCGACCTATGACTACGCCGAACCAGGCGTGCTGTTCATTGATCGCATCAATAAGCGCAACAATTTGTATTACTGCGAGACCATCCACTCCACCAACCCCTGTGCCGAGCAGCCATTGCCGCCCTATGGCGCCTGCCTGCTGGGCTCGATCAATCTCGCGACCCTGGTGCGCGACGCGTTCACGCCCGCCGCCCGTCTCGATGAGGATGCGCTGGCGGATCTCGTCGCCGTCGCGGTGCGCATGATGGACAACACCATCGACGTTTCGGGCTTCCCGCTGGAGGCGCAGCACAAGGAGGCCATGGCCAAGCGCCGCGTCGGCCTGGGGCTAACCGGCCTTGCCGACGCGCTGATGATGGCCGGGCTGCGCTATGGCTCGGAACCGGCAGCGGAGGCGGCGGAGCGCTGGGCTGCCCAGGTCAATCGCGCCGCCTATATCGCCTCCGCGCAGCTCGCCGCGGAGAAATCCCCGTTCCCGTTGTTCGACCGCGAGCCCTACCTGGCCGGCGAGACCGTACGCAAGCTCGATGCGGACGTGCGGGCGCTGATCGCCGAGCATGGTATCCGCAACGCGCTGCTCACCTCCATCGCCCCCACCGGCACGATCTCGCTGCTGGCGGATAATGTTTCGTCCGGCGTGGAGCCGGTATTTGCGCATAGTTTTATGCGCAAGGTGACCGAGCCCGACGGCTCGAAGCGCGAAGAACTGGTTGAGGACTATGCCGTACGGCTGTACCGCGCCAAGTTTGGCCAGGACGCGGAGTTGCCGGAGTATTTCGTCACGGCGCAGACACTTACGCCGCTGGAGCATATCCGCATGCAGGCAGCCTTGCAGCGGCATGTCGACAGCGCGATCTCCAAGACCGTGAACGTACCGGAGGACATCCCCTTCGAGACCTTCCGGGAGGTTTATCGCGAGGCCTACCGCCAGGGTTGCAAGGGCTGCACCACCTATCGGCCAAACGCCATCACCGGCTCCATCCTGTCGGTTACGCCCGAACCCGCGACCGCGGCTGAGGCCGTGGCGGCGGCGGTAGCAATTCTGGTCGAGCCGAACCACTCACCGATCCCCCGGCCGGCCAAGCTCGTCGGCAGCACCTATAAGCTGCGCTGGCTGGACAATGAGCACGCCATGTACATCACCATCAACGACATCGAGGAAGCAGGCCGCCAGCGTCCTTTCGAGGTGTTCATCTCCTCGGCGAACATGGAGCATTTCAGCTGGGTGGTGGCGCTGACCCGGATGATCTCGGCGGTATTCCGCCGTGGTGGCGAAGTGGCGTTTGTCGCCGAGGAGCTGAAGAGCATTTTTGACCCGCGCGGTGGGCAGTGGAGCGGCGGGCGCTACGTGCCGTCGCTGATTGCCGCGATCGGCGGGATCATCGAACAGCACATGATCGAGACAGGATTTCTGAGCGCCGGGGATACGCCCGAGCATCACCACCACGTGGCTGACATGGCCGTTCCAGCCGGCGCTCTGGGCATGCTCTGCCCGCAATGCGGCCAGCCGGGCGTAACGAAAGAAGGCGCCTGCCTAAACTGCCACCAATGCGGCTGGTCGAAATGCGGCTGACCCAGGCCAAGTTTTTGAGACAAGTCAAAGAAGGCGATCAGTCGAGATTTCTTGAGGGCGCCGTCAAATGGCGTAACCATGACCAGCCCCAAAAAAGCGTCCCACCAACTTCCCCCGTTGGTATTGATTGGTTTCTGGAGCCAACGGTCGCCGCCTCGTGGCCCTGAACGGCCAGGGCTACGCGCTGCATCACCCGACCGCAGCCTACCGCCTCTGGCGCGCCGCGGATCAGGAGCAAGAAGCCGCGCCGTCAATAACGCCACATGCGGCCCCTCGCTCTACCCCAGCCGCGCGACCTGATGCGCTAAGAAGTCGATGACGGAAGGCGGCAAAAGCCGCAAGATTATTTTACGAATTCGGAATGATATCGTCGAAATATCCGCAATTTCCGCTCCCGGCGGGCTCTGGCAAGCCGAGGCCGGCCGATGTAGCTGATGAACCATATCGGATTTGACATATAAAATCATATTGTACCGATACCAGTACGGAACCTCCTCGTTCCCACGCAGGGCCGGACGCAGATAATCGCAAGCTACGTAGCCGTGTTGCGCAAATAGACCCTGCCAGAAAGCGTAGGGCCGCTCATTGCCATGGCCGACCCCTCCCTGGCCTGGGGGAGCCGCGGAAAATATCACGGTGTCCGCATGGGCCACCAAGTCCTCTACCAGCGACGCGCTGCGCGACCTGGGCAGGTGCTCCGCGACCTCGAGACACTGCACGATATCGAATCGACGACCGAGGTTGAAGGGAACGGAGAGATCGGCTGTCATAAAGCATGCCGGATCGATCAGGAGTTGATCCTGCGTCACGAAGGGGCCGTCGATGCCGAAAACTTCATGACATCCTGCTTGCCTCCAAGCCGCCAGCCACGTTCCGCGCGCGCATCCGACATCCAAAACACTGCCAACCTCAAGAATGGAGCCGAGGATCGAGATGATGGCACGGGCGGCGACCGCCGATTTGTCAGCGCGATCATAGAACGCGGTGTCGTATACGGGCATCGTCATGTTTTCCACCGTGTCCATATATTTTCAGAAAGTATACGAAACGATGGTGTGCCGGCAAGGAAGCCAACAAGAATAGTCAAAAACAATGACATAAGACACCACCAAACAATCTCCCTAACGCACCAAACCAAGAAATCAAACGGCTGGTCAAGAACCGAGATAAAGCCAGGTGGAGGATAATGACCGCTGACCGCAAGATGTATCCAAAAGCGTAAAGCTTCAGCCCACATCAGCGGAGGGACACTAAATGCAGCCCACCTGGCAGCGGATGCCGCCCACCCGGCTGCGTCGTCTCGCCCAAGGGCAAACAACCCGGGCAATACGAGCAGCAGGAAGATACCTCGATATCCGACGCTTTGACCACTGAAGAAGCAGCCCAACAGAAGGAGTACGCCCGCGAAGAGGGCCAGACGGCAACGTTCGTCAAGACGGTATAGTGCAGCCGGAAGATTTGATCGACTCCAGAGCTTAACCTCCCCCCACACCAGCACCATGATCAATAACATTGTCGCAGCGATAGCTGCATTGGCAGCATAATTTGACGAACCCGTGATGTGTCGGACAACAAGGACAATCCCAAATAGAAAATTTTTATCTCCAAACATATCGCCAAACGGCAGACCGCTTGCGATGCTGGGAAGTCCTTCGAGGATTTGAACCGCATAGATATGGAAGAAAAACAAAAGCCCAATAATTGCGGCGATAACGGCCGGGAACAAAACACGAATTCGCTCTCGTACAATCAAGCTCAGAAGTATAAATGGATAGTATTTTATTGCGCCGGCCAGGAAGGCGATGCAATAGGCGAGCAACCGTGCGATCAGCGATCGTCGCAGCAGGCTCAGCATCAGAATGACCAGAATGAAAATCAGCATGTCAGGGTTTGCGCGTTCAATCGCAAAAACGACCATCGTGGATAGCACGGCTGCTATTCGTAGCACCATTTCGGTTGCCGATAGCGGCGGGGGCAATGCGGAAAGCGAGACAAGAAAGCCTGTACCAAGCGCCAACCCAACGCCGACACGATCTGCACTGCCAAGCGGAATCCAATCAATTGTCATCCAGAACGGTGAATAATTGTATGGACGCTTCAAGATGTCGCACGGGTCGGAGATGATGATGTCCACGCCTCGCCTGGCACAGTCCCACGCCGCAAGTGAACCATCGATGTCAGCAAACGGAAACTGGAACGGTACAATCCCCCAAAAGCGGAGCAAATCGTCATAGGCCGAATGTACTCCACCCAGCCAAAGGCCCATAACCACGAACAACGCAGCGAGCCCCGCCAGACTGGGAGCGATGCGCGCGAAGAGGTGTAATCTTGCCGGCATCAAGCTAACGGCTTCCGCCCCGTTACAGTCCAGGACATCTTATTCGTCCAGCGTGCCTCGATATCGGTCAGGCCGGCCCGTGCAAACAGGGCAATCGCCTCGGATTTCGTATAATACCTTGCGATGCGCGGGATCATATGATCAAAAACGATGGCACGGAGATGCCGGAAACTGAACCCGCGAATCAGCCGAAAATACGGTTTGCGGGAAATGCCCGGGCGCAGCGCAAGCCATAATATGGCAGTCAGCGGTATAGAGAGAAAGTGCACGACACCTAAAGGCAAGCGGCTGAATAACAAGCGGCGGCACGGGTTGAACAACCATATCACCCAGCCGTTATTCTCGGCCCCATAGAGCCATACCAGGACCAGCCCGCCGGGCCGCGCGGCCTGCTTCAGCCGAGCGAGAGCGGCATCCGGATCAGCCAAGTGATGCACCACGCCGATGCTAAAGACGATATCAAATGCATCAGTATCGGGAATGTCGTAAATGCTGAGGTGTCTGATTTCGGTTTGCGGAAATAGTGCCAGCGTCTGGCGCGCCCGCGCCAGCGTACGCTCATCGACATCAATCGACACGCAAGCGGCGGCACCGTAACTGAGCGGCCAGTAGGTGTTGCGGCCCATGCCGCATCCGGCATCGAGGAATCGCTTGCCGCGCCAGTCTTCCGGCTGCAATGGCGCGGTCCAGAGACGGAATTGTTCCTCATGCTCGGGCAGCAGTTCGGCATAGTTATCCCAGGAAAAACCAAAACGCTCCGGCGAGCCACCGGCAGTGCCCGGGTCCTTTTCCGGTGGCGGCATGCGACTCATGAAAACATCCTTTGGCCCCATAACCGAATTTTAAAAACCCATGTCAGATAGAGTACGAAATTCATGGCCGGAATCAATACCCAGGTCAGCGCAATGCCCCAGAGATAGGAGGCATGATAGACATGGGTAACGAGTGCCATGGCCGCGGCGGTCACGGCGAGTCCGAGAGCGTTGGTCAAAAGAAAGCGCATCCAGCTGCGTGGCTTCTGTGCCCCCTCGAGGCTGGCATCGGGATAGGTGATCGTACAATGCGTGAGATAGCCAATTGGCTGGACCAGGCAAAAGGCAAGCATGCTGTCTCCCACCGACCCGATCGCCGCCCCCCCCCTAACAAGCACCACAACCAAGCCGCTGAAAACAACGGAGACCAGGCACCCGGAAATGCCATAGCGGAGGATGCGTTCGAACAGAATCATCCGCCCCTCTGTCATGGCTTGGCCGCTATGTGCAACAGGGAGAGATGACTCCACAGGAAGAGCCGCTCATCCTCGGTCTTGGCCCGAAAACCATGCCAGCGCGCCGCGGCGTAACCTTGCTTCATGCCTCCGGGATCGGCGCGCCCGGCGGCAGGTTGCAAGGCACCGAGCCAGTCCATCAGCGGTATGCCGAAGCCCTTCTTCCGGCGTTTCAGCACAAAATCCGGCACCACGCCGCGCAGCGCCTCCTTCAGGAGGAATTTCCGCTGGCCGTTGCGCAGTTTGTACCCGTGTGGGAGGCGCTGGCAGAAGGCGACGAGATCGCTATCCAGAAAGGGTGCGCGACACTCCAGCGAGGCGCGCATACTGGCGCGATCAGCCTTCGCGAGGATCATCTCCGGCAGATAAAAATTCGTGTAGAATTCGAGTGTGCGATCAACCGGATTGCGGCTCTCGCTTTTATCCCAGGCGTCGATTGCGTCTTCGAACAATCTTTCGGTAGGCAGCGGATTTTCAAAACAGGCGGAAAACTCCTCGGGCGCCAGCGCGCCAAGCCAGACCGGGTTCCAGAGTGCCGGCCGATGGGAGAGGCCCCGCAATAATCTGCGCAGGCGATAGTCGAAGCTCATATTGGCGTTGCCGCGCGGTAGCTTGCTGGCACCGGCGCGCAATACGCGGTGCAACGGGGCGGGCACGAAATTTTGATAATGTCTTGCGGGAGCGAGCGCGCTGAACGGATCGTAGCCGGCGAACAACTCATCGCTGCCATCGCCTGAGAGCGCAACGGTAACGTGCTCGCGCGCAAAACGGGCAAGCAGATACGTCGGCAGAATCGATGGGTCAGCGAAGGGTTCGTCGAGACTGGCCAGCAGCGCAGGAAGCTCGCGGCACGCATCGGTGATATCGATGATTCGCTCGTGATGACGGCTGCCTATACTCGCTGCGGCCTCGCGCGCGAACCGGGACTCGTCGTAGGAAGGTTCGTTGAAGCCGATGGTAAAACTATCAATCCCGGCCGGTCCACGGGCACGGGCAGCAAGAGCGAGAATAGCGGTGGAATCGATACCTCCCGAGAGATAGATGCCAAGCGGCACGTCCGCCTCCAGGCGCCGCTTGACTGCCACCGTCAGCAATGCGCGCAATTCCTCCGCCAAGGCCGGAATCTTTTCCGCCGGCGCGTGGTCGTCCGCCTCGATTTTGAAGCGCCAGTATTGTGCCAGCCGAATGTCGTTTGCAGCCAGATCGAACGTTACCGTACCACCAGGCGCCAGCTTGCGCACCTTGCGGTAAATCGTGCGGGGTGCCGGCACGTAGCCGTAAGCAAAAAATTTCTGCACGGCGCCGGTATCCAACTCGTCGGTCAGGCCGGAATGCGCATGCAACGCCGTTATCTCCGAGCCGAAGATAAAAAGCCCAGGCGTGATCGCGTAGTAAAACGGCTTTTCACCAAACCGGTCGCGGGCGCAAAACACCCGCCTCTGGCGAGAATTCCAGATGGCGAAAGCGAACATGCCCTCTAGATGCAGCGGCAAGGACTCACCCCATTGCGCGTAACCGTGCAGCAGCACCTCGGTGTCGGAATGGCCGGTACGGAAGCGATGGCCGTAGCCTTCAAGCTCGCGCCGAAGCGCCGCATGGTTATAGATTTCGCCATTGAACACGACCACAAGACCGTGCTCGATGCTGTGCATCGGCTGCTTTCCGGCCTCGGGGTCGAGCACGATCAGCCGGCGGAAGCCTAAAAAAACATGGTTTTCCGTATCGATATGAAAGGCCTCATCATCCGGCCCGCGGTGCACCAGGCAGGCTGTCATCGAGCGGATATCAGCCTGCGTACCAACCCCAACGAAACCAGCGAGTCCACACATTCAGTTGGGACGATCGGCGATGTGGGGCACATCGGAAAGATTTGCCGTCTCGCGCGTGACATAACTCGTCCGGCTGGGCGACTCAAAATAGATGCGCACAGCAATTTCCGCGAGCAGGCCGATCAAGATACTCATAACGCCCATCATGAAGGCCATGGCTGCCAGACCCGGCAGTGGCGTAAGAATCATCGACAGATGCTGAAAGATTTTCAGGTATAAAATGTCGAGCAACGTGAGGAACGAGATGAACAGCCATAACATGCCAAAGCCGCCAAACACATAGATAGGCTTGCCGATCCAGCGATCCAGAAAGCAGACGACCATCAGATCGAGTACCACTTTGAGAATCCGGACCATCCCATAATTGGAACGGCCGAAACGCCGGGGATGGTGCGTCACCTCGATTTCGGTAATACGCGCGCCGTACCATGACGCGTAGATCGGAATGAAGCGATGCATCTCACCGTAAAGTTTAACACGCCCGATGACTGAACGGCGATAGGCTTTCAGTGAACAGCCGTAATCATGCAGCCGTACGCCCGAAAGGCGAGAGATCCCCCAGTTGGCGCAACGGCTGAGAAAATTGCGCCGGATTGCCGCATCATGCCGCGTGCGCCGCCATCCGGAGACAACATCGAACCCTTCATCCAGTTTTGCCAACAGGCGCGGAATGTCCGTCGGATCGTTTTGGAGATCGGCGTCGATCGGAATGATGATGGCGCCTCGCGAATGGTCGAAGCCCGCCATCATCGCTGCGGTTTGACCGAAATTGCGAGCGAGGGTCACCGTTATCAGGCGAGGCTCGGCATTTGCCAACTCGGCGAGGACGTCAACCGACCCGTCTGAACTGCCGTCGTCAACGGCGATGATTTCAAATTCGCGGCCGGTGCTCTCCAGGACAGAAACCAGCTTTGGCAACAACAGGCGCAGCGAAGCTTCTTCATTATAAATGGGAACAATAACCGAAACAGAGCCACTTCTATCCATCGACATTGATCCTCAAATTGCCCCCGCTCAAGTCAAGCCCAGCTTCACATTGTCTAGCCCAGACCCGGCCTGAGTGAAACATCCGCCTGCGATACCAGCATTCCTGCGTAAATGGCTACGTTCCACGGCGGCAGCCTTGCCTTGCAAAACCGAGATCGAACGTAGGGTTGGCCGGCTCCCGTTAATCTGGCCTAGCGAGGACATCGGGATAAAGGCGCACCTCCTAAGGCTAACGGCGCTCAGCAAGCCTAAACTGCATATGCTCCTCCTTGAGGCCACATGTTTTGTGGCACGCCTACCTACGACACCAAAACTCGTTCAATCATCCTTGTAACTATAGGAATAGACTTGCGAGTCGTTACAACCCACAGACGCACCCCAAAATGCGCGCGTAACCGGCGCCGGGCGACACCACCGAGCCAGCGTCCCTGGCCAACCGTACCACGGCATATATACATGCGGCCCGGCCCGGCTGGGCGCCGCTGCCTGCCAGGAAGTCCACCGTGACGCCCGCACCCATGGGGGCAAGCGCTCTGTGATCGGCGGCATGCGCGGCAGTTCGCGCCACCCCGCCGCTGATGGTGATCCCGGCGTTTTTGCTCCTTCGATGTGGCCAAAGCCATTGCCGGACCTGAGGCGAGTAAGGCAGGCGAGGCCAGCCGGTGCTGCGGGCAGCGGCGGAAGGCGTGTCGCAGGGGTCAAGCGTTCAGTGGTGGTCCAGGGTTTTCACCGGCAACTCGCCACAGCATCCGTTCGGAGCGTCAGTTGATGGAACAGCTCAACTATAAAGACTCACCAGTCCGCTCCCGGTCCGAAGCTCCCTAAAACCCCACCTCATTCCTTTTCCGACACAAACCCGCACAAATTGGGGCGCAAGCAAAAAATTAAGCCATACTAACAATACGTTATAACACAATCCTCACAAGTGTTTCACGTGAAACACCCCCTACTCCCCATCCTGCAACCTGTACCCTACCCCCGGCTCGGTCAAAATCAGCGCCGCCAATTCCGCTCCCAGTTTGCGCCGCAATTGCCCGATATACACCCGCAAATACGCCACATCCTCGGTATGCGCCGGCCCCCAGATCGCGGTCAGAATTTGCCGGTGCGTCAGCACCCGCCCCCGGTTGCGCGCCAGCAACAAAAGCAGCGCATGTTCGCGCTTCGTCAGCGGCAAAACCTCGCCATCCAGCGTCACTTTATGCAACACCGTGTCAATCACCAGCCCACCAATCTCCACCGGCTTCTCCGCATTATCCTGCCGCAACCGGTGCCGCAGCGCGGTACGAATCCGCGCCAGCAACTCGCCCAAACCAAAGGGCTTTTCCACGTAATCATCCGCCCCGGCATCCAGCGCCGCGATCTTATCCGTCTCCCTGTCCCGCGCGGACAAAATAATGATCGGCACATCGGTGAATTCCCGCAATTTCGCCAACACCTCATGCCCATCCATATCCGGCAGCCCAAGGTCCAGCAAAATCGCATCCGGCGCGCGCGAAGCCGCCAGCCGCAACGCCTCCTCCCCCCGCTCCGCCCGCACCGTCTCATAGCCCGACGCCGTCAGCGCCGGGGTCAAAAACCGGTGGATCTGCGGCTCGTCATCCACCACCAATATCCGCCCGATGGGTATCATGCCGCCAGCAACTCCATACTAATAATCGTCCCCGGCAGCCCATCCGCCGGCAGATCAAGCCGCGGACTCATCGCGCGAATGCTCCCGCCCATCGCCTCGGTAAACGCTTTCGCAATCGCCAACCCCAGTCCAGTCCCCGGCGCCACCCGATCGCCGCGCGTCGCACGGAAAAAGCTATCGAACACCGCACCCAATTCATCTGGCGGAATCCCCACCCCTTCGTCAGCCACATTCACCACCACTTTCGCCCCCTGGCGCAGCCCGGAGATCGAAATCCGGCTCCCCTCCGGCGCATATTTCACCGCATTATCCAGCACATTCACCAATACCTGCTCCAGCAGCGCCGGGTCCGCCAGCACATAAGCCGCCGCCTCCGCAATATTCACGCCGGCAAACATCGCCCCCGGCACGCGCGCAATCGCCGCCTCCACCACGTCCACCAACCTCAACCGTTCCCGCCGCGCGGAAATCTCGCCGGTCTCCACCCGCGCCATTTCCATGATATTGGCAAGGAATTTCGTCATCCGTTCGGTATTCTGCCCAATGCTCGCCAGCAAATCCGCCTGCGTCGCCGCATCCAGCGCCGCCCCGGCCCGCGCCAGCGTTTCCGCCGCCCCGCGAATGGCCGTCAGCGGCGTACGCAGATCATGGCTCAATGAAGACAGCAACGCGGTGCGCAGTTTCTGGTTATCCTGCTTGGCGGCACTCTGCGCGGCTTGTGTCGCCAGGCGCACCCGCTCCAGCGCCATCGCCGTCTGGTCCGCCAGCGTGCCAAGCGTCTGCACCAGCGGCGCCGATGGCACCGTTGCCAGCCTGGCCGCCAGCACGCCAATGGCTTTACCATCGGCCCGCAGCGGCATGAACCGCCACGCCACCGAAGGCAGCGTGCCCGTACCCATGCCGGTTTCCACATCATGCCGGAACGACCACTCCGCCGCCGCCCGCGCCGCCTCGTCCAGCGCGGTTCCCATTGGCACGCCCGCGACACTCTCCAAACCATTTTTGCCCGCCAGCAGCAGCATCCCCGCACTGGTCATCCCCGCCGCTTCCTCGGCGGCATCGCGCAGCACGTCGCTCAGTGTCGCCGCACGGGAAAGCCGCTGCCCGAACAGTGAAATGCGCCGCAGCGCCTCAATCCGCGCGCTCGCCGCCTGCGCCTCTAGCCGCACCTTGCCGGCCAGCGTGCCGGTGACCACGCCAACCAGCAAAAACACCGCCAGCGCCACTACATCCCGCGGGTCGCTGACTGAAAATGTGTAGAGTGGCCGGAAGAAAAAGAAGTTCCACAACAAGAATCCCGCAACCGCCGTGGCCAACCCGGCATTGCGCCCATAGCGGCTCGCAATCCCCGCGATCACCCCGGTGAAAACCAGTCCCATCGCCTCCTGTGGCAAGTAGCCATTCAGCGCCAGGCCCGCCAGCGTTACCATGGTAAGCGACGCCGCGGCGGCCTGATAAGGCTCCCACCCAAACCCCGGCCGCGCCGCCGCCACGCGCGGCATGGGGGCGGCTGGCAGCGGCACGAAGTGCAACGTAAACGCCGTCGCCTTGCGCGTCAGCACCTCACCCAACCGCTGCCCAGGCCAGCGCCACCACCCCCGCCCTTGCCCCCGGCCAACGACAATGTGGGTGATATTCTGCCGCGCCGCGTAATCCAGCACGGCGGTGAAAACATCCGGCGCGCTCACCGTCGCCACCGTACCGCCAAGCTGCACCATCAAATCCAGCGCGTGCTGCACGCGGGCATTGTCCTCGGCGCGCTCGACATGAAACGCCACCATCGGCGCGCGCAGGGCATCCGCCAGCCGTGCCGCGTGGCGCACCACGTTCTCGGAAGAAGCATCGGGCCCCACCAGCGCCAGCACGCGCTCCGAGGCCGGCCACGGCCCGGCGATGGCGCGTGAGCGCATGTAGCTGGCCACGTCCTTGTCCACCCGCTGCGCCACGCGCCGCAGCGCCATTTCGCGCAGCGCGCCAAGGTTGCCTTCGCGGAAAAACCCTTGCAGCGCGCGCCCCGCGACATCCGGGCGGTAGATTTTTCCCTCGGTGAGGCGGGTGCGCAGTTCTGCGGCGGGCAGGTCGATGAGTTCGATGTCGTCTGCCATATCCAGCACCGTGTCGGGGATCGTTTCGGCGACCCGCACGCCGGTGATGCGCGCCACTGGGTCGTTCAGGCTTTCCAGATGTTGTACGTTCACCGTGGTCCACACATCGATCCCCGCTTCCAGAACCTCCCGCACATCCTGCCAGCGTTTCGCATGGCGCAGGCCGGGGGCGTTCGTGTGGGCGAGTTCGTCGACCAGCAGGAGTTTGGGCCGGCGTTTCAGCGCGGCGTCGAGGTCGAATTCTTCCAGCACCTGGCCGCGATAGGGCACTTGCAGCCGGGGCAGCATTTCCAGCGTGCCAAACTCCTTCAGCGTACCTTCGCGCTCGTGCGTCTCGATCATCCCGGCGACGACATCCACCCCGGCCTGGCGTTTGGCGTTGGCGGCGACCAGCATTTCCCAGGTTTTACCGACGCCCGGCGCGGCGCCAAGGAAAATTTTCAGATGGCCGCGAAGACCCCGCTGCATGCTTTCCAGCAATGCATCGGGGTCGGGCCGGGAGTCAGACGGCATGCATACTCATTTCAAGGGAGCCCCAGGACAGGGCTTCTTTATGACGCCGGCAATTGGTCCAGGGCAAGGTTCAATTGCAGGACGTTGACGTGATCCGTGCTGACGATGCCAAGGAAGGCGTGGTGGGTCATCTCGTTGACCAGATTAACCACCGTGGCGGCGGGAACCTTGCGGGCGGCGGCGACGGCGGGGGCCTGGCGCAGCGCGTTGGCCAGCGAGATATCCGGATCGACGCCCGAGCCCGAGGCGGTGACGGCATCGGCCGGGACCGGGCCGGGGCCGAACGCTTTGGTATAGGCCGCCACGCGCTGCTGGATGCTGGTAAGCAGCGCAGCGCTGGTGGGGCCGAGGTTGGAGGCGCCGGATTCACTGGCGTCATAGGGCGTGGCGATGCTGTTGCCCTTGGCATCCGTGCCCGTGAGCGCGGAGGGGCGGGGATGGAAATATTTTGGCGAGGTAAAGTTCTGCCCGATGATCGCGGAGCCTACGACCTGACCGTTGACGGTGATGAGGCTGCCGTTGGCCTGGGAAGGCAACGCAAGCTGCATGACGCCGGTAAACGCCTCGGGCAGCAGAAACCCGGTGAGGATGGTGAAGAGGATGACCAGCGAGAGCGCGGGCCGGAGTTCTTTGAGGAGGAACATGGGATTAATCCGTTACGAAAAGACGATTACGAAAAAACGTGAAAAACGCCGAGGATAAGGTCGATGGCCTTGATCCCGGCAAAGGGCGCGATGATGCCGCCGAGACCGTAGATGACTAGGTTGCGGCGCAGCAGTGCGGCAGCACCGATGGCGCGGAATTTCACGCCGCGCAGGGCCAGCGGCACCAGGGCGACAATGATCAGCGCGTTGAAGATGACCGCCGAGAGAATGGCGGATTCCGGGCTGCGCAGTTGCATCACATTCAGCGCCGCGAGTTGCGGGTAGGTGCCGACGAAAATCGCAGGCAAAATGGCGAAGTATTTAGAAATATCATTGGCGATGGAAAAGGTGGTGAGCGCGCCGCGCGTGATGAGCAACTGCTTGCCGATTTCCACGATCTCGATCAGCTTGGTCGGGTCGCTGTCGAGGTCCACCATATTGCCGGCTTCGCGCGCGGCCTGGGTGCCGGTTTGCATCGCCACGCCGACATCTGCTTGCGCCAGAGCCGGTGCGTCGTTGGTACCGTCGCCGCACATCGCGACGAGACGACCCTCGGCCTGAACCTTCCTGATGTAGTCAAGCTTGTTCTGCGGCGTGGCCTCGGCGATGTACTCATCAACGCCAGCCTCGGCGGCGATGGCGGCGGCGGTGATGCGGTTGTCACCCGTGACCATGACGGTGCGAATGCCCATGCTGCGCAGTGCGGCGAAACGCTCCTTGATGCCGGGTTTGACGATGTCCTTCAGCTCGATGACGCCGAGCAGGCGGCCATTGGCGGCAACCGCCAGCGGGGTGGAGCCGGCGCGGCCGATGCGCGAGACGGCCTCGGTGAACAGCGCGTCGCCGGTGGTGTTCAGCGCGCTCAACACGGAATCCACGGCACCTTTGCGGTAGGAGCCGGCGCTGGAGTCCACGCCCGACATGCGCGTGTTGGCGCTGAAGGGGATGATTTCCGCGCCTTCCGGCATGACCGGAACGTAGCCATATTTTTCACGCGCCAGAGCGAGGATGGAACGGCCTTCGGGTGTGTCGTCGCCCAGGCTGGCCAGCGCGCAGGCTTGCGCAAGGTCTTGTTCCGGCACGCCCGCCACCGGATAGAAGCCCGAAGCCATGCGGTTACCAAACGTGATGGTTCCGGTTTTATCCAGCAGCAGCGCGTCGACATCGCCAGCGGCTTCCACGGCCCGGCCGGAGGTGGCGACGACGTTGAAGCGCACCAGGCGGTCCATGCCGGCGATGCCGATGGCCGAGAGCAGCCCGCCGATGGTGGTGGGGATGAGGCACACCAGCAGCGCCGCCAGCACGGGGATGGAGAAATGCGTGCCGGAATATTGGCCGAAGCCGATCAGCGTGACCACCGCGATGAGAAAGATCAAAGTGAGACCAGCGAGAAGGATATTCAGCGCGATTTCGTTGGGGGTCTTGCGGCGTTCCGCACCTTCAACCAGTGCGATCATGCGGTCGAGGAAGGTCGAGCCGGCATCGGCGGTGATGCGCACCACCAGCCAGTCGGAAACCACCATCGTGCCACCTGTTACCGCCGAGCGGTCGCCGCCGGCTTCGCGCACCACGGGGGCGGATTCACCGGTGATCGCACTTTCGTTCACGCTGGCAACACCTTCGATGATTTCACCATCGGAGGGTACGAGATCGCCCGATTCCACCAGCACGATGTCGCCCTTGCGCAGGTCTTCCGCATGAGTGGGAATGTAGATCACGCGGTCTTGCGGGTTGGCCAGCAATTTCGCCATGGTATCTGAACGGGCGCGTTTCAGGCTTTCCGCCCTGGCGCGGCCACGGCCTTCCGCCACGGCCTCCGCGAAGGTGGCGAACAGCACGGTGAGCCACAGCCAGGCGGCTATGGTGATGGGAAAGGCAGCGGCCCTGCCGTTAAAGATGTCCTCGCCACCGACCACGCTGACCATGAGCGCGGTGACTTCGGTAAAAAAGATCACCGGGTTGCGCATCAGGGTAACGGGGTTGAGTTTGGCAAAGGAATCCAGTGCCGCGCGGCGCATAATGGTGGCGTCGAGCAGGGAAATCACTTCAGCATTTGCAGATGTCATTGTCGTAACCTTTAAAATGTCTTGCCGGCGTAGAGCAGATAGTGCTCGGCCAAGGGCCCAAGCGTATCAGCTGGCAGGTATTGCAGGCCGCCCAGGATGACGATGACGCCAATGAGCAGGCCGATGAACAGTGGACCAGTGGTGGGAAAAGTGCCGGCACTCTCAGGCAGCTTCGGTTTTGCCGCGAGCGAGCCGGCGATGGCCAGCACCGGGATCATGAAGGCGAAACGGCCGAACAGCATGGCCGCGCCGAGGCCAAAGTCCAGCAGCGGCGTGTCGGCGGAAAGGCCCGCGAAGGCGCTGCCGTTGTTCTCGGTGGCGGAGGTCCAGCCGTAGAGCATCTCCGAGAGACCATGCGGTCCGGCGTTTGCCAGCGAGGCCACGCCCGAGGCGGTGCATAGGGAAAACCCTGCGCCGGCCAGGATGAAAAGCGTGAGGATGAGCACAGCCAGCATGGCGAGTTTGATCTCCTTCGCCTGCACTTTTTTACCGAGATATTCCGGCGTGCGCCCGACCATGAGGCCCGCGACGAACACCGAGAGCAGAGCAAAGACTATGATAGTGTAGAAGCCCGAACCGACGCCGCCTGGTGTGACTTCACCAAGCTGCATGAGGAACAAAGGAATGGCGCCGCCAAGCGGGGTGTAGCTGTCCGTAAAGCTGTCCACAGCACCGGTGGAGGTGCCGGTGGCGGAAACGTTGAAGGTGGCGGAAGCGGGAATGCCGAAGCGGACTTCCTTGCCTTCCCAATTGCCGCCCTGCGTCGCAACACCGGCGGCAATGTGCAGCGGGTTGCCCGCGGCCTCGGCGGCATAGGTGCCGACGCAGCCCAGTGCCAGGATGATGGCCATGGCGGCCATCAGCGCGCGGCCCTGGGCTTTTTCCTTGACCATGTGGCCGAAGGCGATGGGCAGCCCAAAGCCGATGACCAGGAGGAGGAAGTTTTCCAGCAGGTTGGTCCAGGCGTTGGGGCTCTCGAACGGATGCCCCGAGTTGGCGTTGAAGAAGCCGCCGCCGTTGGTGCCGAGTTCCTTGATGGCTTCCTGGAAGGCGACCGGGCCGATGGCGATGGTCTGGGAACCGGCGTCGAGCGTGTGCGCGGTGATGAAGGGGCCAAAAGTTTGCGGCGCGCCGGCGATGACCAGCAGCGTGGCGGCAACGAGTGCCACCGGCAGCAGCAGATAAAGCGTGACGCGGGTGAGATCGGCATAGAAATTACCGATGGATTTGAGACCGCCCGCGGTGAAGGCGCGCATGACCGCCGCCGCCGCCGCGATGCCCGCTGCCGCCGAGATGAACATGTGCACGGCGAGGCCGAGCATTTGCGCGCCGTTGGAGATTTGCGCCTCCGGCACGTAGGCCTGCCAGTTGGTGTTAGTGGTGAAGCTGGCCGCCGTGTTGAAGGCCAGGCGCGGCGACATCGCGGTGATGTGCTGCGGGTTGAACGGCAGATAATATTGCAGGCGCAGAATGGCGTAGAGCAGGAGGAAATGGATGACGCTGAGCAGGATTAGCGCGATCGCGTAGTCCTGCCAGCGCATCGCGCGCGCCGGGTCTACCCCGGCCAGTTTGTAAAAGCCGTTTTCCAGCGGAGCGAGAAACCGCACGCGGCCTTCGAAAATCGCCGCCATATAGCGTCCCAGCGGGAAGGCGCAGCCCAGCACCAGCGCAAACGTGAGCGCGATGTAAAGCAAACCCTGAATTGTCATGGAATTTAACCCTTAAAAATCTTCCGGGCGCAGCATCGCCCAGACAAGATACACCAGCAGACCGGCGGAAATGACGCCGCCCAGATACAGATCGAACATAATTTAAACCTTTTCGCAGGCCGGAACGTAGAGAATAAGCACGGCGAAAATCACCACGCCGAATGCGATCGCCACAAAGTCACCCATAAGGCACCACCTTTCAGTCGGCTTGTGTGCGCTCAGGCGCGTAAAGCCGCGAGACGGAACGAACAGCTAGTTCGTAAAGGCGGTATAAAGAAATTGTTGCGGGTTATAAAGGAAATAACGCCGCCGGCTTTTGCGTGGCTTTTACAGTGAAAGCAAGACGCGCAGGCGGTCGGCCATGGCCCGTTGGGCGACGGTGCTGGCGGGGGCAACACGCTCGAAGGCGTGCGGGGCGCCGGGGTGGACGTGGAGCTCGGTGGGGATGCCGGCTTGGGCGAGGCGGGCGGCGTAGGCGATGGATTCGTCGCGGAAAATGTCGAGCTCGCCGACTTCGATATAGGCGGGGGCGAGGCCGGTTAGGGTTTCGGCGCGCGCCGGGGCGGCGCTGGAGGGAACGGCGGCGGTGCCCAACAGGTCGCCAAGCAGGGCGGACCAGCCGGTAAAATTGTTGTCGTGGGTCCAGGTGGCGAAGGGGGCGAGGGCTGGGTCTGGTTCCAGGTTACGGTCGTCGAGCATGGGGTAGATGAGGATTTGGCGGGCGAGCGGAAGGTTGCGGTCGCGGGCCAGCAAGGCGGTGCCGGCGGCTAAGCCGCCGCCGGCACTGTCGCCCATGACGGCGATGCGGGTTGGGTCGGCGCCGAGTTGGGCGGCGTGGGTTAGCAGCCATTGCAGGGCGGCGGCGCAGTCTTCCACCGGGGTGGGGTGCGGGTTTTCCGGGGCCAGGCGGTAGTCGGCGGCGAGCATGGAAACGCCGGTGGCGGAGACGTAGGCGGCGACCACGGGGTCGTAGATGTCGATATTGCCGCAGATCATGCCGCCGCCGTGCAGGTAGAGCACGGCCGGGCCGGGGGTGGCGCCGGTTTTTTCGTACCAGCGCAGGCGGAGGGAGGTGCCGTCCGGCGCGGGGCAGGTGTGGTTGGTGGTGGTCACGTCCGGGAAGGACGGGGCCAGGGTGCCAAGTGCTGCCATCAAGCCGTCGATATTGGCGCGCAGGGACGCCCAGTCGCCTCGGGCGGGCGGGGTGATCTCGCCCATGGCGGCGGCGGCGGCTTGCAGGGCGGCGGCGATTTCGGGGTCGAATGCATGGGCCATGCGGAGCTCCAGGTTTTAGGTGGGGACGCCTTTGCTGGTGGAGTATTCAAAGTGCAGCGCCACGTCCGGGTAGACGATGGGGTGGATGGCGTGCGCGGCGACGGCGGCTTCGGCGAACCCTTGCAGGATGAGTTTGAGCTTGCCGGGGTAGGTGACGATGTCGCCCACGCCGAAAATGCCGGGCATGGTGGATTCCATGCGGGCCGGGTTGACCACGACATGGTGGCGCGCAAGCTCGAACGCCCAGTCTGCCAAGGGGCCAAGTTCCATGGACAGGCCGAAGAAGGGCAGCAGCACGTCAGCCGGGATTTTGCGCGTGGCGCCGTCGAGGTCGGCGACTTCGACGGCTTCCAGCACGCCTTTTGCGCCGTGCAGGGCGTGGAGCTGGTAGGGGATGACCATGTCGATTTCGCCACGGGCGGCGGCGGCGTCGAGCTGGGCGGCGCTCTCGGGCGCGGCACGGAATTTGGGGCGGCGGTGGATGACGTGAATGGATTTGGCGATGCCGTTCAAGGCCAGCGCCCAGTCGACCGCGGAGTCACCGCCGCCGGCGATGACGACGCGTTTGCCGCGCAGGGCCTCGCGGCGTTTGACGTAATATTGCACGGCGCCAGTGGCCTCATAGGCGGGGAGGCCCTCCAGCGGCGGGCGGTTGGGGCCGAATGCGCCGGCACCGGCGGCGACGATGACGGCTTTGGCGTGGATTGTGTTGCCGAGGCTGGTGGTGAGGGTGAAGTCGCCCTGTGACCCGGTGCAGGTTTCCACCCGCTGACCGAGCAGTTTTTGCGGCGCGAAAGGGGCGATTTGCTGTTCCAAGCGCGCGATCAGCTCGGAGGCCTCGATGCCGGGGTGGGCGGGAATGTCGTAGATTGGCTTTTCCGGGTAGAGGGCGGCGCACTGGCCGCCGGTTTCGCCCAGGGCGTCGATGAGGACGCAGGACATTTTCAGCATCCCGCACTCAAACACCGCAAACAGGCCGGCCGGGCCGGCGCCAATGATCGCAACATCCGTTATCAGCTTTTCCATGCCCCTGGCTTTGCCGCACCGCCCTTCCACAATCAAGCGCATGCCCTAAAAAGGGTGCCATGCAGGTATCTCTTCCCGATGAGGCGGCGACGATTGAACTGGCCCAGAAACTCACGAAAGTGGTGCGGGCGGGGGATGTGGTATTGCTGGCCGGGCCGCTGGGGGCGGGGAAAACCAGCTTTGCCAGGGCGTTTATCCGGGCGCTGAGCGGGGATGCGGGGCTGACCGTGCCCTCCCCCACCTTTACCCTGGTGCAGCAGTATGAGGCCGGGGAGGTGACGATCTGGCATTATGATTTGTGGCGGTTGCAGGACCATACTGCGCTGGAGGAGCTGGGCTGGGATGAGGCGCAAAGCGGGATTGTGCTGGTGGAATGGCCGGACCGGCTGGGGCCGTTGATGCCAGAGGGGGCGTTATTTGTGACGCTGGCGCATGCGGGGGACGGGCGGGTGGCGGATTTGCAGGGACCTGACAAATTTCTGCGGGTGGCGGTATGAAGCTCGGTGCGTTTCCGGCGGAGGCGGCGTTTTTGCCGGCGCTGGCGCGGTTGTGGCTGGAGCGCGGGGACGACTCGGCGGATGGGCTGATTTTGTTGCCCAGCCGCCGCGCGGCACAGGCGCTGGCCGGGGCGTTTTTGGAGCAGAACGGCGGCCGGGCACTGCTGCTGCCGCGCATTGTGGCGCTGGGGGCGATTGACGAGGCCGGGCTGGCGCTGGCCGGGGCGCTGGAATTGCCGCCCGCCATTGCGCCGATGCGGCGGCAGGCGATTTTGGCGCAATTGATTTTGCGGTTGAACGGCAGGGATGGCGCGCCGCGAAAGCTGCATGCGGCCTGGGTGCTGGCGGCGGAACTGGCGGCGCTGCTGGATGAGGCGGCGTATGCCGAGGTGGATCTGGCGCGGACGCTGCCTGGTGTGGTGGCGGCGGAGCTGGCCAGCCATTGGCAGACGACATTGGAATTTCTGGAAATTATTACCCATGCCTGGCCGGGGATTCTGGCGGATTTGGGCGGCATGGACCCGGCGGCGCGGCTGGTGGCGCTGCTGGATGCGCAAGAGGCGGCTTGGGCGGCAAAACCGCCGGAGCATCGGGTGTGGATGGTGGCGGCGGAGGGGAATCCGGCGATCGCGCGGCTGGCGCGGCGTGTGGCGGGGTTGCCGCAGGGATTTTTACTGCTACCGGGTTATGATTCCGAGCTGAGCGATGACGCCTGGGAGGCGCTCGACGACAGCCATGCGCAGGGGGGGATTGCGCGGCTGCTGGGGGAGATCGGCGCGCGGCGCGAGGAAGTGGTGCGGCTGCCCGCACCTGACTCGCGCGTGCCGGAGGGGCGGAGCCGGGTGTTTTCGCGTGCGTTGCTACCTTCGGCCTGCCTGGGGGTGTGGCAGGAAAAGGTGGAACTGCAACTGGCGGGGTTGAGCCGGTTGGAGGCGCCCGATGAGGCGCAGAATGCGACGGCGATTGCGATGATTTTGCGTGATGCGCTGGAAGTGCCGGGGCGCACGGCGGCGCTGGTGACGCCCGACCGGGGCCTCGCGGCGCGGGTGACGGCGGCGTTGAAACGCTTTGGCATTACCGCCGATGACAGCGCCGGAGAGCCGCTGGCGCAGACGCCGCCGGCGATTTTGCTGCGGCTGCTGGCGCGCGCGGTGGTGAGTGAGTTTGCGCCGTTGCCTTTACTGGCGCTGCTGAAACATCCGTTGGCGGCGGCGGGGTTGCCGCCGGAAGTTTGCCGCGAACATGCGCGGGGCTTGGAAAAATATGCGCTGCGCGGGCCACGGCCAGGGCCGGGGTTTGATGATGTGAAATTCCGGCTGAAGGATGAAAAACTTTCGGCGCTGGTGGTGTTTTTGGAGCGCTTGGAGGCGATGTTGCGCCCGGCAGCTTTGGCGGAACGGAGTGATCCGGCTGCAGCGTTGCGGCGGTTGATTGGCGTGGCAGAGGCGTTGTGTACGACGCCCGATGAGGCTGGGGCGGCACGGTTGTGGCCAGGTGAGGCGGGGACGGCGCTTTCGGATATCTTGTTGCAGGCGCTGGAGGTTTTGGAGGGGCTGCCGGATATTGGCGGCAATGAGATCGCGGATTTGCTGGATGCGGTGCTGAGCGGGGCGGTGGTGCGGCGGCCGCGGACGAAGGATGGGCATCCACGCGTGGCGATTTGGGGGTTGCAGGAAGCGGCGTTGCAGAGCGTGGATGTGGCGGTGCTGGGCGGCCTGGTGGAAGGCGTGTGGCCGGCACCCGCGGAGCCGGGGCCATGGCTGAGCCGGCCGATGCGGCGGTTGGCGGGGCTGCCATCACCGGAACAGAAAATTGGCATGGCGGCGCATGGGTTTTTCTCATTGGCGGCGTGTTGCGAGACTGTTGTGCTGGCGGCACCGGCACGGCGGGAGCGGGCACCGGCGGTGCCGGCGCGGTGGCTGACGCGGTTGCAGGCGATGCTGGGCGGCGGCGGGTTGAAGGCGCATGAGGCTGCCTCCTGGGCGTTGCAGTTGGACCAGCCGGAGCGGCTGGAGCGGCGGGAGCGGCCGTATCCGCGCCCGCCGGCAGCGGTGCGGCCGGTGCGGTTGAGTATTTCGGATTTTGCCACGCTGATGGCTGATCCGTATGCAATTTATGCCTCGAAAATTCTGCGGATTCGGGAAATTGATGCGCTGGATGAGGAGAGCGACCAGAGTCTGTTCGGCGAGATTGTGCATAAGGGGTTGGAAGAGTTTTTTAAGCTGCCGGAGAATTTTGCGGCGGCGGATGCGCGGGCGCGGTTGGCGCTGGCGTTGCAAAGCGCGATGCGCGAGCGGCGGCCGCGTGCGGCGCTGGAACATTGGTGGATGGCGCGGCTGGAGCGCATCGCGGACTGGGTGCTGGAGACCGAGACGGTGCGGCGCGGCGAGCATGGCGCGCCAGTGGAGTTGGACTTGGAGGTGAAGGCCGAACTGGCGGTGCCGGGCGGGTTTGTGTTGAGCGGGCGGGCGGATCGAATCGAAAGCCGCATGGATGGGACTGTGGCGATTCTGGATTACAAAACTGGTGATGCGCCGGGGAATCCGAAGGTGGAGGAAGGCAGCGCGCCGCAATTGCCGCTGGAGGCGGTGATGGCGCAGGCGGGTTGTTTTGGCGAGGCGTTTACCGGCGAGGTGGCGGAGCTGGTGTATTGGAAGATTTCCGGCCGGCACGAGGCGGGCAAGGAACAGGTGGTGAAACCGAAAAAACCGAGGGTGCTGCGCGAGGTAATTGAGGATGCCGCGCGGGCGCTGCCGGAGACGTTCGCAAAATTTGCCGATGAGGCGACAGCGTATCTGGCGAGTCCACATCCCGGGCGCGTGAATAAGTACGATGTGTACGCCGGGGTTTCCCGCCGGGCGGAATGGGCCGGGGAGGATGACGCCAATGACGGTGATTGAGATTGCCAATGCGCAGCAGCGCGAGGCCTCCGACCCTAAAGTTTCGGCGTTTGTCGCGGCCTCGGCGGGGAGCGGCAAGACCAAGCTTCTGACCGATAGGCTGTTGCGATTGATGCTGGCGGGAACGGCGCCGGATAAGATTTTGTGTCTGACGTACACCAAGGCGGCGGCGGCGGAAATGACCATTCGGCTGAACAAGCGGCTGGGCGAATGGGTGGTGATGCCGCGCGTGGGGCTGGAGGCGGCGCTGCGCGGGCTGGATGTGCTGGTGAGCGAGCGCAATTTGGCGCTGGCGCGAAAGCTGTTTGCGGATGTGCTGGATTTGCCGGGAGGAATGCGGATCGAGACGATTCATGCGTTCTGCCAATCGCTGTTGCGGCGGTTTCCGTTGGAGGCGGGGTTGTCGCCGCATTTTGAGGTGGCGGACGAGGTGGAGGAGAGCCGCCGCTTGCGTGAGGCGCGCGAGGATGTGCTGGCCCAGGTGGGGCATGAGGCGGCTGTGTATACTCTGGCCGGGGAGACCGATGAGCCGGCGTTTGCCGCGCTGACGAAGACGTTTGTGCAAGGACCGAGTGCGGTGCTGCATGCTTATGAACCCGCGCGAATTGCGGAGATGCAGCGGGAGGCGCTGGGCGCGGGGGAGGATAGCGAGGAGGTGCTACGCGCGGGCGCCGTGGTGCTGCCGCGTGAGGAAAAATTGCGGGCGGGGCTGCGGTTGTTGGCGGAGCGGGGGAATAAGTCTGGGCAGGCTTGGGCGTACCGGGCGCTGGACTGGCTGGCGTTGCCGCGAGAGGCACGCGCTGCGCGTTGGGATGAGTGGGCGGCGGTGCATTATACCGACAAGGGGAAAGGCACGCCGCTGACGCTGCATAATTTCTTCGGCAAAGGGCTGGTGGCGGAGGAGCCGGGGATTCGTGATGAGGTTACGGCGGAGTGCATGCGCATTGCGGCGGTGCAGGAGGAAATCCGCGCGGCGCGGCTGGCGGCGTTGAATGCGAGCCTGGTGCAGCTGGTGGCGCCGATTGTGAGGAACGAAGCGTCGCAGAAGCAGTTGGCGGCGCATTTAAGTTATGGCGATCTGGTGCGCTATACTGGGAAATTGTTTGAGGACCCCGGTGCGTCCTGGATTCTTTATAAGCTGGATGGCGGCATTGAGCATTTGTTGCTGGACGAAGTGCAGGATACGGCGCCGGCGCAGTGGGAAATTGCCGCGAAAATTGCCGATGAGTTTTTTGCGGGAGAAGGTGCGCGCGAGGGCGGGCGGACGATTTTCGCGGTGGGGGATGCGAAGCAGTCGATCTTCTCGTTTCAGGGCGCGGATCTGGAAAGCTTCGTGGCGTATCAGGCAAAGTTTCGCGAGAAGGTGAAGGCGGCGGGGGAGCGCTGGGTGGATGGGAAGCTATCCGTCTCGTTCCGCTCGGCAGCGCCGGTGCTGGCGCTGGTGGATGCGGTGTTTGCGCAAGGTCCGGCGCGGGCGGGCGTGTGCCAGGGCGCGGAGGTGCTGAAGCATGAGGTGAGCCGCGCGGGGCAGGCCGGGTGGGTGGAGTTGTGGCCGGTGACCGAGGCAGTGTTGCCGGCGGAACTGACTGCCTGGGCGGTGCCCGATGAGTATGAGGGGGCGGATTCGGCGAAGGGGATTTTGGCGCGCAAGATTGCTCTGGATATTAAAAAGCGGCTGGATGGCCTGGAAATTTTGCAAAGCCGGGGGCGTGCGGTGCGGCCGGGGGATTTTTTGATTCTGGTGCGTAGCCGCGATGCGCTGGTGAGTGCGATTACGCGCGAATGCAAGGCGTTGAAAATTCCAGTGGCGGGGCTGGACCGCATGGTGCTGACCGAGCAGCTGGCGGTGAGCGACCTGCTGGCGCTGTGCGATGCGCTACTGCTTGGCGATGATGATCTAGCATTCGCGCAGTACCTGGTGTCGCCGCTGGGGGGCTTGAGCGATGAAAGCTTGATGGCGCTGGCGATGGGGCGGCGCGGGAGCCTGCTGGCGGCGTTGTATGCGCGGCATGGCGAGCGGGCGGAGTGGACGGCGGCGAAGGAATTCTTTGAGGCGTTGCGCCGGAAAGCAGATTTCCTCTCACCGTTTGCGTTGCTGAGCGAGGCGCTGGGGCCGTTGGGCGGGCGGAGTAGAATTCTGCGACGGCTGGGGCCGGAGGCGGCGGAGCCGGTGGATGAGCTTTTGTCCGAGGCGTTGAAGTTCACGCAAAGCGAACCGGGGGCGTTGCAGGTTTTTGTGCATCAACTGCGCCAGTCCGGGGCGCAGATTAAGCGCGAGGCGGAGGCGGGTGGTGACCTGGTGCGGATTATGACCGTGCACGGGGCGAAGGGTTTGCAGGCGCCGATTGTGATTTTGCCCGATACGACGACGCTGCCGGGTGGAGCGCAGAAGGAGACTTTGTTCTGGCTGCCTGTACCGGGGGAAAAGGACGTGAGCGTGCCGATTTTCTGCCCTCGTACGGCGTTGCGCTCCGAGGCGGTGGCCGCCGCCGCCGCGAGTGCCGCAGCCGCGCAGGGGGAGGAGTATAACCGGCTGCTGTATGTGGCGCTGACGCGGGCGGAGGATGGACTGATTGTGTGCGGTGCCAAGGGCAAGAATAATGTGCCGGAGGCGAGCTGGTATGAGCTGGCGCGGACCGGGTTCGAGCGCCTGCAGGAGGTGATGGACGTGGACGGGCGGCTGATTCATGCCTGTGCCCAGAGTGCGGACCCGGACGGCAAGATGGAACACAGGCAAGTGCATGAGGCGGCGTTGCCCGCGTGGGCGGGGGCGGCGCCGGGCTGGGTGGCTTGCCCGCCAGGGGCCGAGACGACGCGGCCGGAGCGGTTGGCGCCGAGCCGGGGGGTGGAGGATACGGCCAAGCAGGCGATGGCGGCGAGTCCGCTGGGGGCCGGCCTGGCGCAGGCACGCGAGGCGCGGGCGGCGGCGATGGCGAAGGGCCGGGCCGTGCATGCGTTGTTACAGCATCTGCCGGATTTGGAGCCGCAGGTGCGGGCGGCGGCGGCGCGGCGGTTTATTGCCGCCATGCCGGAACTGGCGGACGGCGGCGCGGACATCTGCGATTCGGTGCTGGCGATTTTGCAGAATCCGGCGTTGGCGGGGCTGTTTGGGCCGGGCAGCCGGGCGGAAGTGCCGCTGGCGGGCGTGGTGGGGGATGTGGAAATCGGCGGTCTGGTAGACCGTCTGGCGGTGACTGCAAGCACGGTGATGATTGCCGATTACAAGACCGACCGCGCGCCGCCGGATGCGCCGGCGCTGATTCCGCCTGGGTATTTGCGGCAGTTGGCGGCTTATAGGGCGATTTTGGCGCTTATTTACCCGGAGCGGGCGGTGGAGTGCCTGCTGATATGGACGCAAACCGCCGCGGTGATGCCGGTGCCGGGGGGAATGCTGGATGCGCATGCCCCGGCTTGATTAGGGCGGGTTTCACCGCCATGTTGCCCGCAACTACTTTAAAGGATTTGTCATGAGCAAGGCTGTTACCGACGAGACGTTTGCCGTGGATGTGCTGAAGTCCGGCTCCCCGGTGCTGGTGGATTTCTGGGCTGAATGGTGTGGTCCGTGCCGGACGATTGCGCCCTCGCTGGAAGAGCTGAGCAAGGAATACGAGGGCCGGTTGCAGGTGGTGAAGGTGAACATCGACGAGAACCCGATGACGCCGTCGCAGTTTGGCGTGCGCGGCATCCCGACGCTGCTTATCTTCAAGGACGGCAAAGTGGCGGCGACCCAGGTGGGGGCCGCGCCGAAATCGGCGTTGAAAGCCTGGATCGAGAAGAGCCTGTAACTTGAACACGGTTGTGCCGGCCGAGCAGCCGCCGGCGGGCACGCCGATGATCCGCACGATCGCCATGCCGGCGGATTCCAATCCGGATGGCGATATTTTTGGCGGCTGGCTGATGAGCCAGATGGATCTGGCCGCCGGTAATCTGGCGGCACGGGTGGCGCGCGGGCGCTGCGTGACGGTTTCCGCCGATGCCATGAACTTTTTGCGGCCGGTGAAAATCGGCGACGAAGTGAGCGTGTATTGCGAGCTGCTCTCGACCGGGCGGACCTCGCTGAAAATTAACGTGGAAGCCTGGCGGCGGACACGCAATACGCGCGAGGAATTCCGCGTGACGCGGGCAGTGTTCACCTTTGTCGCCATTGATGCCGAGGGCAACCCGCGGCCGGTTAATCCGCCAGGAACACCGTAGCCGCACTGGGGGCTGAGGACGGCACGCCGGTGCCCAGGATGTAGCCGAGGATGTCGGCATTGGGTGTCGCGCGTTCCAGGTCTCGTGGAATTAGGTGATAATCGGGCGGGTAGTAGGCCAAAGTGACAGGCGCGCCGGTCGGGATGGCCTGCCAGCAGGTGCGCATGGAGGCGGGCGGGATGAGTTCGTCGTGGCCGCCGTAAAGCATTAGGGCTGGTTCGTGGAATCGCGCGCAGGCGGCTTGGGCCTGGGCCATGAGGGTGACGAGGCCGGCGACGTTGTCCACCCGTGGGGCGTGGATGGTGAGTGGGTCTTCCCCAAAGGCGATGAGGGCGGCGGTGTTGTCGCTGGCGTGGATTTTAACCGAGCGGCCTGTGAGGCGTTTGGCGGGGATGGTGGCGTCCGCCAGGGTGAGCACCGCGTGGTAGGCGGGGTTGACGCGCCAGACGGCAGGGGCGGAGAGGACATAGGCATCCACCGGCGGCGGGTTGGGTGAGGCGCCGAGCAGGATGCCAATGGCGCCGCCCATGCTTTCCCCCATGAGGACGAGTTTGGTGTGCGGGTATTGGGTGTGGAGCTGGATGGCCATGTCGCGGGCTTCATCGACCAGCGTGGCGGTGCCCGGCCAGGTGCCGCGATTGCTGGTGGCGCCGAAGCCGGATTGGTCCGGGGCGTAAATGGCGATGCCCTGCGGGTTGAGGGTTTGCGCCAGGATCACCCAGCCGTCCCGGCTGTCAGTGTAGCCATGCAGGGCCAGGACCACGGCTTTGACCGGGCCTTGCGCGGGGTAGAGGCGGTAGGGGAGATGCCCGCCGTCCGGCAGGGTGAAATAGCCGGAGGTGATGATGGTGTGGCCCGGATGGGATTTGGGAACGCCAAAGGGGATGGCCGCGCAGCCGGTAAGGGCCAGGGCCAGCAGCAGGCGCAATAGCTTGGGCTTCCGGGAAAATACCGCTATCATCGGGCAGGACTTCTCATTGTAAGGCAGGACAGATGGACGGCAGCACCAACAAAACCCCCAGCGAAATCATCCATGTGAAGAGCAATTCCGTATCCTGCGACGGCGGCGTGGGGCCGCTGGGTCATCCAAAGGTGTATCTCAAGATCACCGGAACACAAATTATGTGCCCGTATTGCTCGCGGCTGTTTGTGGTGGAGCCTGGGACCACGGATGGCGGGCATTGATCGTACGCGCATGAGGCTCGTACTCGTCGACGGGTCCGGGTTCATCTTCCGGGCGTTCCATGCGATCCCTGACATGACGCGGCCGGATGGCGTGCATGTGAACGCGGTGTTCGGCTTCTGCAATATGATCTCGCGGCTGATGAAGGACCATACGGGGTCGCATCTGGCTGTGATTTTTGATGCGGGACGGATGACGTTCCGAAACCGGATGTATGAACCGTATAAGGCGCACCGGCCGGAGGCGCCGCCGGAGCTGGTGCCGCAGTTTGCGCTGATCCGCGAGGCGACGAAGGCTTTCGGTTTACCGAGCATTGAGCTGGATGATTGGGAAGCCGACGATCTGATCGCGGCGTATGCGAAGGCGGCGGTTGAGGCTGGGGGCGAGGCGGTGATTGTGTCCTCCGACAAGGATTTGATGCAGCTGATCCGCCCTGGCGTGACGATGCTTGACCCAATGAAGAACGTGCCGATCGGCGAGGCCGAGGTGGCGGCCAAGTTTGGCGTGACGCCGGATAAGGTGATTGAGGTGCAGGCGCTGATTGGCGATTCCGTGGACAACGTGCCGGGTGTGCGCGGCATTGGCCCGAAGGGGGCGGCGGAGCTGATTGGGGAATACGGCAATTTGGAAGCGGTGCTGGAGGCCGCGCGCAGTGGCGCGATGAAGCCGGGCAAACGCCGCGACATGCTGGTAGAGTTTGCGGAAAATGCACTGATTTCCAAGGAGCTTGTGAAGCTGCGCGATGATGCGCCACTGCCGGAACCGATTGAGGATTTGGCGCTGCGGCATTGGGACGACGCGGTGCTGTCGGCATTTTTGGACGCAAATAATTTTAAGAGCATCAAGCAGCGGCTGAGTTTGAGCGATGCGCCGCGGGCTGAAGCCGCGGCGCCGAAGGCCGAGGCGGCGGCGTTTGGGGGCTATGAGACGGTGACATCAGCGGCCGCACTTGCGGCGTTGGTGGAGGCGGCGCGGCGGGTTGGGTATGTGGCCGTGGATGTGCAGGCGGATGACCGCAACTCGCTGCATGGGAATTTGCTGGGCATTGCGCTGGCGGTGGCACCGGGGCGGGCCGCGTATGTGCCGCTGGGGCATAATTTGGGGTTGGAGGATACGCCGCAATTATTGTGGCCCGATGTGCGGGGCGTGCTGGGTGAATTGTTCAGCGATGTTTCCGTGCTGAAGATTTTCCATGATGCGAAATACAACCTGGAAGTTTTGACGCGTGCTGGCTTGGCAGAGGTGGTGCCGCTGGATGATGTGATGCTGATTTCCTACGCGCAGGATGCTGGGAATTTCAGCCATGACCGCGAGACGCTGGCGCAAAAGCACCTGGCGCATGAGTTGAAGACTTTCGACTCGGTCGCGGGCAGCGGGCGGGGCCGGTTAAATTTTGCGAATGTGCCGATGGCTGGCGCGACGGCGTTTGCGGCGGAAGCCGCGGATGTGACGCTGCGGTTGTGGGCGATGCTGAAGCCGCTGTTGCGGGTGAATAAGTCGCTGGCTTTATATGAGCTGGTGGAGAAGAAACTGATCCCGGTGCTGACCGCCATGGAGTTGTATGGCGTGATGGTGGATCGCGATGATCTGCGGGCAATGTCGGTAGAGTTTGAAGGCCGGATGGCGGAGATTCAGAAGGATCTTCACCGGCTGGCGGGCCAGGAGTTTAATGTCGGCAGCCCGAAGCAGTTGGGTGAAATTCTGTTCGAGAAGATGGGGCTGCCAGGGGGCAAGCGCGGCAAGGCCGGGGCTTGGGGGACGGATTCTTCCGTGCTCGAAGGGCTGGCGGAACAAGGGATAGATATTGCGCAACGCGTTATGGATTGGCGGCAGTTGGCGAAGCTGAAGTCAACCTATGCGGATGCGTTGATTGGCCAGGCGGATGAGAACGGGCGGGTGCATACCAGCTTCCAGATGGCGGTGGCGGCGACCGGGCGGCTGTCCTCAACGGACCCGAATTTGCAGAATATACCTGTAAGAACCGTGGAAGGGGCGCGGATTCGCAAGGCGTTTATCGCGGCACCTGGGTGCAGTTTGATCTCGGCGGATTACGGGCAGATCGAGCTACGGCTGCTGGCGCATGTGGCGAATATCCCGGCGTTGAAGGAGAGTTTTGCTCGGGCTGAGGATATTCACGCGCGCACGGCGTCCGAGGTGTTCGGCGTGCCGATGGCGGGGATGGATGCGGCGACGCGGCGGCGGGCGAAGGCGATTAACTTTGGCATTATTTACGGGATTTCCGCGTTTGGGCTGGGGCGGCAGTTGGGCATAGGTGCTGGCGATGCCAAGGCTTATATCGATTTGTATTTCAAACGCTATCCGGAAATCCGCACCTATATGGAAATGGCGAAAGAGCAGGCGCGGACGCATGGGTATGTGCTGACGCCATTCGGCCGGCGCTGCTGGATACCGCGGATAAAGGACAAAATGCCGCAGCTGCGGGCGTATGCGGAGCGGCAGGCGATTAACGCGCCGCTGCAGGGTGGGGCCGCGGATATTATCAAACGGGCGATGGTGAAGTTGCCGAAAGCGATGGCGGATGCCGGGCTTTCGGCACGGCTGATTTTGCAGGTACATGACGAATTGTTGTTCGAGGCGCCGGATGCCGAGGCAGAGCGCGTGGCGGCGATGGCGCGGGAGTTGATGCAGGCGGCGGCGGTGGAAATCTCCGTGCCGGTGACGGTGGAAACGGGGATTGGGAAGAATTGGGGGCAGGCGCATTGAACCGGCGCGCCATCCAGAAAGTTTTGGACGATGCCGTGGCGGCGGGCACCCTGCCCGGGGTGGCGGCGGCGGTGACGGGCGCGGACGGGACGCTGTTTGAGGCGGCGGCGGGGGTGACCGTGCTGGGCGGCGGGCAGAAGGTGAATGCGGACACGCTGTTCTGGATTGCCTCGATGACCAAGCCGGTGACGTCCTTGGCGGCGATGCAACTGGTGGAACAGGGGCGGTTGGACCTGGATGCGCCGGTGGGGGATTTGCTGCCGGAGTTGAAAAATCCGCAAATTCTGGAAGGCGGCAAGCTGCGGCCGGCGACCAAGGCGATCACGTTAAAGCATTTGCTGACGCATACGGCGGGGTTTTCCTACTCATTCGCCAGTGCGGAATATGCGGCGTATTTCGCGGCGGCGGAGAACCCGCCGGTGTTTGGCACGCGGGCGGCGCTGGATGCGCCGTTGTTGTTCGAGCCGGGCGAGCGCTGGGAATATGGGCTGAGCACGGATTGGGTGGGGCTGGCGGTGGAGGCGGTCTCCGGGCTGACGCTGGAGGCGTATTTCCGCAAGCATATATTTGCGCCGCTGGGCATGGCGGATACGGAGTTTTTGCCGAGCGCGGAGCAGATGAGCCGCCGCGCGCTGGTGCATCAGCGGCAGGCGGATGGCAGCCTGGTGGCAATGCCCCCTGCCCCGCTGGCGGTGCCGGAAGTGTTTTCCGGCGGTGGCGGGCTGTATTCGACGTTGCGCGATTACCAGAAATTCATGCGAGTGTTCCTGAATGCGGGGGCGGGAATTGTGGCGCCCGCGACTGTTACAAATATGTCGCGCAACCATATTGGAGGGTTGCGGGCTGGGTATCTCCCCTCTGCGAATCCAGCATTGTTCGTGGGCGCGGATGTGAATCCGGGGCAGCACAGCCAGTGGGGTCTGGGGTTTTTGATTTATCCCGAGACGGGAAGATTTGGCCGTAATGCAGGAAGTTTCGGCTGGGCGGGGATGGCGAATACTTATTTCTGGGTGGACCCCGTGGTTAACCAGGCAGCAGTGATTATGATGCAGATACTGCCCTCGGGCGATGTTGGGGCCATGAAAACCTTGTTCGGGTTTGAAAAGGCTGTGTATGCCGCGCCGCAGTAACTTGCTATAGATTTGCCGCCACATTCCGGGAAGCCAAAAATGGATGCCACCGCCGCGACTGTCACGAAAACCAAGGTAACAGCTTTGCCGGGGGACGGTATCGGCCCCGAGGTGATGGCCGCAACCATGCGCATTCTGGAGGCTGCCAACGCGCCGGTGGAATGGGAAATGGTCGAGGGTGGGGCTGAGGTTTTCAAAAAAGGTATCATCACCGGCGTGCCACGCGAGACGCTGGACAGCATCGCCCGTAACGGGCTGGCGCTGAAAAGCCCGCTGGAGACGCCGGTGGGATTTGGCGGTAAATCTGCCAACGTAACGCTGCGCAAGCATTTCGAGCTGTATGCGAATATCCGCCCGGTGCGCGAGTTGCCTGGAATTACCACGCCTTATACGGGCCGCGGCATCGACATGGTGATTGTGCGTGAGAACGTGGAAGACGTGTACGCCGGTATTGAGCATATGCAGACCACCACCGTGGCGCAGTGCTTGAAGCTGATGACCGCCCCCGGCTGCGAGCGTATTATCCGCGCCGCCTATGGGCTGGCGCTGGCGGAAGAACGCAAGAAGGTGACGACCGCGACCAAGGCGAACATCATGAAGCTCACCGAAGGGCTGATGAAGCGCGTGGCCGAAATGGTCGGGCCGGAGTTTCCGACTATCAAATCCGAGCACATTATTATCGACAATTGCGCGCACCAGTTGGTCGTTAAGCCCGAAGCGTTCGACGTGATCGTGACCTCCAACATGAACGGCGACATCATCTCCGACCTCGCGGCCGGGCTGGTGGGCGGGCTGGGCATCGCGCCTTCGTCCAACCTCGGCGACCATGCCGCGATGTTCGAGGCGGTGCATGGCTCGGCGCCGGATATTGCCGGTAAGGGGCTGGCGAACCCGACGGCTCTGCTTTCCGCCGCGATTATGCTGCTGCGCCATATTGGCGCATTCGAAGTGGCGGCGACGGTGGAACAGGCGCTGTTCATTACCCTAGCCGAGGGTAAGAATTTGACCGGTGATTTGTCGCCGCGCGGGCATGGCGTGGGGACGCAGGCCTATACGGACCAGATCATCGCGAACCTGGGCCGTACCTCCAACCTGCCCTCGCGTCATTACAAAAAGCTGGAGCTGAAGACCTGGCCGGAACTGACTGCGCATAGCGAGCCCAACACGCGTGAGCTGGTGGGTATCGACGTGTTCCTGGAAACCGCGCTTGGAGCTGAGGAACTGGGCAAGGCGTTGGAAGCGATCGCGCAGGACAGCCCGTTTGTGCTGAACGGCGTTTCCAACCGTGGCGTGCAAGTGTACCCGCCGAATGAGGGGCAGCAGACGTTCCTGGTTGACCATTTCGCCAGCCGCTTCATGTTCAAAACGCCGATCCCGCTGTCGGCTTCCAAATCCGAGGGGCAGCCGGAGATCAGCTATCTGGTGCAGCGCATCGGGGCGAAGTTCACATGGATGCATATTGAGAAGCTGCAGCGGTTTGACGGCAAGGACGCGTTTGAGCGGCCGCAGGGGGCTTAAAGCTAAGCGCGGGGGGTTACGGGGGTTCGCCTCCGGTCCCCACGGCGTCGGTTGGTGAGCAACGGTTGATCGGACCTGTCTCGCGGGTAAATGTTTCGTCGCGGCCAAACCAGGAAATAAGGATATAGCCGCGGACTTTAAGCGTGTCCGGCCCGTCGAGCCACATCCGGCCGGCGTAGGTTTCGCCGTTCTGCGGATTGTAGACCCAGCCACCTTCCCAGGTATCGGGATCATCTGCCGACGGCGTAAAACCGCCCATCAGGATCAGGCCGCATAAAGGCCGGTTACGCTGGCCCGGGTCGACGTTATGCACATCTATTCGCAATGCGTCGGGCCGGGAGCTTTTGCTCAGGCCGACCAGTTGACCGCAGAAGCCGCCAAGGCATGGGCTGATCTGCACAATCCAATTGCCATCGCCAACCACCCAGAAGCCGTTGAGAGGGGATTGCTCCGCCGTGCCAGGCGAACTTGCGGCGGCGCGTACTGCCGGAGGCATGATAGCCGCAACAGCTTGGCACAACATAAAAGCCAGCAACGTGCGCATGATGGCGTGCGCTTTCAGCCGGCGCCGTATATGTTTTTGGAAGGCAAAACTCAGGACCACACCAACCACCTAAAACTGCATTTTGAGAAAGACCCTGAGCAAGCTGATAAATTCAGGTCCGCACAAATAAATAGACAACGCATCACAAAACCAACCTCTTGTCGCGTATTGTGGCAGATGCGTTCGATAAGACATTTTTTTATATTATTATTGCAAGTTTTTAACTCTTTCCCCAGTGTTATTTTCTCTCCATCTTTATGTCCAGCAAGGTGTAAAAAAATATTAGTGGCAAAGCTGAAGCACCAGAGCCGCAAAAAGCAAAATGAATAGACAGTTAAATTATAGAATGTTAGATATAACTGGCCTTGATCCCGATCAATGGCGGACAAGCGCGCCAGTGGCGGCTTGATTAGTTTTGATTTGATCTGAATCAATGACAGTTTAGCAAGAATATCCATAATAATTAGCGTGTGAGTAATAGGTACACATTTTGTTCCCGAGGAGCCTGAAATGTCAAAATTATTTCGCTTAGCCTTAACGATGGCGGTGCTGTTTGGTACTGTTCCGCTGTTGGCTGCATGCCATACAACTGCCGGAGTTGGCCAGGATGTGTCACAGGGTGGCCATGCATTGACCAACAGCGCAAATGCGAATGCGCCCACCACACCTCCTCCTTAAGGGAGGGGCGGGCTTGCTGAGTTCTAGGGTTTCCGGCGCACTTTTGATATTGTGAGGTCGTTTTGTGGAATAAGGGTGTGAATCATGAATATGAAAGAATTGGAAGTTAAACTTCCATCCCGCTTAAACTCGGCGGCCGCTAGTTTCGAAGACGGATTGGTGGAGGGTAGGTGCTTGAAATGCGCCTGTTTACGTGAACACCGCGATTTAATTTGGCGGGAGGCTGTTGTCAGTCATTTCGTCGGTTTGACCATGCGGCAGCGTGAGGTTCTGGAGAGGGTTCTCGCGGGGCGACCTAGCAAGGTTATCGCGGCGGATCTTGGTATCAGCCAACGCACGGTGGAGAACCATCGTGCGAAAATCATGCAGAGAACAGGCTCGAAGTCTATTCCAGCGTTAGCCCGGTTGGCGGTTATTGCTGAGTGGAGTGGTGATACTGACCTGCACTAGGGCGATGTGAGTGCCCACAGCGGTACTGCCGGTTGGCAGGGCAGGGCAATAGCCTAAATCCCGGCTGGGGCGGAGCTTTTGGCCTGTTACTTGTGTGCGGCCGGGTCCGCAGAAAGCTCACATGAAGTACGATACCATCTCGTAATCTGAACCGAAAGAGGCGTGTGATGCTTGGAATAATCCTTCTCGTGGTCCTTATTCTGATTTTGATCGGAAGC
>Ga0182014_10000517_pt1 | contig 51362 bp, 38 predicted proteins | sample 612S2DmetaG_FD_120489 | JGI IMG/M metagenome (GOLD analysis project Ga0182014, IMG submission 120489) | Permafrost microbial communities from Stordalen Mire, Sweden - 612S2D metaG | ecosystem: Environmental > Terrestrial > Soil > Wetlands > Permafrost | place: Sweden: Stordalen | collected... | reverse complement strand
TCACGCATTGCCACATCATCATGTTTGCGATTCGCGTTAATTCCAGCCTGTTTACTGTTCATCCGTTCCCGCGCTTCGTCGAGTTTCGCTTTTAGAGTCGCGTCCATATTGTTGCCTTTTTCAATTCGTTAGATGTAGCGCGGAACTCATCAAATTTGATGGCCCTGATTGACGCTGGCGAAGTGCTCTTCAACAACCAGCTTTCTCCGCGAGAGTCGGTAGCGCTCGCGCATAGAGTCCCTCGGGTTGGTTTCGGCCATTCCCTCTTGAGTTCAAGCAAGGGCCGAAGCAAGTTGTAATCATTCAGGTCGGCCGTGAACGTCGCTTCCGCTTTCGTCCGAAGAAAACTGGGGCCGTCTCCCTTAGCCCAGCGAAGCCAATCGAGCAATTCCACGTCGTCGTAGACGGAGCACATTGCCGCGTACGCCTCGACCTGAATACAGCAGACACCGAGACAACTTCTTCATAGCCTCTTCACAACCAAGCTCCCGTTTGCGCGATCAGAATCTGGGCGAACTCCGGTATCCGCATGGGTCTGATTGTTGGGTCCGTTATGGGTCCAATAACTCCGGTCAAAATGGGGGTACAAACGACGATAAAGGTAAGGATTGCAACTACTTAGATTCGGGTGACTACACTGAAAAGGCTGGCGTCGGCGGTTCAACTCCGTCCCTAGCCACCATATTTCTAAGGAACTTAGTGGCGCAGAGCGGAAATTTCCAACCCACGATCCAACCCATGATTCTCACTGAACCCGCTCCGTGAGCAGGTGGATTCTGTCTCCCATCAGCTGTTCCAGGAACTTGCCTTGCGCATCCCGCATGGAGTCCATGCTTCTTGCCTCTCAGCCGGGGTGCGTAATTGTGTAGGCGCATTCGTATGTTATAGCAAGTGGGCTGGAAGTTTTCCGGCACGAACGATGTCGCGGTTTCGCGGAAAGCAGCCCAGAGGGGAATCTCCGCAATGCCGTTGTCCAGTTGCTTCTCGAAACCTCCCACAAGAGGGGGATTGATTCTCGGCTACAGGGGCGCCAACGTACATCAGATTCACCATGGGATACGTAAACTCAGGATGTGCGTACAGGAAATCGCATAGCGGGGCCGGGTCAATTTCCGAGTCGCTAATAGCCTCCTGATGACGGAGCAGGGCAACTTTCGGATTGCCGACAAACCGCCCATAATCCACTTTCGTGCGGATCACTCACCGATGAGACGACCGCGAACCGCGATGAGACGCGCGCTCACGCTCCAGTGCGATCGCGAGTTCCCCCACTCCGCGACGGATCTCCTTTGTGTCCAACGCGGCAAATCCCAACTGCAATCCCTCTGGCACGACTCTGCCTTGGCTATAGCGGTGTATTGGAGTCACATCTACATTGCGCTTTGCTGCCGCAATAGCTACTGATTCGGCATTCATTCCGCCGGAGAGCCATCCAGCGGTCTGCAAACCTGCTTCGACGCTTGAGATTTCCAGCAATCCGGCGAGCCTCAGACGGGCCTGTTCCAAGAGAACCGAGAGCCGCTCGGTATAAACCTCACGCATGCGCCGCAGGTGGCGCCCGAAGTGGCCCTCGGAGATGAATTCACTCAGCACAAGTTGATCTAAGATCGGCGCGTGTCGGACGGTTAGAGAGAGGACCGCTTCGACGCGCTGCAGGAGGTCGAAAGGAATCACCATGTAACCTAAGCGGAGCGCGGGAAACAGTACCTTGGAGAAGCTGCCCGCATAGAGAACCAATCCGTGGCCATCAAGTCCTTGCAGAGCAGGAATCGGCCGGCCCGAGTATCGGTACTCACTGTCATAGTCGTCTTCAAAAATCACAGCACCCGACTTCCTCGCCCAATCCAGAAGTTGCAGCCGTCGAGCCAGGCTCATAGTAGTTCCCAGCGGAAACTGATGCGCAGGCGTAACGTAAATCAGGCGCACTCCCCGCGCGGGCAGCTGCCGGATGGCGATTCCATGGTCATCGATTCCGACGGCGCAGACCTTTGCGCCGAAAGCCTGAAATGCCAGAACTGCACCGGGATATCCAGGGTTTTCAACGCACACCCGATCTCCGGGGTTCAACAGGAGCCGCGCAGTCAGATCGAGCGCTTCCTGCACTCCAGAGACGATCGCCACCTGCTCCGGCGCACACCTGACGCCGCGAGACCGACTCAAGTATTCGGCGACCGCCAGCCGAAGAGGCGTGTAACCAAGAGCATCGCATCCCATTAGATTTCGCTTGGAAATTCGACGTAAGCAGCGCGTCGTGATTTTCGCCCACAGGGTCACGGGGAACAGGTCCAACGCCGGCAGGTTGGCGCGGAAAGCACGAGTCGGCCGGTTCTCATAGCCACGAAATAACTGAGCTCGTCGAGCGTAGTCGGAAACCAGTTGAGGTCGCTTCCGACGCACTGCAGGCTTGCCAGCCCGCATCGATAAGACTTGGAGCAGACTGTCGGGCAAGACCTTGCTCACATAGGTACCCGATCCCACGCTGCCTTCCACGTAGCCCTCGGAGGCGAGCTGATCGAAGGCATTCACGATCGTCCCCCGCGCTAACCCGTATTGCCGGGCAAGATCGCGGGTTGCAGGCAGGCGCGTACCTGGACGCAGACGACCGCCGAGGATCTCGGAGCGCACCGCCTCATAGAGCCACTGGTAGGCGGGAACGTCAGAGCTGGGACGGGGCAGTGTCAGTTCGTAGGAAGCCGATTTCTTCGCCATAATAATGGTACATGATAATTACTATAAATGGACCTTGTCGTGAGGTCCATTAGTTTCTAATGTAATTGTGGTCAGGAGAGGCTCATGCAAAACACGGCAAAGTTCTTGCGGTGGCCGATAGCGTCACTTGAAAAAGACGCGGACTGGTTACTGCTGCTCGTGCCGGGTCTGATCTGGGGCGCGTCATTCTTGTTCATCGCTGAAGGGATGCGCGCCGTCGGTCCCAATGGAGTCACGTTTGTCCGAATCCTCATTGGTTTCGCGACACTTTCGCTGTTTCCGGCAGCGCGAAAACCTGTCGTTCGCTCCGACTGGGCTGGCATTGCCGGGCTGGGGGTGCTGTGGCTGGCGTTCCCGCTCAGCATGTTCCCCTTCGCCGAACAGCACGTCTCTTCCGCGCTCACCGGGATGCTGAACGGCGCCAATCCCCTGTTCACGGCGATGGTTGCTGCCGTCATCGCGCGACGTGCGCCAGCGCGCCGGATACTGGCAGGCGTTGCCGTGGGCATGGCCGGGACGTTGTTGATGGCGATACCCACAATCGGCGAGGGGCACAGTAGCGCCGCGGGCGTCGGGATGATCATGGCGGCACTCGTCTCTTATGGTTTCGCGCTCAACATTGCGAGGCCACTGCAGCAGCGGAACGGGGCATTGCCCGTGATCTGGCGGGCTCAGATAGTTGCGCTGGCCTTAACCGCACCTTTGGGATTGCCAGATATTCTCGCCTCACGCTGGAGACCTGGCCCTGTGGTTGCACTGCTGGCGCTGGGAGCGTTGGGCACCGGAGTGGCGCATGCAGTGATGTCGGTCGCAGCAGGCAGGCTCGGAGCAACACGCGCCTCCGGCACGACTTTCCTCATCCCGGCGGTGGCGCTTGGCTTGGGCGTGGTTGTCCGTGGCGAGAAAGTGGCATGGCTTTCAGTCGCGGGAAGTATGGTGTGCGTCGGCGGAGCGTGGCTCATGCGACGTGCCCAAAACTTGCGTGAAGTTGAAAGCAGCGATCTGCAAGCCAGGCCGCAGGTTTTTCAAAGCTCTCGGCTTCAAAGTTCTCCAGCATGTCCGCCCGATTTCCAAGAGTGCAAACAGGCGAATCTGATTCGGACAATTCCATGAAGGGGGAGTGATGAGTTCTTTTGGAAAGTACATAACAGTTGTTGCGGTCATTTTGTGCAGTGGGATGTTGGTGAGGCATCTCGCGTGGGGTCAGGGAGCCATGACCGGCCTTCGAGGCGAGGCAAAAGACCGAGCACGCATGGTTCTCTCCAAAGAACTGCCCACGCTCGACGGCGATCATCTGAAGGCAACTGTGGTGGAGGTCAATTACGGTCCGGGTGAGGCGTCGTCTCCACATTCCCATCCCTGTGCAGTCATCGGCTACGTCGTCTCAGGGACCCTCCGTATTCAAGTGAAAGGCGAGGGCGAGATGACTTACAAAGCTGGCGAAAGTTTCTATGAAGCGCCCAACGGTGTTCATCTCATCTCGGCTAACGCCAGCCCCACGGAACCGGCGAAACTGGCCGCTTTTTTAATCTGCGATCACGACACTCCGCTCAGCGTGGATGAGCCGGAAAACGCCAACCAGAAAGGATCTGCAAAATGAACCAGCACGAACAGTCTGCTTCTGGAACCACGTTCCAGGGAATCAATGAAAGATTGCACACCATCAATTGGGAGCGAACCGGAGTTTTTACGCTCGCTTTGCTCTTGGCGCCGCATTCCTGTCCGCTGTAGCTGGACGTTTCGGCCTATGGGAGAGAACGTGCGATCTGAGACACTTCGCGAGTTTCCTGGAATACGCGGGAGAGGTGCTCTCGTTCCTGCCCAAGGCCGCCATACCGTACTTTGCGTGGGCGGCCACGGCCTGCGAAACATCTTTCGGAATCCTCCTGATTTTGGGATTGTGGCCGCGTTGGGTTTCGCTCGGGAGCGCCATTCTGCTGGCCATGTTTGGAACCGCGATGGCGATCTCTCTTGGTCTGAAGTCTCCCATGGATTACTCGGTCTACTCCGCTTCTGGGGCAGCAGTCCTGCTGGCGCTGTATGCCTGCAGGCAGAACAGCAAACTGGATTCTCAGTAGAGAAAGGGAAGGGCAATCGTCATGATACGAAAATCGAAATTCATCTCAACCATCGCGGCCCTGTGTATCGCAATTCCAAGTGCCACCAGGTTGCCCGCGCAAAAGCAGAATGACGAGGAATTGCTGCGAGCCCGCGAGTCTGTCTGGCGCGCCTGGTTTGCCGGCGACACGAAGACTCTTCAAGAATTGGTGCCGCCTGAAACCATCGTCATGAGTGGCGGCGAAAAAGAGTGGAAACACCAGCCCGATGTGCTTCGCGCTTCCGCCGAATTTCATTCCAAAGGTGGAAGACTGATTCGGCTCGAGTTCCCTCGCACCGAAGTGCAGCACTTCGGCGATGTGGCCGTCGTTTGGAGCAGCTATGTTGTGGAAACGGAAATTGACGGCAAACGCTCCTTGGGCTCAAGCCGAGTGACGGAGATCTTTGTCAGGCACCGCGGGCATTGGACTAATCCCGGTTGGCACACCGACGAAGAAAAGTGAGGCACGCCCGAATGTCCACCGCTGGAAGGCTAAAGAGCAAAGAACTCAAATATCGCTCTGTCGGTTTAAGTGCAACCGCGCTATGGAATTGATACGTCAATCGCATTAGGAAGGATGCGAGCGAATGGCGCAGGTTGCCTTCGCTTCGCTCCGGACAATTTCGCTTGACGATTCCGAACCCATACTCCACAAATCACTATGCCAGCGTCGCTTCGTCTACTGTGGCGACGCCGAGCGCCGCTATCACGAAACCGAAATGCCTAGTCCGCAAGAAACTTGTCCATGCCGAGCCAGAATTCCGCCAACGCGACGAGGGTTTTCTTGTAGGTCCGCGTGACCGTGTATTCCTTTCCACCTTTGACACGAAGTTCGTATTCTCCTGTGGACCGGGGCCGGATCTCAGCGACAAATGATGTGTTTACGAGCACGGAACGGTGGATCCGAATGAACCCATATGGCTTCAGTTTCTCCGCCAGATTTGAGATGGACTCTCGCAGCAGATAAGAACCGCCCTCACGCTGCAGCAATGTGTAATTGCCCTCAGCATGGGCGGAGATCACATCTCCAGGGTCAATGAATAGAATTCTTCCATCAACCTTGATCGCAATTCTCGCGGGCTGCCTTTGGGCGACTCGCTGTAAATGGGGCAGAGCCTCGATCATTCTTGCGGCCCGCTCACCTGCGGTTTTCCGAAATGCCGCGTCCAGCGCTTCGCCAATCCGCTCCTTCGAAAACGGTTTTAGCACGTAGTCGACCGCGTGCTTCTCGAAAGCGGCGATGGCATGTTCATTGTGCGCCGTAACAAACACGATGGACGGCAACGGCCGGCCGCTCTCCTCCAGCCGCTTCAAAAACTCAAGTCCGGACACTTCCGGCAGGTTGATATCGAGAAGCAACAAATCGTAGGAAGCCTTCCCCAACTTGTTCAGCGCCTCAATCGCGTCGTTGGCCGAATCGAATAGTTCGACGTCACTCCGGGGCGCCAGCACGTTTGCCAGAGCGGTCTGCGCGAGAGGCTCGTCATCGATGATCAATACGCGCATGATCTGCCCTCCAAACTTTCCATTTTCTGTCCAGCACAGGATTCCTTATTTACGGGCTGCGCGCCCAGCGTCGGCAAGACAATGCTCGCCATTGCCGTGTGATCACCCTCCAGGGCGAAACGGAAAGTGGCGTCTCCCGAATACAGGTGCCTCAAACGGGCCTCGGTATTTCTCAAGCCCACCCCCGTTCCTGCGGGCCTCTTGTCTCCGACGCTGTTACGGATTTGAAGCTCGATTACGCCGTTATTTCTATGTGCGCCGATCTCGATCCAGCCTTTTTCGCGCGAGCTAGCGATTCCATGCCATACGGCATTCTCCACCAGAGGCTGCAAGATCATCTGCGGAACCAGCATCCGCTCAATTCCTGGATCGACGGACCAGCCCAGCGTAACCCTTGATCCAAACCGCATTTTTTCGAGGTCGAGATACTCACCGACGAATTTCAATTCCTCTCGGAGCGGAATAAGATCGGAACTGCCGCATTCCAGAGCCCTCCGCAGCAGGCTGGAAAGCTTGACAATCATCGCTTTTGCACTTTGCCGATCGCTATCGATCAAAGTTGAAATCCCATGCAGCGTGTTGAAGAGGAAATGGGGATGCAGTTGCATCTTGAGGGCCTGGAGTTCGCTTGCGGCGAGCGCTCGCTGGAATTCATATTTCTCCAGTTCTTGTTTTCGAACCTTATCGAAGTACCAATAGGCGTGGGCGGCCACCAGGATCGCCATATATATCGTGATTTGGTCGGCGAAGCCTGAGTGAATCAGATGAAAAGGACCGTGTGCGGACCGAGGAACATACCGTTGGAGCGCGGCGTCCCAGGGGGGTAGAACGAGCCAGCGAATGCAGGCATAGAGAACCATGAACGGCACAGTCGCGAGACAGTAGATGCCCAGATGGCGAAAGGGATGTCTAACATTGGCCGGGTAGCGACAAACAAAATAGAAAATCGGGGGCGTCAACATTGCAAATGCAAAACCCCGTGACTCTGCCAGAAGCAGCATGTCGAAGAGGGACGACTTTATGTTCAGTTCCTTATCAAAGACTCGGTATTGCAACGCCGTCAGCACGGAAAGGCCGCACCAGATTCCAATCGACAGCAGGTACGCACTGGCGATTGACCGAAATCGTCTCAAATCCATTCATTCCGTCCTATCTTCGCGGCCCAAGCGCACCGCAAAAAGGTACTAACTTACAACAATGCGCTCTGGATGTAGTTAGGTTGCCTGGGATTTAAGAAACGGGTTACGCTGTGGTTTCGAAAGCGAATTATCGGTCTCTTCCGCGTCTTTAATTGAATAGGTCTTTTTTTCACCTGCACGCGAGCTTCTTGTCACAGCCTTTTGGTCACTAAAATCCACGACTTCGTCACAATATCTGTTCTCGAATTCTAGTCCTGGATTAAAGTGCTCTATGGAGAAGCATCGAAATTTCGACGTACTCCGGCCGGAGGCAGGAAAGACGGGCTGCCAGCCCTATTGAGGTTGTATGCCATGGCCACCTACGGAAATATTGCTCCAATTCTGCGCGCTGACACGCTCAAGACGATTGTGATGGGTGGGCTCGTCGCCGGGACTCTGGATGGCATCGATGCCGTGGTCTCCGTCCGGGTCCGTGGAATCACCATCGTTAGGCTTTTCCAATTCATTGCCAGCGGTCTGATGGGCGAGAAAGCTTTCCGTGGAGGATTGCGCACGGTTGCTTTGGGCTGCGCTCTGCATTTCCTGATTGCGACCGGAGCGGCAGCCGTCTACTACGCACTGAGCTTCAAAACACCAGCCTTGCTGCGCAGGCCCGTGCTCTGCGGACCCGTTTACGGGCTTGCCGTGTATTGCTTCATGCACTATCTGGTTGTCCCGCTGTCATCGGCCCCAGTGCAGCCCGCGCCAACACCCTATTGGATTCTGAACCAAGTTTTCTCACACACCATATTTGTGGGTCTCCCAATTGCGCTGATAGCTAGCTGGTCAGCATGCCGTCGACGCACGGTCTTGGAGAAAGCGGTCGCGGAGATCGGGAGTGATTAATCCCATCACAGTTACGCGCTGCGAGGCTCGGGAGACAACACGGCCTAATACGACCGATGGTGCGCCGGTAAATCCGCCAAGAACAGATGCTTGTTTCGGATAATCGTCACGATCAATCGATTGGCCTCCGATTCGCCGGCCGGCGCTCTGTGCAGGTGGGAATCCCAACCCAGATATTGCATAACCGGAAAAGACGCCACGGCCGAAAGCCGAAACCTATCGACCGTGGCAAAAGAGTTCCGCCTCGAACTGACACTCCTATGCGAGGCGCGAGTTTTTTATCGCGGTAGTGATGCAACTGGGTAGTGATGCGACTGTACCACTACCCATATTTGTTTAGAAGGTGATCTTTCCATGAACCTGCACCAACCTGCCCTCCACGCCGGCGCCTTGGAAGGAACCATACGGAGTAGTGGGCTGGACGGCCAGACTCGTCATTAGTCCAAGCGCGCCGCTGCCGGAGAGGGGGAACGGCAACGCAAAGTTGGGGTGGTTGAGAATATTGAAGAAACTGGCGCCGAGTTCGAACTTCGCGCGCTCGGTGACGGTAAAGCTCTTGTTAACGTTCATGTCCGTGTCAAAGTAGCCCAGACCACGGAAGCTGTTGCGTCTAACGTTTCCCCAATCGGAGGCGTTAGATGTGGCGAACGAGCTCTGGTTCACACAACCCGTCGGATTGGCAAAGGTCCCCGGGTTGCTGACCGCGCAATTGACGCCTGCGCCACCCAGGAAATCGGCCGGAACGAGGGGGATTCCGAAAACCGGGCTATTGAATTGGAAGAGTTCGCCTCCCTGAATTGCTTCCGGAGTCCAAGGCAGGCCGCTGTGAGCAAAGAACGTGCCAGCAACGGTCCATCCACCGATGGTCTCATTCAAAAATTTGTTCTGCGACTTGAAGGGCAGATCCCAAACATAGTTCGCAGTAAAGTTGTGGCGAGCATCGGAGTCCGAGTTGCTGTAGTTCTGGCAACGCAGGCAGTTAGGATTGATTTGGTACTCCATGCTATTCAATACGTTGAAAGGAGTTCCAGGGTTGGTGGTGGTCAGGTCGTCCAATGCGTGGGACCAGGTATAGTTGAGGCTGCCCTGGAAGCCATGCGAGAACTTCCGAGTGAAGGTGGTCACTACCCCATCGTAGTTCGAGGCACCGACACTTTGAAGCTCTCGGACCGCTCCGAAGCGCGCATCCGTTCCGGACAAGTTAATGCCCGCAGAGGTTTTGCAATTGTTCAAGAGCGTGCAACTGCTGAACGCCGAAGGTAGTTGGCCAAATGACGTTCCGCCAATGGGGGTAGAGGCGTTCAGGTTGCCGTTTTGAATCAGGTTGTCGTAGCCGTGGGTCCCGACATAGTCGATGTTCAGAGACATTTTCGAGCCAATGGCCTGCTGGATCTCGAAGTTCCATTCCAGGTACTTCGGGTTGTTAATCTGGTTGGCAATCGAGGTGTAGTTAGGCGGCGAGAAGAACGGATTGCCCGCCAAGATCTGGGCCAGGGTCTGGCCGCTGTGAAACCCGTTTATGAATGATGCGTTGGAGTTTGCTCCCAACTGGTAGACGCTGCCAGCCACGGCCGGCGCTACTGGTGTTGGCGTCGCCGGTCCAATGAGGAAACCGTTGCTAAGAGGCGCGTTCCCGATCAGTTCGTCCATCAGGACACCTTGATAGAGATCGGAGAACACACCGATGCCGCCACGGAGGACGGTGCTGGTGTGGCCCAGCGGGCTCCAAGTGAATCCAAAGCGGGGTTGCAGGGCAAGTTTCTCCACGTTGGGGAAGGCGCTGTGCGTGCCGGCATCGATGACCTGGTTGTACGGGGTGTTAACGTCGTGGGTCAAGCCCGTAAACGGCGTGTCCAGACGCGAGTAGCAATTACTCGAGCAAATTGGGTTGGAGTTGCGGTCGCCGCGCAGGGCAATGGTTAGTTTCAGGTTGGGAGTCACGCGGTATTCATCCTGGAAATACAATCCCAGGCTGTAGAAACCGATTCGCACATCCCCATTGGTAGTGTAGACCTTAGCAAGGTTGCCGCCATCGCCGATATTAACCAGACCATTGGCGAAATCGGCCAGACTCCCGAATGTCAAGAGGCCTCCGGTGTTTTGCTGGGCGTCGTAGTCGGTGAGGTCATCGCGACGGAAGTTAATGCCCATCTTGAAGGTGTGAGCGCCGCGAGTGATCGACAGATCGTCGGTGACTTGCCCCATAGTTGAGTTTCGGCCCTGGGGGAAGCCAGCGTCGCTCGCTTGGCCGGGACCGTTTCCGCCGCCAAGATTGGTGAGCGTGGACGTAGCGCCCGAAACCGAGATGGTGCTGAATCCGCCGGTGGCTGCCAGAACCGCTGCCTGGCCGCTGTCAGGCAGGAAAATCGCGGTGTACCACAGACCGGAAACAATGAAGTTGTTGACTGTGGTGGGCGAGAAGATGTGGGTTTCGTTGATCTGGCCTTCGTACTCCGGCTGGCTGCTGTCGGTACTGAACACAGCCCGATCGATAAGGTCGGTCGAGGTTGGCTGTTCGCCATGGTCGGCCTTAAAGCGGCCAAAGAGTTTGTCGGAGTTGCTGATGTTGTAGTCGATACGCTCGGTGAGCAACCACTCTTTGTTCTGGTTCACGCCGGAGGTGGTGGCACGTATGGTGCAAGGCTGGCCGCCAGCTCCAAGGCCAGCAAAGAACCCAACCGGGTTAATATTGCTGCAACCCAGATTCGAGTCTTGGCCCAGGGTTAGAGGAACTGCGACGCTGTTCGCAGGGGAGTTCGCATAGAGGTTCATCCACTGGGTATACAACGGCAGCTCCCCAGGCTGAGTGGCGGCGATGTTATTCAGGATGGCAGTACGGAACGCGGGAGAGGGCAGATTCACCTGCTGGCCGCTAGGCAGAGAATAATACAAGCCCTCCTGGTCCACATAGAAGAACAGCTTGTTCTTCACAATCGGACCGCCGATGGAACCCGCCCACATATGGTTGACGGCGAAGGGTGGAATCTGAGGTGTCCCGTTGGCGATCTCGCCCTGCTTCTGGAACCAGTCATTGGCGTTGAAGCCGCTGCTGTTGAACCAGAAGCCAGCGTTACCGTGAAAAGCATTGCTGCCCGACTTGGTGGTGTAGTCAACCTGCACGCCCGCCTGGCGGCCGTACTGAGCGGTGTAACCATTGCTGACCACCGCGACTTCCTGAACTTCGTTCTGGCCGATCAGCAAGTTGCTCGAGCCGGAGTTGTTCAGGTTCAAGAATGGATCGTTTTGGTCGTTGCCGTTCTCGGTAAACAGGTTCGAGGTTGCCGGCAATCCGAACGCGCTGAAGTTGCCGAAGCCAGCGCCGCCGGTGTTCATCAACACGCCGGGAGCAGTCTGGGCGTAACTGGTGATGTCGCCGCCCGGATTGGGCAGTTGTGTGATCTCAGCCTGGTTATAGCTGGTGCTGATGTTGGCATCTTCGGTCTGCAGCAGCGGAGCCTGCCCAGACACTTCAATCGTCTCTGAAGTGTTGCCCACAACCAGCTTGATGTTGGCGCTGGAAATCTGTCCTAGCTGGACGTCTACTGTGTCATTGTAGGAATGGAATCCAGGCTGGCTGATGTTCACGGTATAGGATCCCGGCTTTAACAGCGGGAAGTTGAACAAACCGGTGGAACTGGTGATCGTTGTTTGGGTTTCTCCTGTGCTGTTGCTCTTCAGGCTGACCTTTGCATCTGATACCACTGCGCCGGACGGGTCGGTGACTGTGCCTGTTATGCCGCCCGTCACAATATTCTGTGCCATCGACAGGCTGGCAAGACTCAGCGTAATCACGCATTGCGCTGCCGCGAACGCGAGCAGAGACCTAAGCTTGAAACTCATTGCTTGCTCCTCGAAACTGGATTTGACTTGCACTAGCCGGGGAGAGTGCAAACCGGGGACCGCTATGGAGAAAAATAAGTGAGTTTACAGCGTTCAGGGGCTCATTGAAACTTGGTAGTGACGAACATCCGCGCTAGGCGCGTGAGCCTACAACGTTCCGGTGCGTATTAAAAGCAGAAGTGACGAACGGAAAGATTCTTGAACAAGAAAACAAGATTGTGAATCAATTTGTACGGATATCCGTAGAGATCGCCGGCGATGCTGTGAAATTCGGAAGGACAGAATTAGAACCGGGCGCCTTGAAGCAGTCGAGAATTCCTCCCTGCGGGTGGCCTCTTGGTTCGCACAACCGGCTGGACGACAGGCCGAGATTCCACACGGCTCGCGATGGCAATCTAGAACAAAGTCGTCGGCAGCGGCAACTTCGCCGGCAGACACCGTCTTTGATGTTTGCACACTCTTCCACCGTTGCTACAATGACCTCACCGGGTGAAACGGAAGCAGGCACTGCAGGGATGCAACTATGCTGAGGGATAACCTGGTGGGGCTCATCGAGCCGATGCGCAGCAGCGCGGGAGCTTATCCTCTCGCGCTGTGCACTGGAAACAGTCATCGGACCATAGACCCTATGCCTTGAAAATCCCCGCCCCGAAGGGGCGGAACACTAACGGAGAACGTCACTTCTCCATTTCACATTGAGCCAAGACACCATCAGAATGGCATCTAACCGTATTCACAACCCCATCGTTAAAGTATTGTGTGGGCGCGCCTCCGTTAAGGCGTCCGACGTCACTGGGAAGGAGAATAAACAGCGGTCGGCAGCTGCGGGCGAAGAACAGGAATCGGTGCAAGCGCAACACAAACAAAACTGCGTCGAAGGCTGCATACGCAAACTGCGTTCGTGAAACGCCGGTGCCGAAAGGTGGGGGGAGCAATCCGGACGACGGCGGTAATGATCATTTGATAAACGGGTCAACTGGATATTGTTGCCGAACGCTTTCTTTGGCTTGTTAGACAATTTCAGCCCAAATCGTTGTCCTGGGAGCAGATCTAGTGGGAAAGATCATCACGAAGGGCCAGATTGTGTTTGGCGTTGCCGTAGTGGCATTGGGAGTCGTGAATCTGTTTTGCGCTCGCTTTTGGACTCACGATCCCCGGTGTCCCTTGGGTTTCGGTAAACCCATTTTTCTGCTACATGAGCGGAGCTGCTGTTGTTGCGGCCGGCATGGGCATTGTGGCCGACCTCCGTTCTCAGTTGATAGCAACGCTATTGGGGTACTTTTTCTTAGGGTGTGTACTGTTCCGTGCGCTGCCGCAGGTAGTCGCACATCCCGCGGATTGGACCGTGTATGGGGTTCTCTGCGAAGCAATGGCCTTGGGCGCTTCGGCTTGGACGTTAGCGCAAACCCTGCCCCGCGCCAGTTCGCGATGGGAAACCGTATGGGGAAAGGTGACCGTCGCAGGTCCTTACTTGTTTGCCGTGTGCTTAGTTGTTTTCGGCAGCATTCATTTCTTCGTTGCGCGTTTCATTGCCAGTCTGATCCCTGCCTGGATTCCGGACAGTTTGTTTTGGGCCTATCTGACCGGGACGGCTTTAATCGCATCAGGAATCAGTATTGCCATTCGGCGGCTGGATGAGTGGGCTGGGTTATTGCTCGGAGTCATGTTCCTGCTCTGGTTTGTGCTTCTCCACTCGCCAAGAGTTGCGGCGGATCTCCACAATCCGGACGAGTGGTGCAGCGCATTCATCGCTCTCGGCATGTGCGGTGGCTCCTGGATTGTCGCCAACCATGCTAGGCACAGGAGCGCCAAGTAGGCTCGTCACCAACTACGAAGTCCAGTTTGGAAGCTGTGGTCCAGGTCATGGGAGGCGAACCGGCAGCCGTCGGCAGCGGACAAACGGGAAAACTCTATGTGGGTGGTCCTACTGCGGGATCCATCGTGCATGGGTGGTGAAAAGACCGTTCACAAAGCAGATCTGGTAAGCGACCAGGAGACCAAAGCCAATACTCAGCACACCCGAAGCTAATGCCAGTCGACGAAAGAACTTCTGACGTCCCTTTCCGAGCAGCTTGAAGGTCGAGGCAATGCTCATGGTGATCAGCATCATGCCTGCAATGGTTCCCACTCCAAAAATCAGCAGGTACGCGATCGCCCAATGGACGTTTCGAATCGTAGTCAACACCAGTAAAGCCACAGCCGCTGAACCGGCGAGTCCGTGAACCACGCCCACCACGAACGGCCGGAGATATTGATACAGACCGATCCTGCCAAACACCCGGTCCGCCCAGGCCAGTGGCGTCGGGTCGGGTTGGTGAGGATGGCCCTCGAGTTGGTGAGCATGCGAGTGGCTATGAATGTAGCCTCCGTGGCTGTGGGGATGAGAGTGGATGACCAGCTCTCCCTCATGATCGCAAATTGATCCGCTGGGCATGGAGCGCAGAAACCCGGCTACATTGATCAGGCCCAGGACAATCAGCATCACCGCGACGGACAACTCCATACCGAGTCCGACCCGCACTGGAATGACGAGATTGAAGAGAATGATTCCGGCACCGACCAGGAAGATGGTGAGAGTGTGGCCAATGCCCCAAAATCCCCCGATCAAGGCCGCCCGCATGCTGTTGCGCTGATTGCTGACAATGGTTGTGACCGCAATGACGTGGTCGGGATCTGTCGCGTGGCGCATCCCTAAGAAAAATCCCACCGCGAGAATGGAGAGAAAGCCGATCATCATTCCACCTGGATTCCACCCGGATCGTTCACCCCGAAGCCGCCTGAAGCACAGCCTGGATGCCGTTTTCCAGTTAAACTCACTCGTGCAGCCAAGTCAACCTTAGCGACATCGTTGTCCCCGCCAGCAGCCCTGCAACAAAAGATACTTGGTTCTCGATCACAAGTCTGGTCATCTTAGCTTTGAAAAGGAGCGCAACAAAGAACGACCAGTTCTGGTTGCGCAGCTTGTTGTTCTGGTGATTTTTGTCGGGTTCACCTTTCTGGCGGCGAAAAGGTTTCGCATCGAGACGGCACGGGCAGCTTGATCAGAACGTACTTCCGGTTTGTCCACGCAGTTTGCAACAGAAAAAATCACAACTTAAGGAGAGCATCTTATGTCCACAATCACCACAAAAGACGGCACGCAGATTTACTACAAGGACTGGGGAACGGGACAGCCCGTGGTCTTCAGTCATGGCTGGCCACTCGACGCGGACGCATGGGAGGACCAGATGCTATTTCTGGCCTCTCGCGGATATCGCTGTATCGCCCATGATCGACGCGGTCACGGCCGATCGAGCCAGCCCTGGAACGGCAACGAAATGGACACTTATGCCGATGACCTCGCGGCACTGGTGGAAGCGCTGGACGTGAAGAACGCGATCCACGTGGGCCATTCCACCGGCGGCGGCGAAGTCGCGCGCTACATTGGGCGCCACGGCACCGGACGTGTGGCCCGAGCCGTGCTCATCGGCGCTGTGACGCCGCTGATGCTGAAGACGGCGGCCAATCCCGGCGGCTCGCCGATTGAAGTATTCGACGAACTTCGCGCCGGCGTGCTCACCGACCGTTCGCAGTTCTTCAAGGATCTCAGCGTGCCGTTTTATGGCGCCAACCGGGCGGGCTCCAAGGTCTCTCAAGGCCTGCGGGATTCTTTTTGGCTGCAAGGGATGCAGGCGGGATTCAAGGCTGCTTTCGACTGCATCAAAGTGTTCTCCGAGACGGACTTCACCGAGGACCTCAAGAAGTTCGACGTGCCCACTCTAATCCTCCATGGCGACGACGACCAGATCGTGCCCATCGGGGCTTCGGCTCTTCTTTCATCCAAGCTGGTTAAGGGAGCCACGCTGAAAATTTATCCCGGTGCGCCCCACGGAATGTGTTCAACCCTCAAGGACCAAGTCAATGCGGAACTGCTGGCGTTCTTTAAACGTAGCGACCAAGCCGCGGCGTGAACTGCGGATCGCCCGGCCTTTTGCTTTAGCCGCGAAGGCCGGGCAGTTCGGTGGTCACAGTGAATTTGTTTTCCTCAGTCGGCCACGGAAAGCGGTTTCGGAAAGTCTGCCAGCCACTGCGCACGTTCTATTTCCTGCGCATCCACCACCGCGATAGCCGCCATGTTGACGATCTCTTCCACCTTAGCGCCTCGCGCCAGCAAATGCACCGGCTTGCTCATGCCCATGAGAATTGGGCCAAGAGTTTCGGCGCCGCCGATCTTCATTAGCAACTTGTAAGCGATGTTGGCGGAATTGAGGTCGGGGCAGACCAGCACGTTGGCGCCACCCTTGAGCGAGCTGAAAGGATACAGTTCCTCGATCATCTCCGGGTCGACGGCGACGTCGGCCATCACCTCGCCATCGACCACAAGGGTCGGGTCCGCCTTGTGCAGGAGATCCACAGCCTTGCGGACTTTTTCGCATTGCGGGTGTTTGGTGCTTCCGAAGCTGGAAAACGAGAGCATCGCAATCCGTGGTACGACATCGAAACGCCGCGCCGCCTCAGCGGCACAGAGGGCAATTTCCGCCAGTTCTTCCGCCGTGGGGTCGATATTTACGCTGGTGTCAGCCAGGAAATAGATGTCTCCCTTGCGCGTAATCATGGCGTAGCACCCCGCGACCGTATGCAGCCCTTCGCGCATGCGCACGATTTGCAGCGCCGGACGGATCACATCGGGGTAGTGCTGGGTGACGCCGGAGACCAGCGCATCGGCATCCCCCATGTGCACCATCATCGAAGCAAAAACGTTGCGGTCATTGATCAGCGTGCGGGCTTCGCTCGGGGTTACGCCGCGACGCTGCCGCAGCCGGCAAAGTTCCTGAATGTAGCCTTCGCGCAGGGAAGACTCCGATGGATCAACGACGCGCACATTCTTCAGATCCAATCCCAGGTCGAGCGATTTTTCCTGGATGACCGAATCGCTCCCCAACAGAATGGGCACGGCGATTTTCTCCTCGATCAGGCTGTGACAAGCGCGCAGAATTTTCTCATTCTCTCCTTCCGGAAAGACCACACACTTCGGCTTGGCCTGCGCTTTGTGAATCAATGCCCGTGAGATTTCGTGGGCTTTGCCCAGACGACGCTCAAGTTGCTCGCGGTATTCCGCGAGGTCGACTGGCTCCTGGGCTACACCGCTGCGCATCGCAGCTTCGGCCACGGCGCAGGCCTCCCAGATCAGCACGCGTGGATCGAAGGGTTTCGGAATCAAATAATCGGGACCGAACTTCAGCCGTTCCACTCCGTAGGCGCGGCAGACCGAGTCCGGTACATCCTCTTTCGCCAGGTTGGCCAGGGCACGAGTTGCGGCCAGTTTCATTTCTTCATTGATGGCGGTTGCGTGCACGTCCAAGGCACCGCGGAAGATAAACGGAAAGCCCAGGACGTTGTTCACCTGGTTGGGATAGTCCGTGCGGCCAGTGCACATAATCACGTCATCGCGGCAGGCTTTGGCATCTTCGTAGCTGATCTCCGGATCGGGATTCGCCATGGCAATGACAATCGGACGAGCCGCCATGGAGCGCACCATGTCCTGGGTAACCACGCCGCCGACAGAGAGTCCGAGAAACATGTCGGCGTCCGCCATAACCTCGGCCAGCGTGCGCAGCTTGGTGTCTTGCGCAAAGCGCTCCTTGTAAGGATTCATGCCTTCCGTGCGGCCCTTGTAAACTACTCCCTTGGTGTCGCACAGAGTGATGTTTTCCCGCTTCATGCCAAGCTGAATGTAATGTTCGCCAGTGGCAATGGCCGAGGCCCCGGCACCATTGATGACGAGGCGTATTTTGCCGATGTCCTTGCCCACCACTTCCAGCGCGTTCAACAAGGCAGCCCCGGAAATAATCGCGGTGCCGTGCTGGTCGTCATGGAAGACCGGGATGTGCATGGTCTTCCTTAAGGTCTCCTCAATGTAAAAACATTCCGGAGCCTTGATGTCTTCGAGGTTGATTCCGCCGAAGGTCGGCTCTAGAAGTTGGCATACCTTAATGACATCGTCGGGATTATGGCTGTTGATCTCGATATCAAAAACGTCGACGTCAGCGAAGCGCTTAAAGAGGACGGCCTTGCCTTCCATGACCGGCTTGCCCGCGAGGGCGCCAATGTCGCCCAGCCCGAGAACGGCAGTTCCGTTCGTCACCACGGCGACCAAATTTCCGCGGGCCGTATATTTAAAGGCATCATGCGGATTATTTTGAATCTCCAGGCACGGTACAGCCACGCCGGGCGTATAGGCCATGCTCAGATCACGCTGCGTCCGGCACGGTTTTGAGGGGTTGACTTCAATCTTTCCCGGCCGCGGCTCGCTGTGGTAATCGAGTACCTGCTGTTTGGTGAATGACATGGGTTTCTCCTAAGCGTTCCATTTGCGGTCAGACGCGGCTACACGACCGAGTTCCTAAGTGGCGCAGTGCGCCGGGGCGACCATCATTATTAGTGTGCCGCAATAGGCCATCAGAAAACTGTGATCTCGGTCACAGCGTTTGGCCCATGCGTGGGCACCCCGCAAACCGTTCCATCCACTCCTTAATCGACACCATGTGTTAGCATCCGTAGGAACTTAGCGCAAATCCTGTCGACGCACAAATGGAATTCCTCGGCCATTTTCGCAGGCTCACGCCAGTGCAGCGGAATACATTCATCGCCTGCTTTCTGGGCTGGTCGCTCGACGCCTTTGATTTCTTCATTCTCATCTTCTGCGTAAACGCCCTGGCCGCCCAGTTTCAGACGAAAATCTCGGCCATCACGGAAGCAATTTTTCTCACCCTGGCTATGCGCCCGGTGGGTGCATTTCTGTTCGGCTTGATGGCCGACCGTTTCGGCCGGCGTCCCACATTAATGGTCGACATTATTGCGTATTCGGTATTCGAGCTGGGTTCGGCCTTCGCTCCTTCGCTGAAGTTCTTTCTGATCATGCGGGCACTCTTTGGAATCGCGATGGGTGGAGAATGGGGAGTCGGTGCGGCCTTGGCTTTTGAAACGCTCCCCGCCGAAGGCCGCGGTTTCTTCTCCGGGCTGTTGCAGGAAGGCTACGTAGTGGGCTATCTGATGGCCGCTTTGGTGTATGGCACATTATTCTCTTTCGTTGGATGGCGCGGCATGTTCGTGATTGGAGCGCTGCCCGCGTTCCTGGTGATTTACATTCGCACCCAGGTTGACGAATCGCCGGCCTGGCTGCAGGGACGCGTGTCGCGAGAGGCGGAAAGTCATCTGGGAAAAGATATCCTGGCCCACCTTGGCAGTTTTCTTTTCCTGGTTGCCCTGATGTTCGCCTTCAATTCCTTCAGCCACGGCACGCAGGATCTTTATCCAACGTTCCTTCAGAAAAATCACCAATTCTCTCCGCAAACCGTGGGGCTGATCGCCATCATCTACAACATCGGCGCGCTCTTGGGCGGGATCTTGTTTGGCACGTGGTCGGAGCGAATCGGCCGCCGCCGGGCCATTGTCATCGCCGCGATTCTCGCGATTCCAGTGATTCCGCTCTGGGCTTATTCGCATACCGTCCCGATGCTGGCCCTCGGCGGCTTCCTGATGCAATTCATGGTGCAGGGCGCATGGGGCGTGATTCCGGCCCATCTGAATGAGCTTTCCCCGCCCGCCGTGCGCGCGACGTTTCCCGGTTTCGCCTATCAGTTGGGCAATTTTCTCTCGTCGCGCAATGCGGTGATTCAAGCCAAACTGGTCGAGCATCGCTACGGCGGAAGTTATCCGCCAGTGCTGGCATGGACTGTCGTGATCGTGGCATCGCTGGTTGCGATCGTTACCTGGAGCGGACGGGAAAAAATTGGCGCCGACCTCTCGAATACGAGCTAGGTGAATCTAAACGGAATAGCCCTCGGCCTTCAGCGCCTTGCCAAACTCTCTTAGAAAAAATTGCACGTTCCCCTCGGTGGCCAACGGCCCCATCACGCCAATCCGGAAGACCTTGCCCGCGAGCGGACCGAAACCGCCCGCGATCTCAATGCCGGCTTCGTCCAGCAGGCGTTTTCGCACTTTCGCCTCGTCCACACCTTTGGGAACGCACACCGTGTTCAGGGTCGCTATTCGGTGCGCTTCGGGAACGTGCATGCGCAGGCCCATGGCTTCGATGCCCTTAACAAAAGACTGGTGAGCACGGCGATGCCGCTGCCAACGGTTCTCAATCCCTTCCTCCGCGATGACCAGCAGCGCCTCGCGCAGGGCGTAAAACATGGAAATCGGCGCAGTGTGGTGGTAGCGGTGCGACACCGTGGAATAGTCGTGAATTAGTTTAAGGTCGAGATACCAACTGCGTGATGGCGTCGTGCGGGCGCGCAGCCATTCCATGGCGCGCGGCGAAATCGCCATCGGAGACAATCCCGGCGGACAGCTCAGACCTTTTTGCGTGCAACTGTAGGCGACGTCGATGCCGGTCTGGTCGAAATCTACCGGAACTCCGCCAAGCGAGGTGACGCAATCCGCGATCGCCAGAGCGCCAATTTCATGAGCGGCGTCGCAGATCGCTTTGCCCGGCTGCAACGCCCCCGTCGACGTTTCGGCATGAACGTAAGCCACGACCTTGGGCTTTTCGCGGCGGATGAACTCTGCAGCCTCATCATCGGTGAAGGTTTCACCCCAGGGCTTCTCAAAGCGCACAACGTTCGCACCGTTGCGCTTCGCCATCTCGGTGAGCCGATCGGAGAAATAGCCGTTGGCGAACACGCCAAACTTCGTTCCCGGTTCAACGAAGTTCGCAACCGCAGCTTCCATGCCCGCGCTGCCAGTGCCGGAAATTACCAGCGTGGCTGCGTCGTGGGTGCCGAAAGCCATTTTCAGCAGTTGCTGAACGTCTGCCATCACCTGAATGAAATATGGGTCCAGGTGCCCGACGATCGGTTTCGACAGTGCCTCGTAGACCCGCGGGTGAACCATGCTGGGTCCAGGGCCGAACAGGTAACGGCGAGGCGGTCGCAAGGGAGGAAATATTTCTGCGGGAACCTGCTGTTCGATGGTGCTCATAGCCTTTGTTCCTGATTGACAATGATTATAGAGGCTCACACTTTATTGTGACATTCCTCGGCCAACATTGTCATTCCGAGCGCCGCTTTTTGGCGCGAGGAATCTGCATTTTCGAAGTCCAAGCAACTGCAGGTTCCTCGCTACGCTCGGAATGACAATCGATGCGAGGCTCGTCTAAAGCGGCGAATGGCGTCCCTGCACGATCATCTCTTCCGCGATACGCCGCGCTTCGGGGAGGGTCGCGGCCGCCTTGCGATCAATCTCCGCCGGCAAATCACGTTGAATTTTTGCCAACTCTTCGTCAAAAATGCGAGTTACCAACTCCGCACTGTGCTCGACCGGTTTGCCATCGTCGCCCGGAACTTTGACCTTGTGCCGCACGCGCTGCGCAATCATCAAGCGGTAAATGCGGTCGGTCGCCAAATCCTCCATGAAGCCATCGAGCAGGCTCGCGCCCTTGCCGTTGAGCACGCCGTTGCGATAACGAATCACCGTACGCGCGGCCGCTCGCGTTCCTGCAAGCGTGGTTTGGCCTACGCCTTTCGGGGCCGGACGCAGATCCGGATGCGGGTTCGGCAGCTTCGGACGCTTTGCAATTTGATTGGGATACGGAAATTGTGCAACTGCGATCTCGTTCTGATCGGGATGGCCGGTCCACGCTCCATCCATCAGGCAGGTGGCTTCATTTTTTTTGTCTTGCTGCAAAATCTTCAGAGCGCGCTCGTTCAGTTCCGCGTCCGTGCGGCTGGGATAGAGCGCGGTCATTCCGCCAATCGCAAGCGCTCCATGCTTGTGGCAAATTTCCGGCATCAGGGTGCGGAAGTTCTGGAAGAATGCGACGTCGTGCGGGATAGTGTTGCGGTCGGGCAAAACCCAGTTGGGATCTTCGATCATGAAATCGATCAGCGAAGCCATGTAATCCCAGCGCCCCAGATTCAATCCCAGGCAGTGCTCGCGCAGGTTGAAAAGGAATTCCTCCATCTGAAAAGCCTGCGGATGCGCCTCTACCAGAGCCATGCATTTGATGTAGTCTTTGGGCAAGCCTTTATGTTTGGCAAGTGCCTGAAACAGGTCGCGCCACCAGAAAGCCTCCTCGGCAGACTCGCTTTTAGGAATGTAAACCGCGAAATTGTGCGGCAGCCATGCGGGATCGATCTGGTACCAAAGCAGGGCCAGATCGAACAGCGAGGCCGACATAATCTCATTCTTGATGACTCCGCCTTGACTGAGGCGCAGCCCGCGGGGGCGCACCCAGGTCACGACTTTCGAGCGCTCGACTGTGACTTTCTTCTGCCGCTTCTTGTCGTCGTAACTGAGCTCATACTTGTAAGCGGCGAGGATGTTGTGAACCCCCAACAGGATGTTTTCCCAGATGTTCGCGGTGGAATCTTCCAAGTCCAACATGACCGCGGGAGACCCTGAGTTCAGCAGCTTCACGGTTAGCTCCGCGTCGTCCGCGGGCCCAGTCATCTGGTTGCGCTGATCGGCGCACCAATCGGGCACTTCGATCCGCCAGTCGGAGGTCGTGGCCTCGGAGGGTGGCAAATAGTTTGGCGGATGCCCGCGATGCGATCGCTCTAGTACTTCTTCGCGTTTTGCGATCAGTTTCTGTTGCCACGGGGTGAATTGTTTGTGAAGCGGCAACAGGAAATCGAAGAATCCCTCAGGGAGATCTTTCTGTGGATCCAAATCCGCAGGCGCGTAATTCATTTGCTGCGAAACAGTGTGTTCAGCGCGTAATGCCATGGGATCACATCCTTGGCTGTCAGCGCCCGGCTAAATTCCCGCCGCATCTGGAATGCTAATTTGCAAACGCCGCATCACGCAGCTTTCAAAGTGCGCCGCAATTTATTATTTTGAGTTTCCGGGCTGACAACAGCACATCATTGCAGGGCGCCCATCCAGAGTCAACCGACTTAATGGCCTGCGGAGCGTCACAAACTATTAAAGGTGATTTTGATCACAGCGGGGTTAATGCGAGGGCACGGCCGAAGTCGTGCCCTCCTAATGCGGCTTAAGCTCTAATCCACAGTCCCGAATTTCTTCAGATCCTCCGGGCCATCGGTCAGGACCACCGGTTCTTTGCCCTGGACCATTTCCCGGACCTTTTCCACCACGTCAGGATTGGCTAAGGTCGTAATGTCTCCGGTATTCATGTTGTTGGAGAGTGCTGCGAGAACTCGACGCATGAGCTTGCCGGATCGAGTTTTTGGCATATCCGGAACGATGAGGATTCTGCGCGGACGGGCAATCTTGCCGATCATGGTTTCGATCGCCTTGTTGACCTTGTCGATAATCGCCGGGCTGGCCTGTAAACCTGGCTGCAGGGCGATATAGACTTCGGGCACGCGGCCTTTGATTTCGTCCACCACCGGCACCACTGCCGCTTCCGCTACCTCGGGAACCGTCAGGCACGCAGACTCGATTTCCTTCGTGCCCAGGCGGTGCCCAGCCACGTTGATAACATCATCCACACGTCCCAGGATGCGGAAATAGCCGTCCACGGCCAGCACGGCTCCGTCAGCGGCAAAATATGGCCAGTCTTGCCAGTTCTTGCTGTTGGGATTCTTGCAGTATTTCCTGTAGTACTGAGTGACAAAGCGGTCGCGATCACCCCAAATGGTTTGCATGATCCCCGGCCAGGGATTGCGGATGCAGATGTTCCCCGCCTTCCCCGAACCGGCGTGCACTTCTTCTCCCGTCTCGTCCTTAATTATGGGGTAAATGCCCGGCATTCCAGGTCCAGCGCTTCCGGGCTTCATCGGATCGAGCGCTGGCTTGGTGCTGCACAGGAATCCGCCGTTTTCGGTTTGCCACCATGTGTCTACAATCACGGCCTCACCTTTGCCTACCGTATCGTGATACCAGCGCCAAACTTCTGGCTCGATGGGTTCTCCCACCGTGGTCATATGCTTGAAATGGTAGTTGTACTTTGAGGGTTCGTCTGGACCGGATTTGCGCAACATGCGGATCGCCGTGGGTGAGGTGTGGAAGATATTCACATCCAACCGCTCGGCAATTCTCCATACTCTTCCGGCGTCGGGGTAAGTGGGAACACCTTCGTAGAGGACGCTGGTGGCAGCCAACGCGAGCGGACCGTAAACAATATAGGAGTGGCCGGTGATCCAGCCAATGTCGGCCATGCACCAGTAAACATCCTCGGGATGAATGTCCTGGATGTATTTGGAGGTGCCGGTCACGTAAGAAAGGTAGCCGCCAGTGCGGTGTTGGCAGCCTTTCGGTTTTCCCGTGCTGCCGCTGGTGTACATCAGGAACAGCGGCGCTTCCGCATCCATGGGGATGGGAGCGACAATTTCACCCGAGTAGTTCGGGAGGATTTCGTCCACGAAGAAATCACGATCTTTTACAAACGCTGAAGCGGACGCATTCTTGCCCGCGTGCCGTCTCCAGACCAGGACCTTGTCTACGATCTGGCCTTCCTTTTTGGCAATATCCAGAGCAATGTCGGCACCGGCTTTGTGGTCGATCATTTTGCCATTGCGGTAGTAACCATCCATCGTGATCAGGACGCGGCTGCCCGAATCGGCGGCGCGCATGCCACAGGCCTCGCCGCTGAAGCCGCCAAACACTACAGAGTGAATTATTCCCAGGCGGGCGCACGCCAGCATGGTGATGGGTAATTCCGGGACCATCGGCATATGAATGGTGACGCGATCTCCGCTCTTCAGACCGCAGAAGTCGCGCAGCAGCGCTGCGAATTCATTCACTCTCACATAGAGTTCGCGATATGTGACTGAAACGGGCGTCTCGTCTTCCGGCTCCGGAACAAAGATCAGCGCAGCCTTGTTCTTGTATTTGGCAAGGTGCCGGTCCACGCAGTTGTACGAAGCATTGATCTTGCCGCCCACGAACCATTTCCAGAACGGCGGATCACTGGTGTCGAGCGTGGTGTGCCAGTACTGATCCCAACTCAACAGATCGGCGTATTCCCGGAAGCACTCCGGGAAATTCTTCTCGCTGAAGCGCTCGATGATGCTGGGATCGGTCAGATTCGCCTGGCCGACAAATTTCGCGGAGGGATAGTAATATTCCTCCTCCCGCCAATGGACTGCGATCTGCGCCTCGGTGGTTTCAATCACGTTTGGTCTTGGACGAATGTCAGCCATACCGGTTACCCCTCCAGATTTCTTAATTTTTTATGCCAAGCAATTATCCGCCAGCCTCATTCCACTTCTGGATGCTTAAGCCGCTGCCGGAACTTTCGTTCCTGAGAGCCTTCCTTCCGGCACGGTCGGGCGTCGCGCTGCAAGTTCACAGAGCAGGGCAACTGCCGCCAGAACCGCCGCCGTGTAGAACGCCATTTGGTAGTTCTTGTACTTGTCGAACAACACTCCGGCGATCCTGGGTCCAATGATTCCAGCTACGCCCCATGCGCTGAACAGCATTCCATAGTTGATGCCAGCGTTTTTCGTTCCCCAGAAATCCGCCGTGGTAGAAGCGTTCACCGAAAGCTGCGTTCCGTAGCACCAGTACACGATGAAAACCATTACGTACAGCGGCGCCACATTGCCGCCGACCTGGTAAAGAATGGGCATGGCAATCATCGAGATGGCAATCATGAGTCGCAGCACGTTCAGCCGTCCGAGAGTATCGGACATCCAGCCGGACAGGATGCGGCCCGAGGCGTTGCCGATTGCGCCCACGACCAAGCCCATCGTGGCCAGCGCCGCGCTCGGAATGCCCACGCTTTTGGCGAAGGGGACCAGTTGGCTGATCACCATCAGTCCAGCCGAAGCGCCCAGCGCATAGGCAATCCACATGAAATAGAACGTGGGCGTGTGCAGCACCTCGCCTGGGCTGAATTCGTAGGTGGTCGCAGCAGATTTCGCGGCGGGCGCGGGCACCCACCCGGCAGGTTTGTATCCCGCCGGAGGATTATGCAGCAGGAAGGCGCCGAAAACCGTCATGAACAGAAAAATCACACCCAGGATCATAAACGTCGTGTGCACACCATAGGCGGGGATAAGTTTCAGGTTGGCCAATGGCCCGAAGATTGCCGACCCACCGCCGTATCCGCCCACTGCCAATCCCACGGCCAGGCCGCGTTTATCGGGAAACCATTTGGCCATCACCGGGATAGGCGTGGCGTAGCCGAATCCATTGCCCAGCCCACCGATCACCCCGAAACACACATACAGGTAGTTCAAGCTGTGCGTATACGAACACAGGAAGAAGCCCAGGCTGACTAGAACGCCGCCAGTGAGCGAAACCCAGAACGGGCCGAACTTGTCCTGCAGTCGTCCCGCAAGGATAAACGAGAGTGCGAACACGACCACAGCGATGGTGAACACATTAGAAGTCTCAGCCCGTTTCCAACCAAATTCTTTTTCCAGCGGAGCCACAAACACGCTCCAGGCGTACAGCGTGCCCAGCGCCAGGTTCATAGACATTCCACCGACCACGCGCCACCAACGATTAATTCCAAGGCCGGCAGCGTCAACATTTGTGTTAGCCATATTTTCTCCTTTGCCTCAAGTGAAGTCAGAATCGGAGCCGTTCCTTCGCGCCAACCACGACGACTCCCTTACCGCAAGTGCGTGCTGACTGATCAAACGGACTACTATTTCGAACTGACCGGACTCCTGCTACGCCGGTCCTGCATTGCCAGGACACGGTACCGTCGCTCAAGTCTGTGCTGCAACAGCAACCCCGGCTTACGGCTGCGACTTCTGCAAACTTGCGTTGACTGTGACTTCCGATCCCGACGACACAGTCAGTTCCTTTTTCCACTCCAAAAATCCTGGTGCAAACAAAACGACCACGTGCGTTCCCGTGGTGAGGCCGAGGACGGAAGGCGTGTTGCCCATGTACCTGCCGTCAAGCGTGATTTCCGCTCCCGGTGGCGTCGAGCTGAAACTACACCGCACTTTTTCCGGAAGGACTTCTTGCGCGGAGACAGGCGGTGGGGCTGGCACGGCGACAGGCTGGCTCTGTTGTGGCGCAGCTACAGCCGGGACCGGCTGAGTTGCAACCGCAGCCACACTCGCGAGCGGACGGGCCTTCCCATCCCTATCCACGAAGTTGTACAACTGGCTTCGCGCCTTTCCGTTGTCGTCAATGTAGTAGACGACAACGCCGCGCTTTTCCTTTTTCGCGTCGAAGCTTTCCCCTTTGGGCAGAGGTACGCACCTGGACCACCTTGAATCAATCGTGCAAGCGATACGGAACGGCGGATCGTTGCCAATCTGCACCAGCAAAGTATTTGTCAGCAGCGTGGTTTTGCTGTTGTTGCAATAGGCGTCAAAATTGACGCCGTCGCAATTCTTGGGAACATCGTTGCCGCCAAGGCTCACCGATTGAGTTTCAGAATCCAGAACCTTGACCCGTATCGCGGTGTTCCGCGAGGCGGCGTTCGCGAACATGGTCATCAACAGAAGACCTGCCTGCAGCGCCGCCATTCTACTCATGCTCATCGGAGGAACTCCTCAAAACACTGCGGACGCGACCGTCGCATCCTCGGTTCTCCGAAACGATGCTGGAATCGCGGTTCGCAGATTCGGTACATTGTGATCCTTTGGCCTGCCCCATTCAATAGCTTTTTGTTGGCGGAGTCTAGGGAAAACAGACTACCGTACGAGCCATCGCCCCAATAAAGTCCGTCCCCCATTACTCGATATCCAACCGGCGCCGACCGTGCTATCAGCGGGCGCCGGCCAGGTTGTCAAATCCCATCTAGAACGTGAAGATCGGCCCGAATTCCGTCCGGTGATCCTGCCACTCGTTGCTCAATTGCCCGGCAATCGTATAGTCAGCGCCCGGTTCGAGGCGGGTGGCGTAAATCGACTGCTCAAAACCGAACGTGACGTACGGGTTGACCTTGTAGTACAGGGTTCCGGCAAACAACTTGCCCATCAAAAGCGGCAAAGGAGACAGAACGTTGGCTGCGGCGCCGGCATTGGGAGTAACCAGGTCAGAGTGCACTACCTGATCTTTGCCCATGTGCAGATAGAGTTGCCAGCCGCCGTTGTGGCCTTTCGGATCGGCGTTAAACCATCGGGAGAGCGGCAACCCGAGATTGACGAATCCGCCAAACGCGCGAATCGGCCGCTCCGGAGCAACTACAACCTGGCCCGCTGCGTTGGTACCCAGAGTCGGGGCGCCCGCTGCAGCAAGGGGACCGCCGTCGACGCTGTGGAATGCTATGGGGTTCGAGAGTCCTGCCGTGTCGGTGTAGAACGAATTGACTTGGCCGCCAAAGAAGAAGCGCAGGTCACCGCCAAAATACGCGCTCGCCACCAATGTTGCCCACCGCGTCGGCAGTTGTATGGCAACCTGATTGCCGTACAGCGTGCTGGAAGTGGTAAAGCCCGCTGGGTAGGCCGCTTGGTAGGCGCAAGTCAGCGGGTTCGCAGTGCAGAACGCCGTTGTCGTAGTGTAGTTGCTGTTGGTAACGATCGATGTGCGACGGCCGTCAAATCCGGACCAGATGATTTGCGCAGGCGCAACCGCTGGCGCTTTGTCGAGTTGGAACTGCAGCACCAATCTGGCTTCCAACTCGGGGCGGCCGGAGTCGGCACCCTCGCGCTCGGCCTGTGCGATCTGGCCCTGAAGGCCCAGGGACCCGAGCTTTTCAATCTGCCCGGTGCTCGGCATCATGATCGCAAACGTGGGTGAAAGTTTGAAATTGCGCGACGAGCTGCCCAGCTTCTGGACCAACCCGAACTGGAATTGCGGAGAACGCTCGTAGATGTCTCCATACCAGTAGCCTAGGGCTGTGGTTTCCAGAATATTGGGCAGCGCGCTGGATCCGAACAGCGTCCAGTCCTGTCCGCCTTCAAAGTAGATGTCCGTCTTGTCGCTGGCCGCATAATCCATACGCATCCAACCCAGACGCAATTGGAACGCGTTGCTTCGAATCGACGAGACATCGCGATTATCGACTTCGCTGAAGTTGCCTTCGTAGTCGCCTTCGATCCGGCCGGTGAACGTCAGCTTTGGGGACACATCCGGCCATTCGAAGTTGGCGCCAATACGAGTGGAGCGCGCCTTCAAATGAAATTCGGGATCCTTCGAAGGGCCAGTGTTTAGAATCGAGGTTGACGACAGAAACAAGCCCGGAAACGGCATGTCATCGCCATTTGGACTGCTGCTGTCGCGAACCGCCGTTGCCTTAATGAAGCCATAAGGCGTCATCTTGACGGGGCCCATCTTAAAGGCGGCATTCAGACCGTCCTTCTTGGGCGGATCGACCGGCAGTACGCGCAACGGCGCAATTGCCGCGACCACCGATGGTGGAGCCGGCTTGTTTTCTGGGACCGCTTGCGGAGTAGCGGCAGTTTGCGGCGAGGGCTGGACCTCTGGGCTGGAAAGAGACGCCGAGACCGTTTCCGGAACCGCAACCGGCGCCGCCGCTGGGGTGGAGGGTTGCGCTGCGGGATTCGCGACCGCAGACAAATCTGCGGCACTTAATAAACCCTTGCGACTGAGCGCTTCGATCAGGAGTTTAAATTCGGCGTCGGGAGATGCGCCCTGAATGGCTTTCGCTTCCGACGGCGCAAGAACTCCCTTGTTGACGAGCACACCCAGCAATGCATTGACACTGGAGCTTCCGCCGGCCAGGGTTCCCGGATTGAGCGGCGCTGCCGGCGAAGCCGGCGCCGGCGCTGCGCTGGTCCCAGCGGCATTGCTGCCATCGACCGCGTCATTAGGTACAGCCATAGCGGGAACCGCTGCCACAGCCAGTAACAGAGAAGTACACGACCACTTCCGCAGCCTCAACATTGAGTTATTTCTCCTTTTTCCTCGCGCAGACTCTCTCGAGAGTACGCAGCAGGTGAGGGCCCCGAAACCGACGCCGGCGCGAAACGGCATCTAGGTTCGTGATCTTGCACGTTCGCCAAACGCAATGCTGCGACGTGGATCACAGCTCTGTGTAGCGCATATCACAATTAAGAGTCAAGGGACTTCCGAATCGCTCAGTCATGACACATTGCAGTGCGCCGCACATTAAACTGGATATTGGTTTGTCGCGGTGTAGACTATTTGGATTTGTCAGGACGGCGACATCCGGTGGACGACAAACCGGGTGAAAAAGTTACCTCGGCAACAGTCACATCCCGTTTCAGATTTCGCGGCGTTTGTGAGTATCCACGCATCTGCGCCTGCAGGTCGAGCGGCCCGGCTCCAGTCGCTGGGTTCCCACTCCCACGAGAACCGGCCTCGTCAATAATCGCTCGTGGTAACGCGGGGTGCTCGGGCCTTTCTTTTCTGCTTGACACAGGCTGCAAAATCTTTACTATGAAACGAATACTTATCCATCGGTATGAATAGTTATGCATTATGAATAAAACTTTGCGGCAGCGTGCCATTTTGGAATTTCTGAAGCATGAATCCGTGGCTAGCCAGGAGGATCTGCAGAGAGCCCTGCGCAAGCGCGGAATCAAGGCGGGGCAAGCCACGCTTTCTCGCGACTTCCGCGACTTGGGTGTGAGTAAGACTGCGGGCGGTTATTCATTGTCCCCGGGGGATGGCAGGCCCGGGCCCGCATTGCCTCCGGCGTCGCGCCTGGTCCGCGAATTTGTGCTCGAGGTTCGGGCTGCCCAAAGCCTGCTGGTCATCAAAACCACCGTCGGGAGTGCTCAGCCCGTGGCTGCGGCTCTGGACGATGAGGACTGGCCGGAAGCGGTGGGCACGGTTGCGGGGGATGACACCATTCTGATCGTTTGCCCGGACAACAGAGATGCCGGCAAACTGGCGGCGCGCGTTCAGGAGATGCTGGCCTGATGCCGGCCAAACTCAAGACTGCGGTGGTAGGATCCACGGGCTATTCTGGCCTCGAATTAACCCGGCTTCTTCTGCGTCATCCTCGATTAGACAAGCCCGCGCTGCTGGGCCGTGAAAATGGCCGCCACACTGTAGCGAACCTCGCGGATGTGTTTCCTTGTCTTTCGGGGAATGGCGGCTATCCGTTGCAGCCGCTTTCATGGCCAAACCTGAAGCAATCGGGCGTGCAACTTCTCTTCCTGGCAACGCCTCACGAGGTTTCGCGTGCGCTTGTCCCGGAAGCCATTTCGCAAGGGCTGAGCGTGATTGATCTGAGCGGGGCATGGCGGCTCAAGCAGGCACAACACCGGGCGATTTATGGTTTTCAGGATGCCGACGCGGCGACCGCAGCTGAACTTAGCGAGCGAGCCGTCTACGGATTGCCGGAGTTGAATGCGGATCGGATTTCACAAGCGACCCTGGTGGCGAATCCTGGATGTTACGCAACCTCCGTGATCTTGGCCTTGGCGCCCTTGCTGCGAGCCGGCATCGTCGATCGTCAACGAGGAATTATTTCAGATTCGAAGTCAGGCGTATCGGGGGCGGGCAAGGAACCGAGTTTGCGCACTCATTTCGTTTCGGTGGCTGACAATCTTTCCGCCTACTCGGTGTTTGGCCATCGCCACGTGGGAGAGATGGTGGAGCAGTTGAAGTTGGATGCGGGGGATCTGACCTTCGCCCCGCATCTGCTGCCCATTCCGCGGGGAATTTTTTCGACGGTTTATGTCTATCTGAATCGCCCGATGAAAGCAGAAGAAGTGGAATCCTGCTTCCGCGACTTTTATGCGGGCAAGCCCTGGGTCCGAGTTTTTGCTAACCCGCAGTTGCCGCAAATTCAGTTTTCTCTGCACAGCAACTATTGTGATCTCGGCTTTTGCCTGGCGGAGGACGGCCAGCGGTTGGTCCTGGTCTCGTGCGTGGACAACTTGTTGAAAGGCGCCGCCGGGCAAGCGGTGCAGAACATGAATCTGATGTACGGATGGAAAGAAGAAGAAGGTCTGCAGTGAAGATCGTAATCAAAATCGGCGGCGCCGCACTGGAGGACAAGTCGACATTGCGGAAGTGTGCCCAGGGGATCGTGGACTTGGCCGGGGACGGCCATCGCGTCGCGGTGGTGCACGGCGGGGGAAGCGCGCTTACCCGCGCGCTGAAACTTTTCGGCAAGAAGAGTGACTTTGTAAACGGATTGCGAGTCACGGATGAGGAGACTCGTGACATTGCTTTAATGGTATTGGCCGGAATCGTAAATAAAAGCCTGGTGGCCGCAATCGCCGCAGCGGGACTGCCAGCGGTTGGCCTTTGCGGCGGAGACGGCATGGCGTTCCGCGCTCGCAAGAAACACGTGGCGGGCTGTGACCTCGGCTTCGTCGGGGAAATCTGTTCAGCGGACCCGCGCTGGCTGGAGGCGATCTGGGACCAGGGCGGCATTCCAGTTTTATCTTCAATGGCGCTTGGGTTCGACGGCGAATATTACAACATCAACGCCGATCAAATGGCTGCGGCCTGCGCCGCAGCGTGTCACGCCGACTCGCTGTTTTTCTTAACCGATGTGCCGGGAGTGAAAGATGCCGCCGGCGCCGTGATTCCGTGGCTCACCACGAAAGACGTCAAATCCCTGGTGGCGGATGCCGTCATCGGCGGCGGAATGCTGCCCAAGCTCGAAGCCTGCGGCCAGGCCTTGAATAATGGAGTGAGAAGAGTGCGGATTCTGCCGGCGACGCAAGCCGAAGTTCTGTCTCAGTTCTATTTCATTAAGCTGCCATGCGGAACCGAGGTGACCTGCGCATGAGCCTGGCTTCGGTGATTCGTTCCGAACAAAAACTGCTGCTCCCCACATACGATCGCCACCAGATCCTTTTTGAGCGTGGGCGTGGCGTCTATCTCTGGGATTCGCGCGGCCGTCGCTACCTGGATTTTCTAAGCGGAATCGGGGTGAACGCGCTCGGCCATGCACACCCGGCGATCCAGGCAACTCTCAAGCGCCAAGCTGGCCGCCTGATTCACCTTTCGAATTTATTCTTCCATGAATACCAGGCGGAGCTGGCCACGCAATTGACGCGGATCTCAGGCCTCGATCGAGCCTTCTTCTGCAACAGCGGGACGGAAGCGTGGGAAGCAGCGCTCAAGCTTGCCCGTTCTTATGCGCGGACGCAGAGCGGCAATGGCCACAAGGCCAAGTGGCGCGTCCTGGCACTCGACAATTCATTTCATGGGCGGACATTTGGTTCGCTGGCCACCACCGGCCAGGCGAAGTATCGCGATCCTTTTTTGCCGCTTCTGCCCGGCGTAAGTTTTGTTCGCTTCAATGACGCCAAGGACCTGCGGCGGCAGTTTGATGGCAGCGTGTGCGCCGTCTGCATGGAAACGATTCAGGGTGAGGGTGGAATTCGTCCCGTCAATCCGGAGTTCCTGCAGCTCGCGCGCAAGCTGACGGAAACCACGGGCGCTCTCCTGCTTCTCGATGAAATCCAGTGCGGCCTGGGGCGCACCGGAAAATACTTCGCCTATCAACACTACAAAGTACGCCCGGACATGGTCACCGTAGCCAAGCCGCTCGCCGCCGGGTTGCCGCTGGGAGCGCTTCTTACCACCAACCGAGTGGCGACGGGGATGCGGCCCGGGCTGCACGGCACAACCTTCGGCGGAGGACCGCTGGCCTGCGCGGTGGCAATCCAGTTTCTCCGCGAATTGAAAAAGCTGATGCCTCATATTCGAACAACTGGCATCTACTTCCGCACAGAACTCGAATCGCTCAAGACCAAGCACGCTTGCGTCCGCGAAGTTCGCGGGATGGGCCTGATGTTGGGGATGGAACTGGACTCGGCGGAAGTCGCCAAGGCGGTGGTTGCGACCCTGATGCAACGCGGAATTCTGATTAATCGCACGCATGAGAACGTGCTGCGTTTTCTGCCGCCCTACATCATCGAGAAAAAGCACGTCGATCAATTGATCCGGGAATTGGATTCCGCACTCTCTTCCGCGAGTTTGCCCCAGGGCACTGGGAAAACTCAAAAGTCTAAACCAAGGAGAAAAAGGTGAATAGTCAGGTACTGAACACAAAGCCAGCTCTGCCGTCGCGGGTGCCCAAAGCATTCTGGTGTCCCGATCTAGTGTCAACGCGCGATCTCGGCCCGAGCGGCGTCGAAGCCGTGCTCTATCTTGCTGGCATGATGAAGTCGCGGCCAGCCGATTTTCGCAAAGCGCTCGCGGGCAAGCAGATTGTCATGTTCTTTGAAAAACCATCCCTGCGGACCCGGCTCACTTTTGAAGCCGCGATGGGAAGCCTGGGCGGCAATGCCTATTTCGTGGACCAGACCCAGAGCCGCCTTGATGCCCGCGAGACTCTCAGTGACATTGCCCATAACCTGGAGCGCTGGATGGATGGCATTGTGCTACGCACCTTCGCCCAGGCAACGATTGAAGGCATGGCCGAGCACGCATCGGTTCCGGTGATCAATGCACTGAGTGACCTGGAACATCCCTGCCAAGCTTTGGCGGACTACTTCACCCTGCAGGATCGCTTCGGCGATCTCAAGAGCCTGTGCCTGGCGTACGTCGGAGACGGCAACAACGTCGCGCATTCCCTGTTGCTCACGGCGGCGTGTCTGGGATCCAGGATCCGTATTGCGACGCCCGAGGGCTACGGACCCAATGCGGAAATCGTCAGCGATGCCGAGGAAATTGCGCTGCAGACGGGCGCGGTCATCGAGCTTCTTTCCGACCCGCACGAAGCGGTTGCTGGCGCCGATGCGGTTTACACCGATGCCTGGGCAAGCATGGGGCAGGAACACGAAGCCGAAAAGCGCGCCCGCATTTTCCCACCCTACCAATTGAATGAGTCGCTGGCGGCCGAGGCTGCGCCCCATGCGGTCTTCATGCACTGCCTCCCTGCCCATCGCGGCGAGGAGATCACCGATGGGGTGATGGACTCGGAGCGGTCGGTTGTTTTCGATCAGGCGGAAAGCCGCCTGCACGTTCAGAAAGCCATTCTTCATTTGCTGCTGGGCAACGGGAATCATCGTTTGCCCTCAAGGAGCGCCCATGCCTGACAAGGTTGTGCTTGCCTATTCCGGAGGGTTGGATACTTCGATCATCATTCCATGGTTGAAAGAAAACTATGACTACGACGTGATCGCAATGGTGGGCGATGTGGGGCAGGGAGATGACGTTGAGGCCGTCGTTCAGAAGGCTTATGCCACCGGCGCGAGCAAGGTGTTGGTCGAAGACATGCGGGAGGAATTCCTCACGGGATACGTATTTCCCGCACTGAAAGCGGGCGCGGTGTACGAACACAAGTATCTGCTGGGCACGTCGCTGGCACGGCCGGTCATCGCTAAGCATCAGGTCGAGGTTGCTCTGCGCGAAGGCGCAACCGCGGTCGCGCACGGATGCACTGGCAAAGGCAACGACCAGGTGCGATTTGAGATGGCCTATCAGGCGCTTGCTCCGGAGTTGAAGGTCATCGCGCCGTGGCGCGAGTGGTCGTTGAAGTCGCGCGAGGACTGCCTCGACTACGCTGAGCGGCACGGCATTGCAGTCGAAGCGAGCCGGCAGAAGATTCACAGCCGTGATCGAAATCTGTGGCACGTCAGCCACGAAGGCGGCGAACTCGAGGACGCAGCTAATGCGCCTCTGCCGAGTACCTGGCAGTGGACTCGCTCACCGCAGGAAGCGCCGGACCGACAAGAGCAGGTGAAGATCGGCTTCACGCGCGGAGTTCCCGTGTCAGTGAACGATCTGGAACTCGATCCGGTCTCGCTGGTTGAGCTGCTCAACGAAATCGGCGCACGCAATGCGGTTGGCCGAATCGATCTTGTCGAAAACCGATTTGTCGGGATCAAGTCGCGTGGTTGCTATGAGACTCCGGGCGGGACTTTGCTGGTAACCGCCCATCGTGAGTTGGAGTCGTTGTGCCTGGAGCGCGATGTAGTGCACTTCAAGCAGCATATCGGCCTGAAATATGCGGAGCTTGTCTATTTTGGTATGTGGTTCTCGCCGTTGCGAGAAGCCCTCGATGCTTTTGTCGAGACCACACAGCAGAATATGACCGGGACGATCACGCTCTCCTTATATAAGGGGAACGTGTCGGTCGAAAGCCGCCATTCCGACTACTCGCTGTATCGCACCGATCTGTCCTCCTTCACCATGGGCGATGACTATGACCAAACCGATGCGGCGGGCTTCATTCGCATCCTCGGTCTTCCGGCTCGTTCACGAGCCCGCTCGCGCGCGGAGGTGGCGAGATGAAAATGTGGTCGGGGCGTTTTCGGCAGCCTTTGGATCCTGAGTTTGAGCGCTGGCAAAGGTCTTTCGACTTCGACTACCGACTCTTGCCGCATGAACTCGCGGCCAGCGCCGTCCATGCCCGTGCTTTGAAGGGCGCTGGAATTTTGTCGCCAGATGAACTCAGTGCGATTCTGCAAGGCTTGGAAAAGATTGGCGAGCTCGCCGCGCTGTCGTCGGAATTTCTGAAGGATAGCGAAGCGGAGGATGTCCATCACTTCGTGGAAAAACAGTTGGTCGCGCTAATCGGCGATACAGGGTACAAGCTGCACAGCGGGCGTAGTCGCAACGAGCAGATCGCGACCGACCTGCGCTTGTACGTCCGGGCCGCGATTGACCAACAGCGTACCGGCTTAGCCGAGTTCGCGCGCGTCCTGGCGGAGCGGGCTGAACAAGCCGGAAATGCTGCCATGCCCGCCTATACCCACCTGCAGCCTGCCGAGCCGGTATTGGTTTCGCATTGGCTGCTGGCGTACGTCGAAATGTTTCTGCGGGATGCGGAGCGGCTGGCCGATTGCCGCAAGCGGGTGAATGTTTGTCCGCTGGGGTCGGGGGCCGTGGCAGGCGCGACGCTGCCCCTGGACCGGCGCGCCATGGCGGCCGGCCTCGAGTTTGATGCTCCCACCGCCAACAGCATTGACGCCACCAGCGACCGCGACTTTGTCCTCGAGTTTGTGAACATCCTCTCGCTGCTCGCTCTGCATGTAAGCCGGTGGGCCGAGGAGATGATCCTTTTTTCATCGCAGGAATTTGGATTTATCCATTTGCCCGAGGCTTACTCCACCGGCAGCAGTGCGATGCCGCAGAAGAAGAATCCAGATTTGCTCGAGTTGGCTCGCGGCAAAGCCGGGCGGATCATCGGAAACGCGACTGCGCTCATGATCGCCGTCAAAGGATTGCCCCTTGCCTATAACAAGGATTTGCAAGAAACCCAGGAACCCCTGTTCCAGGCCACCGAAACCGTCAGCTCTCTGGTTCCGCTGGCGACCCAGTGGATGAAGGTGGCAGAGTTCGATTACCAGCGAATGCAGCAGGCGGCGCAATCGGGTTTTCTAAATGCATGGGCGGCGGCCACCTACCTGGTGCGGCGCGGCGTGCCTTTCCGCCTGGCGCACGAGCAGATCGGCAAAGCGGTGCAGATGTGCCTTGACCAGGGATGCGAACTCAAGGATTTGCCGCTCCACGAATTGCGTTCGCTCAATCCCGCCTTCGATCAGGATTTCTATTCCTGCCTGACCCTGGATTCCGTACTCGCCATTCACGATTTGCCCGGCGGCACCGCAGCGGCACAGGTGCGGCAGGCAATTGCCAAAGCGAAAGCAAGAATCGAATCTATCTTGGAGGAATCCCATGCGCACGCGTAAAGCCACCCTGCCGGATGCGCAATCCATCTACGATCTGATCGCGGCGTATTCCACCGATGGAACTCTGCTCCGCCGAACGCTGGCTGAAATATGCGAAAACGTGCGGGACTTTGTGGTGTTGGAAGACGATGCCCGCATCATCGGATGCGGGGCCCTCCATCTTTATGGCTTACACCTCGCTGAGATTCGCTCGATCACGGTCTCGCCCTCGCAGCAAGGTAAAGGCGGAGGCGGCCTTTTGGTAAAGGCGTTGCTGATGGAAGCGAAAAGGCATCAGGTGAGCTGCATCTGCCTGTTCACCCGCGCACCGAGGTTCTTCGCCAGCCTCGGTTTTGAAATAGCGCAGCGGGAAGATCTGCCCGACAAAATCTACAAGGATTGCTGCGTGTGCCCCAGGTTCCACCATTGCGATGAAGTTGCCATGGTGCGGGGAGAACTGCCCAAGTTCGCGATCCTGCCCGAGCCGGCAAGTTGGCTGGTGAAGCTGCAGGTGTGAACGCTTCTACGCACGGCAACGGCGAATTTGTCTCAACGCATCACGATTCAGTCTTCAGCGCGTTCCGGCCAAGACCGGCACGCGTTTTTCCGCCGGCACAAACTCCCGAATTGCATGTCCGGTATAGATCTGCCGGGGACGCGCGATCTTCTGCTCCGGATCGGCGAGCATCTCCTGCCATTGGGCCAGCCAGCCTGCCGTGCGCGGGATGGCAAACAGCACGGTAAACATTTCCGGTCTGAAGCCCATGGCCTGATAGATGATTCCCGAGTAAAAGTCCACGTTGGGATACAGTTTGCGGGTGATGAAATATTCGTCTTCAAGGGCGATTCGCTCCAGCTCCAGAGCGATGTCAAGCTTGGGATTTCCGCCCGTGATCGCGAATACTTTCTCTGCCGTCCACTTGATGATCTTGGCGCGCGGATCGTAGTTTTTGTAAACCCGATGGCCAAAGCCCATCAGCTTGCCCTTGCCTTCCTTGACCTTCTTGATGAATGCAGGGATGTTGTCCTTGGTGCCGATTTCGTCGAGCATCGTGAGAACCGCTTCATTGGCTCCTCCGTGCAGAGGTCCGGACAACGCGGCAGCCGCGGAGGCGGTCGCCAGGTAGGGATCGCTCTGGGAACTGCCCACGGACCGCATGGCGTTGGTGCTGCAGTTCTGCTCGTGGTCGGCGTGCAGAACGAAAAGAATATCCAATGCGCGGGCGATTACAGGATTGGCCGCGTACTTCGGTTCCACCATTCTCCACAACATATTCATGAAATTTTCCGGATAGCTGAGGTCATTGTCCGGATAAACATAGGGAAATCCCAGATTGTGCCGGTACGACAAGGCCGCAATGGACGGCATCTTGCCAAGCAGCCGTTTGATCTGCAACAGCCGATTCGCCGGATCGTGAATGTCTCTGGCCTTGGGATAGACCGTGGACAACGCCGCCACCGTGCTCACCAGCATGGCCATGGGATGGGCATCGTGGCGAAAGCCCTCCATAAACTTCTTCGTGGTTTCATGCAGCATGGTGTGGTGCGTGATCTGGTTGACCCAGTTCTTCAGTTCGTCCGGAGTGGGCAACTCGCCGAACAGCAGCAGGTAAGTCACCTCGAGGAAGGTGCAGTGTTCCGCCAACACTTCGATCGGGTAGCCCCGATACCGAAGGATGCCGCGATCACCATCAATATAGGTGATGCTGCTCCGGCAGGACGCAGTATTCATGAACGCGGGATCATACGTCATGAGCCCGAAATCCTCGGGTCCCGTCTTGATTTTCCGCAGGTCCATCGCCCGGATTGTCCCATTCTCAATGGGCACGTCGTAACTTGTGGCAGTGCGGTTATCGGTGATCGTTAGAGTGTTGGATGGCACGGTAAAGTCTCCTTTTGCCGGTAGCTTGGATCAATCGCGGGGACATGGACTTGCGTATGCCGGGCACTTCCCCGCGCGAGTATTCTCTGCGGTTCCGGGAAGGTGCTTCAGTGCTCTCCCTCACACAGACCTGTGACTGAAGTCACTCGGCGCCACTCTAATCCCCCACCCTTTTGATTTTAGCGCTTCTATCGATCATAATGCCAAGCTATCGACCCACCATACACTTGTCGAGCGCGGTGGCAACCGAATCTGGCTAAGGAAGCCGCGGGTGGAAACGGCGTAGGAAATTTGAAGCCGATAGAGTAAAATCTCCGGCACGCCGGATGGAGGAAAAAATCTGCTGGCGTTGAGGAGAAAACTAGTGGCAACGGCGAAAACGATCCCTACCCGTATTGCGAGCGTTTGCGATTTCCGGCTTCCTCGAAGAGCGTCTCGGTTTTGCGCTTCCTGTTTGGTCTGGGTCTTGGTGTGCGCTCTGGTTCCGGCCTGCATCGCGCAACAGAAAAAGCGCGTCGCCGTACTCAATTTTGACTATGGCACCGTGCAGAGTTCGGTAGCGGCAATTTTTGGCAGCAACCAGGACGTCGGCAAAGGCATATCCGATCTTCTCGTCCAAAAGTTGGTGCAGGACGGCAAGTACTCCCTGATTGAGCGCAACGCCATAGACAAGATACTGGGCGAACAGAATTTCGCCAATAGTGACCGCGTCGACTCCAGTACCGCGGCGAAGATCGGAAAAATTCTGGGCGTGGACGCCGTGATTATGGGAAGCATCACCCAGTTCGGTCGAGACGACAAGAACACCACCGTGGGTGGCGGCGCCCTCGGCGGATATGGCAGTAAGTTTGGGATTGGCGGTGTTGGGAAGCACAATGCCAAAGCCGTGGTGGGAATTAGCGCACGCCTGGTAGATACGACCACGGCCGAAATTTTGGCGGCGGTGACCGGCACCGGGCAGTCGACTCGCTCCGGAACCTCGTTGATCGGGGCAGGCGGTGGTGGTGGCAATGCCGCGGGCGGTGGTTACGATATGAGCAGCTCGAATTTTGCTGACACCATACTCGGGGAAGCAGTACATCAAGCCGTGGATTCCATGGCGACCCAGCTCGATGACAAGGCTGCCTCGCTTCCCACCCGTAAGATTGAGATCAACGGGGTCGTGGCCGATGTCACGGGCAATGTCCTGGTCCTCAACGTGGGCAGCAAAGATGGCCTCAAGGTTGGCGACACGCTCGACATCAGCCGTCCCATCAAGACTGTCAAAGACCCGGCCACGGGCAAGGTGCTCAGGACCATTACCAGCAAAATGGGCATCGCTCTGGTGACGGACGTGGATGCGCAGTCGGCTACGGCAAATTACACCGGAGCCGCTCCTGCCAAAGTCGGCGATGCGGTCAAGAACTCGCAATAGCTTGCGGATGAATGCAGGTTGCCACGAGTGAAAAATTACGCGAACCGCTGATTGCGTTTCTCGCTTCTGGTGCCGGGGGAGTGGGTCTTCTACGGTGCGGAACGCTATTTCCTGATCGCATGCACGCCATGAACCTGGCTGGACGCCAGCGAGACCTAATTATTCCGAATGAAATTAGCTCTCTTCGCGGTTGAATGCTCTTGCCGCAGCGTGCGTGCCACATCGCCAAGAGGCACGGCAACCGTTGCTGGCGCCACTTCCCAAAGCGGCCTCTCGCCTTGAGCATAAGTGTAAGTGGAACCCTCATTCAAGTTCTGCTCCGTTGCCATGGCATGCTGGGCGGCGTGGGCCGGATGGTTAGCCATCTGAAGCGGTTGTGCTTCACTGCTTATCGATGCGGCAACTTGGCCCAATGCAGCGGTGGCACACAGAAAGCACAACAAGAACCATTTCGTCTTCATCGCATTTGCCTCCAAATTCACGGGGGTTGTTCTCGTATTTCTGGCCCCCCGCAAGGACTATAAGCACGACCCTTACCAAACCCTGCAGGGCTGAGATCTCCGGCTTAGAGCGAGGCAGCCCGAGGGTAGTGTGCAATTGTTTGCACATTTATGGAGGTTGGCGAAGCGTCAGCGCGGGGCAGGGGAATTCTGGCTTAGCGATTGATGTTCTTTGATCCAGTCATTCGCCTGCTGCTGGGCCGCCGTTATCTGCTTCCGGGTCATCAGCGAAGCCAAGTGGACCACCCGGTACTTGCTGGCTTCGTCTCCGGCCGCCTGGGCCAACACCGACCAGAAGTAGGCTTTCACCAGGTCCTGCGGAACCCCGCGCCCAGCCCAGTAATATGCGCCCAGCGTTGCCTGTGAGACCACGTGCCCTTGTTCCGCCGCCATGGAGAACCAGCGCACCGCTTCAGCGTAATCCTGGGGGACACCCTCTCCTGTCGCGTAACGCGCCCCCACAGAAAACTGGGCTGTTGGATCGCCCTGCTCGGCCAATTTACGCACACCTTCGAGACTGTCCGCTGCCACTGTGGGCGGCGCGGGCGACTGGGAAGCAGCTTTCGCCGGCTGCTGAGACCCCGCACCAGGAGCCGCACCTCCGCCAACATCTCGAGGCGAAATCAGCCAGAATCCGGCGAACAAAACCGTGGCCGCGACTGCGGCGAAGAGAATCTTTCGATCCCGGGAAAAATGACGAAACGGCAAGCTCGCTGCGCTTTCAACCGGAAATTTATCGTCTACCCCAGGCACTGGGAAAGATATCTGCTGAGAAACCGGCTGCCCAGAGTCAATTTGCGCCGAATCATCTTCGGGAGAATCGGGCTCCGCCATGCCCGCGCGGTGGACCGCCGATGAACAGATTCCCGCCAACCGCTCGAGCACAAGAGAGTCGTTTGAGCTGAAGGCATAAGGTTCCGGGGAGAGCACTTCCAGCACTCCGATTACCGCAAACTCCCAGCAAACCGGCACCGCAACCATGCAACGAATGCCTAGCGCACGGCAACTTTCGCGATCCGCCACCGGATCGGTTTCAGAGTCTTCACAAATCCGCAAGCGTCCGCTGCGCACACATTCGCCGGAAAAACCCGAGCCAATGCTGAACCGCGCGCCTAGGCTGGGAGCATCTTGCCCAGAGCGGGCGCGGCAACTCATGTCTGCCCCTTCGGTCAAAGCAATGGCCGCCCCGGTGGCGCGAGTAAAAGTTTGCGCTCGCTGGGCAAGCAGTTGCAACGCACCGTCGAGATCGCTGCCGAGCGACTCCACTTCCCGCTTCACCGCAGCCAGCGCCGTCAGGACAGAGGTATAGTCAGCGAGAGCCGTGGGCTCAAATTCCTGCCGCATCCAGTCGACCAAACCACTGTCGTGCGTTAGTGACTCCAGCGCAGTTTGGGGCGCGCCTGGGGACAGCTTATTGGCGGAGAACTGTTCCGCCTGCCGATTCGCACACGCGATCAGCAGATTTACGAACAGCCATTCTTTGAGCTGGCGGACAGAGTCGTCCGGCATTTGCGGAAAGCGGATCCCCACCCGCCCCGACCCGTCTGCCCAGACGACCTCGCCCATCGTGCGGATACAAGTCTTGGTTGCCGTGAGGTCAAGGCAGAAATTCACGCTCCGCCGAACCTCGAGCGGAGAAGAAACTTGAATGGCCATGCCTTCTTCGTGAATGTCGACAATCTCACTGAGATCGAGCACTTGGCCACTCGAGCTCACATTCAAGCTGGCGTAAGCCGGAGTGTGAACCCGTTGCCGCACCCGCCGCCGCCGAACGCGCACCGCAGGCGTCTGCTCCCCGCCAGCCTCCACCGCATTGGACCCAACCGTCGCCATATAAAAGCAGGGTACATATTACTCCAGCTTGGCAATGTTTTATAGGAGCAAACGATGGGGCAGCAGGTCCGTTTGATTGTCAGCATTCACAGAACCGTCCTCGCCAATCGTCATCCGAACGTAACCCCACCCGGCTCTTGCATCAAATGCCAGGCTTCCCGGTACTGCTCGTACTGACGCACTCCCCTCCGCCCGCCATTGGGATGGAAATAGAGCCAACCGCGCTTCCCGATCGCCTCGATGGGAATCACGTACCAGGCATTCTCCGGAACCAGGTACACCACAATCACGTCGATCTCTTTCGGACTGTAGACTCCGAACCTACCGTTGTGGTTGCGACACGTGCGAATGGGATAGGCAGTTCCCTCAGCCTTGTAACAGGATTTCACTTAAACCCGCCAGAGTCTCCGCCCTGAACTCAAGATAAAGTCGAAGTGCTCGCTGTCTCCATAGGGCTTGAAGATTCCGAAGCCCATGCTGGCCGCCTTGCACATGAACGCCAACTCCGCGAGTTCACCCTTGCGTTTGTTATGACGACCGCGTGCCACAACATTGTCGCAATCTAATACCGCTTCTTTCTTGACCCGAACTGCACACTGCTTTTTCATACGCAAATAAGAAAAGGCGCCAGCGTCGAGCCTGCACCTGATCTTTTCTCCTTGAGGATTTAAATTAAGTTAACGATGCTCCAACGTCTGTGGTGTTACTGGAAAAACCCCGATCTTGGGCGGCGCAATGCTCTTAGCCGCGGAGCGGCGAAGAATGCAGCCTACGGCGCAACAGGCTGCGGAAAAAGTATGATTCACGCAGGTTTTGGGGAGGGCCCGACTTCAGTCGGGCCGCTAAGCCGTTGAAAATATGTAGGCGCTTTAGCGCCTGAGGTAAGCTTTTCGCGTCCTCGACGAAGTTTTCCGCAGCCTGGCAAGCCGTGGGTAAAGTGGGAAACAGCCCAGCCCCGAATAGAGCGGAAGAGCAGCCGCCTGCCTTGTTTCCGCCGCCGCCCGAAAATAGAAAAGGCGCGGAAGTGAAGCCCGCGCCTTGAAATTTCCCTATATTTATAGAATAGCAGATTGAAGGGGGTAACTATGACATGTTTCCGAAATTTATTTCTCCCACCGAATCAATAGCTTGGAGCGAATTGACCGCCTGAGGGGGCTTGACAAGATTTTCCACAAAACCACTTTTACCGAGAATTCCTCTGCGCCTCCGTGTTTCCGCCGTGAAAAATTCCGCATTCATCGGGAGAAGACGATTCCACGGGACAGGCATCGCCTGCCTTCACAGTGTCATCCTGAAGGCCCGCGTTCTTTGCGGGCCGAAGGATCTATGCAATTGTCGTTGGCCGCGATTCGCCCGGCGGGTGGCACACCCAAGCCGACTGGCCTAAGTGGGGACGTTCCGCGTAGGGCGGACACTCCTGTCCGCCGCCCTTGCCACTGAAGCTGTTTGTGGACCGCCTGCAGCACCCAACCGAGGGGTGCCCCATCTTTGCCGTTCTGTGCGCAAAGGTGGGAGCCAAATCCGCCGAGACCGCCGGTCTTCCCTTGGCGCCTCCAAGTCCAGCCGCTCGCTAGGAGGCTGTCCCATCAGGCAATGCCAAACAAGGAAACCAATCTAAGAAATAAACCTGTACAATTGTCCGAAATCAAGTTGGAGCAAGCCATGTCAGACAGTTCAAGTGAGCAACCTTTCTTTGTTCGACGAGTCCTCGTGGAGAAGCTGTTCGGTCGATATACCTACGATTTGAAGCTCCAGAGCGCCACGGATACATCGAGAATAATGGTCCTCTACGGAGACAACGGTTCAGGAAAAACAACAATCTTGTTTCTCATCTATTACCTTTTAACAAACGTCCAAGGGTCGGGCTACAAAGGTTATATAGCGAGAACGCCGTTCAGGCGGATTCACATTGAGGTTGGTGGTGATACCACGGTTGCGGCTGAGCGAGAAGGCGATCAGCTGGTTGGTGAGTTTCGAGCATCTATCACGCGGAACGGGCAAACGGTAGCGTCAGTATTGTTCAAGGTGGATAAGGAGAACCATGTGACGCCAAAGGCGCTCGGGTACGAGGACGAATTCCTGGCGTTTATGAGTATGGTTGGACAGCTGAAAATCTCCCTTTTCTTCGTGACGGATGACAGAGAACTGCTGAGTAACTTCGCGCCTGTCCCAGACGAAGACGAACAACTACTGCTCGAAATGGACACGGCGGGTGAAATTATCCGGAGGCGCCAAGCCGCACCGGGCCAGAGGGTGTCGAAGATTGATGCGGCACTCCACCGGGCAATTCGCTTAGCGACAGATGCCACAAGGCAGAGGGTGATAAAAGGAGCAAAACAAGGGGAGGCAGACGTAACGACGATATATTCTGCAATAGTCAAAAGGCTAGCCAGCTCCAGCCGTCCTACCAAGACACCCAATATTCAATCGTTGATCTCGACGCTTGAGCAGCAAGCTAGGCGGAGCGCGGAGTTTGCGCAATTCGGACTACCCTCGCCGCGGAACATCGAAGATTTGATAGCCGTCCTCAAAAGGGCACGCAATCGATTACCCGTCGTTCTTAAAGTGATGCAGCCCTACGTGGACGGAACTAACGCAAGACTCGATGCACTGCAGGAGGTTCAACAGTCCATCTTCTCGTTCGTGGGGACCATTGACTCTTTCTATCGTGACAAAAAGGTGGAGTTCGATCTTGAGGATGGGTTAACCGTCACCACAAACGGTCAGAGGTTGAACCCAACCGTTCTTTCTTCAGGCGAGAAGCAGTTGTTGCTACTCTTTTGCAACGTCCTCGCTGCAAGGAATGAAGCCACAATCGTCCTGATTGACGAACCCGAAATATCTCTGAACATCAAGTGGCAACGTCGGCTGATCCCGTCCCTGTTGGAGACCAGCCAGCAACGCACATTGCAATTCATTCTCGCCACGCACTCATTTGAGCTGTTTGCTCCGTATGAATCAAACGTAGTGCAACTTACTGATGCCGAAACGCTTGCCCAACGCGGAACTACCCCGTCGAACGCTCCAAGAGCTGGCCGTCATCTACAAGCTTGAACCCGACACGAAGGACGTGATCGTGGAAGGGAGCAGCGATAAGTATTTGATTGAATGGTTTCTTGAGGATAGCGGCGTCGACGACGCCGTTGTGTACGACATAAACACCTTCCATGTTGATGCGCTAACGGTCGACAAGTGGGGCGCTGAACACAATAATCGCGGGCGCATCATTGCGTTTGCTTACGAAATGGAGTCTGTTGTCGGCCACCGACCTTACTTGGCGTGCGTAGCCGATGCAGATTTCGACATTTTCCTGAAGAGGACGCAGACAGCGAGCAATCTTCTGTTCACTGATTACGCGTGCATGGAGATGTATGCTTTCAATACGAGGGCGCTTAACAAATACCTAAAACTGAACGTAGGGCGCTTCCCAAAGAGTGGAGCAAGAGTGCTCGCAGAGATTACCGGTGTCCTCGAAGAGCTATTTCTCATCCGTCTCGTTAATTCCACATTCCACATGAATCTGAGGTCTGTGGCTTGGGAGCGATCGGCAACGCTTGGCAATAGCGCGATAAATTTCGACACAAAAGATTATGTGAGCAGGTGCCTAAACAAGAACTGCAGCGCAGCAGACCTACCCCGCTTCCTGACAGAGATTTCTGTCTTGAGGAAAGAACTGACTTCCGATTCTCGTAATCAAATACAGGGACATGATTTCGTTGAACTCCTTTCCTGGTACATCGCCCAACACAAGGGTTTTTCTCGAGCCTTACCGGACCTGGTCCAGCGCGGGCTTTTTACTGCGGCCGCAGAGCCTGAGGGCTTAAAGAAAGAAAAGTTGTTTGCAACGTTGCTTTCACGCTTTCAATGATCGACAAAGGGCCGACGGATAGCATTAGGACGGCCCGGTGCGCCAGGCTTGCGTCCGTTCCTTCGAGGCTAACCGGGAAGCCCGCATTACCGCATCAAGCCGACTGCCGTTGGCCGACCGGCTGAATGCTGGACAGGCGCGAAATGGCCGCGACCATTAGGCTGGAGAGCAATTGCATGGTGGCCACGTCGCGGTTGTCGAAGGCGTGCGGTGCGCCAGAGAGAACCTCGAACACGCCCAGCGTTTTGCGGAAATGGCGCAAGGGCGCGGCCAGTATGGAGCGCGCACCAAGACGGCGGCAGCTCGCCAGATCGACGCGCGGGTTTCGCTCGGCATCGTGACAAAGGATCACCTCGCCGGTGCGGACACAATCGGCGGAAATTCCAGTGTCGGTCTGCAGGCGAACTCCGAGGTCTGGCGCGGTTCGTCCAGTGCGGGCGCGGCAGATGATTTCGTCTCCGTGGCGCAGCGCGATGGCCGCGCCGCTGGCTCCGGTCAGAGCCTGGGCGCGTTCCGCAATCACGCTGATGGCAGGCTCGAGATCGATTTCGCAGGGCCGGATATCAAGTTCGCTGCGGGAAACGTGCACCATGCTTTGCGTCGGATTCAAATCCATGTTTCGAGCATGGCTTCGTTGCGGAGCGAGCGTTGCGAACGAAACCGGTACACGATTTTCCGACGGCGATAAGGGAACCGTCCGCAGCAGCTCGTGCACCAGGCGATCCAGTTCCGCGTCGGCGATCAGATGAGCCGTTTGCTGTCCCCGCAAAGACCCTCCCAGAACGCGTGACAGGCTCAGCACCGCCCTGCTGCCGCAAGCCATGCAGTACGGGGTGTTGTTCTTGCTGATCAACTCACATTCGACGCAAAACACGGCGCTCTGCAAGGTGACAAAGCTGATGTCCTGCCCAGTGAGCTTTTCCGCCATCTTTCCGATTTCCCTTCGTAATTTTTTCTTTGCCGAGTGAATGAGAAAAGTACATGGACGATCTGTGGTCTAGAAGTGACAGGGGTGGTTCCGGGCTGTGGATAAAGCGGCCGCCACCGGATTTTGAAAATCAAAGGTCTTAATGCGCTGGGCAGGGAACAATTCCAGGGAACAATTTAAAGATGGCGGCTGGGAAAAAATTTCAGGTTCAAAGTCTAGCTGGCTTGTGCGGTCAGCAATGCAGAATCCTGCTCGGCAGTGAGGCTCACATCCACTGCGCGAATTGCGGCGCGCTCCAGGGCATCCGCCAAAGCCACCGGAAAAACCGAAGTGAGCAGGTTGATGTCCAACTGCAATTCACGGTCGGTATAGAGGCGGTAAATGGTCATCGAGCCGCAGCGGCCATTGCGGCTGGTGACGAGGTCGAGACTCAGGCACCAGGCGCTGGTCAATTGCTGATTAAAGTGGCCGCCCGCCTTGGTCCAGCGCAGGCGAGGCGTTTCTCCCCATCCCGAAATCAGGTGTAGTCCGCCGATGGCGGGGAGTTCAATGGCTTGCGAGCGTAATTGCAAGTCGAACGCATCGAAGTCATTGCCCGCGAGCGCCGCCACCAGGATGCGGCAAAGCTGCGCGTAATCGCAAGTCACCTTCAACTCTTCCGTAGCTCTGCGGATGGCGAGGTTATTGATAAGAACCTGGCGCTCGATGGTGCGCTGCGCCACTCGGCGCAGTTCCGCAAACTCCACGTAGCCGAGACGCTGGACGCCGATCCAAACCCCCGTACCAAGCACCGCAAGCACCAACCCCAGCGTGTCCCCGGTGGGCCAGAGCAGAAACAAGCTGAGCAAGGCGAACAAGGCGGAGACCGCGTAAAGCGTGATGACGACTTGCCGATGCGAAAGTCCGCGCTGCAAGAGTTTGTGATGAATGTGCTCGCGGTCAGCGGTGAATACCGGGCGGCCGTTAATCAAGCGCCGCACGACGGAGAGAGTAGTTTCCAGGATGGGCAAACCAAAAGAAACCACAGGGATCGCCACCGCGATAATTGTGGGGGCCTTCTGGGCGCCCTGGAGGGCGAGGGCGCTCAAGATGAATCCGATGAAAAGACTTCCGCAATCTCCGAGGAAGATGGTCGCCGGGCTGAAATTAAAACGAAGAAAACCGAGAATCGAGCCGGCCAGCGCCAGGGCCATGAGCGAAACCAGAGAGGAACCGGTGACCAAGGCTACCGCGAACACAACGACCGTCGAAAAGAGGGCGGAACCCGCGGCCAGTCCATCGAGTCCGTCAATGAGGTTGAAAGCGTTGGTGATGGCGAGGACCCACAGGATAGTAAGAGGAAGGCCGACAAACCAGGGAAAAGAATGAGTGCCGAAAAGTACGGGGAGATCGAGGATGCGGAGGCCACCCGCAAACAGCATGGCGCCCGCCAAAGACTGAATGGCAAGCTTGGTATAGGGGCTGACAGAATGAATGTCGTCGTAAACGCCAAGCGCGAAGATCAGGCAACCGGGTAACAGAATAATGAACAAAGTCCTGATGGAGAGGCCGAAATTAGCGGCAAGGTGATGCCAACCGGCTGGGAGTACGACTGCGAAAGTCAGGAGGAAAGAAAGAAAAATCGCGACGCCGCCGAATCGGGGAAGGGGACGGCTGTGCAGGTGGCGCTCCAGAGCTGGCGCTGCCACCCATCCGTGAGCGGTCGCCTGATCGCGCACGAACTTGGTCAGAACAAACGAAAGCAGCAGCGACCCGACAAATGTTCCGAGGTAGAAAAGTGTCAACTAGCTCCTCTATCGAAAACAGAACAGCCGGGAGCCATGTGCTGCTCCGCGGCGCCTTGCTTCGATGCGTCGATGTCTCCGGTTGTAAAGGAACACCGCTTGCTCTTTCCTGGAGTCTGTCGCATTAACGTCTAGATCCGGATTATCGATGCCTTGATGCCTTGCCTCAGGGGCTGAAGCCCTCGTTTTTCGCGGCTCGACGGCACGGCTGAAGCCGCGCCCTCCCCAAAGGCATTTGTGAAACGGGTTCTAACTCAATGAAATCCTACAACTATCGACAACGCAGCACTATTCTCTGTCTTGGTACGTGGGGAGGCGTAGCCTTTGCTGCCGCTCAGATTTTGTGGTGTTTGTGATGTAAGTACCGGGGCAGAACAGTGGTCTCTATTTGGGGAGGGCCATGCTAGACTTCTTGCAAAAATGGCAATCGATCTTTCGACATCGTCCACGGAGTGGAGTTCGGTCAGATTCGTGCGCGGCTGGATATTTTCGTTTTTTTTGCTGGCGGCATTCGTGCCGGGAGTGGCGGCTCAATCAACAGAACCGCAATCGAAGCCTGTAACGGTTGAGAACGCTGGTTCTCCGTCTGCAGCAGGTGCTCCGAACGCGATACAGCCGAGCGAAAGCGCGACCGCACGTGCTGATTCTTTACTGCGACTCGAGACGGGGGACCTGGTCGAAGCGGGGGTTTACAACGTTCCGGAACTCACGACCAAGGCTCGCATCAGCAGCAAGGGCGAGATTTATCTGCCACTGATTGACTATGTCCACGTCGCTGGGCTGACGGCGGAAGAGGCTGAGGGCGTCATTCAGAAGCGGCTTTCCGATGGCGGGTTCGTGAAAAATCCCCACGTCACCTTGTTTGTGGATCAGTATGCATCACAGGGCGCGAGCGTATTGGGTGAAGTGGCAAGGCCGGGGGTATATCCGGTGCCGGGACAACAACAGCTTTTCGATCTCATATCAGCGGCGGGCGGATTTACGGAAAAAGCAGGACGGAGCATCACGGTCACGCATCGCAGCCAGCCCGACAAGCCGATTACCGTCCCGCTCTCCCGCAACGTCAGTGACAATCCGGAGAGCAACATTCCCATCTTGCCCGGGGACACAATCATCGTGCGCAAGGCAGATCTGGTTTACGTGGTGGGGGATGTGGGAAGGCCGAGTGGATTTCTCATGGACAGCGGGCATCTGACGGTGCTGCAGGCGATCGCTCTAGCGGGGGGCACGACGCGCACAGCCAATCTGGGGGGTGCGAGGATCATTCGCAAGGGGCCGGAGGGAATCACGGAAACCTCGGTAGAGTTGAAAAAAATCCTGAGGGCAAAATCGCCGGATGTGACCATGCAAGCTGACGATATTCTTTTTGTCCCGACTAGCACGGCCAAGGCTTTTGCGGGACGTACTTTTGAGGCAGCCATGCAAGCCGCAACCGCGGCCAGTATTGTGGCCCTACCCTAGTGTTGTATCCCAGAAATACGCGGCATAAGTCCGCACGTTTGTTCGACGCGATGCGTAATGCGTCGGTGCTGCGAGCAAAGTACATAGATCCTTCGCTTTGCTCAGGATGACAGCGCGGACTTATGACGCGAAATTGCGGGAC
>Ga0182014_10000516_pt1 | contig 51388 bp, 48 predicted proteins | sample 612S2DmetaG_FD_120489 | JGI IMG/M metagenome (GOLD analysis project Ga0182014, IMG submission 120489) | Permafrost microbial communities from Stordalen Mire, Sweden - 612S2D metaG | ecosystem: Environmental > Terrestrial > Soil > Wetlands > Permafrost | place: Sweden: Stordalen | collected... | reverse complement strand
GGCCAAAGCCGAGATCGGCGCCGATGGCATTGGCTGTGAACCGGCTTCCGCTGTAACTCTGGCTGGACTCAAGAAGCTGGTGAAGCAGGGTTTCGTCAAGCCGGGGGAAAGCGTGGTATTGATTTTGACCGGACACCTTCTGAAAGATCCCGAGTTCACTCTGAAGTTTCATCGCGGTGATCTGTTCATTGGTAGCGAGAGCGAAGAAGAAGCCAGCATTCTTAGGTCTCAAGAGCGCGCACCCATCGTACTCGAGGCCAGCACAGACGCTGTCATTCGAATCCTCAAAGAAGCTGACCACCGGCTAGAAACGCAGCAAGCTACGTTTCTACAATAGGAATTATTTCTGTATCGATGTTGCTGGCAACGTCTTGTTTTTATCTCATGACGGATCACACTGCTAAAACGCGGGCGAAGCCAAAGTCGCTGGAGATCGTTCTCCCGGCGACATCGGCGAATCTCGGTCCGGCGTTCGATGCCGCTGCGCTGGCTTTCTCCATGTTCCTCAAAGTCCGGGCAAGGTCTGCGAATGAGTTCTCGGTCACGGCGCGCGGCCGCGATCGTGAAATCTGCGCTAAAATTGAAGACCATCTGATTTTGACAACCTATCGTGAGGTGTTGCAAGCGCAAGGAAAGCCAGTGCAGCCGCTGGCGCTTCGCCTCGAGAACCAGATTCCCATTGGCAAGGGCTGTGGCTCGTCTGCAGCAGCGCGGCTGGCTGGAATCGCCCTGGCGGTTCACTTCGGCCCATTGCGGTGGAGTGACGGCCGCATCGTGTCCGAAGCAGCCCGGCGCGAGCACCATCCCGATAATGCTGCGGCATGTTGGATGGGCGGGTTGGCCATTGCGCGAATCTCTCGGGAAGGACAAACCCAAGTCGTAAATGTAACCCCGAAAGGGAAGTGGCCGCTGTTGCTTGCAGTCCCCAACGAAAGCCTTTCCACTGACGATGCGCGCCGCGTTCTTCCCAATCAATATTCCCGGGCTGATGCCGTCACGAACATCCAGAATTCCATGCTGCTGCTGGCGGCATTTCTTCAAGGGCGTAAGGACCTGCTCGCTTCAGCGCTCGAAGATCGCATCCACCAGCCCTACCGTGCGTCCTTGTGCCCACTGTTGCCCGCGCTGCAGCAGTTGACCGGAACTCGCGGAATATTGGGCAGTGCTTTGAGCGGGGCTGGACCCTCGGTGCTGGTCTTTCTGGACCCGAAATCGAGTGCGAACCAAGCCAGGATGCGGGTTCGCGAATGCCTGCGAGCACACGGACTCAACCCGGAACTCATTCAAACGGAGATTGAGGCGCGAGGCGCAAGCCGACGAATGCGCTGAAGACTCGGAAGGATGGGCCCTAAGGCCCCGTACTAATCGTCGATGCCGGCCAGGTGAGCTGCAGTCACGATGCTGCACAGGTGCTGCTGGAAACTCAAATAAGGTTCGCGGGCGAACCGGTCCGGGTAAGAACTGATTGCTCGCAGAAAGCTGTCTATCTCTCGCTGGACTTCGCGCTCCCGTGCGGGTTCAGACACGCGCAACGCTGTCGCGTCCTGCTTTTTGGTCTTCATGCACTTCTCCCTGCCACCGGGCTGGAACGTAATGCCTGTCCACACGTCCCCATTGCAAGGCATCTCCGCTTCACACAAGGACGCAAGTCACCGTAAAAACTTTCTCCGCAAAAAGGGGGAAACTGAGAGTAATTTCCTTCGCAATGCGTGTAAATAGCACTTCCGTGCCATAGCGAAATCTCGATGGGTTGGAACACGACGGCAAGTAAAGAGGGACCGGGCAAAACGCCGGTCCCTGGCGATCTGCCGCAACTGTCAGCGGCTGGCGGGAGGCACAATGCCGTTCATTCGCAGGTATTCCACCATCTGCCCGTAGTGGTCGAAGCAGTGCCCGACGATTAGAGTGGCCATTCCCAGCCGCGTAACCGTTCCTTCGCCGAAGGGACTCTTGATGGGGGTCACCAGATTCCCATCATTAACAGTTCCCGCAGCCTTGTGGACGTAGGCGAACGAGTCCTTGAGGAATTTCATAATATCCGCTTTGGTCTTCAAAGAATCAGGTCCGTTTTCACTGCCCAGTTCGACTGGAGGTTTTTCTTCCAGGATAGCTGCCCCGAACATGTAGTTGACCGCGGCTACGTGCTTCACCTGCTGCGCGAAGGTGCGCACACCTTTGAATTCGCCGTTTGTGGGGGCAAATGAATATTTGTCCTCGGGCATGGCATCGGCAGCCGAAACGAACTCATTCTCCACCCCGCCAATACCATGGTCCAATACTTGCGCGATGGTGCGATGTTCCGCCGGTTTTGCGTCCTGGGCCAGCGCTAGAGCGCTACCAGCCAGCAGCAGCAGAAATGCAAACACTACCTTCATATTCTTCATGACAAATCTCCTTGAACGCAGAATTGAAATTTCCGAACCTGGCCCGCGTCAGTCTCGTACGACGGACGGCGCGTACTGTAGTTCCTGCGACGTCAACGGATAGCGTCGCACACTGACCAGTCCAGCCGCAAGCGCGATTGCCGAACAAAGCAACGCCGTTGGGATTCCGACCCGGCTGGCCAGCGCGCCCCAGACTGCGCTCCCGATCGCCATCCCTCCTTGCAACACCAGCAGGTACAACGACAGTGCCCGCGCCCGCAGAAACGACGGCGACATGGTCTGCGCCGCGACATTGAGACAAGCCAGAATTCCAATCCAAGCGGTTCCGCTGGTGAACAAGACCAGTTCCAGCCAGCCGAATATCTGGACCCGCCCCGCAGCCCATGTCATGGCCGCAAACACCAGGATGCCGACGGTTACAACGCGATCCACGGAAAAGGTGCTTCGCAGTCGAGGCAGCACCGCTGCACCCGCTAACGCACCTAGCCCGAATGACCCGAGCAGGAGGCCATAGCCGGTGGCTCCATGCGGACGGGCGATGATTGGGAGGAGAGCAAGCAGAGAACTCGCCCCCAAACTGAACGCGCCAGTGCGAATCAGGACGCAACGCGCCACCGGAGCGTCTCGTCCATAACGCAGGCCGGTGAGGATCGCGTCGGTCACCCGCCCTGTTTCCACATTCTCAAAACGAGGACGCTTCCAGCGATACAGAAAAAAAATGACTCCGAAAAAAGAAGCGGCATTCAGCAGGAAAGCCACGCCGGAACCCGCGATCGCGATTACAATGCCACCCAGCGCGGGACCCACACAGCGAGCTACGTTGAACCCGACTGAGTTCAACGCTACTGCAGGTGCGTGCTGCCCCCGAGAAACTATTTCTGGCGTGATGGCCTGCCACGCCGGATCGTTCATCACTGCTCCGAGGCCCAATACGAATGTGAACAGAAGCAGAATCCACGGCGTCACATGCCCCAGCAATGTGAAAATGCCCAGCAACGCCGCGGCCACGACCATCCAACCTTGAGTGATCAGCAGGAAGCGCCGCCGGTCCACCATGTCTGCCAGCGCGCCTGCCGGCAAGATGACGAGAAAAACCGGGAGGGTCGTTGCAGCCTGCACCAGGCTCACCATCAATGGCGACGTCGTAAGCTGAGTCATCAGCCATCCTGCGCCCACGTTCTGCATCCAGGTTCCGGTGTAGGAGATCACTGCCGCTACCCAGAGTGAACGAAACAGAGGCTCGCGTAACGGAGCCCACGCCGAACCGTCTCGCTGGCGCAGGTTTCGCGGGACGGACGGGTTCACCATATCGGCCATACTCACTTGGCCGCAATCTTTTCCGCGGGCGCGGACTCTCCAAACGGCCACTCGGCGCGACGCCGGGCGCGCAGCAAATACACGAACAGACCGCTGATCAGGATCAGCGCGGCGTAGCGGATCTGGACGAGCGAATTGGTGCGGGAGATAAGTACGAATACGAACGCGACCGACGCGGCCAACGCGGGGAGCGGGTAGAGCCACATGCGAAAAGGCCGTGGCAGATCGGGACGGCGAATTCGCAACACGATCACGCCGATGGCCTGCACCAGGAATTGCAACGTAATCCGGATGACTACGAGTCCAGCGATTACGTCCGCCAACGACAGAAAACAAAACAGGGCAGCGACCGCAGCCAGAGCCAGCAGCGAAACATACGGAAACCGTCCCTCTAAATGTACGCGCGCGAATGCTTTGAAATAGTTTCCGTCGAGAGCGGCCGCATACGGCACCCGCGAGTATCCCAGCATCAGCGAAAAAATCGACGCGAATGCCGTCCACATCACCAGTCCGGTTGCCAGATTCGCAGCCCATGGCCCGTAAATCTTTCGCATGAAAATGGACACAACATATAAGCCGCGATTGTCTTGACCTGCCTGGATCTCCCGCCACGGCACCACGCCCAGGATGCTGATGTTCATCATCAGGTATAGACACCCGACCAGAAAAATGGATAGCAAGATCGCTCGCGGGATGGTTCTTCCCGGCTCCTTCACCTCATCGCCCAGGAACGCTACGTTGTAATAGCCCCAATAATCATAGGTAGCGATCAGCATGGCCGAGCCCAGGCCGAGGAAAAAATTGTGCGACAGGGTGAATGCACCCGGCGGAAAACTGAAAGCCAGGGATGCATTGAAATGGCTAAGGCCGGCGATGATGATCCAGAACATAGTTCCGATCACGCCCGCCAGCATCAGTTTTGAAATCCACCCGATGCTCGTGATCTTGCGATACAAAAGCGCGGTTGCAAAAGCGACCATTCCAATCGCGACAAACGTCGCTCCCGAAAGCAGCCAATGCATCTGCAACCTGCCCAGCAGCGGCAGAGGCAGACTCCAATCGTGCGCAGCGTATTGCTTTTCCAGTCCGGGCCAGAAGTAGGATGCGTAGGCTGCGAGGCCGATTGATCCGGATGCGATGGAGAGCGGTGCGCTGAAGGAAAGTTGCCAGACAAAAAGAAATGAAATCAGCCGTCCCAGGCGGTTCGGTCCGTAAATCTCGCGCAGATAACCGTACGAACCGCCGGACTGCGGCATGGCGGCGCCCAGTTCCGCCCAGACCAGGCCATCGCACATGGCAAAGACCGCGCCGAGGATCCAGCCCAGCATTGCCTGTGGCCCACCCATTGCGCTCAGCATCAGAGGGATGGTGATGAACGGTCCCACCCCGATCATGTCGATCATGTTGAGCGCAGTCGCGCTCCCCAGTCCCACCCCGCGAATCAGGCGTGGGGAACTCGGGTCGGACTGGGATGCAGGCTGCATTCGGCGAACAACTGAGAACCGAGAACCATGAACCGAAAACTGAAACTAACACCAATTCAGAGCGTGCTTCGTTTACGAAGCAGGCTCTATTCATTGACCAGTGCTCTTCTCATGCCTCGCACTCAACAAGTTCACATAAAGCCGGATTGCTCCCGGGACTCCAGCCGGTAATTGGCGGAAGAAAGCGTATCCGGTGTAGATATATGTTCCCTTGCCATACTGCGCCCGCAGCAGTCCGCCCTTCTGCGGCGATTCTCCCGGATCATGGCTAGCCAGCAGCGGCTTGAAATTGTTGTCCCATTGGTCCATGAAATAGAGCCCACGCTCCTGCACCCAGCCGTCGAAATCGTGCTCGTTGATTTGGTTGGGATAGTGAAAGACCCCATCGTCAGGAGCCAGAATCTCGACCGGAGCTTCTTCCACTGAAACACGAGCCCGGCTGAGTTGCGCGGAGTAGGGCGTGAATTGTCCTTTGTTGAAATCGGCGACGCCAGTTTCGTACTGTCCGACGAGCGTCCCACCGCGGTAAACGTAATCCAGGAGTTTCTTGTTGTTGGTTGCGAGATCCTTTTGCGTATCGTAAGTGCGGATTCCCAGAACAATGGTCTCGTATTGGCTCAGATCTTCGCTGGCGATCTTGTCCGCCGGAATCTCGGTAACTTTTATTCCGATCTGCCTGAGCACGGTTGGAATGTCATCGCCAGCACCCATGATGTAACCGACGCTCAAATCCTTGGGTACTTTCACATCCACGATGCTGATGCGCTGCTGCGCCGGCTGGTAATAGTAAAAGCTGTCCAGGTCCTCGCGCGTGACCAGGCTGTAACCTTCGCTGTAGTTCACTCCGCCCGACTCAAGAACTGCGCGGATCGTCGCGCGTCCTTCCTTCAGGCTAGCCGGGAATATTTTGAACTCGAACTCCTGCTTCTCGCCTCGTTTGCGATACTCCACGGCCAATTTCAACGGTTCCACACGCCAGCCAGCCGGCACTTCCAGATGAAGCGTTCCTTTGACAGCACCGGACAAATTGTTCGAGACTCCAACTCCCACTCGGCTTTCGCCATCGCTTTCCGTGGGAATCACTTGCTGGCCAGGTTCGAGCATAACGGAAAATGCGGGGACGACCGCGAGTGTTCGCTGCCGCTCCACGCCTTTGTCATCTACGAATGGGGCGACCACCGGAGATGAGATCTCTGTCTCCGGCCCGTCCGACCCTCCCAACTTATGCGTCCCACCGAAGAGAGTCAGGTCGTGCGCTGAGCGATGGATGTGGTACTGGACCGTCGCGTGGAACGGAGGCGGTGGGAAGGGCAGGGTAACATATCGTTCATCATCGACCGTATTGATGCTTTCGGATTCCGGATCGGAGCGATGCCAGTAGGGACGCGTGTAAAAGCGCGCATCCGCCGCGTCAGCTGGAATCTGCACGACGAAGTTGGCGTACTGGTCTTTGCCCGGAGCGACGACTAACACAGCTTCTTCGTCAACCTGCCTGGCCCATCCTTGCGGAGCATCGATCCGCACCCGATCCACAACTAACTTGTACTTTGACCCGTTGTGAAACTTCAACCTCACCAGAAACTTCTGTCCAGGAGAAACGACGGTGAGCGATTCTTCCTCCTTCGGCAATCCTGTCCCCACGCCCAGCGGAGGAGCGACCGTCGCTTCCACCGAGATCAGCATGGCCAAGTTGAGCGCCGTCTGCATCTGTTGCTGTTTCTCGCGAAGGGTTTCTAACAAATCCTCTTTGAGCGGCGAAGTGATCTGGCTGCTGTCCACGCGGCTGATGAGGGAGTCCAGGCTCTGCGAGGCGACGAGCAGCGGTCCGGCTGCGTCGCTCATTTCTTTTTCACTTCGTTGGGTCGCGTCCTGAACGTCATTTGCAATTTCTACCAGCGCCGGCCGCAAGAATGGCGCCTTCGATTGTTCTGCGCCCAATCGCGACGCCAGCCCCGGCAGACTGGTGTCAATTCCGTCAAAGAAACCCTGCTCGTGACCATCTTTGTCAGTCGTAGAGGGCAGAACCGAATCCACCAGTTTGTAATAGGTGTAGCGAGGACCAGGGTCTACCGACCAGCCTCCCGCTCCTTGCGAAAGCTGATGCCGCAGTCCCTCCAGGGCAAACTGGATATATGACATGCCCAGCCTCGCATTTTGCTCTCCAACATTTAGCTTGACGGTGTAGTTCTCCGCCGGGCAGGTTTGCGCTCCAAATCCACACACGTTACCGATATAAAGCTTTTTCGCCTGCCACGGCCGCAGTCCTTCCTTGATCTGCTCCGGAAACCGAGTCGGATCAGCCGCCGCGCGAAACGCCTCGCGGGTAAGAATAGACGAGGCCTGATGGTGACCGTGTCCGTCACGATCGGTGCCGGAAAAGCGCGCGACCAGCACGTCGGGCCGGAAAGTGCGAATCACCCGTACCATGTCACCGAGCGCGATATCGTGACCTTGCCACTTCTGAAAGGTTTCTTCGGCAGTCTTGGAAAAGCCGAAATCAGCAACCCGCGTAAAGCGCTGTTCGACCCCGTAATAGCGGTCCGCTCCCAGCAGTTCCAGGGTTCGCAGGACGCCGAGCACATCGAACAAATTACTGCCCACTTTGTTTTGTCCGCCCTCGCCGCGATTCAGCGTGAGCAGCAGGACCGTCGCACCCTGCCCGCGCGATTCCAGTGTCAGCATGCCGCCGTCTTCGTCATCGGGATGGGCCACGGTTTGCATCAGGTGTGCAGTTGTCCGCAATCGCAGCAGCGCTTCCTGCAACCCAGACGCGCCCGTGTCCTGGGGTAACGGGTCAACAAAGCGGGGACCCGAACTGGCTGGTTTTGGCGTGAGCTGCGCAGCCCAGACGAGCCCGAGCAACAGAATCGGAAAAAGGGCAAGGAAAAACTGGACAGTGCCGCGCCTAACGCGCTGGTGCCAGACGCCACGGTCGTCGTTTGTCATAGATAAAAGATGGTTTTGCTCGCAGACAGGAGCCAAGATTTTTCCTGATGTAGCGCCTTGATCATCGGCTGATGGGGACAGAAATGGATATCCTCATCCCCTCAGTATTTCTCCTTGATTCATAGCCCCTTCGGGTTGCGTACACTTTCCTGGCACTGGTGAGCGGCGGTCAGCACAGCATCAAACTCCTTGCTGCTGCGCATCTTTGCCAGCAATGGGTCCGACAACAAAGCCGAATAAGAGCAATAGTTCTGTTCAACTGCCGCACTCATCATATGAAGAGCGATGTCCGGCTTGCCGCAGAACGCCATAATCGTGCCCTGTTCGTACCAAGGCTCAGGATCGGGCTCGGCCAGCACGGAAGTTTCTGTCTCGCGGACGATTCTGTCCACTTCGGAAGCTGGCCGCATTCCCAGGCATGCCTCGAGAAGGTCTCGATGATAATGCGCGGCGGCCGGCATTTTCTTTACGCTCTCACGCGCTTCCGCCAGTTTCCCTTCGCGCAGGAGAACCGAGGGGGTCGCGAAGGCAGCCCATTCCGATCCCGCATCCAGACGGATAAAATCCATTGCACGCTGAGTTCGGCCCAGTTCCATAAAAGTCCAGGCGCACGACCGCCATTGATAATTTCCCGGAGACAAGTCCAGCGCGATGTCGCATTCGCGCGCTGAATCCTCTTCCATCCCGGCATAGCGGAGAACATAAGCCATGGTGAAATGAGCCTGGCCACTCTCCGGACGGCTCTTAACTAAAGCTTGTGCTGCTTCATACGCCTTGGTCAACTCGCCTCGCTCCACTCGGTTTGTAATCAACTGACCCGCGGCCACGATCCGGTTGGGGTCCAGCGCGATGGCGCGTTCAGAAGCTTTATTGGAACGCTGGAACATCTCTTCTCCACCGTTGGAGTAGTCCGCGTCGTAATAGGAGCGCACGCCGAGTTCCTCCCAGGCAGGAGCATAATTCGGATCCACTTGCACAACATGTTCCAGCACCGCAATTGCATCTTTGTTCGGTCCGGCGTCATGCGGCAGCGCGAGAACGTGCAGGTAAAGATCATAGGCTTCCTGGCTCCTGGGACGAGTGCCGGTATCGAGATAGCTGCCGGCGGCGCCGAGGATGGGCAACAGACCTTGGCGGACCTGATTGGCGAGTTGCCCTTGTAAGGCGATCAAGTCCTCGCTGGACGCGGTGAAATTCGTCTCCCACAACATCCGGTTGCTCTTCGTTTCCGTGGCCTCCAGAGTTACCAAAAGATGGTCCCCCTGCCGCAAGAAGTGCCCGGTCACGACGCTGCCCACATGCAACTCCCGCCCCACCTTTTGGGGATCAAGGTCAGCATTTACATATTTCCGGGTCACTCCGGAAGGACGCACGTCGAGCGTGCGGCTGTGGGTCAGCACATTGTCAATCTCATCGGCCAAAGCGAAGCGCAGATAATCCACGCTGTAGTCGCCGTTCATGTTCTGCAGCGGAAGCACCGCGATGGCACTTCCGCCGGCGCTCGCGCCGACGCTGCGATGCTTAAACCACCATGCGCCCACCGCCGTCAGCACAGCAATCAAAAGCCCGGACAATCCCAGCAGCAAATATTTCTGCCACGCATTGGAGGTTTGGAAGGCGCTTGTGGCCACTCGCAACGGCGCTTCCCGGGAATTCGTCCTGATCGACCCGGATTCAGTTTGCCTCTTCAACCGCTGCAGGTCGGCCTTCATCAAGGTGGCGCTGGCGTAGCGCTTGTCGCGATCCTTTTCCATCGCCTTCCCGATGATGCCCTCGATTTGGGGAGGCAGAGCGGGGTTCAGCGACCGGGGCGGCGCGGGCTTGTGATGCAGCATCGCATCCAGCGTGGTCACCACGTTCGCCCCCTGAAACGGTTTCTTGCCGGTAGCCATTTCGTAGAGCACCACGCCAAAAGAGAAAAGATCACTGCGAGGGTCGAGTTCTTCGCTCCGCGCCTGTTCTGGCGACATATAAACGGCCGTGCCGGGAACCACCCCCATCGCGGTGAGCGAATCCTCATAGGGAGTGTCCTCGTTTGCCGCTACACCCTGGTCGCGTGATAACTTGGCCAGACCAAAGTCCAGAATCTTCACCTGTCCAGTATTCGTGCGAAACAAGTTGGCGGGCTTGATATCGCGATGAATGATGCCCTTGGCGTGAAACGCCTCCAGCGCCTCGGCAACCTGCACCGCGATGTCGAGCAGTTCCTCAAAGTCCAGCGGTTTCCCGTGAATGCGTTGCTTCAGGCTCTCGCCTTCCAGCCTCTCCATTACGATGAAAGGATGGCCGTCGTTGTCCTCGATGTCATGAATGGTGCAGACGTTTGGGTGATTCAACCGTGAGGCGGCGCGGGCTTCGCGCTCGAAACGGTCCAGAGATTTCCGGTCGCCCAGCAGATTGTCAGGAACGAACTTCAAGGCAACGTGGCGTCCGAGGCGCGTATCTTCCGCCTCATAAACCACGCCCATGCCTCCACCGCCAATTTTTCCCAGAATGCGATAGTGGGAGACTGTCTGGCCGATCATGGGCGATACTGCCATTCGCGGTAATGTTAGGCTGTGCCCACGGCTGGGGTCAACCACTTGGCGAGGAAACTAGGGCTGAACCAAAAGCCAGCAACTGGAAACCGAACCCCGAGGGGGCGCAAGCTGAAACCCAAGCCGGAAACCTAGCTTGTCACTCCGGATAAAAGCCAGCCGAACTCCCGACCCACTCCATGTTCTTGTTATGATCCACGCCCATCATCAGCCCGCGTCCCATGCGGATGATGGTCATCACCGGAAGCAGTTCGTCCAGCCAGATGTACATGATTCGGATCTCGGCCTTGGTCGCGCCCATGGGTGTTTCAATGACCGGCTCAAATTGCATCCGCTCCTGCAGGATGTACTGCGAGCGTTTTCCTTTGGGAATGTTCGCAAGATCTTCCTTGGTAGGGTTCAAAATCACGCCCAGCCCGGCGAAGGAGAACAGCGGCTTGATTACGTAGTTTTCCAGATCTTGGGGCAGCGGTTCCACCCGATCGAGGAATGAGGTTTTGGGCACACAAACATGATGCAGGAAAGGCAGGGAAAACTTGCTCATGCGGAAGTACCAGTTCGGGTGTCCGGCCCACTCCACTTTCAGGTCGTCGGTGAACTTGAAAGAAAGTTCTAGCTTCTTGCGCACCAACTCGTCCACAATCGCGCGATTGTAAATGCGCCGGATGGGAATCCGCTTGCCTTCGCTCTCATAAAACAGCTCATCGCCTCTTTTCTCGATGTCGGTAATCGAGACCGTCGTAATTCCGAGCAGCTTCTCGGTGAGCAGAAAATCTGGCAGCGTTTTTTGGTGGAGAGGATCGATCTCCATCAGAATCACATTTTGCGGATCATGTTCGGCCACGATGGCGCGCCGCAACAGCTTCTTGTATCCCTCCCAGTCCAGTCCGCCCAGCAGATATTTCAAGTTCTCATCGAGTTCGAAGACTTCCGCGTACACTTGCGACAGCATCGCCTGGTAGGCGTAGAGGGAAGGGAAGCCCTGCAACTCAACCAGCTTGGGCTGCAGGATGCCCGCCGCGTCCCGCACCAGTCCAAAATCCACTTGAATGAACAGGGGATGCGGTGCTTCACGGGGAACCTTGAAATCCGGGGGAATCGCGTCGAACGAAGCTTTGCGGTATTCCAGCCCTCCCAACTGCCGGATCAGCTCTTCACCATACTGTGACATCTGGTCCAGCAGTGGCTTGGGAAAGAAACAAGGCGTCTCGGATAGCTGGAACTTGACCGGGGTGCCGCAGCGCTCTTCCATCAAGCGGAGAAAAGCCTGGTATTTCTCCGGCGTGAAGTTCGCATTGAACTGCTGTCGCAGGGCAGGAATCATGATTTGTCAAAAAACTGTCATCCTGAGCGGAGTAGCTGGTGAGCGAAGCGAATCAGCTGCGTAGTCGAAGGACCCCTACTCGCTCAGACTCGCCGGTGCTGCTGCGAGGCATTCTCGCGACGACGTGTTCTTCATAGGACGCCCCTCGGCAGAATTCCCTGAAGCGCTATCGCCAACTCAATCTACGCTGGGTCCTTCGACTCCGCTCAGGATGGCTCACTCTTTTATGCCTCGATCAGGAACTTCCCGTCCCGCATGATCTGTTCGTCATCCACCCAAATATCGAACTTCCGCCCCACCACATCGATGTGAGTAGACGAATACCACTCCGCCCCCGTGTGCGCGCCATAAGGGTTGCCGAAGGCGATGTGCACCCCGGGATATTTCTCGTCTTGCAGAATCTGCCCAATCACATCTTTCAATTCAAGATTCGTGCCGATAGCAAATTCGCCCACGCGATCGCTGTTCTCATCGGTATGAGTGTAGTTCCAGAAATCGGTTTCCAATTCGTGGTTCGCGGAGTGAGCCTCAACCACGCGGTTTCCCTTTACCCGGACGGTCAGCGGATGCTCCCGCAAACTTCCAAACTTGGCGCAAAGCCAATCGCCTACGACGCCGTCAATCACGAACGTCCCATTCACTTCGCCAGGAGTGGTGAAGACTTCTCCGCCGGGCAGGTTCCCCCATTTATCGGGGCTGATAATGCCGCTGGTCTTCACCCACCGATAATTCGGATTCAAATCCGCCACCAGATCGGTTCCGGCAGGAGTTTTCGCGCGCACTTGTTTCGCCTTCCGCACCTTCTCGATCACCTTGATACTGAGGCGATCTACGCGGAGGAAATCCGCCCTCATTCCCTCCAACATGATCTGATGGTTGACATTCACCATGTGGGCATGGCGAATCCTGCGGCGATTCACCACGTCGGTCATTTGCATGCGCGAGCGCAATTCATTGGCTTGCGCATGCACCGCAAAGATGCTCACCTGGCTGGTCTCAAGATCCTCAACGATTTCTTGGGGAAGATTGCCCAGCGGCCGCGGCGTCACGTCCTCCAACACCCACGCGTGATAAGGAGCACCCACGGCATCCAATTCGCGGACCATGCTGGCCGCGATTTCTTTGGTGACCTCGTCGGTTATGACCGTGACCTTCTCGCCCGGCTGCACGCGCAAACAAACTTTGATCGCGTTGCGGGCTCCGGGAGTAAGCTCAGGGTCGAAAGGAATCGTACTAAACTTCCGGTTGGTTTCACTGACAGGAATGCTCATTACCCTACTTTTCTAGCGGAAGCAGCGGCTGGCGCATCAGTCACTCCCACTTCCGTCTCTTCGATAATATAGTCAACCACTTTTTTCAGGTCACCGGTCTGCTCGTAGACGCGTAACTGCCGGTCTGCCCCTGCGCCCATTTCCAGAATCTGGTGAACGTAGTTCAACTCCTCGCGCGAATCCAGTTCATCCACCACATCGTCCACGAATTCCAAATACTCCAGAATCAACTTGCGCGCCGGAACTTCTTCCTGCTTGCCGAAATCAACCAGCTTACCTTCCAGCCCATAACGCGAGGCTCGCCATTTGTTCTCCATAACCAGCGCGCGACGATAAAGCCGAAATCCCTGGTTCGCGGCGTGCAGCTTATACAGCTTGGCAACCGTTGCCTGGATGAGGGCAGCCAGCGCAATGGTTTCATCCACCCGCATCGGAATATCGCAGACCCGGAACTCCAAAGTATTGAAAAACGGATGTGGCCGAATGTCCCACCAGATCTTCTTCGCGTTGTCGATGCAATTGGTCTTGATCAGTACTTTGATGAAGTTTTCATATTCCCCCCAACTGGGGAAATAATCCGGAATGTTGGTGCGCGGGAACTTGTCGAACACCTTGCAGCGGTACGACTTCAGCCCGGTGTTCATGCCCAGCCAGAATGGAGAGTTGGTCGAGAGTGCCAGGATGTGCGGCAGAAAATAGCGCGCGTGATTCATCAAATGGATGGCAGTTTCGCGATCCTCGATTCCGATGTGCACATGCAAACCAAAAATCAGGTTGGCGCGCGCCACTAACTGCATATCTTCGACGATGTTTTTGTAGCGCTCGTCGGGCGTGATCTCCTGCACGCGCCAGTCGGCGAAGGGATGCGTGGCGGCCGACGCCAGGCGCAGCCCATTTTCCCTGGCCAGCGTGATCATGTTGTGACGCAGCTTCTTGACTTCTTCTTTTGCCTCTTTGATGTTCTTGCAGACCGAAGTCCCCACCTCGACCACCGACTGGTGCATTTCCGCCTTCACGCGTTCCTGCAACAACAGCTTGCCCTTCTCGATCATCTCGAAGTGGATGTGCGAGCGCAGATCGCGGGTGACCGGATCGACGGTCTGATATTCTTCTTCGATCCCGATAGTGAATGTCGGTCGCATCGTCAGAATGGAAGCTCAATTCGGCCGCACCAGTATAACAATCTGCCCCTGATTCAGCCCAACGCTATTTGCCCTTCACTTTCCTTTTTGCCGAGGGCTTGGCGGCCGGCATTTCCAACACTTTCTCGCCCGCCAAAAACGCCGCCCACCTCAATTCCCGCGCCGGGTTCTCATCGCTAAGCGCCTTGTTTACAGCCATTTCCGCCACAGCGTTCACCACCCACTCGAAGTTTGCCTGGCCCACAGAAGTGACCTCGGCGTCGGGCGCCGGATTCATAAAATCAATCGCGTAAGGAATGCCGTCTTCCACCGCAAACTCAACCGTATTCAAGTCATACCCCAGCGCCCGGCACAAAGTCAGCGCATCCTTCACCACCCGGTCGAGCAGTTTAGGATCGGTCGGCGGAGGGTTCTTCACGTAGCGCTCGTGATGCGGCGCCCTAGGATCGTAGTGCATCACGTGCACTCTTTCCTGTCCCACCACATAGCAGCGGAAATATTCCTTGAACTCCACCCCATGCTGCAATGTCATGCACAGATCGCCCGTCTGGTTGTATTCCTTGAAGAATTCCTCCGGCGAATGAACTTTGTAAACATGCTTCCAGCCTCCGCCCGCATAAGGTTTCAGGAACGCAGGAAAGCCGACATACTCAAAAATCTCCTCCCAATTCAAAGGGAAGATCAAGTTGCGCATGGACTGATCGGTGGTACCCTCCGGGTGCTTGTTGTGCGGCAAGATCACGGTCGGAGGAATCGCCACGCCCAGCTTGGTTGCCAGCGCGTAATTGAAAAACTTGTCATCGGCCGTCCACCAGAACGGATTGTTGATCACGATCGTCCCATTCAAGACCGCATTCTTCAAATAAGCGCGGTAGAAAGGAATGTCCTGCGAAATCCGGTCGACAATCACTCGATACCCGCTGGGATCAGCCATCTTCACCCCACCCAGCTTCACGAATTCGGCGGTCACGCCGTCGACCTTCATGCTATTGACCTTTTCCACAAACGCCGGAGGAAAAGTATTTTCCATGCCAAACAAGATTCCGATCTTCTTCATCACAAGCTCCTATCACACAAACACGTGTCATCCTGAGCGAAGTAGCTGCTTCGCGAAGCGAATCAGCTATGCAGTCGAAGGACCCCTGCAATCTTCAACTCTCCAACGCGGCCGCAAGCCATTCTCCCGGATACTTCAACGAACCGGCCACGTCCTAAAAATACTTCACCGCCATCCGCTGCCACAACGGCCAATCGTGCTTTGAATTATCGCCCCAGACATCCAGCCAATGCGGCACCGCCTTCTCATGCAGCAGCGCCGACAGCTTCACATTCTGATCCAGACACATATCCCAGTCCGCCGACCCCAGCACGATTTTCATCTGGCAGTAACGGCTCAGAAACCAGTCGTCATTCATATTCGGAAGGTAATCCAAAGGAGAATTGAAATAACAATCGTCGTCATAGTACCCATCCAGAAACTGGTGGATGTCATAGGCTCCGCTCATGCTCACACAATGAGTCACTACATCCGGATGCTTCAACGAGAAGTTGACCGCATGATATCCGCCGAAACTGCATCCGGTCACGGCCAATGCGCTCGACTGATTGCTCCACCGAATAAAGGGAAGAAATTCATGCAGAATGTACCGCTCATACTGCAAATGGCGCAGCACGCGCTGCCGCGGGTGAACACTCTTGTTGTACCAGCTCTCGCTATCGACGGAGTCGGGGCAAAACACCTGCAATTCACCGCTGTCGATCTTGGACGCGAGCGCCCGGGTCATGCCCGCGTCCTCGTACTCAAAAAACCTTCCCATGGACGAAGGGAAGACCAGCAGCGGCGGGCCGCCGTGCCCGTAGACCAGCGCTTCCATGTCGCGATGCAGTTCCTGGCTATAGCCTTTGTGATATTCGCGGTTCATTTGTCAGCACACCGAACGCCGAAGTATCTTACCTGATTCCGCCGGCCCAGGCCACGCCAGCGTGTGTGGAGACAAGCGACTCGCCCGTCCTGGCGAACCCGCCTCGGCCGCAACTCCGGTTGTGGCTTCTGGGATTTTGCGGTTGATGGTATCCTTACTTCGTTATGGGGATTCCGAACCTGCTGCGTAAAGTCTTCCTGTTGGACCTGCTTCAGGGCCTGAAAGTGACGTTTCGCTATCAGGATCCCAAAGAAATCTATACGGAACAGTATCCTTTACAGCGGCCGCAGGTGGCCGAGCGCTATCGCGGTGCGCCGCGGCTGAATGTGAATCCCGACACCAATGAGACCATGTGCATTGCGTGCGATTTGTGCGCGCTGGCATGTCCCGAGCATTTGATTGTGGTTACGAGTGCGCGCAACGAGCAGACCCGCCGCAAGGAACTCACCAACTTCACTTACGATCTGAGCCGCTGCATGTTCTGCGGCCTCTGCGAGGACGCCTGTCCCGTGGATGCGTTGGAGCTGACCCAGGACTTCGAACTGGCCAGCTATACGCGTGAGGGCGCGATCTGGAATCGCGAGATGCTGGAGAAGGGTCCGCAACCAACGCAGTATAGAAAATAAGCTCTTAGCCTTTAGCTCTTAGCCTTTAGCTTTTCCTTGTTGTCCCAGAATCTCAGTGGAAAGCAGGAAAGATTAAAGGGGCATTTGGCACAGGCAGCTTCAAGCTAAACGCTAACAGCTAAAGGCTAAAAGCTGATTTCGGTTGTTGTTGCGTCATGCAGTGAATCGCTCCGAATCCCCAGATCAGATCTCCAGAATAGATTCCGATGACTTCCCGGTCGGGAAAAAGGTCGGCCAGGATATCTAAGGCAATGCGGTCATTGGGATCGTTGAATACTGGAACCAGCACTACGCCGTTGGCGATATAAAAGTTGCCGTAGCTGGCGGGCAGGCGGCGTCCTTCGAAGATCACCGGCGCGGGCATAGGCAGTTCGATAATGGCGAGGGGCTTTCCGTCTTGATCGGTGGCGCCGCGCAGGCGGCGGATGTTCTCCCGCAACGGTTCGTAGTTGGCATCATCCGGATTCGCCTCGACTGCGGTCAAGACCGTGTCGGGTGCGACGAAGCGGGTGATGTCGTCTACGTGGCCATGAGTGTCATCGCCGGTAATCCCAGAGCCTAGCCAGATCACCTTGTCGATTCCCAGATAGTCAGCGAAGACTTTTTCGTAGTCTTTACGTTTCATCTTCGGGTTACGTTGCTGAACCTTGCTGAGCAGGCACTCTTCGGTGGTGAGCAAAGCCCCTAGGCCGTTCACGTCGATGGATCCTCCCTCGAGAACGACACGGTCCTTTCCGAGGACAGCACGGAGTTCGCGGGCATTAGCGGCTTTTGCCATAAGGCTGCCGATTTGTTCGTCGTGTTCGTAGTTCGAATATTTGGCCCAGCCGTTGAATCGCCATTTGATGGCGAGAAGTTCGGGGGTCTCGCTCGGTGTGGGATCACCTGACTCAGATCCTTCCCGCCTAGAAACCCGTGGGGACAGCCCACCGAGCCTGCCCTGAGCGGAGTCGAAGGGGCTGTCCGGCTGAGCAAAGCTCGGCTTGCATACGAAGGTGCAGCCAGAATCCCGAGTCCAGACGCGATTCGTCGGCCAGCGGTGGAATCGAATATTCTCGCTAAGCGCATTGGCGCGCTCGAGGAGTTTGCGGGCACGCTTTTCGGACGCCGCGTCATTGACGATCAGCTCGACGCGCTCGTGTCGAGCTAGATGGCGGATGATCTCGGCGTAGACCCACGGGATGGGTTCAAATTTTCCCGGCCAGTCGTCACGATGGTGAGGCCAGGCCAGCCAAGTGGCCTCGTGAGGCTCCCATTCCGCCGGCATGCGAAGTTCGTCAGCCGCGTTCTTCGATCCGGCAATTGAGGATCTACTTGGCATGTACGTCGGCAGCTAAATCCCGTGTGGGGACGGGCGCCCTCGCCCGTCCAGGCGGAGCAAAGCTCCGCAGCGCTCTTGGGTAGAGCAGCGATTCCTGCGCCGCTACTACCGGTTTGCCTTGAATTCGATACCGGCCAGTCTCCAAAACTTTTTCGAAGCCTTCGCTCAATCGATCAGCCGGCTCGTAATCGCAGAATAGCTGTCGATTCTCCGGTCGCGCAGGAACGGCCAGTTCCGCCGGATATCCTCCAATGCCTTCAGGTCGACTTCGCCCACCAGAATCTCTTCTTTGTCATGGGAAGCTTCGGCGATCACTCGGCCGAAGGGGTCGCAAAAGAACGACCCACCCCAGAACTCCAGTCCAGTTCCGGGAGCCGACTTGCCGCGAATGTTCCCGGTTTCAAAACCGACGCGGTTGACCACCGCCACGTACACGCCATTGGCGATGGCGTGTGCCCGTTGAATGGTGCGCCACGCATCGTGTTGGGCCACGCCAAACTCGGCCTTCTCCGCAGGATGCCATCCGATCGCCGTCGGGTAGAACAGCACAAGCGCACCTTGCAAAGCGGTGAGGCGAGCGCCCTCGGGATACCACTGATCCCAGCAGACTAGCGTGCCTACACGGCCTACATCGGTATCGAAAGCACGAAATCCCAGATCGCCAGGCGTGAAGTAGAACTTTTCGTAGTAGAGCGGATCGTCCGGGATGTGCATCTTGCGGTAGAGGCCGAGCAAGGTGCCGTCGGCGTCGAACACAGCGGCAGTATTGTGGTAGACGCCGGCTGCGCGCTTTTCGAACAGCGACGCGATCAGCACCACCCGCGACTGCTTCGCCGCTTCCGCCAGTTTTGTCGATGTCGGCCCGGGGATTGGCTCGGCGAGATCGAAGAGATCTGCGTCTTCGCGCTGGCAAAAATACTGGGTCTGAAAAAGCTCCGGCAGGCAGACGATTTGCGCCCCCAGCGAGGCTGCCTCGCCGATTCGCTCCATGGCATGTCGCAGATTCTGGTCAGGGTCGGATGTCATCGACATCTGCACCAGTCCGACGCGAAATTTCTCAGGCGCCAAAGCTCCCTCCGGAATGAAATAGAATACCAGTTCCCCGTTCTTAGCTTCCGACTCTAGCGCGGACTGGTTGTGGCGCATTGATCGAGCCGTCGAAGGGCATGGCTTTTCACAGGCTGCTGAAAAAATATGATTCAGCCAGGTTTTGGGAAGGGCCCGACTTCAGTCGGGCCGCAAAGTCGCTGAAAATGTGTCCGCGCTTTAGCGCCTGAGGTTGCGCTTTTCGCGTCCTCGAAAACCTTTTCCGCAACCTCTTCAGGCCGCTGAGGGATTGCGCGCACCGCAACGAGAAGCGCTCAGCAGGGAGTGGCAGGAGCTTGCCGCGTTCTAGTACAGTATCTCTTCGACATAAAAGTTGGAGGCATATCCGTGAAGCATGGCAATCATGACGGTGCGGGAATTGACCGCAAGCTGCACAATCCGGTTGAAGACCGGTTGATTCCGCTCGAATCACTGGACCTCAGCTCCGTGCGGTCGGTTGACGATCTAGTGCGCGCGATGGGGAAAACTGCGTTCACCGGCCGGCAGGTTGGTGAGGCAGCAGACGTCCTCGAAGCCATGGCTCGCGACCAGGATTGCTTCGTCGTAATGACGCTGGCCGGCGCCATGACGGTGGCAAAGCAGAGCTTGATCATCGCAGATCTGATCGACCGGGGAATCGTGAACGCGATTGTCTCTACGGGCGCGTTAATGGCGCACGGCTTGGTCGAGGCCACGGGGCGCGCACATTTCCGCTACAACCCCGACGTTTCCGACACCGAGCTTTACGAGCAGGGCTACAACCGCGTCTACGACACGCTGGAGCCGGAGCAAAACCTGGACGACGTCGAAGAAGTGATGTCCCATGTATTGGAAGCTTGGGATCACAGCGAGGTGCTGTGCTCCTACAAACTGAATCACGCAATTGGAGCGCATCTGTCGAAACACGCGAAAGGGCAGCGAGGCATTCTGAAATCGGCTTTTGAAAAAGGCGTCCCGGTGTTTGTTCCGGCATTTACCGATTCAGAGTTAGGTTTGGATGTGGCGCTGAACAACCGGTTGCGCGAGTCAACCGGAAGGCACAAACTGCGCTTCGATCCTTTCGAAGACCTGGAGCATTTTGCGGCCACGCTGCTGCGGCAAACCAGGCTCGGAATTTTTACCATTGGCGGCGGTGTTCCCCGCAACTGGGCTCAGCAGTTTGGGCCTTTCTGTGAGTTGCGGCATCGGCGGCTGGGAGAAAACGTTCCGTTGAAACGCTATCACTACGGTGTGCGAATTTGTCCGGAGCCGGTCTACTGGGGCGGACTCTCGGGGAGTCCGTATAGCGAAGCTATTTCGTGGGGAAAGTTTGTGCCTCCGGCGGAAGGTGGGAAATTCGGAGAGCTGTTCTTAGACGCTACTGTCGGGCTGCCGTTGGTTGTTGCAGCAGTGCTGGATCGTCTGGGGAACAAAAAGGCCGCCGGGAAGGCCAAGAAAAAAGTAGGAGCGAAGAAGTAGCGGCCGAGCCGGGACATCCGGCCCGGCAGGGCTCTTAATCGAAAATCAAAACTGCCGAAGCGATCACCGTACTCCATAACCCGCGCTTGTCCCCGACTGCGGACTGGGTGATGTTAGCGGTGCGCACGATCTTATTAGAAATTCGGTAAATCTCTTTCTTCTCGTCCCACGAACGGTCGGGATCAAATTCCACATTCAAGGTTGTCGCCAGCATCTCCGCCGCGAGCTCCTCCGCATACTCACCAGCGGAGTCGTCAGTTTCGCCAAAAGAGTGGTGCTCGCTCAGGTAGCCGTAAGTGTTGCGATCCGCCGGAATAGCCACGCCAATACTGGCCGCAAGCAGGCGATGCGGCTCGCGAGTCGAATTCTCGGCAACCACAGCGAATACAACTTCCCCCGGACTCAAATATTTCAGTCCCTGGGACCGCGGAACCAACTTGCACTGCGGCGGAAAAATGGATGAGACGCGAACCAGATTCTGTGCGGCAATGCCAGCGTCCCGCAGCGCCAGCTCGAAAGAAGTAAGACGTTCGCGATGTTTGCCAACCCCTTTGGTGAAGAAAATCTTCTTCGGCACCATATCTTTGGGCAACTTGTTCCTCCGGTGTTTACGTGAGGGTCAAATTTAACATAGCGAATTGTAAAGGAAATATGAAAATTGGTTCGTGGGGCAAAAAAAACTTGGCGGAAAGCCGGTGCCGGATTTCCGCCTGGGTGGATCCTGAAAACCGCCGCTACTGCGCCGCCGTTACCGAACTCACTTCAATCGTGTCGCCTTCGGCTTGGCCTTTGACCGTCGCCTTTCCGGCGCCCAATTTCTCGAGTTTATCGAGGATCGCTTTGTCCTTGGTATCGAGCGTGTACACTTTTTCGCCCACGACCAGGGCGTACTTCGAGCCCTTCTGCACACAGGCGCGGAGGCAGGCCGCGTCGCCTTCCATCATGTGTTTAGCCCCGCACATGGCGTCACTAATCGTGCCGGTGAAGGTCTCGGCCTTGGCGGCGAAAGAAGCTGGTATTAAAACCGCGCCCAATAGAGCGCCGGTGAGGGCAACTGCGAACTTCCTGGCAAATCTCATGAAATCGTCTCTCCTTGTAAATCAAATATAGCTGGTATCACTTAGACAAATCCATTTGAAAGGGGATAGCACCAAGCATCAAGTATTTTCCATCTAGGTCATTGCGGCTTGGGATCGAAACGCAGGGTGACGTCCACCGTCTTCTCTTCATGATTGAGCGATTCGCGGACGCTCGCATTCCAGTCCTGCAACAGCGAGATTTCCTTGTCCGCCTGCGCCAGAAATCGCTGAGCGTACCTGGAGTCATACGGATCGCCTTCGCGCAGCTTCCAGTCGTCCTGCAGACGGGCAGTGGTGCGCGAGTCCAGGCCTCGGATTTCCAGATCTCCCATGGCGTAAAGGTCGCCCTCCTGGATCTGCAGCAGGTACTTGACGGTTGAATTCGCGTCGTCCATCTCTGGTTTGGGCTGAATGCTGGCGGCCATATATCCGCGCGTGCCGTAAAGTTTCTTCATGGCCTCGATGTCAGTTTCGAGTTGAACCGCGTTTGCCGGCTGATTGAGCTGGGCATGGATCAATGGTTGCAAAGCAGCAGTAGCGAAAGATTTGTTTCCCGCTAATTCGAGCGCAGTCAGCTTGTACTGCGCTCCAGCATCGACGGGAAAAGTTACGTCCACAGTGGTTTCTCGCGGACTGTCTTGGACAACTTTTGCGTAAGCATCACCGAACGCCGCCTTCAAGTATCCGCGTTCGAGGTAAACCGGCAGCAGAGTTTTGTCCTCTTGCGTGCGCAGGATCGAACGCAAGAAATCAGCGCCTTGCAGCTTTCTGGCTGCGGCTTCGAGCAATGGCAACTCGGATGTGCCCACCCCGGAAAATGCGATGTTGCGAATGTGAATCTGTGGTCCCGCAACCGTGAAAACGAACGCTTCGATGGGGCCGTCTTCGTGGGCAGCTCGAAGATAGTCGACGCGGCCTTGCAGGTTGTGCGCGATCAGCAAGGCTTGCAGCGCATTCGAAACCTGATCGGCGAGGTCGCCGCCGACGGGAAGCTGCCCTTGAAATAGCGGAATTTGCGCGTGCAACTGGTCGAGCAATTCCCGATCCGAGAACCAGACCAGATTGTCGAAGCGAACCGGAACGAACCGTTCGGCATCCTGGAGTTGGAGTTCCAGCTTCGCACCCTCGGGAGCGTACTGGAAGCTGTAGAGAACATCCCCGAAGGCGCCGGTTTCGCCGAGAATGCGCGCCGCCTTTTTGAAATCGTCTTCGCTGACAGTTTCTCCGAGCTGGAGCCCGCTGGCCGCGATGACTTCTTCCGGTTTGTAGCGCTTCGTGCCCGTGGTTTTGATCGAAATAAGTTTGAAGGCCGAAGGCGGAAGATCCTTGGGAGCCGATTTATGAGAACTCTGCGCGAACGCCGAGGATGAAGACAGCCAAGCGAACAGCAAAACCAGCTGGATCGTTAAGAGGCGCACGCGGAAAGATTCTAACGCAAGTCATCGGGGTGGCGGCACAGTTCAATAAGGAGGCGAGCCAAGCGCGCGATTATTGCGTCGCAAAGTGCGCGACCCTTCGGCTGCGCTCAGGGCAGGCTCCTTCGCGCGGCTCGCCCAGATCCCTCGCTGCGCAGAGAACGCTTGCTCGGGATGACAATTGAGTTAATGGCAACTATTTGATGAAACGCTTGCAATGGAGGTCTTCGTTGTGAAGGCGCAATATCCGCGGCTGGGGCAAGTCTGCTCCCGGCGCCATCAGGTGCCAAGCTTCGCGAAACCTTTCGAAGCTACCGCCCCACTTGCAGCCGGAGGGATACAAGCGCAGGGAGCGAAGGGCTGCGAGTTGGTTCACCGGGATTATGTACCAAATGTCGATCGGAACGATATAGCCTGCGAGGAAGTCAATCTCCTCAGCTTGATAACTCTTGACGTTGCGTCCCTTGCAGTTATGCCAGGCGTTGACCACATAACCGTTGCGGTCGGCCCCGGCATAGGAGGTTGACTTTACCTGCAGCCGCCAGAAACGCTCGCCAGAGTCGAGGATGAAATCGTACTGCTCTTTGTCTCCATAGGGCTTGGCTACGCCAAAGCCCAGGCTCGCCGCCTTATATAAGAATGCAATTTCCGCCAGGTCACCCTTGGCTTTGCAGGTTAGCGGTCCGCGAACCAGGGGCTCGATTTGCCGCATCGGCGGGCGTGAATTGGTTGACTTCTTTCTCATTTGGACTCCAATAAAAAAGGCGCGAGCCGGATTTCCGGTCGCGCCTGTTTCTTTCAGTTTTACCTTCTATTATTAGAATATCAAATTGGAGGGGGTAACTATGACATGATTTCGATATTTATTTTCCGGTTCGAATCAGTGGGTTGGCAGGAAATGGGCGGTTTAGGGGGCTTGACAAGATTTGGGCGGTGGGCGGTTTTTGGCAGTTTTTGGGATTTCTTGTAGCTCAAAAGGGTCCTTCGTCGTCTTCGACGGGGTCAAATGGCAATGGCGTCTTCCTCTCCGCCGCGGGCCTCGCCTTCGGCGCTTTCTTGAATGTGACTTCCAGCAGCCGTGGGTACTCTACCCGCTTGCCTGCGAGCAGTTCTTCGATAGTAAGAATCTGAATGCGCGGATAGCGGTCTTCCAGGCCGGGAGGCTTGTAGAATCCGGCTTCGGCAGCCTCTTTCAGCATGGGCTTGGTGGGCGCTTCCATGCTGATCAGCACGCCGATCTGCGCTCCTTCGCGTTCGATGACGCCGCGCAGGTCGCGCACGTAGGCGGACTGCACGTGTCCGGCTTTGACGGAAAAAATGATCTGCTTGGTCTTGCCGCCGCGAGGTTCGTCGTGGAAGTAGAGGCGTCCGTCGATGCCTTGGTCAGCGCCCTTCTTCTTCTCATTGGGACGTGCGCCAGCCAGCCCGAGGGACCACCACTGAAATTGGTACGGGTCATTTGCGGCGAGCTCCCGTGCGCCGGTCAGATCGACGGGCTCGCCAATAACGTCGTAGGTAGCGCGTACTGATTCGCCGAAGGCGTCGTCGAGTCGCTTCTTGATGAGACCAATGGCGAGGTGGGTTATGTCAATCCCGATCCAGCGGCGGTGAAGTTGCTGTGCGACTTCTATTGCGGTACCGCACCCGCAGAACGGGTCAAGGACGGTATCATTTTCATCCGTACTCACGCTGATAATGCGTTCCAGCAACGCTGTGGGCTTCTGAGTTGGGTAGCCCAACCGCTCCTGGGCCTGAGAGTTGATTGGCGGAATGTCATCCCAGATGTTTCCGACTGGAGTTCCCTGGGACTCGTTGAGATATATCTTCAGCCGGATTCTCCCGTCCTTGGATTTTGGGAAGTACAGTCGTCCCTCTGCGTCCAGTTGTTCCATTTTTTCTCTTGAGCAAGTCCAGCCGTTCGGGTGCGGTTTGTAGCCCTTGTAGTCGTAAATGAGGTTCGGGCGAAAACCCGGGTTTCGCATATCCCGTGTTGTGTATCTCCGCCCGTTCTCGTCCACCATGCTGTAGTGAGACTTTAGGTATGTGTCGGAGTGGGACACATGGCGGCGGTTGAAAACGGGCGCATCGGTCTTTGAGAAGTAAAGGATTGTATCGTTCTGATCCCCGAAGCGTTTTGTTGCGTTGCTATGTGAGCTCGTTCTTTTCCAAACAATCTCGTTGCGGAAGTTTTGAGCGCCGAAGATTGCATCCATCAACATTTTCAAATAGTGGCTCGCCGTGGGGTCGCAGTGCAGATAGATCGATCCCGTCACCCTGAGTACGCGATGCAGTTCAATCAAGCGCGGGGCCATCATCGCCAGATAGGCCATCATGTCGCTGTGGCCGAGGAATGTGCGGAAGGCGCGCATGGCGTCGGAGACGCGGCCGCCCTGCTCGACGATTTCCTCGTAGGCGCGCTCGGCGTCTACGTTCCACTCCCAGGTGTCCTCGAAGGCCATGATCTGGGAGCTGGAGCGGGTGCCGTCCTTTTCGGCGAAGAGCACGTTGTAGTCCTGGCGGCTGTTGAAGGGCGGGTCGAGGTAGATGAGGTCGACGGATTCGTCCTTGATGTGCTGGCGCAGGACTTTGAGGTTGTCGCCGTAATAGAGTTGATTTTTCTCCACTGCGGGAAGATTCTAGCGCGGATTGGGCGGTTGCGTAATTGCTTGTGCGGGTGCGTGGTGGGAACGCCCGGCGTCGTTGTCGTGGCGCGAGCAGAAGCAGGTCCCTCGACTCCGTAGCTGATTCGCTTCGCGAACCAGCTACTCCGCTCGGGATGACAGTTTTTGGTTGGTTTCGTTCTGCGGGCATTCTCGCCTCCTACTCCTCCGCACAGAACGCGGAAAGGGTGGGGCACGCGGCCGGTCTGTGCATTGGTGGAAATGCCTGGGAGTTCATCGTACTGCGAGCAGCCGCGGGGGCCCTCGACTCCACAGAATCGCTCGCTTCGCGAACGATTCTGTTCCGCTCGGGATGACAGTGCAACGTGGAAAGTTGCACGCGGAAAGACTCTAACGCAAACCAATCGGCGCGGCGTGCTGCGGTGCAGGAGCACTCCCCACATTCGCGCGACTCTTGGAGATCAGGCCCCCTGCGCGATAAATTAGAGCAGAGGAGAAGCTCAATGATCGTCAGACTTTGGCAAATTGAATCGAAGTTCGTGACGGGTTTGTTCGTGTTCACGGTGTTGCTGGGTATTTGCTCGGCAGTCCAAGCCCAGCAGACGCCTGAGCAACTTGCGCAGCAGTCCGCTGACGCGTGGCTGGCTCTGGTTGACTCCGGGAAATATGCGCAGAGTTGGCAGGAGGCCGCGCAGCTCTTCAAGGCCGCGGTCACCAAGGAGGAGTGGCGGAGTAAGCTGCAGGCAAGCCGCGGTCCCTGGGGCAAATTGCTATCGCGCGAGCTTAAGAGCGCGACCTACTCGAAGACGTTGCCCGGCGCTCCCGATGGCGAGTACGTGGTGATTCAATACGAGAGCAGCTTCGAGCACAAGCAGGCGGCGGTAGAGACGGTTACTCCCATGCTCGACAAAGACGGGACATGGAGAGTATCGGGTTACTTCATCAGGTAGCCGGCGGGAGGGCCGTTCGCGTTCTCGTGACGGCTCCTACCCCTCCGCGATGAACGCGTAAAGGTGGGGCACTGAAACAATCTGTGTATTGGTGGAAATGCCTGGGGCATTCATTGTGCTGCGGGCGGACGCGGGGTCCCTCGACTCTACAGAATCGCCCGCTTCGCGAACGATTCTGTTCCGCTCGGGATGACAACGTAAAGCGGGATCCGCTCGGAGTTCCGACTAACGTTTTCCTGAAGCTGCGGCGTCAACGCCCTTGATCTTTACTGCGATGTCGATGAACGCCAGCGCGGCGCGGCTCATGGCTTTGTCTTTGTGGAAGACCAGCGCAAGGTCGCGGCGAATCTTGGCGTCGGAGATGGGAAGGGCGGTAAGCGCGTTGGCGCGCACGTCCTCGAGCACGTTGGAGCGGGCGATGAAGCCTACGCCCGCGCCCGCAGCCACGAAGCGCTTGAGCAGTTCGCTGGAATCGAGTTCCATGGTGTAGCGCGGCTTGAGCTTGCGTTTGTAAAAAAGATTATCCAGCGCGTCGCGGGTATGGCCGATCTTGGGGACAACCAGGGGAAACTTCGCAGCCTCGGCGATGGAGGCTGATTTTTTCTTTGCCAAGGGATGCTGCGGCGGAGCAATGATCACCAGTTCATCGCGATGAATGGGCACAACGGTCAGCCGGGTGTCGGTCACAGGCAACGACACGACGCCGAAGTCGACTGAGTTATCGATCACGGATTGCAGGGTTTTGGCGTAGTCCGCGCGCCTGATGCTGACGCCAACGTCCGGGTAGCGCTTCTTGAACTCCGCGAACACTTCGGGCAGGATGTGCAGGCACGTGCCTTCATTGGCTCCGACCACGATTTCGCCACGCGGCACGCGCTCCGTCTCGGCGACGGCGGTCAGCATGGCCTTGCGGGATGCCAGCATTTCTTCGGCAAATTTCTGAAAAAGCTTTCCCGACGCAGTGACCGAGACCTTGCCGCCGGAGCGGTCCAACAACTTTGCGCCCACTTCTTCCTCGAGCGAGCGAATCTGCGATGAGATTGCCGGTTGAGTGCGGAAGCGCCTCTCCGCGGCACGGGAGAAGGAGTTGAGCCGCGCAACTTCGAGAAAAGTTTCGAGCTGGTCGAAGTCCATAAGAAATTTTGGGATGGCTTGGGGCGCGGGGGGAATTGTAGCAGGTCGAAGGAAGGGCAAAGGCAACCATCCTTCGACTGCGCCCTCAAATTCAAGTATGTTCGTATTCGGACACTCGCTTCGCGGAACGAACCGAACAACTTCGTGGAGTACAATGTGTCTCTTCCAGTCAGCCTCGGGAGCAGGCTGGGCGGGAAGCTGCGAGAACGATTGCAATGGTCGAAGGCCCGACGAGTGGTTCGATCTTCCCTCGCGCGAAACAAGAAAGATTCTTTTGGGAGGCTGCATGAAGAGGCTGCTGCTGTGGACAGTCTTATGTCTAGTTTTGCCCGCAACGTTACAGGCACAGACTGACTCTGTGACCGACACGGCGGACCGTACCTTTTTTCCTCACGATGCGTTTTGGGGTTACGCGCAATTTGACCTGGCGCCTCCGCACAACGAGATCGATCCAAATTTGTGCGCGGGAAACGCCAAAGACTACGGAGGCGCGAATGCTCCGTGCAGCGAGTTCGCCCGCTACATGCTGTCGGGATACCTGGAAGTACGGCCGTTCGGCAAGGGCCAGTTCCGCCGGTTCATGCTTTTTGGGCAGCCCGCATTTTTGTTCGGCAAGAATGTTCCGCAGTCGCTTTACACGTGGTCGCCGGACGCGATCGGGATTGAACATTCCTGGGGATTGGGAGTTTATATGGGTAAGGGATTCGAATTCCGCGTGACCCAGCACTTTCTCTTCGATCGATTGGGCGCGCGCGATCGCAATCTCGGGGCAGCGGATTTGGGTAACAACGGCCCCTGGGGAAGATACAACGCGATCGGAGTGAGGAAGTATTTCGGAACGCGACGATGGTAGATCAGCCTCTTGCAGACTAGGCTGCTATTGGCGCGGGCCTTCGGGCGCGGGCGATCAGCCAAACGATCAGGGCTGCCATCGCGCCGACGAAAGCAAGCGGCAAAAAGACAATCAAGAGCGTCCAGCCAGCTCCTCCCAGCGCTGTGACATTGCCGCCGACGGTGGCCTCCGGTTCGCGCCGAACGATTCCGCCAACGGTAACTGCGTCGCCACCGACTTGTGCGGTGTTCTGGAGACGGAGATCTCCGAGCACGGTGGTGACGCCGCCAGCCACGTGCCCACCCGGCTCGATGACAACGTTTCCGTGAATGGCAACCACATCTCCCGCCGTCTCACCGCGTACAAAGATTGAGCAGTTCACGCATACGAGGTCTCTCGCTTTTACTCCGGGATCGAGGACGATGTCATGGTTAATCTGGACCTGGTCGGGGCTATGTTGCGCGAGTGCGGGGGCAGCTAAGAGCGCCGAAAGGGCGAGGATTCGGACGATGGTGCGAAAGACCGTTTGAGGCATACACATCTCCCGTGGCACCGATGTACCTGATCATAACTACGTTGGTGACGGCGGACAAGTTCCATGTTTCGGTCAGCGCTATCTGGACGGCGTGCGATGCCGGGATTCGAGCGAATAGTTGCGGACATCTCCGAAGGCAGTTACGCCGATGTGGCCGATCGACATCCAGCGCTCAAGTTTGTGATGGCCGGTGCGATGGAGGAAGTAAGAGATGCCCACGGAGGTCATGGTTCCGGCCGCTTCCAAGCTGGCGAAACCTGCCGAATTGTTTACCACGTCGTCGGGGAGGAGAATTTCTTGTCTTCCGCGGGCCTGGAAGTTGCGAGTGGACGCATAGTCCATCCCCCGGGTAAAGGCGATTCCGGAGAAGAGCGCCACATTTGTACGATCCCAGAACGCGTGCGGAGCAGGATTCAGCGTTGCCTGTTGAATTGCCACGGGAGCCCGCATCGGCTTCGCAGCGTCCGCTTTGGCCGGTGAATCTTCGCTGACGAATCGCTGAGCCGCGGCAGTTTGCGGAATAAGGACGTAGCCCAGGATGATGAGCGCCACCATGAACCGAATCACCTTTCCCCGAGACATTTGAGCATTGTAACGGCAACGCCAAGGGATGCGAAGGCGTGAGGGCCCTCACATTCCTATGTGATCTAGAACACATGCAGGCCTGTCGAAGGCCTTATAATTGCTGGATTCCTAAGTGCGTTCAGGAGGATATGGAGAATGGCGGTCTCATACAATGGCCTTCCGGTGCCCGCGAATGGCGCCCGGATTACTTACAACCACGGGCGCTATCAAGTGCCGGACAATCCCATTATTCCGTTCATTGAAGGGGATGGCACCGGCAGGGACATCTGGAAAGCATCGGTGCGCGTGTTCGACGCCGCGGTGGAGAAAGCTTATCAGGGTAAGCGCCGAGTGGCGTGGTACGAAGTGTTCGCGGGCGAGAAAGCAAAAGCGGAGTTCGACAATTGGCTGCCGGATGACAGCGTGGCTGCGATCCGCGAGTTTCGCATCGCCATTAAAGGTCCGTTGACTACGCCCGTCGGCGGCGGAATGCGTTCGTTGAACGTTGCGCTGCGGCAGATCCTCGATCTTTATGCTTGCGTGCGCCCGGTGAAGTACTACAAAGGTACGCCGTCCCCGGTGAAGCATCCCGAACGCATGGACCTGGTGATCTATCGGGAGAACACTGAAGACGTTTACGCGGGCATCGAGTGGGAAGAAGGCACACCCGAAGCCGCACGACTCATCGAGTTTCTGAACAAAGAAATGTTGAAGGGAAGCAAGAAGCAGATCCGGCTGGATTCAGGAGTCGGAATCAAGCCGATGTCGGTGACGGGCAGCAAACGCCTGGTGCGCATGGCAATCCAGTTTGCTTTGGACAGCGGCCGCAGGATCGTCACCTTGATGCATAAAGGCAACATTCAAAAATTTACCGAGGGCGCCTTTCGCAAGTGGGGATATGAGCTGGCTACCGAAGAATTCCGCGACCAGATTGTCACCGAGCGCGAGAGTTGGATACTGGATAACAAAGATAAAAACCCGAACCTGACGATCGAGCAAAACGCCAACCTGACTGAGCCGGGACTGGAGTTTGCCACGGAAGAATTCCGGCAAGCGATTTACCAGGAAGTGCGGGACGTGCTAAACACGATCTACGCTACCCACGGCAAGGGCGCGTGGAAGAAGAAGCTGATGGTGAATGACCGCATTGCGGACTCGATCTTCCAGCAGGTGGTGACGCGAGCGGACGAATATTCGGTGCTGGCCACGCCGAACCTGAACGGCGACTATATTTCCGACGCATGCGCCGCGCAGGTCGGGGGGCTGGGCATCGCGCCGGGCGCCAACGTTGGCGATGGCTACGCGATTTTCGAGGCCACGCACGGCACGGCTCCCAAGTATGCCGATAAAGACGTGATCAATCCGGGATCGGTGATCCTCTCGGGTGTGATGATGTTTCGCCTCATGGGCTGGAATGAAGCGGCTGACATGATTGAACACGGCATGGAGCGCACGATCGAGCAAAAGCAGGTCACCTATGACTTTGAGCGGCTGATGGAGGGCGCCACCAAAGTGAAGACCAGCGAGTTTGCTGGCCGCATCATCGGAAACATGGATGCAGCGGTGTTGAGCGCGACGCACTAATGGCGAAAGCATTAACCACAAAGGACACCCTTCGACTTCGCTCAGGGCAGGCTCCGGTCCACAAGGAAGGGGAGAGCTTTTCGAAGCCGTGTTCCTTCGTGTTACTTCGTGTTTTGTGGTTATCGAATTTGATCTGACTCAGAAAGGAACTTATGCGGAATAAAGTCACGGTTGTAGGCTCTGGAAATGTGGGCGCAACGGCGGCTCACTGGATCGCTTCCAAGGAACTGGCGGACGTAGTGCTCATCGATATTGTCGAAGGCGTTCCGCAAGGCAAAGGCCTGGACTTGCTGGAGGCCATGCCCATCGAGAAGCGCGACTCGCACGTCATTGGCACGCAAGATTACGCCGAAACGGCCAACTCCGATATCGTTGTGATCACAGCCGGCATCCCGCGCAAGCCGGGCATGAGCCGCGACGATCTGCTCAATACCAACTACAAGATCATGAAAGATGTAGTGGGCAAGGCGGTGCAGCATTCGCCTAACTGCATTCTGATTATCGTGTCGAATCCGCTCGATGCCATGGCGCAGGCCGCGTACAAGATGAGTGGCTTTCCCCGCGAGCGTGTAATCGGCATGGCCGGCGTGCTCGATTCCTCACGCTTCCGGGCGTTCATTTCGGAGGAATTAAAAGTCAGCGTGGAAAACGTGACTGCATTCGTGCTCGGCGGGCACGGCGACACTATGGTTCCATTGCCGCGTTATTCCACTGTGGCGGGAATCCCGATTACGGAGCTGATGGATGCTGCGACCGTGGCCCGCCTGGTGCAGCGCACGCGCGATGGCGGCGCCGAGATCGTGAAATACCTGAAGACCGGCAGCGCTTATTACGCCCCTTCGGCGGCAGTGGCAGAGATGGTCGAGGCTATCTTGAAGGACAAAAAGAAAATCCTGCCCTGTGCGGCCTATTTGGAAGGCGAATACGGGATCAAAGGTCTTTATGTGGGCGTGCCCGTGAAGTTGGGATCGAAGGGGATTGAACAGATCATTCAAATCAAGCTCACGCCGGAAGAAAAAGCGGCGCTGGACAAGAGCGCGGAGGCGGTGAAGGAGTTGGTGGCGGTGATCGGAGTGTAGATTCACAGCCAAACGTTCTCGGATCCCAGGAATGAGGTTCGCGTGTTTGGTGTTTGACCATGGTCATTGACCATGGTATAAACGGTCCTGGAGCCAAACGTGAAAGAAGTTGCCATCTCGGAGTTCAAGGCCAAATGCCTGGGCATTCTGGAGCAGGTCCGCAAAACGCGGAAACCGATTCGGGTTACTCGCTTCGGAAAGCCCGTAGCCGAGGTGATTCCGCCATCTCCCCGAGAGAAAACGGGTAGGCGGCTCGGATCCATGGTCGGAACCGGCAAGATCGTAGGAGACATCGTTAGTCCAACCGGTAGCTGGGACGATTGGGAAGCCTCACGTTGAAGCTGCTTCTAGACACTCACATCTGGCTGTGGAGCACACTCGAACCAGAGCGCATCACCCGCCGCGTAGGCAAGGCAATGGCCGACCCTGCGAACGAATTATGGCTGTCTCCGGTTAGCGTTGGTGAATTGATAGTCTTGCTGCGCAAAGGGCGTCTTAGGCTGCCGAATGACGTTGCAGCATGGGTCGCCAAGACCATGCAGGACCTGGAGCTCAACGAAGCGTCCCTCACGGTTGAAGTGGCGCTCGCCATCTCGTCGATAAACTTTCCCCACGGTGATCCCGCCGATCACTTTCTTGCAGCTACCGCAAAAGTGTTTGGGCTGACGCTCGTCACCGCGGATGAGCATCTGATGCACTTGGCAGGAGTCCACGTTCTAGCAAATTTCTGACCTACACCTTCTCGATCGTCACTTTCTTCACCACCACATCTTTGTTCGGCTTGTCCTGACGATTGCGGGGGATGCTCACAATCTTCTCGGCTACATTCTGGCCTTCCACTACTTCGCCGAAAATCGTGTGCTTGCCGGTGAGCCACGTCGTAGGTGCTAGTGTGATGAAGAATTGCGAACCGTTGGTGTTGGGGCCCGCGTTCGCCATGGCAAGCTTGCCCGCCTTGTCGAATTTGTGCGGCGAGCCTTTGGTTTCGTCTTCGAACTGGTAGCCGGGGCCACCCATGCCGGTGCCTGCGGGATCTCCGCCCTGGATCATGAATTCGGGAATCACGCGGTGAAAGATGGTGCCATCGTAAAGGCGGTCTTTAGTTTTTTTGCGGCTGACGGGATGGGTCCACTCGCGTGTACCTTCCGCGAGTTCAACAAAATTTGCGACTGTCTTGGGTGCGTCTTTTTCGAACAGGCGGCAGACGATGCTGCCTTCCGATGTATCAAAGATGGCGTAAGTGCCGGGTTGGCGGGTCATGACGGTTCCTTTCGTTTTAGTCGTTGTCGAGAGGCGAGGGCAATATGCCCTCGCGACAGCCGGCGGGGACGCCGGCGCTACGGGATGCTCGCAGCGCACGCCGCACTACTTCGCGCCGCTCACTGTAATGTGATTAATCTTCACCGGCTTGTAGGGTTTATCGTTTGAGTCGCGGCCCATGCGTGCAATCTGCTTCACCAACGCTACGCTGGCGTCATCGCACTGACCGAAGATGGTGTAACCGCCATTCAAGCTCGGGTACGGAACTTCAGTGATGAAAAACTGCGAGCCGTTGGTATCGGGGCCGGCATTGGCGTAGGCCATGCGTCCCGGGCGATCGAACTTCAGGTCGGGAGAAGTCTCGTTCTTGAATTGATAACCGGGGTCGCCGGTTCCGGTGCCCATCGGGTCGCCACCCTGAATCATAAAGTTGGGGATCACGCGGTGGAAGATGGTGCCATCGTACAGCGGAACGCCGTGCTTTTTGGCGTGAGTGATGGGACTGGTCCAATCCTTGGTTCCGTCGGACAGGCCGATGAAATTGGCCACGCCGATCGGAGCCTTGTCAGGGAAAAGCGTGCAAGTCAGTTTGCCTGCGGTGGTGTCAATTACAGCCGTGGGCTTGCCCGAAGCAGCGACCGGTTTGGCCTGCGACCACGATGCGAGCGAGGATAGAAAAATAACCGAAACAAGAATCAAGCATTTGCGCATGGATGGCTCCTTAGTTTATGCAACCCAGAGTGTGATAGATCCGAATCTTTGGTAGGGGCGCAGTTTGATAAGGAGGCGAGCCAAACGCGCGATTATTGCGTCGCAAAATGCGCGACGCATCGCGCGGCTCGCCCAGATCCCTTGCTGCGCAAAGAACGCTTGCTCGGGATGACAATCAAACTGAGCCACTACCGAATCTTGAATTGTACGACAGTGGCAGTGGAAAACAATTGTATACGTGGTATGGCGGAGAAGAAAGAAGAGTTAGGTTCGGATGCCACCATCACGATGACAATTCTCGTGAAGGGCGTCCAAGTTCGGAACTGCTATTGCGCCTCACTGCTGGCGAAGAGGCTCAGCGGTTGTGCGATTTCGTCGTCCAGCAGTTCACCCAACTGCCCGCCAGCCTGCGACTTCGGATCACGCAAATCCGCATAACGGCCAGAAACCGCTACGTGGAATACCCACTGATGGCGTTCTTCTTCCGGTTCCACCAGACCCTGATCTTTGAGTGGCATCAGGTACTGCTCCACCCACGCCACCTGTTGCTTGGTCATGCCCCGGCGTTGGATGTCGACGGTAATTCCGGCCAGATGAGAGGAAGCGGTTTCGCCCGTCTCGGGTGCGGCGTTGCGATTATGCCGGCGAAGCCTTTTCTGCACCAGCACCGTCCGCACCGCCGAATTGACCTGGATCGGACCATGGAACTGCTGGTAGTAAGCTTCACTTAGATCGTCAAGAAAATCGCGCGTCCACGGACGGCAATAACGCCGATCAGGGTCCAGCCGCGGATCGAAGCGCAAGGTCTGGCTGGCAACAATCGGAACCAGTTCCCGGCTGGCGATCAGTTGCTCGAGCTCCGCTTCATTCTGGATGCGCGGCAATTCCAGGCGATCAATTTCCTCGTTCTGCCGTAGCAACGAATCGCGGGACGGACGGAACACTGGGTTCCAAAGAACACGGCGGAGGTGAGTCCGGCGTCGGCTGGCGCGATGTGCGTGCTGGCTGGGCGCGACCTGATGCAGCCCAAAAGCCTGTCCACACACGGCGACGGCTAGAACGATCATCAGAAAAACTCGCCCTGTCTTACATTTCACGAAGTGACCTCAAATCCTTAAATCCGATAGTGCTGGCGCAGGCGGATATTCTAAATCACCGACCTTATATACCAAGCCAGCTTGCGGCTGCGAAGTTACCAAAGAGTAGCGTGGGCCAGGTTACCGCTGGTTACTCCCGCTCACACATACGCCCGCCTCATATTAATGGCAGCAGGTGGAATGCCGTTTCCAAGTGCTCGGTGGCCTCGGTCTATGTGCGCAAGAAAGAAGCGATTGCGCATTCGAAGGCCAAAGGCGAAGTGTGGACTATAACACCGTTTTGGCAGCTATGGGACAGAAAACGTCACCGATGGACCATTTTGACCCATTTCACGGTTACTTACGGAAGAGGTCGCCGATAGCCTGTTTCATAACTTCGCCGCCGACCTCGGAAATAGATCGCGTCAAAGGAATGTCCTTGGGGCAGACCTCGACGCAGTTCTGGGCGAAGCCGCACTCCTGAATGCCTCCATCGCCCATCAGCGCGGCCAGGCGCTCGCGCTTCAGCGCCGCGCCGGTGGGATGAGTATTGAAAAGCCGAACCTGGGAAATCGTGGCCGCTCCCACGAAGCCCGTGTCCTCGTCGAACTGCGGGCAGGCTTCCATGCAACAACAGCAGGAGATGCAGCGCGAAAGTGGATAGGCTGCCTCCTGTTCTTCAGCAGTCATGCGCGGACCCGATCCAAGATCGTAGGTGCCATCAATGGGAACCCAGGCCTTTACTGCCTTCAGGTTTTCAAACAGAACGCTGCGATCGACAGCCAGGTCGCGAACCACGGGGAACTTGCTGAACGGTTCCAGCCGAATGGGTTGGTCGAGCTTGTCGATCAGGGCAGAGCACGCCATGCGCGTGCGCCCATTGATGAGCATGGCACACGAACCGCAGACTTCCTCGAGGCAATTGGAGTCGTAGGTGATGGGCGTGGTCGGCTTGCCGTCGCGAGTCACCGGATTGGCCGCAATTTCCATCAGCGAGGAAATTACGTTCATGCCCTTGTGCCAGGCCAACTCGAATTCTTCCCAACGAGATTTGGCTTTGGGATTGTCCTGGCGTTTGATTTTGATGATGATGGTCTTATTGTTTGCCATGCGCTATTAGCCTTTAGCTCCTAGCTCAAACTTTGTCGTTCTGAGCAAAGCGAAGAATCTCTGTACTCTGCTGATGCCGGCAAAACTGCATAGATATTTCGCTCAGGATGACGGCGTTAAGAGCGAGCGGCCCCTCACTTCGCCGCATCAATATTTCCTCGGCCTCGGCGGAATCAACGACGCATCCACCGGCTCGAATTCGAACTTCGGCTCGTCCGCATCGGGCGCGAAGTATGCCTTCGTGGTCTTCATCCAATTCTTGTCGTCGCGCTCCGGAAAATCGGGCTTGTAATGGGACCCGCGAGACTCGTCCCGCATCGCCGCGCCCTGCGCGATTACGCGCGCGAGTTGCAGCATGTTATAAAGCTGCCGTGTGAAGACCACGCTGGTGTTGGCCCACTGCGACCGGTCGCTCAAATTGACGTGGCGGAAGCGCTCCAGCATTTCGCACAGCTTGCCGTCAGTTTCCTTCAAAGGTTTGTTGTAGCGGATCACGGTGCAATTGGCGGTCATCAATTCGCCAAGCTCGCGCCACAGCCGGAACGGATTTTCCTTCCCGTCCGACTTCATCAGCGTCTGATTATTTTCTTCCTGATGCTTGCGTTCCGCGTCGAAATGTCCGTTGCTCGGCGCCGCCTTCTGGTCGCGCGCGTATTGCAACGCCGCCGGTCCCGCAATGAATCCGCCGAAGATGCAGGAGACCAGCGAATTCGCTCCCAGCCGATTGGCGCCGTGATATTGATATTCGCATTCGCCCGCCGCATAAATTCCCGGGATGTTGGTCGCCTGGTTGTAATCCACCCAGAGCCCGCCCATGGTGTAGTGCATGCCGGGAAAAATTTTCATGGGAACGTCGCGCGGGTCGTCGCCGACGAACTTCTCATAAATTTCCAGAATGCCTTCCAGCTTGCGGTCGAGAATCTTGCGGTCGATGTGGGTGAGGTCGAGGTAAACCATCGGCTTGCCATCGATGCCCAGGTTGAGTTCGAAGACAACCTTAAAAATTGCGCGGGTAGCGATGTCGCGCGGCACCAGGTTCCCATATTTCGGGTACCACTCTTCGAGGAAGTACCAACGCTCGCTTTCCGGGATGGACAGCGGATCGCGTTTGTCACACGGCTTCTTTGGAACCCATACGCGTCCGCCTTCGCCGCGCGCCGACTCTGACATGAGCCGCAGTTTGTCTTCGCCGGGGATGCAGGTGGGATGAACCTGAATAAACTCTCCGTTGGCGTAGAAGCATCCTTGCTGATACAGCGCCGACTGCGCCGAGCCAGTACAGACCACCGAGTTGGTGGACTTGCCGAAGATCGCCCCATTGCCGCCGGTCGCGATGATGATCGCGTCGGCGGGGAAAGTGCGCACTTCCATGGAATGCAAATCCATGGCACAGATGCCACGGCAGACCTTGTTGGAATCGAGCACGGCGGAGAGAAATTCCCAGTGCTCATATTTCTTGACCTTGCCCTCGGACTCGTAGCGGCGTACTTGCTCGTCGAGCGCGTAGAGAAGTTGCTGTCCGGTGGTCGCTCCGGCGAATGCGGTGCGGTTGTAGAGCGTGCCGCCGAAGCGGCGAAAATCCAGCAAGCCTTCCGGGGTGCGATTGAAAGGCACGCCCATGCGGTCGAGCAGGTCAATGATGCCCGGCGCGGCTTCGCACATCGCCTTTACGGGAGGCTGGTTGGCCAGAAAGTCGCCGCCATAAACGGTGTCGTCGAAGTGTTTCCAGGTGGAATCGCCTTCACCCTTGAGATTCTTGGCGGCGTTAATTCCACCCTGCGCACACACTGAATGAGAACGTTTCACGGGCACAATGGAGAACAGATCGACTTGCCCGCCCATCTCCGCGATCTTGATGACGGCGGAAAGACCCGCCAGTCCGCCGCCGATAACGATGATTTTCGGATTTGATGCCATCTTCGAATGTACCGCTTTCCCTAGATTCTATTTCGTCGCGCCCGCTTCGACCGTACTTGCGCTGGCAGGGTCGGTTGGCTGCTGCGCAAAGCGTTCCCTGAACGTGTACAAGCTGGTCAGGCCCACGGCACTTAAGACCACGAAAAACGCGAGGCATACCGCGAGAAATCTTTGTCGAGCCTTTTCGCCGGGAGTCAGTCCCCACTTGGCGGCGAACAACCAGATGCCGTAAGCGAAATGCCAGGACGCGCACAAAAGGCCGACAGCGTAAAAAGCCAGCAAGAGCGGTGAGAACAGTTCCGCTTGCACTTTTCCGAAAGAAGCGCCCGGATATTCGTGCAAGTCAATACCGGTAAATCGCATCGTCCAGGTGTGCCAGAGGATGTAGGCGAACGCGATTGCCCCGGTCCAACGCTGCGCCGTATACATCCAGTTTCCGGTCCAGGGATATTCCCCGACGTTGGTGTCTCCGCGGTACCAGATGTAGAAACCGTAGAGCGCGTGAAAAAGAATCGGCACCCAGACGCCAAACAATTCGAGGATCGGAACCAATGGAAGACTGGCCAGAAAACGCACTTGGTGAGCGTAGGCGGCCGGGCCACCGATCGCCGCCGAATTTGAAATCAGAATGTGCTCGAACAGGAACGCACCGACGGGGATGATTCCGGTGAGCGAGTGCAGACGGCGCAGGAAGAAAGAATATCCCTGGCCGGCCCGCAGCGGAGCCACGCCACCTTTGACCGGCATCGGAGCTGCAGGACTGGCGGTTGCTGCCACGGAATGCTCCTTATGAGTTCAAGTATGAAAGCGGAACCGTTTATTATGTTGTGGCGATAGAAGAGAAGTCAAGGAAGCGCCTGTATACGCCATGAAGACAATCGGAATTATCGGGGGAATCGGGCCGGAGGCAACGATTGAGTATTATCGCTTGATCATTGCGGCGTATGTTGAGCGGATACCGGACGGAAGTTATCCCTCCATCATCATCAACAGCATCGATTTGAAAAAGCTGCGGGGTATGGCCGAGGCGAACGAACGAGCCCGGATGGCCGAGTTTCTGGTCAGCGAAATACAGAGGCTGGCGCGGGCCGGGGCGGAGTGCGGGTTGCTGGCTGCTAACACTCCACACATGGTGTTTGATGAGATTCGCCTGCAGTCGCCCATACCGTTGGTCAGCATCGTGGAGGCAACGTGCGATGCTGCGAAGACTCTGGAATTAAAAAAGCTGGGCTTGCTTGGCACTCGTTTCACCATGCAAGAACGATTCTATCCCGACGTTTTTTCCCGGGCCGGAATCGTCCTTGCTGTCCCGGACGGGACTGACCAGGATTACATTCATCAAATATATTTTGATGAGTTGGTGAAGGGGATCGTTCTGCCGGAAACACGGCAGCGACTGTTCGCCATCGTCGATCGATTGAAAGATCGCGAGGGGATCCAGGGACTGATCTTAGGCGGCACCGAACTGCCATTGATCTTGCGCGATGCCACGGTTCGGGGCATCCCAGTTCTCGATACGACCAAGATCCACGCGAAGGCCATTGTTGAAGAAGCATTCTCGTGATTAGAATGACAGCGCGATTCTGTGCATTCCATTCACCTTTGTCATCTGAATCCCATTCGCGTTTGTCATCTGCATCCCACTAAACTCTCAGCATGACAGCACCGAAGGTGCTGCAATTCCGCCTGAACATGAGTGCTCAGGCTTCAGAGTCATCTTTCATGGCCTTGTGCCAAGCCAGGAACTGCCGGAACGCAGCTCCTCGATGGCTGTGCTGGGATTTTTCTTCAGGAGTCAACTCGGCGAACGCTTTTTGAATCTGAGGAAAATAGAACAGAGGATCGTAGCCGAACCCATTCGCTCCACGAGGGCGCGCCAAGATGGTGCCTTCGGCCTGTCCGCGAAATACCTCCAAGGTTCGCCCATCACGGGCGGCAGCAATCACGCATACGAAGCGGGCGCTGCGCTTGTCAGCGGGGACATCTTTCAGTTCCCGCAGCAGGCGAGAGTTGTTGGCTTCGTCGTCGGTGTTGTTATTCATCAAGTGAGGCGCGTCGGCGGCATAGCGGGCGGAATGGACCCCCGGAGCACCCTGAAGCGCATCCACTTCCAGGCCGGAATCATCTGCCAGGACGATCTCACCCGGAACCTCCCGGCTGTAGCTCTCCGCTTTCTTTCGCGCATTCTCCTCGAAAGTCAAGCCGTCTTCGACCACGGCAGGCAAGGAGTCGAAGTTAGGAATCGCGGCGATCTCGATGCCAAGAGCGGCTGCCGCGCCGGCAAAGTCGCGCAACTTGCCCGGATTTGAGGTCGCGATGAGAATGGGATTCATTGTCCGAACAATCCCCTCTATTGCCAAAATACCACTTTCTTTGGGCGAGTTCGCAGCCCACCGGGGCTGTTCTGTGGAAGACCTGGGCATGATTTCACGGGAAATTAACTTGGCTGCCACCTGGTGGAAATGAGCGGCCGCTAGACTTCCGTCATTCGAAGTGGAACAAAACCGGCGCTAAGGGGTTCGCACGAGAGACGGCGTGCGGGCCTCTTAGTGTTTTCGGTTGAGGAAAACTAACCACTTGCTTTTGGATGCGACCGAGGGGAGAATGGGAATGCATCGATTGCTGCGGCGCTCCCGCAATTGGCCGTCGATGCGGGCCCCTTCTTTCACTTCGCTGGAGGACACGATGAGACCCCTTCGCTTCGCCTGCCTGTTTACGATTTTCATCAGTACGATTGCGCTGGCTCAGAAGAACCCGATTCCTCTGGTCAATCAGCCGTTAGTTCCGGAGAGCGCAAAACCGGGCAGTGCCGGATTCACCCTCACAGTGAACGGCACAGGTTTTTCGTCGGGCGCCGTTGTGAATTGGAATGGAACCCCACGCACGACCGAGATTATTTCGAGCAGCCAACTCAAGGCGACAATCGGCGCGGCGGATGTCGCTAAAGCAGGCACTGCGTCAGTGACGGTCGTGAACCCAGCCCCGGGCGGCGGAACTTCCAGCGTAGACTATTTTCCGATCAGGCAGCGGTTGTCCTCGGTCGCGCTGGCAGCTATTCCAACCGCGATCGGCTATGGCGTAATTGCCGTCGGAGACTTCGACAACGATGGCAAGCTGGACGTGGTGGTGGGGCAACAGGAGAACGAGCAAAGCAATTGGACTATATCTTTCTTTCGAGGAAACGGAGATGGAACGTTCAAGGCGCCAATCCAGAGTTCCATAACAGCTAACACAGAGCTGATGCAACTGATAACGGGGGACTTCAACGGAGACGGGAAGTTAGACCTGGCGGCCTACTATTCATGGGGGAACGATGCGGCCACTGAAATTCTGCTCAACAATGGTAAGGGCAGATTCACGGCAGGGAATGGGTTTGGCGATATAGGCACGTTCGCCGATCTGCGGAGGAACGGGGTGCTGGACGCGGTTGCGAGCGGCATAGGCTACGGCGAAGGGCTTGCCTATATAGAGCTGGGAAACGGCAAGGGCGGTTTCACGCAAGGCGAGCAGCTCAATGTTAGCGGGGGAGCTCCCGCCGCAATTGGTGACTTCAACGGTGACGGCAAGCTGGATTTGGCGATACCGGCAGCGAACGCTGGCCTAGTGACGGTCTTCCTGGGAAACGGTGATGGAACGTTTCCTGAAAACGGTGTGACCTATTCCACAAAGGGCAGTGGGTCGTTGGTCGCCGCCGATGTGAACGGCGATGGAAAGCTGGATCTGATCGACAGCGGTTGCGTGTTGCTCGGTAACGGAGATGGAACGTTTACTCAGGGTAGCTGTACCAGTTCGCCGTTCAGCCTTATCACTGTAGGAGACTTTAACGGCGACGGGAAATTGGACCTGGCAGGCGTGTACTACAATTTGTATGGTAACAATTCGGCAACTTTGATGATCGCCCTCGGTAATGGGGACGGCACGTTCCAGCCTCCCATTGAGGTTGCTGACGGTTTTCTTAGCATCGATTTCCCGCCGCCGGGAGTGGGCTTCGGCGATTTCAACGGCGACGGCAAGCTGGATCTGATTGCTCCCGCGTTGGCGGGCACGCCGGTGTTTTTGCAAACCCTCGCAAGCGTTACCCCGAACGCTCTCGCTTTTGGAAACCAGGATGTGGGTACGAAGAGCGCGCCGCAAACAGTAGTGCTCAAGAACATCGATACAGCTAAGCTTACGATTAGCGGGATCACGATTGTCGGGGCCGATGCGCAAGACTTCACCCAAACGAACAAGTGCGGTACGAGTCTTCCACCAGGACGCAGCTGCCAGATTCACGTAACCTTCGCTCCGAAGCGAGTAGCGGATCTCGCGGCCTCCGTCCAAGTGAGCTATCAGGGCGGGCCACAGTTGGTTTCGCTGACTGGAACCGGCGTTTCCGCGGCAACGGTCTCGCTGACGCCGTCCAAGCTAACGTTCCCCTTGCAACTAGTCGGAACCATGAGTGGGGCGCAACCTGCGACATTGAAGAATACTGGTTCGACGACGGTGACGATTTCAAAGATTTCCGCAACCGCGCCTTTTAGCCAAACCAACAATTGTCCTGAGAGCCTTACGGAAGGACAAAGTTGCGATATACAAGTGTCGTTCGAGCCAACTGCAAAGGGGCCCGCCTCAGGAAAACTTTCTGTCACCGACGATGCCACGGGCAGCCCGCAAACCGTGGCACTGTCGGGTACAGGAACGGTGGTCAAGTTCTCGCCCATCGGGGTGAACTTCGGCGACCAGAAAGTTGGGACCAAGAGTGCTCCGGTACCGGTGCAGCTCACGAATACCGGCAAGACGGCGCTATCCATCACGAAGATTGCGATCACCGGTAAAGACCCGGCAGATTTCTCCCAAACCAACAACTGCGGCAAAAGCGTGCCGCCGGGACACAGTTGCACGATTAACATCACATTTCAGCCGACCGCAAAGGGGAGCCGCTCGGCGAACCTCTCGGCCAGCGATGACGGTGGAGGCAGCCCTCAGGAAGTCCTGCTGTCCGGGACTGGCACCTAAGGTGACATGCAGGGGAATCCAGTTGATCTTCAGGCCGAGGTGACTTCTTCGGAGTTGCGCTGCTGACGGAGCTTTTGCAAGAAGTCGTCCTGGCTGAGCGACTCGTGGCTGCGCAGCAATTCCAGGAGTGGGTCTTCGAGTTCTTCCCTGGGTGGCGCGTCCGGTTGATTGTGGTTGTCTCCGGCGGCGAGGGCGCGTGGAGTGATCAGCAATGCGGGTAGGGTTCCCGGGCGGCTGGTGAGGAATCCGATGAATCTTGCCACCTGGGCGCGTTCGTCGGTGGTGCGCGCCGCGAACTCGATGCCCATGCCGAACCCAGGATGCATTACGCGAACCGCGCCTTCCGCCTGGACTTCGACGTCCTCCGCTTTGAGACACAGGGTAATGCCGGAGCGCTCGGGAAAAGGCGATTCGGTTTCGACGTAACATCCGCCCAGACTGAGATCGGTTAACGTGCACTGCGATACCGGTTCGGGATCGGGCGGCGGAATTTCCGGCGCATTGGCCAGCACCCAGGTTTTCAGCGTAGCGCGCAGATTTTCGGAGAGATCGATGAAGCGCACGCCAGCTTGCCCGTTGGAACTTGCCCAGGCGATCTCGCCACTGGCCTGGATTTCGGTATTGCTGTCGGGAAGGTTGAATTGCGTGCTGATGGCGGCGCCGGGGCTGAGCGGTTGTGCCGCCAGAACGTCCATGCCATCTTCGCTGAGATCGAGGAGGATGCCCTCGATCGGGGGTCCGTTCTCGAGCTGAAGCTGAATCGGAACTTGCACAGGAACGCGGAAAGAGCGCCGTCGTTCCCGCTTGATCAGGGCAGTGGCGGCGCGAAGGCTGGCTTCGGCATGCTCCACAGAAATCGGCTTGTAGAGAATAAAATTGGCGCCCGCGCCGAAAACGTTGCGGACTTTCGTTTTGTCGCTCAGCAGCGCGACGGTTACAGCTTTCACGCCCGAAGAGCTTTGATTGGCGTTTTGCAGCGCCAGCGAAGCGCTGTGCGGATCGTCAAAGTCAACGATAACCGAGTCAAACTTTTCTTCGGCGAGACGGCACAGGGCCTCGGGATATCCGCAGCTGGCGACGTCGATGCCGCAGCGCGCGAGGACCGGAGTCAAAACTCCGGCTGCGTCTTCGTCCTTGGAAACCAAAAGTGCGTGAAAGGTCATAGGCCGCTCATTTGTGGCGAATGAAATCTCCGCGGGTTAAGGCCAACGCGGGGCCACGGCACGGGCCGGCTTGGCAGGCGCGACCGCGCCGCCTACAGAAGCGGATGCCGCCTTCGTCGCGGGCTGCTCATCCACGTCCACCAAAACCGCAGAATCATCGTCGTCGATTTCAGCCAGCAGAGGAGCCACTTCGCGCAGCTTTTCGGCTGCCTGCTGCAGCATCTCGATCTGCTTGGCTAATAGCGCATACCGAGCCTGCTTGCGCCGCAGCACCTCATGAATGTCCTTCATACTACCCCCTGTTGCGAATCTAAGGAGGCTGCCCGCAATCGTCAACCGTTTACCCTTCCGGCAGATTACTGCGGTAACCGGAGATCGAGCCGGAGGCCGACAAGATTCCCTTCTCGAAGTGGCTGGAAATGTGATGCTTGCGGAGATGCATGGCCATTTCGTGCCAGCCCGTGGCACTAACGTGGGATTTACATCCCAAGGGGTGAGACGTAGCCTGTGATTGAGCAGTTCTGGGGGAGGGCTGTTCGGGCGTCTCATGACTCGCAAGAGTCACGGGACGCTTCTTATTTTGGGGGGACAGTGCTCCTAAAGTTCGGGCCACGATCCTGCTTGTATGCACACATTCTGGTGCAGGAAAACCCTCGAAAAAACGCTCTCTTTTCGCGCAAAATCTAGAAAACAAACGATCGGAAAAGGTAATAATATCTTACAGACACCTATAGCAAGAGGTGTGCCAAAAACCTTAGATTTCCACAGTTAAAAAATCTCATGTGATAGACGATGTGGCATGAGTGTATCTTCTGTTGAACTATCAGCCGTTGATTGGACCGTTAAGACGAAGAAAACGGATGATCGGGTCTTGGGAATCGCCGGGGAGATTCTTGCGATTATAAGAAAGCACACGAATTCGCCAGCGGACAGAAGCTCGGTTCTGTCGGCGGTTGCAATTGCTAAGAATTTGTACTGCGAGTCTGCTCCTAGTTACGCGGACGATCTAGAGAGTTCTGAATGTCTTTCAGCATCTCGATGATTTTCCGTAGTAGTCGGAGAATTTCGTCGTCGTGTGCCATTTATGTGCCTCCAAATTTTGTAGCAGTGAAGTATACGACGCTGTGAGTTTTTGATGGCTGTCACCTCTCCCCAAGTCGAGCACACCGAAGCCGAGTTGATCCCTGCCTTTTGCGATTTCGACAAATTGGCCGCATCGTGGGACACTTCCACTCACAGGCTGTGGAGCCTGTTGGAATTTGTGAAGGTCTTTCGAGCACGTGCGCTTGGGAATATTGTGCTGGCGCTAGGCCGCGACCTCGACGTGTGCGTAGCTCGCGCGAAGAAGTCGGAGAAGGGCGAGGTCATACGGCAGCGCTCAGAGTCAGAGCAAATCACCAAAGTCATACGAGATATAAGACATGCTTGGGAGATATGTGGGGAAGCTGGTTTAAAGAATGCCGAAGATCAGATCGGTTTTATTGTCCGGCACGTCAAATGGCAAACCAACGAAGTAGATTATTCCGCGCTGTGTGGTGAACTCCGCCATACGATCAACGCCATCTTGCAGGATTTGAATCAGCGGACGTTTCTTGAAGTGGGTCCAGCCTTGCGTGAATACGTAGACAACGATCTTCTATTCGGTGCGGCAGTAAGAAAGGCATTTCCCTCTGCATTGGTTGATATACGCGAGGCTGGAAACTGTTTGGCCGCTGACTGTAACACGGCCGCTGTATTCCATCTGATGAGAGTGGCTGAGTACGGCCTTCGGACGCTCGCCTACGACCGCCGGATTAGATTGGATAAGGACAAGCCGATTGATCTGGCAACATGGGAAGACCTCTTGAAAAAGCTAGAGGACGCCGAGGACGCGATCCGCAATTTTCCAAAGACATCGGCACGTGAGGCTCAGTTTGATTTTTTTCATGGCGCGAACATGGAAGTGAAGCGATTCAAGAATAAATTTCGAAATCGCATCATGCACAGCCGCGAATCCTATGACGAGCACGAAGCGATGAGTGCGTTTGGACACGTCAAGGCTTTCATGCAGATACTATCGTCGAGAATCTCCGAAGGGACGCGTACGCCTGTAATTTGGAAGGGGTCAAAGTGGTATGGCTGACAAGTCCAATGGTGTACAGCGTGAAATTAAAGGCGCGGTTGATACAGGGCGAGAAGCCTTCGCGACGGTCGGTAGGACAGCGAAAGACGCGTATCGGTCGGTTACGAGTTCCCCTGAATGGCAACGGTTTAAGCAGGGTCCAGGCCGTTCAAAGGTTTCCAAACGACGATCTACGCGTTAGTATTCTCGGCATGTTTTGCGCTACCTGTGGGCAGGACTTGCCGGACGTTGCTCAATTCTGCCTAAAATGTGGGTCGGCGGTGGTTTTGGCGCCAGCGCCAGCGGTAATCGCTGTTCCTTCGGTAGAACCGAAGGTTGTTAGGCCGTATCGTTGGGGTTTATTTCAGGGTTGGTGCTTGGTTCTCGCTATGCCATTGTTGGCCGTCATCGGATTTGCTACCGCTGCCAGTGAAAACGATCACAACGAAGCGCTAGGCGCGGCAATCGCCTCTGCTCTGACCATTCCCATGGGAATCGGAATCTTAAGGAAAAAGCGCTACGGTTTGATTCTGGTTTACCTGACTCTAGGATTGATTTGTCTGTCGGTCGTGATTAGTTTTGTGCAGAACGGGGCCGCTGGTGCGCTGAGTGCTGCAACTGGCGCAGGTGTATGGGTAGCATCAACGATTTACTATCACAAGCGCCGGGATGAGTTCTCCGGCTTACGTTCTATTTCCATAACCGCTGGCCCGAATTTTCCAAAGATGACGCGGAAGCAATGGTCCCTTGCGATCTTCGCGTTAGGATTACTGATTTCGCTGTTTCACTGGGGATTTGGTTTGGTTGTGGCGCTCGTGCTACTTGTGCGCTCCACGAAAGACTTGAGCGCGGAAAATCAGGAAAGGAACCACCTTGGGCTGTACCTCGGGGTAATTCTCCTCATGGCGGATTGCCTGTTGTGGTTTGTGATCCGCCGATGAGCAGGATGCCTACTCAAGTCTCTTCGGGTGCATCAATTTCCTCACTTTCTGAAAATCGTGGGAGCCGCAAGCAATGGTTAGGTTGGCTCGATATAGGGCGTTCGCGACGTCTTGCTTGGGCACGTTGGGTAAACATGTGGTGTATATGGTGTGCGGCCTCACGCAGTCTCTATGGCCACATTCGCATACAATTTCCCATAAGACCTCCGACTGTTGACCTAGGTCCATCAGTTCTTCGGGATGGAATTCTTCAACCCACAACACGCGCACTTGCCCGTCACGAATACATACAAAAGTTATTGGCCATTTATCCGTGGGTAGATATCGTTGACCTTCGTATATTCCTAATGGGCTTTGACGCGGGAGAACAATGGGCTGATGGCACGATTGGCACTCGCGTAGGAATACAAGCCGCGACATGGCTCACCTCTGCAAAAGTGGATTGAAGTTAAGGCAGCGTGCGCTATGATACTCCTGTGAAGCGACCGCCCCAAAATCCAGAGTTTGAGAAATTCACCGAAGCCCTCCGGCAGATCGTGCAGGTTCCCAAGAAAGAAGTTTTAGCTAGGATGAGCGCCGCGAAGCGAGCGCGGCAACGGCAGCGGAAACAGGCTTCCGGCCACGTTTCCCGCGATAAGGGTTAGAAAGGCGTCGCACCCACCTTGCCGGTAACCTCGGCGTAGGTAAGCCGCTTGCCGATGACTTGGTGCATGGCAAGGATGAAGCGGTCGGCGTCGTTCAATGGGTTGTCCTTGGTGGCTCGGTTGTTGTAGCGGAAGACCTGCTCATCCACATAGCGAAACAGATGGAAGGGTTCTACGGCCACGTAGGTGCCGTTTAAGCCGCGTTTCAGTAAACTCCAGAAATTCTCAATTCCGTTGGTATGGACCTTGCCGTTCACGTAGGTTTCCACGTGGTTTACAACGTCGTGGACGAACTTCTTTTCGAGTCCCATGTAACCGGTGTGCTCATCGGTGTAAACCTTGGTGCCAGGGAACACTTCTTTGAGAATGTGGGCCTGCAAAGTATCGCGCCGGGTATTGGGCACAACCTTGGTACGCACTTGCCGTAAGCCGCGATCCAGCATGCCCATCACGATAGTCTTGCCCATGTGTGGATCTGGCCGGACGACCTCGTTACGAAGCTTTTGGAGTCGGAGTCTGCGGCTCTTGTGCATGTTGCTGAGTTTCCCGCCCACAAAAGTTTCGTCCACTTCCACAGGGCTGAATCCGCCGATCTGCTCATCGGGAGTTTTAGCGCTGGGCTGTTTGAGAGCGTGACGGATTCTCTGAAGCATAAACCAAGCGGCTTTCTGAGTGACCTTGAGCCCTCGGTGAATCTCCCAAGAGGAAATGCCGTTCTTGTTGTTTACGAGCAGCCAGACGGCGGTAAGCCATTTGTCGAGCGGGATAGCGGAGTCCTCGAAGATGGTGCCCACTTTGGCAGAGAATTGCTTGCGGCAGTCGAGGCACTTCCAGATGCGGCGGCTACGCAAGAAGGAATGCCGCTTGCTTTTGCAGTGTGGGCACTCGATACCGTTGGGCCAACGTATTTGGGCCATGAACTCGATACAGACACTAGGGTCTTGGAAGTAGCGAGTAGCTTCGAGAAGGCATTTAGGGAATGGTTTAGAGTTTTCCACAGCAAAGTCAATGTAACATAATCAGTCAGGTGTTGCAAGTATATTGTTACCTCGGAAAAATTCCTGCCTTGTAGATCTATGGTTCTTAAGGTAGTTAGAGGCAAAATATAGAAAACATGTAAGTTATGTCCGTGTCTGGCTGAGCTTCCTTTTTTGAAAGTGCGCGGACGGAACTTGAACGGGGCAAAGGTTCTCGCCTTCGCCGTAGGTCGGATGGATTTCAGCAGTTGGAGCGACCCAAACTGCGCCGACGGTCGGGTTGTCAAAGATCCGATGTTTCAGGATCGAGGTTATCTTCCAGAGAACCTGCGTGTCTCTATATTATCGCAAGCGAGGGAGGAAGGCAAGAAGAAAGTGGACGGGGCTCCGCGAGGGCGCGAAGGAGCGGCACGGAGACTCTGTCCAAAGCAGAACAGCCCCGCTGAAGCCAAAAGTCGGCGGGAGCCGGCCACCGGCCATCACGGCGTGATCTCGAAGACGACGCCGTGGCCGTACTTGCCGCCATGAGTGGTGGTGCCGTAGAGATGGCCTTGGCTGTCCATGGTCAGGCCGTTGGGAAAATCGCCGTCGGTCATGCTGAACCGATGCAGCACGCTGTAATTCCATTTGCCGTTCTTCTGCGGGCTGAGCTTGAACACCACGCCGCAGGCGCCGCCACAGGCGGGCGCACCCGCTACGCCATAGAGATTCCCGGCTTTGTCGAACACTAGGTTGCTTCCCGGGGTCGTCCCGTTGTTCTCGTTCGGGAAGCCGTACAGCACGGTCAGCTTCCACTGGCCCTCCTTCGCCGGTGTCAGCTTAAACACATTGCCGTTGTCGTAGGGCCCTGCATGAGTCGTGGTGCCATAGGCGTTCCCGGCTGAGTCCACCGTGAGGCTGCCTAACGGGTACGCCCCGTCGTTGTGAGCGGTAAAGCGATGCATCACGAGGTAGGTCCAGGTGCCGTCGCCGTTAGGAGTCATTTGGAAGGCAACGCCGCAGTTGCTGCAGCCATCGCGGGAGTAGCCGCCAAAGTAGGTTGTCCCGTAGAGGTTGCCTTTTGAGTCCCAACTGAAGGGCGCTTCAGGATCGTCGCCATCCGGGCAGCCTCGCTGCTGGCAGAATTCGTACAAGTTCTCGTAGGCCCAGCCGTTAGAGCTGGGTGTGAGCTCGCTGACTCCGCCCGTGCTCCCTTTGCCGAACTCACCGTAAAGATCGCCCAAGGAGTCAAGAATCAGCCCCACGGGGCCGACACATCCTCCCGGCCAGATGGGATTGAAGGTCCATTGCGGAGATCCGGCCGTCAGCTCGAACATCGGGCCTCTGTCGTTGCAGCCGTACAGGTCACCTTGGCTGTCAAGCGCCAGGGGGCTGTCGATGTAGCCCTGAGTCGTCGGATCGGTGAGTTCGAACAGCACGCTTTCTTTCCACCTGCCGCCTGTGCCGCGAACCATTTCAAACACTGCACCGCACCCGTAGGGGCAGTCCTGCTCGTAATACCCCCCGGCCGCAGTTGCGCCGAAGAGGTTGCCGTTCTTGTCCATCGCCAGGGCGGCGAAGAGAACCGGCCCGCCGCCGTCGCTGCCGCCGGTGAAGTTGTGCAAAATCTTGAATTTGCTGCCGGTCGCCGCTGCCGAAGGGGTTACGGCCAAGGCCAGGCTAAGTAGTGCAGCCGCTGTCAGGACGAACGAACTCGGTTTCATCGATACCGCCTTTTTCGGCCCGATTGGCCCGTGAGGAGGGCGGCACGGGCAGGGCTCCTGCCGCCGCAGTATAGCGCAACTTGGAAGCACTGCGGCAGAGGCGAAAAGTTCGGCCATTCATATTCGGATCACGGCGTGATTTCGAAGACGACGCCGTAGCCGTACTTGCCGCCATGGGT
>Ga0182014_10000515_pt1 | contig 51389 bp, 45 predicted proteins | sample 612S2DmetaG_FD_120489 | JGI IMG/M metagenome (GOLD analysis project Ga0182014, IMG submission 120489) | Permafrost microbial communities from Stordalen Mire, Sweden - 612S2D metaG | ecosystem: Environmental > Terrestrial > Soil > Wetlands > Permafrost | place: Sweden: Stordalen | collected... | reverse complement strand
CCTTTTGGTCCCTGAAATTCCTGTTTGTTAGGTGATTCGGGGAATTGCAGTTAGTGAAACCTGCAAATTTCCCGAATTTCAAATTTATGGTGTCAAAATTCAAATTATTGGTGGCGCGCTACAGCGCCCTTCGAACACGTTAATAAGGTTTCTGAGAGGGGCTCGCCGCACGGGCTCTGGAGAGGCTGGTGCGAGCCCCTCTCAGACAAACCCTAGTCGGCGGCGAGTTCGGCGAGGTCGGCGGGCGCGATCTGGGTGTTTGGTTGTGGTTTGCGCATCAGGAAGACCGAGAGGGCGGCGGGTACGGAAATAATGAGGAGGAATTTGTAGTCGTTGGCGTAGGCGATGATCTGGGATTGGGTGTCGATCATGGATTTGAGGATGGTGGCGCCGCCAGGGGTGCTTGGATTGAGAAAATGGGTCACCGCGCCGCCGGCCTGCAGGGGGCGGGCGAAGGGGGTGATGTAGCCGGTGAGGACGGAGTGCTCGGCCTGGGCGGTGTGGTCCAGCACGGCGGAGGTGAGGGAGACGCCGATGGCGCTGCCGACGTTGCGGATGAGGTAGATGAGGGAGGACGCCTGGGTGCGGAAGACCGCGGGCAGGGTCTCGAAGGTGACGACCTGCAGGGAGGTGAAGATGAGGCCGATGCCCGCCCCTTGCGCGAAGGTGGTGGTGACGATGATCTGCGGCGAAATGTCGGGTGTCCAGCGGGTCATACTCCAGAAGGAGAGGAGCATGACGATGTTGCCGGCGATGATGAGGGGGCGCGGGCCGGTGGTGCGCAGGACGCGGCCGGCGACGAGCATGGCGAGCATGGTGCCGATGCCGCGCGGGGACATGAGGAAACCGGCGTTGAGGACCGGGTAGTTGTTCAGGGTTTCCAGGTAGGGGGCCATGAGGGCCGAGGCGGCGAGCAAAGTGAGGCCGATGGAGAAGCTGGCGACCATGGAGACGTTGAAGGTGCGGTCCTTGAAGATGGCGCGCGGGATGAAGGGGTTGGGGGCGGTGAACATGTGGACGAGGAAGAGGTAGAGGCCGACCACGGAGAGGATGGCGCAGGTGACGATGAAGGGGGAGCTGAGCCAGTCCAGCTCCTCGCCGCGGTCCAGCCCGATTTGCAGGGCGCCGATGCCTAGCGAAAGGACGAGAAAGCCGGTCCAGTCGAAGCGCATCTCCTGCGCGGGTTCGTCTTTGGGCATGCAGAACAGCAGGCCGGCGATGGCGAGGATGCCGAAGGGCAGGTTGACGAAGAAGACGTAGCGCCAGTCGTACATGGAGGTGAGGTAGCCGCCGAGCGTGGGACCCATGATGGGGCCGACCATGACGCCCATGCCCCAGATGGCCATGGCGTTGCCGCGGCGTTCCACCGGGTAAATGTCCAGCATGGTGGATTGGCTGAGCGGGACCAAAGCGGCGCCGAATGCGCCCTGGGCGATGCGGTCCAGCACGATTTGCGGGAGGGAGGTGGCGATGCCGCAGAGCATGGAGACGATGGTGAAGCCGGCGACGCAGAAGATGAGCAGGCGTTTACGGCCGAAGCGGGCGGCGAGCCAGCCGACCGGGGCGGCCATGATGGCGACGGCGGCGATATAGGCGGTGAGGACCCAGGTGATCTGGTCGTAAGAGGCGGACAGCGAGCCTTGCATGTAGGGTAGGGCGACGTTGGCGATGGTGGAGTCCAGTGCCTGCATGAGCGTCGCGATCATGCAGGCTACCGTTATAATCATCCGTGTAGAATTCATCGGCGCACGGTAGCGAAATGCCCGGTGGGGGCAAGGGGGACCTTGTCAGTCGAGGGTTTGGACTTTCTGCCAGGCGGGGCGGGCGAGGCATTTTTCGAGCCAGGCTTTGCTGGCGGGGAAGGCTGACATGTCGAGCAGGGCCGCGCCCATCGCGAGCGAGGAGGCGGCGTTGATGTCGCCGATGGTGAAGCTGGCGCCGGCGACGTAGGGGGAGGCGGTGAGGCGGATTTCCAGGGCGCTGAGGGAGATCGCGGCGTTTTCCAGGTATTTGGTCATGAGGGCGGCATCCGCGTTGCCGCGCTTTTCGCGGATCCACATGGTGAGGTGGAATTCCAGCTCCGTGGTGGCCCAGCTGGAGCATTGGTAGATTCGGGCGCGGGCTTGCAGGTCATCGGGCCAGAGCGGCGTGGGCTGCTTGGAGGCGAGGTAATAGCAGATGGCGACCGACTCGGTGAGGACGAAGTCACCGTCTGTGAGGGTGGGGACTTTGCCGAGGGGGTTGAGCTTGAGATAGGCCTCGTTGCGGGTGCCGCCGGTGTGGGGGTTTACCGGGTTGTGCTGGTAGGCGAGCCCGAGTTCCTCAAGCGCCCACAGGCAGCGGCCGGCGCGGCTTTGTTTGGTTCCGTAGATGGTTAGCATGGTGCCTCCGTTGGGTTTGTTATTGATTAAAGGTGCATGCCGCCGTCGATGACGAGCGTGGCGCCGGTGATGAAGCTGGCGCGCTCGGAGGAGAAGAAGACGACGCCTTCGGCGACCTCGGTGGGGGTGCCCAGGCGCTTGAGCGGGATTTGGGCGACGATGGATTTGAGGGCTTCCTCGTTGAGCTGGCCCTCGATGCCGTCGGAGATCTGGCCGGCCATGACCCAGCCCGACTGGATGATGTTGGCGCGGATTTTGAAGCGGGCGTTTTCCTTGGCGGTGGCGAAGAAGAGGGCTTCGACCGCGGCTTTTGGCGCGGCGGAGAGGACGCCGCGGACCTCGGGGCGGAATTTTTGCGAGGAGGTGATGGCGGTGATGGAGCCGGCGGATTTGGCGCTGATCGGGTGCGCTTTGAGGAAGGCGAGTGCCGCTTTGACGAAGGTGAAGCAGGCGATGGTGTCGTGCTCGAAAATGTTGCGCCAGTTTTCGACCGTGAGGTCACTGACGTAGCCGACGTTGACGGTGGGGCCGGAGGCGTAGACGAAACTGTGGATTTTGCGGCCGCTGGCGGCGATTTCGGTGAGCACGGCGTCCAACGAGGCGGGGTCTTCGAGTTTGACCTGGCGCATTTCAACTTTCACGCCGTGTTTGGCGGCGCGCTCGGCGACGGCCTGCGCGCGCTCCACGCCGTTGCGGTAGGTGAACACGACATCTGACCCGGCGCGGGCGAAGGCCTCGACTATGGCGCCGCCGATGCCGCCGCTGCCGCCGGTGACGAAGGCGATACCCGCCGGGAAATCCTCATTGGCCATTTTTATGTAACCCCCCTCGATGCTTGCGGCGCGCGGGCCGCGAATAGATTTTTGTGCCGAACTTTATCCGCGGGACCGTAATCGGGTGATTCCGGGGGCGGCGGATATTGCTCTAATGGTTTTTGCGATTAACATGGATGTGTAAAGTGCGCTAGCGTAGTAATTAAGGTCGACTGGGGGGAATAGAATGCTGGAGAGGTCTGGGCCGTTAAAGGGATTCCGTGTGCTGGAGATTGCAGGCGTTGGTCCAGGACCGTTTTGCGCGATGATGCTGGCGGATATGGGGGCGGACGTGCTGCGGGTGGAACGCGCTGGGGCGCCGCCTTATGTGCCGCCGATCGACCCGGTGAAGAACGTGCTGCACCGGGGGCGGCGGTCGATAACCATCGACCTGAAGGATAAGCGCGGTGTGGATACCGTGCTGCGGCTGGTGGAGTCGGCCGATGTGCTGTTGGAAGGATTCCGCCCCGGCGTGATGGAAAAGCTTGGCGTGGGGCCGGTGGAGTGCCAGGCGCGGAACCCGAAGCTGGTGTATGCGCGCATGACCGGATGGGGGCAGACCGGGCCGATGGCGCATATGGCCGGGCACGATATCAATTACTTCGCGATCTCGGGCAGTCTGCATATGTGCGGCAAGGCCGGCGAACCGCCGCACCCGAACCTGAATATGGTGGCCGATATGGGCGGCGGCGGGATGCTGATGGCCTACGGGATTACCTGCGCGCTGTTGGAAGCCGGGCGCTCGGGCAAAGGGCAGATTGTGGATGCGGCCATGGAGGAAGGCACCGCATTGCTGGCCGCAATGATCCATGGTTACCGCGCGATGAACCGCTGGCCGGGGGGGCGCGGGGAAAATCTGCTGGATGGCGGCGCGCCGTTTTATAATGTGTACGAGACCGCCGATGGTGGCTACATGGCTCTAGGTTCGATTGAGCCGCAGTTCTACGCGCTGCTGATTAAAGGGCTGGGTGTGGATACCACGGATTTTCCCAAGCAGCATGACCGCACCGCTTGGCCGGCGATGAAGGTTCGCTTCGCGGAAATCTTCAAAAGCAAAACCCGCAAGGAATGGGAAGCCATATACGACGGCACCGATGCCTGCGTAACACCCGTGCTAACCCCCGACGAAGCGGCCAACTACCCGCATAATCTGGCCCGCCAAAGCTTCGCAGCCCCCGGCGGCGTGCAACAACCCATGCCCGCCCCCAAATTCAGCCGCACCCCAGGCGCAATCGCCGTGCCACCCCCCGCCGACGACAGCGGCGGCCTCGCCGCCTTCCACGACTGGGGGCTGAGTGACGGTGAGATCAAGGACCTCGGCTGGTAAATTGTTCCGTAAGTAAGGCCAAGGGGCAGAGCCCCTTGGCCTTACTTACCGGAGCTATTTTCCGGCAGAAGTCTTTGTTCCACCGGCACGCCGCCGCCGTTGACGATGATGCTGAGGAAGTTGGCGCCTTCCTGGCGGAGTTTTTTGAAGGGGGCGTAGGCGGGGCTGTGGTACCAGGTTTTGGCGTTTTCGTAGGTGTCGAATGCGGCGATGACGACGGCTTTGAAGTCTTCGTTGCCTTCGACGACCTCGAAGTCTTTGTAGCCGCTGAGCATTTTGACGTTGTAGCCGGCGAAGGAGGATTTCGCGGTGGCCCAGTATTCCAGGAGTTTGGAGCGGTCGTGGACGCTTTTGACGAGGAACAGGCAGTAGGCGGCCATGCTGGTTGCTCCTTGATGGGTAGATTTAGAGGATCGCGGGGCCTTGTTTGAAGCCTTGGACGCGGGTTGGGCCTTCGCCGGACAGGCCGGGGCGGCCGGTGTTGTCGCGGCGTGTCATGCGCCAGACGGTGCCGGGGAAGGCGGCGGGGTCGGTTAGCATGGCTGCGACCTGTTCGCCGACTTCGGTTTCGGTGACCCAGAGCGGGTGGGCGTTGGCGCGAGTGCCGGCGCTGTTGACGACCGAGGCGACGGTGAGTTCCTTGAGGGTGATTGCCTGGCCGTCCAGCTCGTGGGCGATGCCGCGGTAGAGCATGCGCAGGCCGGCCTGGGCGGCGGAGAGGTGGACGCCGCCTTCGAGGATGAAGTCGGCCGAGCCGCCGCCGATGGCGAGGTAGACGCCGCCGGGGGCGATGGCTGGGATGAAGCAGCGCGCGGCGGTGAAATGGGTGACGAGGTCCTGCGCGATGAGGGCGGCAAAATCGTCCGAGGAGTGGCTGAGTACATCTGCCGTGGTGCGCGGGCCGTTAACGGAGACGACGACGCCGTCGAGGCGGGGGAAGGTGTCGCGGAGCGATTCCAGCAGGGCTTGTGCTGTGGCGTCGGTTTTGAGCGAGCCGGTGACGGTATACAGATTGGCTGGGTCGCCGAGTTCCGTGGCGAGTGCAGCGAGGCGGGTGGCGTTCTGCCCGACGGCGGCGACTTTGAAGCCCTGGTTGAGGAGGACGGCGGTGATGCCGCGGCCGACTTCGCCGCTGGCGCCGATGACGGCGATGTATTCCATTTGTTTTCGCTCCCGATTTTAGAGTGCGTTCCGGTTGCCGCAAGTGCGCCAACCGGAACGCACTCTAACTTTTTGATTAGAGGCTGATTCACGTTCTCGGTTGCCGCGCAAGGCGCGTCAACCTCAATCGATCAGGCTCTGTACGCGGGGGCAGGGGTAGTGCCCGCCCCTGACCCGCGTGGTATCAGGCGAAGACTTTGCGGCTGATGATGTCGCGCATGACTTCCGACGAGCCGCCAGCGATTTTGCGGATGCGGGCGTCGAGATAGGCGTGGGCGATCTGGTACTCCATCATATAGCCATAGCCGCCGTAGAATTGCAGGCATTCGTCGGCTACTTTGCATTGTAACTCACCGGCCAGCATTTTGGCCATGGCGGCTTCGGTGGAGTCGAGTTTCTTCTCGACCGCGAGTTCGACGCAGCGGTCGACGAAGACGCGCAGGGCCTGGGTTTGGGCGGTGAGTTCGGCGATTTTGAACTTGGTGTTCTGGAAATCGGCGACGGTTTGGCCGAACACCTTGCGTTCCTTGGTGTAGGCGACGGTGTATTCGAGAATACCCTCGCAGGCGCCGATGGCGGAGACGGCGATGGAGAGGCGTTCCTCGGCGAGGTTGTGCATGGCGATGGCGAAGCCCTTGCCCTCGGCGCCGATGCGGTTGGTGACGGGCACGCGCACATCGGTGAAGAACATCTCGGAGGTATCCTGTGCTTTCAGGCCCAGTTTTTCAAGGTTGCGGCCGCGCTCGAAGCCTTTGCGGGTGGTCTCGACGATGATGAAGGTCATGCCTTTGGCGCCAGCGGCGGGGTCGGTTTTGCAGGCGAGGATGACGATGTCGCAAAGCTGGCCGTTGGAGATGTATACCTTTTGGCCGTTGATGACGTAGTCGTCGCCGTCACGGATGGCGGTGGTGCGGATGGCTTTGAGGTCGGAGCCGGCGCCGGGTTCGGTGAGGCCGAGGGCGGCGATGACTTCGCCGGAGGCCATTTTGGGTAGCCATTGCTTCTTTTGTTCATCGCTGCCGAAGTTGAGGATGTAGGCGGCGGCCATGTCCGAGTGGACGCCAAAGCCGGGGCCGGTGATGCCCGCGCGGCCGAGTTCCTCGGTGAAGATGGCGTTATATTTGAAGTCAACGCCGGCGCCCCCGTATTCTTCCGGGGCGTTGGAGCAGAGGAAGCCGTTCGCGCCGGCTTTCAGCCAGACTTCGCGCGATACTTTACCGTCTTTTTCCCACTGGCGGTGATAGGGAGTGACTTCCGCGGCGATGAATTTTTTGACGGAGTCACGGAACTGCTCATGTTCTTCGGTAAAAATATATCTCGGGATCATGTGATCTGACGGGCTCCCCGGTGGGTGGTTAGGTGGGTTGAGGTATAGTAAACAAGCGAACGATGTCAACGTATCGGGGGTCAACTTACGGGCGGTGGTCCGCCGCGTTGGGCGTTGACGGCGGCGAGGTCGAAATAGTCGCGGATGGCGGTGATTTGGCCGTTATCGACGACGACAGTGCCGGCGCAGGGGATGTCCAGGCGTTTGCCGTCTTTCCACATGAAATCCAGGCGTTCGTTGAGCACGGTGCGGCCGTCGGCGGCGGTGGCGAGGCTCAGCACGTCGAAGCGGAAGGCCTGATAGGCGGCGAAGTATTGCATGAACAGGGCGCGGATGGCGGCGGCGCCGGTGGTGGTGTTGATGGTGCCGTTGACGAAGACGCAGTCCGGGCCGATGTGGCGCATGATGGTGTCGAGGTCGTGCGTCGCCCAGGCGGAGAAGTAGGCTTGGGCGATTTCAGCCGGGGTTTTGGGGTGGCTCACGCTATGCCGCGGCCGGTGAGGCCGCCGTGGGCGGCCTGGGCCTCGAAGCCGTAGGGCGAATAGCGGCCGTTGAGGAAGATTTCGATTTGCGCGCGGCCCTTGGTGACTTTGCCGTTGGGCGCGGTGACGGTGACATTTGCCAGGTGTTCGACGCCAAAAACTTTGCGGGTTTCGCCGTTGCCGGGGAAGGTGTGGTCACAGGGCTGGGTGGAGAAGTCGAACTCGTCCCACTCCATGGCCGGGCTGGCACCGTGGTAGGTGTGGATGGTGCCGCCGTCTGTCCAGGCGCCAACGTGGTAGCCGATCTGGCCGAGGACGTGCGGCGGGTGGGGGACGTCCAGGGCCAGAAGCCATTGGCCGCCGTTGGCGTCGGTTAGTGTGACGGTGCCGCCGGTTATGGAACGGGTGCCGGGGCGCCAGGTGAGCTGGTGTTTGGCGGTGGTGAGGGGGAGGGCGGGGCCGTCCCAGCCGAAGTTGATCCAGCCTTCGAAGGGGGTGCCGAAAGCGTCGTTCAGGTAGACGTTTTCACCGTCCGGGCCTTCGTGCAAGTGGAAATAGGAGGAGAAACCCTCGCCTTCCAGGAAGCAGGAGAAGCGCAGGGCGCGGGGGATGGCGGGCGGCGGGGAGGGGGGAAGGTAATGCGCGGCGGCGGCCAGCGGCGGGCGGCTTTCGTACAGGCCCCAGGAGCGGTCGCGGATGGCGCCCCAGGGGGCGTTTTCGGGGAGGTCGTAGCGGCGGCCGTCGATCTCGATCCAGCCGGTGGCGGTGCCGACCTGGTTGAAGCGGCTTTGGTCGGTGGTATAGCGGCCGTTGCGGGTGGCGCGGTGGTGCGCGGAGAGATGCGGCGGGGCGAGGCCGCGCCAGGTGACATCGTAGCTCATGCCGGATTCGTTGGGTTCCAGCACCATGCGGGTGGCGCGCAGGGGCTCGATGAACTCGTAGCGCAGCGGCCCGATGGAGACGCTGAAATCATCGCGCCAGATGCGGCTCAGGCGCAGGGTGCGCTGTACGCCGTTGATGTTGAGCGAGCTGTGGCCGCCGATCATGTTGCTGTTGGGGGCGATGCGCATGCCGTTGATGAGGAAGACGCCGCTCTCGATGTCATAGACGCCATAGTAATAGCCGTCGTCCCAGGCGGGGTCGGAGGCGGGGATGTAGCTCATGGGGTAGGCGGTGGCGTGGACCGGGTACTCGTCATACGGGGTGAGCGGCATTTTTTCGAAATCTTGTTCGGACATTATTGCCGTTCCTCCGGGCTTTTTTGATGCAAATCCAGCCCGCTCATGGCCCTGTGCGCGGGAACCATGACGGGAGATAAGTTGACACTTGGCGAGGCGGGTTATAATCCGATATATAATTAGTGTGCAACTGTATAATACATGTCCTTGCAAACTGCCGTGGCAGGCGGGACGAGGCAGGGGAGGCCGCGATATGGGAATTTGTGACGGACGGGTAGCGATTGTGACCGGTGGCGGGCGTGGGGTGGGCCGTGCCTATGCGCTGATGCTGGCATCGCAGGGGGCGAAGGTTGTGGTGAACGACCTGGGCGCCTCGGCGAACGGCGTGGGGGTGGATTTGTCGCCGGCGCAGGAGGTGGTGAACGAGATTGTTGCCGCAGGTGGCGAGGCGATTGTGAATGGCTCCGATGTGTCCAACTGGGCGGAAGCGCAGGCGATGGTGCAGGGGGCGGTGGACCATTTTGGGCATCTGGACGTTCTGATCAACAATGCCGGCATTTTGCGTGACCGCATGATGGTGAACATGACCGAGGATGACTGGGATTCGGTTATCAAGGTGCATTTGAAGGGCACGTTTGCGCCGGCGCACCATGCCGCGAACTACTGGCGTAGCGAGAGCAAGGCCGGGCGCCAGCGCGATGCGCGGATTATCAATACCAGCTCCGGCTCGGGGCTGTTTGGTAATATTGGCCAGGCGAATTATGCGGCGGCGAAGGGCGGGATTGCGTCGTTCACCCTGGTGATTGCGCGGGAACTGGCGCGGATTGGCGTGACGGCGAATGCGATTGCGCCGCGGGCGCAGACGCGCATGACGGAAAATTTGCGCGAGGTTTCCGGCGAGGCGCTGCTGCGGCGTGATCCGGAGTGGATTGCGGCGTTGGTGACCTGGCTGGCCAGCCCGGCGGCGAGCGACGTGACCGGGCGGGTTTTTGAGGCCTGGGGCTTTGGCTATTCGGTGGCCGGTGGCTGGACGCATGGGCCGATTACCGAGGCATCGCGCGACCCGGCGACGGTGGAGGCCGGGATGCGCCAGATACTCGCGGCGGCAAGGCATAATGCTGGGATCGACCGCGATACGTGGCTGAATCCATAAAAGATAAAGGACGGGGAAAATTCATGAAACGCGTTAGCATCCACGAGTACGGCGGCCCCGAGCAGCTTGTTTATGAAGACGCCGAGGTGCCCGTGGCGGGGCCGGGGCAGTTGCTGGTGAAAGTGGCGGCGAGCAGCGTGAACCCGGCGGATTGGAAGATCCGCAGCGGGGCGACGCGGGCGATGATGGATTTTCCGATGCCGCTGGTGTTGGGTGGAGACATTGCTGGGACGGTGGCGGCGGTTGGCGAGGGCGTGAGCGGCTGGGCGGTGGGCGACGAGGTGTTCGCGCTGCTTGGGTTGGTGGGCGCCTATGCCGAATATGTGGCGGTGAATGCCGCGATTGTGGCGCGCAAGCCGGCTGGGTTGAGCTTTGAGGAAGCCGCGGCGCTGCCGCTGGTGGCGCTGACCGCGTGGCAGGCTTTGGCCGCGGATGGGCGGGAGCTGAAGGGCAAGCACGTGCTCGTGCATAATGCCTCCGGCGGCGTTGGCTCCGTGGCGGTGCAGTTGGCTAAGGCGGCGGGTGCGCGGGTGACTGCGACGGCTTCGGCGAAGAACGCGGCGTTTGTGCGTGGGCTGGGGGCTGATGTGGTGGTGGATTTCCGGGAGTCGCCGGTGGGTGCGGTGGCGAAAGACGTGGATATTTTGCTTGATTGCGTCGGCAACAGCGCGGCGTTTGGGTTGTGGCCGCTGGTGCGGGCGGGTGGCTCGATGATCCGGCTGGGCGGCGGGGCGGATGACGCTGCGCCGGCGGAAGCGGCGGGCGTGCGGATTTTGAAGATGCGGGTGCGCCCGGATGCGGCGCAACTGGGTGAGATTGCGGCGCTGGTGGATGCAGGCAAGCTGCGCCCGGTGGTGGGCGAGGTGGTACCGCTGGCCGAGGTGGCGAAGGCGCATGTGGCGAGCCAGGGCGGGCATGTTTTCGGGAAAATCGTGCTGAAAATGTGAACTGGGCGGTGTGGACTTCTATTGCTTGCTATGGGGGTCGACGTGCGGTAATGTGCTCTAGCTTATTATACGCAACTATTAATTTGCCCTTAGTAAGGGCACAAATTGCGGCGGGGAATGAAAATCATGCCATTGGATAATTCGCAACAGGCTGCCTTGGTCCAGGCGAATGCGGAGAAGGGCTCCTTTAGGGTGAGCCGCACCGCGTACAAGAGCAAGGAAGTTTTTGAGCAGGAAAAGAAGCTCATCTTCGAGAAATGCTGGCTATATCTGGGGCATGGCACGGAATTGAAGAAGAAGGGCGATTTCGCGTCGCGCCGGGTTGGCGGCCGCGATATCATTTTTATCCGTGACCGTAATGACCAGGTTGCGGCGTTCTACAATACCTGTACGCATCGCGGCGCGAAGATATGCCGGGAACACAATGGGAATGCGCGGACTTTTGCCTGCCCCTACCATGGCTGGGTGTTTAATTCCGAAGGCAAGCTGGTTTCGCAGAACGCCAACAGCGGTTATGTGGAAAATTTGAACGAGGATGGTCACCTCGACCTGGTGCCGGTGCCACGGCTTGAGAATTACCGCGATTTCTATTTCTTGAATTATAATCCCAAGGCGATCAGCCTGCATGATTATCTGGCCGGTGCGCGCGATGCGATCGACGCTATCTGCGACCAGACCGAAGATAAGCAGATTATCCTTCCCGGCGAGCACAGCTACAGCGTGCGCGCCAATTATAAGTTCATGGCCGAGAACAGCTATGATGGCTATCATCTCCTGCCTGTCCACGCCTCATTCTTCGACCATCTACGGGACCAGTATGCCGGCACCGCGGCTTCGCATGTCGTTGACGAGACCATTGCCAGCTATAATTCGCGCGGCGCGGTGCGCGGCCTGGGAATGGGACATGCGATTTTGGATTCGTATGTACCCACGGGCCGGCCGGTTGCGCAGTGGTTGCCCTCGATGGGGGCGGCGCTGAAGCCCGAGATCGAGGCAAAATATGCGCGCTTGGTCGAGCGGTTTGGCAAGGAGCGGGCGGATTATATTGCGGAGACGCAGAAGAATCTGGTGATTTTCCCGAATCTGGTGATCAACGACATTCTGTCGACGACGGTGCGTTATGTTGAGCCGGAAGGCCCGGATATGATGCGGGTGACCGCTTGGGCCTTGGGGCCACGTGATGAGAGTCCGGAACTGCGGGCCATGCGCCTGGATAATTTTGTGTCGTTCCTCGGGCCAGCAGGGTTTGGCTCCCCGGATGATATCGAAATGCTGGAAATCTGCCAGACCGCGCTGGAGCATACCCCGATTGAGTGGAACGAGATTTCCAAAGGCATGGCGCCCGGTGGGGATCGGCGGACGATTACCGGCGCGCCGGACGATGAAATCCAGATGCAGGCTTATTGGACGCAATGGGATATGATCATGCGGGGCATTGAGACCTTAGAGGCCTGATGAGGTTTCGGCCTGGGCGGGTGGTGCGAGAACGCCGGCCTGGGTGAAAGAAAAAGTTTGGGCTGCAAGGAGGGAATTAACCGTATGCCATCACTATTGACACGGACTGAAGCTGAAGATTTTTTGTTTCATGAAGCTGAATTGCTCGATGATTGGCTGATGCCTGAGTGGGCGGCGTTGTATACCGAGGATGCGCTGTATGAAGTGACGTCCCCGGCATCACCCGATCCGAAAGCGTCCGACGCGAAGGATAGCCTGTTCCTGATCTCCGACCGGATCGACCGTATTCGCGGCCGTGCCAGCAGGCTTATGAAAAAGAGCGCCCATGCGGAGTTTCCGCGGTCGAAGACGCGGCATCTGGTCACCAATGTGCGCATTGTGGGCGAAGAGGATGGCGGGACGCGGCTGCGCGCGAATATCGCGGTGTACCGGACCAAGGAAGATACCAGCACCGTGTTCATGGGCGAAGCCTGGTACACGATTGTGCGTGAGGGCGATGCGCTGAAGATTCGCCGCAAGCGCATTATTTTGGATTTGAACAGCTTGTATAACCAAGGACGTCTGACGATTATTCTGTAAATAAATCGGGTGGGGAAAAGAAGAACATGACCGCAAATTTTCGTTACAGAAAACTTGGCTACGTTGCGCTGAATGTCACCGACATTGAGAAGTCCACGAAGTTCGCGACAGAAGTGTTTGGGCTGGACTTTGTTGGCGAGGGGCCGGGTGGGGCGCGGTTTTTCCGCTCCGGAACGGCGCACCATGATATTATCCTGAACCCCGCGGCGAGCCCGGCGTTTGTGCGCAGTGCTTGGGAGTTGGAGACTGAGGAGGACTTGGACCGCGCGTTTGCGCATTATCAGGGGCTGGGGCTGAGCCCGGCGTGGGTGAGTAATGGTGAAGTCACCGATTTGAAGCTCGAGCGGGCGTTCCGCGTGGTTGAGCCGATACTGGGGACGACCTGGGAATATTACGCGCGGATGACGTATATCATCTCGCCGCGGCAGAACCGGTTGACCAAGTTCCAGGGCGGTAAGCATTACGGCCTGGTTGTGCCGGACTGCAAGAAGATGAGCGACTATATGGTCGACAACATGGGCTTTTTGGTGTCCGATTATTTGGAAGGCGGGTTCGCCTCGCTGCTGCGGGCTTTTCCGAATCCGAACCATCACAGCTTTGCGCCATTGCAGTTCCCCTCACCTAAGCCAGTGTTTCACCATGTTGCATTCATGGTTGATGAAATCGATGATATCGGCAAATTGCTGAACCGCGCGAAGCAGTTTGATGTGAAGATCCAGTTTGGTATTGGCCGGCATCCGACGTCGGGCAGTATTCATCTGTATTTGTACGATCCGGATTACTTTGTGTGGGAATACACGCTGGGTATGGAGCAGTTCCCCGAGACCGGGGCGCGCGAGCCGCGGCGGATGTCGTCGTTGCCGGAGAATTTGGACCTTTGGCAGGCAGTGCCGGACCGCGAGCATTTCAGCAAAATGCCGCCGATTATTCAGGCTCTCTGAATGCTGATTGATTTCCATAGCCATTTCATTCCGGGCGCGTTTCCGGCTTTGCCGGCGGGGATTGAAGAGCCGGCGTGGCCCCGCCTGGAGTTGGATGGCGAGGGGCATGGGACGATGTTTGTCGGGGCTCGGAAGTTCCGGGCGTTTGACGATATTTACTGGGATGTTGGCCGGCGGCTCGCGGTGATGGATGCGGCGGGGCTTGATATGCAGGCGATTTCGCCGTTGCCGGAGACGCTTTCCTATTGGTTGGACGCGCGTGCGGCTGTGGTGCTGACCGATGCGATGAATGAGGCCTGTGCGCGAATGGTGGCGCAGGCGCCGCAACGGCTGAAAGGTTTTGGCGCGGTGGCGTTGCAAGACCCCGCGGCGGCGATGCGGCAGGTGGCGGATGTGGCGCAGATGCCCGGTATGGTGGGGATTTTTGTCGGCAGCCATGTGAATGGGAAATCCATTGCTTCGCCGGAGTTTCATCCGGTGTTTGAGGCGGCGGAAAAAGCAGGGTTGCTGGTTTTTGTGCATGGGATAAAACCCGGCATTCTGGGCAAGGTGGAAGGGCCGCCGCTCCTGGAGGCCATTTTGGGGATTCCGCAGGAAAATACGCTGGCTCTGGCTTCGTTTATTTCCACTGATATTCTCGGCAAGTTTCCGGGGTTGAAGCTGGTGTTCAGCCATGGCGGCGGGACCATTGGTTCGGTGATCGACCGCATGACGCTGGTTTGGGAGAAATTCCCGGATATGCGGACGACGATTAAGATTCCGCCGCTCGAATATGCGCGGCGATTCTGGTACGATACTGTCGTATTCAGTCCGGAATATTTAGGTTATCTTGTTGGACGGTTGGGTGCTGACCGGATTGTGGCGGGGACGGATGGGCCGACCGAGATTGGGCAGACTAATCTGGGTGGGTTTATTGCCGCGACGGGAATTAATGCAGCGGACCGGAAACGAATTGGTGGCGGCAATGCGTTGGGTTTGTTTGCCAGGGCCTAACCGGGCCTGATCGTGAAGACAGAATTTAATCTTTCTCCGCCGCAGGGCTGGGAATTGTGATGACGAGGACAGGACATGGTTAAGACGGCTGTTAAACTCGACGATAAATTTACCCAGGATCATGGCCGGGTCTACATCTCGTCGAACCAGGCGCTGGTACGACTGCCGATTATGCAACGCCAGCGCGATATTGCGGCGGGGTTGAATACGGCCGGTTATATTACCGGGTACCGCGGTTCACCGATTGGCGTGTACGACACGAATTTGTGGGCTGCCGCGGATCACCTGAAGGAAAATCACATCCGGTTTCAGCCTGGTGTGAATGAGGAGACGGCGGCTTCTACCATTCGCGGCACGCAATGGCTGAGCTACTACAAGGAAGCCAAATACGACGGCGTGTTCTCGATTTGGTACGCCAAAAACCTGGGCGTGGATCGCGCGTTTGAAGTTTTGCGGCAAGGTAACCTTGAAGGCTCCGCCAAGAACGGTGGCGTGCTGGTTGTGGGTGCCGATGACGTTGGCGGCAAGTCCACGGTGACGGCGACTTCGTCTGACCCCGTGTGGCGCGCGGCGTTGATGCCGATTCTGTATCCGTCGAACACGCAGGAATATTTGGACTTTGGGCTGTATGGGTTTGGCCTGTCGCGTTATGCGGGCGTGTGGACTGGGTTCAAGGTGGTTACGGATACGATCGAGCTGACGTCAACGATTGACGTGAATCCGGAGCGCTCGCGCATTATTCTGCCGGCGGATTTTCAGATGCCGCCGGGTGGGTTGAATAAGATTAAGGGCGATATTGCGCCGTTGCCGATTGAGCGGCGGTTGGTGGAGTTCAAGCTACCGGCCGCGCAGGCGTTTGCGCGGGCGAATAATCTCGACAAGATCATCCTTGATGGTGAGCGCCGCGAGCTGGGTATCGTGACGGCGGGCAAGCCTTACCAGGATGTGCGCGAGGCGTTGAACGAGCTGGATATTGATGAGAACCGGGCGCGTGTCCTGGGCATCCGGCTGCTCAAGCTGGGCATGATTTATCCGGTGGAGCCGCATGTGGCGACGGATTTCTCCGTCGGCCATAAGGAGATCCTGGTTGTTGAGGAGAAGAGCGCGTTTATTGAGGAACAGCTGATCTCCTTGCTGTACCATACCGAAGCGACGCGCCGGCCGCAGGTAACCGGCAAGAAGGACGAGAAGGGCGAGCGGCTGATCCCCGATTTCGGCGAGACCTCCGTGGCGCTGCTGGTGGATGTGCTGAGCCGCCGTATTGAGGCGCTGGGCCTGGCGGATGACCGGCTGAAGGAGCGCATTGCGCGCATTCGGGAGCGCCGCAATAACGTGCAACCGATTAAGCAAACGGGCTTGGTGCGGACGGCGTTTTTCTGCTCGGGTTGCCCGCATAATACCTCGACGCGTACGGTTGACGGCAGCCTGACGTTTGCGGGTGTTGGCTGCCACGGGTTGGCGGCAATGTTCATGCCGGACCGGCCGACCGAATGGGCGGTGCAGATGGGCGGTGAGGGCACGCTGTGGGCGGGGTTGTATCCGTTCGTGGATGTACCGCATGCGTTCCAGAATCTCGGCGATGGCACGTATTTCCATTCGGGGATTTTGTCGATCCGTACGGCGGTCGCTTCCGGGGCGAATTTGACCTATAAATTGCTGTATAATGACGCCGTGGCGATGACCGGCGGGCAGCCGGTGGATGGCAAATTGAGCGTCGAGGCGATGGCTAACCAGGTGTACTGGGAAGGCGTGAAGCCGATTGTGATTGTGACCGACGAGCCGGATAAATATCCGTCGGATATTAAGTGGCCGCCGGGAACGACGATCCGGCATCGGCGCGATCTGGAAGACGTGCAGCGCGAGATGCAGAAGCTGCCGGGTGTTTCGGGGCTGATTTATGACCAGACCTGTGCCGCCGAGAAGCGCCGCCGCCGCAAGCGCAAGACCTTCCCGGACCCGGCGAAGCGTTTGTTCATCAACCAGGAAATTTGTGAAGGCTGCGGCGATTGCACGAAGAAATCGAACTGCGTGAGCGTACAGCCAGTGGATACCGAGTTTGGCCGCAAGCGGAAGATTGATCAGTCCAGCTGCAACAAGGATTTTTCCTGCCAGGACGGATTCTGCCCGTCGTTCGTGAGTGTGCTGGGTGGTTCCGTGCGTAAGTTTGGCTCTGTGTTCAAGGACGCTGAACTAGCTGAATTGTTCAAGACCTTGCCGGTGCCGGGTACGCCGGTAGAGAAGCCGGTTTATAACATCGTGCTGACCGGTATTGGTGGGACGGGCGTGCTGACCGTGGCGGCGATTGCCGGCATGGCGGCGCATCTGGACAACAAGGGCTCCAGCGTTATGGATATGACGGGGATGGCGCAGAAGGGCGGCTCCGTGTTGAGCCATATCCGGATTGCGAACTCGCCGGATGCGCTGCATGCGCCGCGGTTATGGTCGGGGTCTGCAGACCTGGTGCTGGGTTGCGACCTGGTGGTGACGGCGAGCGCGCAGACGTTGGATATGGTCTCGCCCGATACGCGGATTGTGGTGAACAGCGACATTGTGCCGACGGCGCAGTTCCAGTCGAACAATGCGATTCAGCTGAACCCGGATGCGCAGCTTGACGTGCTGCGCGGAATTGTCGGGCAGCCTCATCTGGCAAACTTGCCAGCGACCTCCATCGCCACACGGTTGATGGGCGATAGCATTACCACGAACATGTTCATGTTTGGGTTTGCCGTGCAGAAGGGGTTGGTGCCGCTTTCGGTCGAGTCGATTGAGGAAGCCATCAAGCTGAACGGCTCGCAGGTGAAGGCGACCTTGCAGGTGTTCAACTGGGGCCGCATGGCTGCGCATGATGAGGCGAAGCTGGAAGAGTACCTGGCGAAATGCGGCGTTGAGGACACGGCGGAGCCGGTGTCACTGACGCTGGACGCGCTGATTGAACGGCGCGTAAAGCATCTGACCGATTACCAGAATGCTGGCTGGGCCGAGCAGTATCTGGATTTTGTTAAACAGGTGCGTAAGGCCGAGACGGCCGCTGTGCCGGGTGGCGAGCTGAAAGTGACGGCCTCGGTCGCGCGGTATTTGAGCAAGCTGATGTCCTACAAGGACGAATACGAAGTCGCGCGGCTTTATACCAATGGCGATTTCATCAAGCGCCTGAAACAACAGTTCGAAGGTGACTTCAAGCTTGAGTTCAATATGGCGCCGCCGATTATCGCCCGGCCGCGTAAGCCCGGTGGTGAGCCGCAGAAGATTGCCATCGGCGGCTGGATGTTCAACGTGTTGAAGGTGATGGCGAGACTGAAGGGGCTGCGTGGCGGAGCGCTCGATGTGTTCGGGCGGACGGCTGAGCGCCGGATGGAACGCCGGTTGATTGGCGAATACCGCGGCCTGATCAACAGCGTGCTGGGGCAGTTGACGCCGGCGACGCAAAGCGTGGTGACGCGTATTGCCGACCTGCCGGAAATGATCCGTGGCTATGGCGCGATCAAAGATGGCAACGTTACGCAGTTCGAGGCGGAGAAGCAGAAGCTGCTGGCGGAACTGAGCAAGGGACCGGCGGCACTGGCGGCTTAAGGCCAGTGGTTTTTGCGGGCTGAGGGGTAAGTAAGGCCAGGGGGCTCTGCCCCTTGGAACCCCGCCAGCGGCACCGAGGGTTAGTCGGTTAGGAGCAGGGAGTCCGGGTTTTCGATTTTGTCGTCGGGGCCTTGTTTGGTCTGGTTGTTCATTTCGATCAGGCGCAATTTCATGCGGTGTAGGATGTCCTCGGCGACGAGGATTTCCTCGTTGGTCATACCACGCATGGTGTCCTGGTTGAGGCTGGTGGCGCGTTCCTGCATCAGGCTGAGCAGGGAGCGGCCGGCGGCGGTCATTTCGATTCGCTTGGCGCGGCGGTCCGTGGGGTCTGCCTTGCGGGCGACGTAGCCGTTGGCTTCCAGACGGTCTAGCAATCCTCCCAGGGCGACTTTGCCGATGTCGAGCACTTTGGCAAGTTCGGTCTGCATGGTTGGTTCGCCGTCGTGGCGGGAGAGGTTGGCAAGGACCCACCACTGCGAGCGGGTAATTCCTAAGGGCTTAAGTGCGTTATCGATGACGGTGCGTCGCAGACGCGAGACGTCATGTACCAAAAAGCCCAACCGGAATTGCCCAGGTTTGAGAGTAATTTTTGCCCCAGCCATTTAGCGAAACCCCTAAAGTGAGTCTAATCCTAGAATTTAGGTTAAAGTTAGTTTTGAAACAATAGTGTAACAACGGTACACAAGTATAGTCTAAATTGCCGCTGAACGTAAGTAGTGTGCTTGCACATAATTTTGCATGCGATATCCAGCTGGTGATAGGTTATACTTAAGCTGGGAAGTGGAATTTCAGCGGCATTTCGTGGTTCGTTATTGCTTTTTAGGTTGCTCTGGCTCTGGTCAGCGTTGCCACGCCAAACAAAGAACACTAGTGCATTATATGGACGTATATGACATATTGACCCTCTAGGCAAGACTGCATATACGAATTGGATAATGGTTGAGCCCGGCGCGTGGCCCGCTTCACCAAGCAGCAAAAACAACGGGAGAAAGCGATGCTGACGGACCTCGATGAAAGCCTGCATCATCAGGCGCCGTTGACGTTTGATCATGTGAATACCACGGATCATCGCTTTTATGACCGGCAGTTGATGGGCGGGTTTCGCCCGGACGGCGAGGCGGCGTTTCTCTCAGGGATTACCTATTTCAAGAACATGAATGTGGCCGAGGGGTTCCTGATGGTTCAGGCGCGGTCGGCCAAGCAGTATAATGTGCGGTTCACCAAGCAGTTGCGGCCTTTGACGGAGAGCCGGGCGCAGATCGGGCCGCTTTCGCTTACCGTGGTGGAGGCGTTCAAGGAGCTGCGGTTTGTGCTGGAGGCGGGCGAGGGTTACCCGCTGGCGATGGATATTACCTATCGCGCGGCGCTGCCGGCGCGGCTGGAGCATCCGCATAACGACCGCATGGATGGGCGGCTGCATACGGATTATCTGCGGTATAACCAGCTGGGGCAGATTAGCGGCTGGATTGATGTTGAGGGTGAGCGGTTTGATGCGGCGGATTGGTTCGGCTGGCGGGACCATAGCTGGGGCGTGCGCCCTGGGGTTGGCGGGTTTGAGCCGCAGACGGGGACGGCCGTGGGCGGGGGCGTGGCTTCGGCGTCGCGCACCGGCGGCAAGGGGCTGTTTCTGGTGCATGCCGGATTCTCCAACGGCACGCAGGGCGGCAGCATTCAGTTGATTGAGTCGGGTGACGGCAAGCGGATTTATACCGAGGGAGAGGTGCGCGAGGCGGGCGGCGAGGAGATTGCCGTGACCAGCATTACGCATGATGTGGTGTTCAAGCCGGGCACGCGGGTGTTCGACACCATGGCGCTGGATCTGGGTCTGGCGAATGGCGAGACGTGGACGCTGCGGGCGAAGTCTGTTGGGCGGCCCTGGGTGTATCGCGGTGGTGGGTATGACAGCGGGTTTAATGATGGCAAGGGCCAGGGCGTTTACCGCAGCAAGGAATTGATGATCGAGACGGAGGTTTATGACATATCCGACCCCGAGCTGGTGGGGTTCCCCGATGGTACGCGCGGCAAGACCAAGCACCGCGAGCAGCTGGCGGTTTGCGAGATTAATGGCGTGACGGGGTCCGCCTATATGCCGATGTTTGCCATTGGCGATTTAGTTCAGCTTAAGGGCCAAAAATGATCAACGAAGCATCGCTGCAAAGCTATTTCCAGAAGCACCTGGGTGCGGACACGCAGGTGGTTAAGGTAAAGCAGACGTTTCCGGGGATTTCCCGCCAGACCTACTTAGTGTGGACCAAGGAGGGGAATGCCGAGGGGAGCTATATTTTCCGGACCGATTCCAAGGGCGGGCCGATTTGCCCGGTGCCGCTGGAGTATGAGTGGAAGGTGATGTCCAAACTGTTCAAGACGGTGGTGCCGGTGGCCGAGCCGTTGTGGTTTGAGCAGGCGCCGGAGGTGACCGGGGGCCGGCCGGTGATGGTGCGGCGGATGGTTGATGGCTCCAACGAAATTCCGGGCCTGTATGACGAGGGTGCGGCGGCGGCGGCGCGGCGGCAGCGGGTTGCGTTTGAGCATGCCGAGCGGCTGGCGGCGCTGCATACGCTGGATTTGGAAGCCAACGGGTTTACCGAGTTTGTCGATCTGCCGCCCTCGGCTGAGTTGGCCTCGCGGCATGATTTCGAGCGTTGGACCGGGCTGTGGTACAAATTGCGCACCGACCCGATGCCGCTGGTGACCGAGGCGGCCTATTGGCTGGAGGAAAACCTGCCCAAGAGTGCGGCAAGGATTTCCTTGTGCAAGGGCAATAACGGCATGGGCGAGGAGATCTGGAAGGACGACAAGATCGCCGCGCTGAGCGACTGGGAGTTGGCGTTTGCGGGTGATCCGGCGCAGGATTGGGCGATGTCCCAGGGCATGCTGACGCTGGGCGATGCGAAGGCGACGATTGCGCATTACGAGGCGGCGGCGGGGTTCTCGATTGATCAGTCGAGTCTGGATTTTTACCGGGTGTGGGAAGTGTGGAAAGCGGTGCCGACGTTGAACAACGGGCTGCGCAGCTTTTTGGATGGCACGGACAAGAGCGTGGCGCGGTTGAACCTGGGATATGGGCGGGTGAAATTGTTCGAGCAGCTGTTGGGCATGATGATTGGGAAGCCGATTGACGAGGCGGCGGCAATTGTCGAGCGCTGGCGCAAGAGCCCGTACCGCCCCGAAAACGCCGCTGCTTAAGGAGAATTGTTATGAAACCATCCGTTGAGCAGATGCTCGAAGCGATGCAGCTGGCGCTGCGGGAAAAAGTGTCGCCGGTTGTCACCGACCAGTGGGCGGCGAGCGCGTTGCGCAGTGTCGATGTGATTTTGAACCATCTGCAGGCGCGCACGCCGGTGGAAGGGCCGATGCTGTATGAGGATAACCGCGACCTGGCGGCGGTGCTGGATGGGGCGGGCGGGTTGAGCCTGGCGGGGGAGGTGAGCAGCGAGGGCGCGGTGCTGACCGAGGCGCTGGCGGGGTTTGCCGCGGATGTGGTGGCGATGGCGCAGGGGTATCCGGCGGTTGCGGTGTTGTCGGCGCTGAATGTGCGTGGGCGGTTTTTGTTGGATGACCTGCTGCGGGTTTGCCATGCGCGTAAGGGCCAGGAGGCGGCTGAGCAGCTGCATGTGGCACTGCGGGCGTATCTGGACCGGCATGTTGAGCGCGAGCAGCCGTTCTTCTTCCCGACCTATGTGGGGCGGCCGGTATGAGCGGGTTGGACAACCGGGGGGGGGCGCAACTGCGGGCGGTGCTCGCGGCGTTCCGTGAGGAGGTGAAGCCTGAACTTACCTCGCCGCAGACCAAGTTCCGGGCCGAGTTGATTGATATGTTGCTGACCCGGCTTGCCGCCGAGGCGGATGGCGGGGATGCCGGGGAGTTGTTCTGGGATGACGTGGGGAGCTTGCTGGGGCAGGCGCCGGCCAATGATGCGCAGGCGCGTAACCAGGCGCTTGCTGATTTGTTGGGGCATGCGCAGGGCGGGGATGACAAGTTGGTGGCGTTGATTGCCGCGATTGCCGCCGGTGAATGCAAGCGCCGGGTTGCGCTGGAAGAACGGGTTGCGGAGAATTTGCGGGTTTTGAAAACGGGGCCTAGCTCGGTTGGTGAGCTTGCGATTTCGCCGGAGGATGTGACTGGGTATTTGCGCGGGCGTTTTCCGGAAGACGCCGGCATTACCGCGACGCGGGTGACGGTGGTGCCAGGTGGGCGCTCGAAGGCGACGATTTTGATTGAGTTCACCACCGCTGACGGTCCGCACGAGATTGTGGTGCGCAAGGATTTCGAGCTGGGGTCCGCGGGGATTTCAGTTAGTGAAGAATATCCCGTGATTTGTGCCGCCTGGGAGGCGGGCTTGCCGGTGCCGCAGCCGTTGTGGCTGGAGGAGCAGAGGAGCGCGATCCGCGGCAAGTTCATCGCGTTCAGCAAGGTCCGTGGTAAATCGATGGGGACGTTGTTCGCCAGTGATGCCTCGCCGGCGTTTTTGCGGGAGTTTGCCGCGACGTTGGCCAAGCTACATGCGGTGGATATCGAGAAGTCAGGCTTGGGTGATCGGCTGCGCTGGGCGCGGGCGGAGCATCCGGTGCGCGCGCTGATTGATCATTTTTACGACCGCTACCGCCTGTTGCCGCCTGATCCGCTGATGGATGCCGCGTTTGCGCATTTGCGGCTGGCGATGAAGGACATCGGCAATGAACGCGCGCTGGTGCATGGCGATGCCGGGTTGCACAATACGATGGGCGACGGCGACCATTTGACGGCGCTGCTTGACTGGGAGTTTTCGCATACGGGCGATCCCGCCGAGGATCTGACGTATTGCAAATATCTGGTGGAGCGGCTGATCCCGTGGGATGAGTTCATGGCGGTGTATATCGCGGCCGGCGGGCGGCCTGTTTCCGAAGCGCGGATGCAGTTTTTCACGCTGTGGCGGACGCTGCATCTGGCGATTCATACCGGGACGGCGAAGCTGGCGTTTGATAGCGGCGCGGACCAGGATTTGCGCAAGGCCGCGATTGGCTACAACACGTTTCCCAAGCAGTTGCGCGATCTGGCGTTTGATCTGGCCAGATATACGGGTGGGAACAAGGCGTGACCGATCGGTCCACGACCGGGCCTTCGTCGCACATTTACGTCTCGCAAAGGCTGCGGCTGCATTATGCTGATTGGGGAAATTCTAAGGCGCCGCCGTTGCTTTTACTGCATGGCTCGCGTGACCATTGCCGTAACTGGGATTGGGTGGCGCAGGATTTGTGCCGGGATTTTCACGTTATTGCGCCGGATTTGCGCGGGCATGGCGATAGCGCCTGGACCAATGACGGGCAGTATTCCATGGCGGCCTACGTATATGATCTGGCGCAGCTGATTCATCAGTTGAAGCTGGCACCGCTGGCCATTGTGGCGCATTCGCTCGGCGGCAATATTTCGCTGCGTTATGCTGGGCTGTATCCGCAGAATGTGAGCCGGCTGGTGGTGATCGAGGGCATGACTTCGATGCCGAATGGGCCGGTGGAGGCGCAGCCGGAGAAGGTGGTGCCGCGGATGGTGGATTGGCTCGATGAGCAGCGCAGGCTCTCGGCAAGGTTGCCCAAACGGTATGCCACCATTGACGAGGCGTTTCAGCGTATGCATGCGGAGAACAAGCATCTCTCCGAGGCGCAGGCGCGGCATCTGACGTATCATGGTGTCAGCCAGAATGAGGATGGCACGTTCAGCTGGAAGTTTGATAATTACGTGCGGGCGTTTCCGCCGAACGATCTGGCGCCGGCGGAACTGGCGCATTTGTGGAGCCGGATTACCTGCCCGACACTGCTGGTTTACGGCAAGGACAGTTGGGCGACGCCGCCGGACCAGGATGGACGGATGGTGCATTTCCAGAATGCGCGGCTGGATGTTTTTGAACATGCCGGGCACTGGGTGCAGCATGACCGCACGCCGGATTTTATTAAGACTGTGCGGGCGTTTTTGGCTTAAGTGGGTTGGACCGCGGCAACTACGGTTGCCGCGGTCACGTTTGCGGGCCTCAGACGGAGAGAAAGACTTCCTCGTCCTTCACTTCAACCGGGTAGGTTTTAAGAGCGACCATGCAAGGCAGCGCGGTTGGCTCGCCGGTGCGGATGTCGAAAGCGCCGTCGTGCCAGGAGCAGATGACATTGAATTTTTCGACGTAGCCATCCTCAGACAGCGTTGCGGCGCCATGCGTGCAGATGTTGTCGGAGGCGTAGACTTTGCCTTCGACGAGGTACACGGCAAAATTGCCGGCGCCCGCCACTTCGGCGTGGAAGATCTCGCCTTCTTCAAGGTCCGACAGCTGACAAACTTTTACCAGTGTTTGTCCTGAATTCTCTGAAGTCACGGCTGATCCTTTTTCATAAAGCTGGGGGGTGGAATACAATAGAGCGGGGCTTGGTACAATGGAAGATATGGGCGTGGGAGCCGTCTGTTAAAGTATGCCCTGGAACAATGGGCCGCCATAGGTGGTGCCGAGTTCGGGCTTGAATTTGGCCAGGAAGGGCGCGGGCACGGCGCCGAACATGTGTACCTTGCTGGTGACCAGGGGGAGGATTTTGGACATTTTTGGGCCGGAATTTGTCATGTGGGCGGCCAGGGCCTGGGCGTCATCGTAGATGTCCAGCACCAGGCATTCGGTGCCGGATTCGTTGAGGAACCATTCGTAGCCGCTGGTGCCGGGCTCGGTGCGGGCGACGTGGGCGAAGCAGTCCTCGGCCAGTTCGCGGAACAGGGCTTCCTGGCCCGGATGGACGGAAAAGCGGGCAATGGCGAAGATCTTGGTATCCGGCCCGGAGCTGGCGGTGCCGGGGGCGGGGGTTTGGAGTTTGCCTTGGAAGCGGGGGCCGGCGTGCTCCGCGTTGGGGAAGCGCTTGGTGTACTGGGCGAATAAATCAGTGGGCATGTCGCCGGCGAATTTGATTTTCAGCGTGGAGTGGGCGAGCAGGGCGGGCATGGTTTTGCCGACCATCTTGCCGTGATGGTTGAGGCCGGCGACGCCGTCATAGATTTCGATGACGAAGGCCTGGGTGCCGTCGGGGGAGATGAACCACTCATAGGCCTGGGTGCCGGTGAGGTCGGCTTTGGCGGCTTCCATGCACGCCTGGGCTTTTTCCTTGAAAGCCTCGGTCTCGCCGGGGTTGATGAAGAAATGCACGATGCCGAAGAGTTTTTCCGCCATGGGAGGCTCCTGATTAAACCGAGGTTGCGCCGTCGACCGGGAGGGCGACACCGTTGACGAAGCTGCTCTCGGACGAGGCGAGCCACAAGACCGCGTTGGCGACTTCCTCGGGCAGGCCGACGCGCTGCATGGGGATGCGGGCGGTGAGCATGGCGAGTTTCTCCTGCGCATTGGCGAAACCGTTGGTGACGAGGTCGGTCATGATGAGGCCGGGGCAGACCGCATTTACGCGGATGTTGCGGGCGGCGTATTCGAGGGCGACGGATTTGGTCATGCCCAGCACGGCGTGTTTGCTGGCGTAATAGGCCGAGGAGCGGGGGCCGCCGCGCAGGCCGGCGAAGGAGCTGCAATTGATGATGGCGCCGCCGCCGGCTTTGAGGATTTCGCGGATTTCGTATTTCATCGAGAGCCAGACGCCGCGCACGTTGACGGCCATGACGCGCTCGAACGTGTCCTCCTCGGCATCGGCGATGTCGGTGGTGACGTCACCGGGGATGCCGGCGTTGTTGAAGGCGACGTCGAGGCGGCCAAAGCGGGCGACGCAGGCGGCGACCATGGCTTGTACCGAGGCGGAGCTGGTGACGTCGGTTTCCACGAAGTCGGCCTCGCCCCCGGCGGCGTTGATGGCGGCGACGGCTTGCTCGCCCTCGGCGCGGCGGCGGGCGGCGATCATCACTTTGGCGCCTTGGCCCGCGAAGGCATGGCCCGCGGCGAGACCGATCCCGGCGTTGCCGCCGGTGATCAGGGCGACTTTGCCGTCGAATCGCATCCGCGTGTTTGCCATGATTGGATTTTCCCCTGATTATTAACTAGCGCACGATCTGAAAAAACTCATTCCGCACGCTTGCTTAAAATGTGCGCTACTTTATCATACACATCCATGCTTGCAAGCCAAGCCGCAAGGCGGGCTGCGATTCGGGGGAAGGGAACAACCAGATGGTCAAAGAGTATAAAACGCTCCGCTATGAGGTCGACGGGCCGATTGCCAAGTTGACGCTGACCCGGCCGGAAATATTGAACCGGATGGATGATGTGACCTCCGAGGAGGTGGTGCATGTGATCGAGAGCCTGCGCCGCCCTGGCGATGTGCGGGTGCTGATTATCGCTTCGACCGGCACGACGTTCTCGGCTGGTGGCGATTTGGATGAGGTGCGCCGGCTGATCAGCGATTTTGACCGCCGGATGGATGCTTATGACACCGGCCGCCGGCTGATCTACGGCATGGGCGAGATTACCGTGCCGGTGGTGGTGGCGTTGCAGGGCGATGTGTTCGGCCTGGGTACGTCGATGGCGCTGTCAGGTGATATTATTATTGCCAGCAAGAATGTGCGCATCGGCGACCCGCACGTGAAGGTGGGCCTGGTGGCGGGCGATGGCGGCTGCCTGGTGTGGCCGGCGGCGTTTGGCATGGCGCGGGCGAAGCGGCATTTGCTGACGGGTGACCCAATTGGCGCGGAAGAGGCTTACCGGCTGGGCGGCGTGACGGATTTGGTGGAAACGCCCGAGGAAGTGCTGCCGCTGGCGGAGAAATTGGCCGCGAAAATCGCAGCACTGCCGCCGGTCGCCGTGCAGCTGACCAAGCGCTCGCTCAACCATGTGATGCATAAGGCGGCGGTGGATGGCTTTGAGTTCTCCATGGCGCTTGAACAATACGCGATCACCACCACCGACCTTGTGGAAGGGCTCGATGCGTTCAAGGAAAAACGCAAACCGGTGTATCGCAATCGCTGAGCCGGGCGGGGACGAGTAAGGCGATGCACCCGCGCGACCAGCTTGCCGCGAATCCTGACCGCCCGGCGCTGATAATGGCCGGGAGTGGGGAGGTGATTACGTTCGCCGAGCTGGACCGGCGGGCGAACCGCTGCGCGCAGTTGTTCCGCAAGCTGGGGCTGAAGCCGGGGGACCGGGTGGCGTTCTGGCTGGAGAATAATGCGCGGTTTTTCGAGATCTGCTGGGGCGCGCATAATGCCGGGCTGCTGTATGTGCCGATCAGCTCGCGCCTCACGGTGGGCGAGGCGGCGTATATTGCGCGCGATTGCGATGCGAGACTGGTGATTGCCTCGGCGGCGTTGCAGGCCGAGGCGCTGGCGGCGGAGCTGGGGCCGGAGATTGCGGTGCTGGTGACAGGCGCGCCGGGTGGGTTTGATGAGGCGGTGGCGGGGATGCCCGATACGCCGATTGCCGATGAGGTGCGCGGGGCGGCGATGGTGTATTCGTCGGGCACCACAGGGCGGCCAAAGGGGATTTCGCCTGATTTGGAGCCGGTGAGGATTGATGTGCCGCCGGCGGTAACCGCGACGGTGGTGCGGCTTTATGGGTTTGATAACGAGACGGTGTATCTTTCCACGGCGCCGCTTTATCACACAGCGCCGCTGAAATTCACCATGTCGGTGCAGTCGGTTGGTGGCACAGTGGTGGTGCTGGAGAAGTTTGACGCGGCGGCGGCGCTGGCGGCCATTGAGAAATATCGCGTGACGCATTCGCAATGGGTGCCGACGATGTTCGTGCGCATGCTGCATTTGCGCGAGAGCATGCAGGGGCATGATCTGTCCTCGCACCGTGTCGCGATTCATTCGGCGGCACCTTGCCCGGTGGCGGTGAAGGAGCAGATGATCGACTGGTGGGGGCCGATTGTTTACGAATATTACGGCGGTTCGGAAAGCGTTGGCATGTGTGCCATCGAGCCGCTTGAATGGCTGCGCAAAAAGGGCTCGGTGGGGCGGCCTTCGCGCGGAAAAATTCATATTCTGGGTGAGGATGGCGAGGAACTTGGCGTTGGCCAGGTCGGGAATGTTTATTTCGAGGGCGGCAGCGCCTTTGTGTATCACAAGGACGAAGCCAAAACCGCGCGGGCGAAAACGCATGCGGGCTGGGGCACGTTTGGCGATATTGGGTATGTTGATGCGGACGGCTACCTCTTCCTCACCGACCGGCGCGATTATGTGATTAATGTCGGGGGTGTGAATATCTATCCGCAGGAGGCGGAGAATCTGCTGTCCATGCATCCGAAGGTGCTGGACGTGGCGGTATTCGGCGTGCCGCATGCGGAATATGGCGAAGAGGTGAAGGCCGTAGTTTCTGTGCGGGCGCCGCATGTGGCCGGGCCCGAACTGGCGGAGGAGTTGATCGCCTATTGCCGGGCGCATCTAGCGGCGAACAAATGCCCGAGATCCGTTGATTTTGAGAGCGACATGCCGCGCGAGCCGACGGGGAAATTGCTGAAGCGCCTGTTGCGGGCGCGGTATTGGCCGCACGAAACCAAACAAAAACAAAAGGCAGGATGACATGAACGAACCTGAATTACTCACGGAAATTGATGGGCCGATTGCCCGGATCACCTTCAACCGGCCGCAGGCGCGCAATGCGCTGACCGCGGTGATGGTCCACGACATGGCGGCGTTTTTGCAAAAAATCGAGCATGATCCGGCGGTGCGCTGCGTGATTATGACGGGTGCTGGCGAGCATTTCATGGCGGGCGGCGATGTCGCGGGGTTTGGCGAGGCGCTGAATGCCACGCCGGCGGAACGGGAGGCGGATTTTATCCGCCGGGCGAAGGGCGCTTTGCCGGTGTTCGAGGTGCTGGAGCGCCTGAATAAGCCATTGATTGCCAAGGTGCGCGGGGCCGTTGCGGGGGCCAGCATTTCCTGGGTTGCGGCGGCGGATTTTGTGCTGCTCTCCGATACCGCGCTGTTCGTGTTCGCGCATATTCATCTGGGTGCCAGCCCGGATGGCGGGTTGACCTGGCATCTGCCGCGTGCGGTGGGGCTGCGCAAGGCGAAAGAGCTGGTGCTGCTGGGCGGGCGGTTGAACGCGCAAGAAGCGCTGGCCGCCGGGCTGGGCAACCGGATTGTGCCCAATGCGGAGCTGGATGCGGAAACCGAGGTGCTGGCGAAGCGACTGGCCGAGGGGCCGAGCGTTGCCATCGGCCGCAGCAAGCTGCTGCTCAACCAGGCGTCGGCGAATTCGCAAAGCCGGCAGATGGAACTGGAGGCGGAGTCGTTTGGCGCCTGTGCCGCGACCGAGGATTTCGTCGAGGGTGTCACGGCGTTCACGGGCAAGCGTAAAGCGGCATTCAAAGGCCGTTGATCTTCCAAGGATTTTGAATATGGCGAAGATTTTAGACGGCATCCGGGTGCTTGACGTCACGCGCTATGTGGCGGGCCCGGCGACGACGGCGCTGCTCTCGGACCTTGGCGCGGATGTGATACGCATCGAGCCGCCGGGCGGTGGCGAGGACCGCACGCCGCTGCCGTTTGCCGAAGGGTTTCATGGTGGCGTGGGCTTTACGCAGGTTGGACGCAACAAGCGCGGGATCACGCTTGATCTGGCTTGCGAGCGCGGCAAGGCGGTGTTTGAAAAACTGCTGCTGACGGCTGACATTGTGGTGGCTAATTTGCCGCCGCGCTCGGTTGTGTCGCTGGGTATTGATTATGAGCGGCTGAGCGCGATCAAGCCCGATATCATCTTTGTGCATTTGACCACCTTTGGTAGCGAAGGGCCGTATGCCGACCGGCTGGGCTTCGATGCGATTGCGCAGGTGATGAGCGGTATGGCGCATCTCTCGGGCGATGCCGGCCGGCCGATGAAGAACGCGGCGGCGTGGGTCGATATGAGCACCGGATTCATCGGCGCGTTCGGTGCGCTGGCGGCGTTGCGCCACCGGGATGCGACCGGAGAGGGGCAGAAGGTGGAAGCAAACCTGCTGCAAACCGCGATGACGATCGGGAATTATTTTCTCATTGACGAGGATTTTAATCATTATGGCCGCGAGGGGACGGGCAACCGCGCGCAATCCGGTGGGCCGGCTGACCTGGTGCGGACCAAGGACGGCTGGGTGTATGTGGTGGCGCTGGGCAACCCGATGTTCAAGCGGTTTGCGCGGATGATTGGGCGGGAAGAGGAGTTGCTGGGCGACCCGCGCTACCAGTCTGACGAGAGCCGCGCCGAGCATGGCGATGCGTTGAGTGCGGTGGCCACCGAGTGGTCCTCGCAACTGACGACGGAAGAGGCTTTGGTGCAGCTGGGGAAATTCAACATTCCGGCGGGGCCGTTGCTGACACCTAAGCAGGCACTGAATGACCCGCATGTGGCGGCGCAGTTTGTGCAGCGTGTTGAGGTTGAGGGGTTGTCCAAGCCCGTGCCGTATATCCGTTCGCCTGTGATGTTTAGCAAAACCCCTGCGGAAATCGTGAAAGGGCCGCCCCGGCCGGGCGAGGACAATGCCGCAATTTTGGGGGAAGCAGGTTTTACGGCGGAAGAAATTGCCGCCTTGGCCGCTGACGGGGTAATCTGACGCGTTGAAAGTTGGGGTTCCAGGGGCAGGTTACTTAACCCCGGAGATCAACCCGTATTGATACACTGGTCCGCCGAGCGGGCGGGGGAAGCCTAGGGCTGCGATGCACAGCAGGTCGATATCGCCGGTGGAAGTGGCGGCGCCGGAGGCTACGAGTTGTGCCGCGGTATCTGCGAGGGCGGCGATGACCGGCGGCGGGAATTGGCGTGGCGTGCTACCGGTGTTTGCGGTTGCGGCGCGCAGTTGCTGGCTGAGTTGGCAGCCGCGGCCGATGACTGTGGCGCGCCCGAGGGGGCGGACGAGGCGGACGACGGCGGCGAGGATGCCGGAATCTTGTTCCGTGGGTGTGGCGATTTCGACTAGCCCGTTAGGATTGCCATGAAGAATTACCGTAAGTGCGTTTGGCGCCGAGGTTTCCTCAGGGCCGATTGCGTGTAGGGCGACGGCGCCGTCCGGCCGGATTTCGATGCCAGCCTCACGGGCGATTTTTGCGAGAGTTTCCGCGCGTGATCCGCTCAATGCGAGCGAAGTGATCCGTTGCGGGAGTTCCGCGACTTTGCCTGCGGCGCGTTCCGCGAAGAACAGGTGGCGCATGGCTTTGGCTTGCGCTGAATGTTTGCACTCGGTGACGAGTTGGCGTTCGGCTTCCACGCCGGCATCGAAGCCGTGTTCATAGCCGGCAAGCACGGCGGCGATGGCTTTTAGCGGGGCGCTTTCGCCGGGGCGTTCATTGGCTGCGCGTTGTGCGGCGGCGGTGAACAAAGCTTGTGCATCCGCGCTGGCGATGATCGCGTGGTTGCGGGTGCGGCGGATTGGTTTGCCGGTTTGGGATTTTGCCCAGGCGATAGCGGCGGCGCGGAAATCGGTCGCGTTGGTTACCTCGTCGACCAGACCAAGCTGGGCGGCTTCGGCGGTGCCGAGGATGTCGCCGGAAGCCGCGACGTCCAGCGCGCGGGCCAGCGGGATGATGCGCGGCAGGCGTTGCGTGCCGCAGGCGCCGGGGATGATGCCGACTTCCACTTCCGGCAGGCCAAAGCATGCGTCTGGCCCGGCAAGGCGGTAGTGGCAGGTGAGGGCGAGTTCCAGCCCGCCGCCGAGGGCTGGGCCGTGGATGGCGGCTAAGAGCGGCTTGGTTACCTGGTCTATGGCGTCGAGTGCCGCGTGCAGGAAGAACGGCTCGGGGCGTGAGGAGGTGCGCTTGAGGTCCACGCCGGCGGAGAAGGCGCGGCCGGCGCCGACGAAGAGGATTGCCGCGATGGCGGGGTCGTGCTCCAGCTGCGCCATCAGGCTGGCGATGCCGTCGCGCATGGTGTCGTATAGTGCGTTTACCGGCGGGTTATTCAGCTCGATGATGGCGAGGTTGCCGTCGACGGCAAAGCGGAGCGGCGCTTCGCCGTCAGGTGTTGAGGTCACGCGCCGAGTTTCCGCAGATCCTGTTTCGGATCCGCAAGCAGGGCCGAATCGACGGAGGCGCGTTTTTCGACCAGTCCCTGGGCGAAGCGCATGTCCTTCGCCTGGTTAATGCCGAGTGCGCCGAGCACGACCCCGGCTTCATTTTGGTAAATGAGCATGAATTTGCGGCTTTTGGCCTCGCCGCGCAGGGTGGTGGTGCCGGTGCCGATATTGCCGACGGTTTGCAGCTTCACGTCATATTGATCGGACCACATGCCGGACACGGCGGCGTAGGCCTCGTGCTTGCCCAGCATGTTGCGGGCAGCGGTGACGGCCTGGTTTTGCGCGTGCTTCCAGTTTTCACTGCGGATATCGCCGGGGCCGAAAGGATTCGGATAGCGGGTGACGTCGCCGGCGGCGTAGATGTCCGGGTCGCTGGTCTGGCAATATTCATTGACAATAACGCCGTCGCGGACAGCGAGGCCCGCCGCAGTGGCGAGCTCGGTGTTGGGCACCACGCCGATGCCGATGACGATGAGGTCGGCTTCCAGATCACCGCGTTTTGTTGTGCTGATACCGGTGGGGGTGAGGCTGACGGAGCCGGCATCAAGCAGCAGGGTGACGCCGTGGCTGGTGTGCAGTTCGGCCATGTAGGCGGACAGATCAGGTGGCAGGATGCGGCTCATGACGCGGTCGGCGAAGTCTACCACGGTGACCTGGCAACCCCGAGTCGCGGCGCTGGCGGCGACTTCCATGCCGATGACGCCGGCGCCGATAATCGCGACGCGGACGCCGGGTTGCAGGCCGGCGCGCAGGTGGCGGGCATCTTCCAGGGTGCGGACGACATAGGCCGGGATGGGCGAGGTTTCCATGCCCGGCAGCGTACGCGCGCGCGCGCCGGTGGTGATGAGCAGTTTCTCGTATTTAATGGGCTCGCCGGAGCCGATTTGCAGGGTGTGCGCGGTGGGGTTAATCGCCATGACCGGTGCTCCCAGCCGGAGTTCGATGCCTTGTTCGGCGTACCAGGACTCGGCGCGCAGATAAAGGCGGTTTTCGGGCGCATCGCCCACCAGCGCTTCTTTCGACAGCGGCGGGCGGTCGTAGGGGACTTCCGGTTCGTCACCAATAAGGAGAATCTGCCCGGCGTAGCCTTCCTGCCGCAACGTGGCGGCTGCCATATCCCCTGCCAAGCTCGCGCCGATAATCGCAATCATGCTAATTTCTCCTCCTGAACCGCCCTGTGACACTGTAATACAACCAAATAATGAGGTTGCGTACTAATTTTGTTGAGAGCGTAACATCTGTCGCTGCCAGGAGCAAGAATCGGCCAGGGACATGCAGGAAGCGGTTAAAAAATGGGGCAAACGCTAGGATGACGGCTTCGGCGATAGGTGCCTCCGACCGGTGGACTTCTGCCAGCGGATATTAAGACCTGGTAGAACCAAGCTGGGTACCAGCAACATGAGAGGGAAGGCTTGAAGGCAAGGTCTAACGGCGGTTGGAAGCGATGCAGGCTGGCGGAATAGCCTGCAAACTCAAGGAAAATCAGGGTTGGGGCTGCGGGCGTGGGCGGCTGATGGCGCGTGGGAAGCTTGTGGACTCGGCAGCGACAAACGGTTAATTGGCCAGATTGTAAGTCACCGTATGGTTGACAACAGTCTATCTAGTGTAATAAACACTTGCGTACTATCGTCGTTCAAGCAAGAATTCACAGGCCATAGCTTGTAGTTACGTCGTCACAAGTGTTGGCGCTATAAGAGGGAGACGCGGACAAGACTGTCGATCTTCAAAGCCGGAAATTACACGTACCTGTTTGCGGTGCCGCGAGGAGGGGGTTTCTCCCCAAGTCTACCGGCGCGCAGTTATTTCGTTGCAGGTTTGTTGAGTTTCTTCGTTCGCTGAATGTGGTTGTTTAGAAGTCTTGAAAACCAACTCGCATTTGTTTTTTTGGGCTGTCGAAAACTATAAGCCATAGAGTCTCTATCGTTTGACCTAAAAACAAAAAGGGTTAGCGAGATACGTCGGGTAAAAAAATCGCCAGCTTTGAACTGGTGGCGTGTAGGATCAACTGGGAAGGGTAAGTTCAATGAAAACAAAAGACGTAACAATTTTAAAACGGCGGCTTATGTCGAGCATTCCGCCGCGCTATGCGCATCTCTCGTCGCTGATGCTGGTTGGCACGGCCGCGGGTGTACTCGCGTTGTCGGCGCCGCATGCTGCACATGCGTACAGCTTTTACAACGGCCAGTATGATGGCAACGAGTTGGAAATCAACCTCGATACAACGGTTGGGTATTCCAATATTTTCCGTGTTAACAATCCGTCCAAGGTCATTCTAGCAGACCCGAACACGGACGACGGCGACCGCAATTTCCAGCATGGCCTTGTTTCCAACGAATTTGAAGTCACCCCGATTTTTGACGTGAAATACGGCAATTACGGCTTCCATGTCAGTGGTGAAGCGTATCTCAACACCGTTTATCTGCAAAAGAACCAGAATGATTCGCCGGGTACGGTCAACCCGATCTCGATTACGAATTACCAAGACTTCACCAGTGCGACGCGTAACCAGAACGGCGAGAATGCCAAGCTGCTGGATGCCTTCGTGTATGGTTCGCAGTATTTTGGCGCGAATAACCAGCAGGAAATCACCGTTAAAGTTGGCCGCCAGACACTGCTCTGGGGGCAGAGCCTGTTGATTGCCGGCGACGGCATTTCCGCCGCGATGGCGCCGATTGACGTTCAGTTCGCGCAGAACAACCCGAACGCATTGGCCTCGCAGGTGTTCCTGCCGACGGCGCAGGCGGTTGTCACCTATCAGCCGAACGCCACATACACAATTCAGGCCTATTACCAGTCGGAGTGGGCACCGGATAACCTGAATGGTGTTGGCTCGTATTTCAGCAGCGCCGACGTTCTGGACAAAGGCGGTCAACGCTACCTGATCGGGCAGGTTTATGGCTATCCGCCGCAGGCCATTGCTGCGTTCCGGGTCAAAGACAACCGGCCGCCGATTGATAACGGCCAGTTCGGTGTCTCGTTGCAGGCGACCCTGGGTAACTGGGATGTTGCTGGTTATGCTCTGCGCTATGACTCCAAGGCACCAACGCTTTTGGAGGGATTGCCTAATCCGACGAAGGGTGTGGGGTCCAACTCTGAAAATGCCGCGAGCTATTGGCTGATCTATCCGCGGGATCTGCAACTGTACGGTGTTTCGGCTTCCACCACGGTTGGTCCAGCAAATGTTGCGGGTGAAATTTCGTACCGTCCGAACGCGCCTTTGGACAGCGTTCCTGCGTTTACAAGTTATCCTTCGAACGCTAACGGTTCTCCGTCCTGGGCGGTTGGCAAGGTGCTGAACGAGCAGATCTCGACGCTGTATGAATCGCCGCCGCTGCCGCTTGATCCGGGTGGATTGTCATTCCTGGGTGAAGTCGTGATGAACAATGTGCTTGGGGTAACAAGAAATAAGGCACTCGTGTCGCCGGGCCGCGAGGCAACTGCTGCTCAGATTGCGTTCCAGTTGACGCCGACTTACTTCTTTGCTGCGGTGCCGAACGTGCAGTGGAACTTCCCGATCGGTTTCGGTATGGGGCTATTTAACCGCTCACAGTATGATGGCACCGGCGGGGAAAACAATGGTGTTGGCCATGTCACCGTGAGTGTTCAGGCGGTTTACAAGCAGACCTGGACCGCGGAAGTGACGTACGAGGATTATCTCGGCGCCCCCAATGCCAGCTATCTTGGGCAAGCCGGGCTCAACGGCGACGCCGATCGTGGCTGGGTCGGCCTTAACCTTACACACACATTCTAAGACTCAGGGAAAAACAACCATGAAAAGAAGAAGTTTTGGTTTGATGAGTGCCGCCAGCGCGGCGGCGGTGAGCGCGGGGATTGGGTTGCCGCAGAAAGCGCGCGCGGCGCTGACGACGGCGGATGCCGATCGGCTCAAGAGTGAACTGACCCCGGTCGGCGCCGAGCGCGCCGGCAATGCGGATGGTTCGATCCCGGCATGGACCGGTGAGAACCTGCCGCTAGAGGGTAGCGGCCCGTGGGGCATTCTGCCGGATTTTTTCGCCAGCGACGCGAAGATTGTCAGCATCAATGCCGCCAATGCGGACCAGTACAAGGACAGACTGACCCCTGGTACGGTGGCGATGATGCAGAAGTATCCGGACTTCCGGATCGATGTGTATCCGACCCATCGTCCCGCGATTGCCACGCAGGAAGTGTATGACAACGCCTATAAGAACGTGACGGGTGCGCAGCCGGCCCCAGGTGGTTCGCGCTTTGGCGTCACCAACGCCTATGGCGCCATCCCGTTCCCGATCCCGGACCCGAATGACGCGAGCGAAGCCGGCGCGCAGATTATCCAGAACCATTCCTTCCGGTGGTTCGGTCCGTACCAGACGCGTAATCTCAGCATTTACACGATGGTCAATGGTCAGCTGGTGCTGGCCACGGGTGATCGTGTGAATCAGTCCTGCCCGTACTACTTCCCCGGCGGGGATGCTGCCTCGTTCGATAGCGGGCCGCACAAGGGGCAGCTGCGTAACTTCCTTGGCCCGGTGTTCGCGCCGCCGCAGTCAAAGGGCCAGAGCTACCTGGAACTGAACACAACGAATCAGCTCGAAAATCCGGTCAAGATCTGGGAGTATCTCGTCGGGCAAGGGCGCGTTCGCCGCGCCCCGGAACTGCAGTACGACACGCCGGAAACGCAGGCCAACGACCTTATCAACTATGACGAAAGCTATGGTTGGTACGGCTCGCAGGACCGTTATGACTGGAAGTGCCTGGGCAAGAAGGAGATGTATATCCCCTACAACAACAACAAGCTGTGGAATGCGACTCCGCAAGAGGCGCACGGGAAGAACTTCATCAATCCAGACCTGGTGCGTTGGGAACTGCACCGCGTGTGGGTGGTTGACGCCACACTGCATGCCGGTGCGCGTAACGTGCTGCCGCACCGCGTGTTCTATGTTGACGAGGATACCTGGACCATCGCGGCGACGGACTCCTTTGATGCGCAGGGCAACCAGCTCCGTGTTGTGCATGTCTTCAACGAAAACCGGCCGGATATTCCCGCTGTTTCAATGGGGACGCCGGCGTTCTACAATTTCCAGTCTGGCGACTATGTTACCGTGCAGGCCCCCTGGAACACGCCGCCGTATGACCAGCCGTACCTGCTGACACCGATTCCGGACAGCACGTTCAATCCGCAAGCCATGGCGGCGGCGGGAGAATACTAAAAGAGTTATTGCTTCCGAGCGATAGTCTAACCAGCGGTGTGCCTCAAACAGGGGTTTTGTTTGGGGCACACCACTTATTTTTTAGCCTAGTGCGTTTGCGATCGGTGAAATGAGTACGATAGATATGCCAATACGCCGCCATTTTACTGTAATTTTAGGCTTGTTGTGCTCGTTGATCTCGGTGCCGCTTTGGGCTGATAATCCGGCGCCGACAGGCGCCAGGCCTCTGGACACGCCGGCAATTGCAGCCAAGGCGCCAGATAGGGTTAATTTGATCGCGATTACGAGAGCCGGTAACCGCCTGGTGGCTGTTGGCGAGCATGGCGTGATTATCTATTCCGACGACAATGGTCAGACGTGGACGCAGGCGAGCGTGCCGGTTAGCGTGCTGCTGACGGCGGTTGGTTTCGCGACACCCACGCAAGGCTGGGCGGCGGGCCATTACGGCGTGATTCTGCACACATCAGACGCTGGTGCCACTTGGCAGGAGCAGTTGAACGGCATTCAGGCGAACCAGTTGACGCTTGACGCGGCAAACCAGGCGGTGGCGCAAGATCCTAATTCGGCCGCCGCGCAGCACGCGTTGCATCGTGCAAATATTTTCGTGGCGGCAGGAGCGGATAAGCCGTTTCTTTCCGTTCTGGCCGAAGACGCGAATGATGCGATTATCGTCGGTGGATACCGCCTGGCGATGAAGACCACGGACGGTGGAAAGACCTGGCAGGACTGCAGTCTGCATATCGGTGATCCGATCAGCCAGAATCTGTATGATATTGCGACGGTTGGTTCTAACCTGTACATCGCCGGTGAAGCGGGGAATGTTTTTGTTTCCACCGATGGCGGCAATAGTTTTCCCATGACTATCGCGCCGACCGATGCGACGATGTTCGGTGCCCTGGCGACCGGCGATAACGGTGTCCTCGTGTTCGGTGTTGCCGGACAGGCCTACCGCAGCGATGACAACGGTAAGACCTGGCAGGTAGTGAAACAGTTTGATTCCGAGGCGAACCTGCTGGCGGCCCGGACGCTCAGCTCAGGCGCTATCGCCGTTGCCAATGAAGCGGGTGTCATCTACGTTTCGCGGGACCATGCGCATAGCTTTACCGCGCTGCCGCAGGCTCAGCCGATGGCAATTTTCGATTTTGTTCCGGCCGAGAACGGTGATGTTATCGCCGTCGGCAATCTCGGCGTGCTGCGTATTCCTGCCCAAGACTTCAGCCAGAACTAGAACGGGGAAATTCCGTGGCCATTAATACCGATCCATCACCCGTCATTGCTGATATCACGCAATTTGACCAGAAGTCAGGCTCGTTCCTCGAAGGGCTGCTGTTCAATCACCGGCCGGTGATTCTTTTGATGTGCCTGCTGGCGACCCTGTTTTTTGGCTTCTCGGCGACGCAGACAAAGCTGAACGCCAGCTTCGAGAAAATGATTCCGACGCATCAGGCGTTCATTGTCAACTTCATCAACCATTATGATGTGCTGCAGAGCCAGGGCAATGCAATCCGCATTGTGGTGACCGCTAACAAGGGCACGATTATCGACCCGCATTACATCTCCGTGCTGGAGAAGATCAACGACCAGGTCTTCCTGCTGCCGGGCGTCGACAGAGGCTATATGACCTCGCTCTGGACGCCGTTGACACGCTGGCTGGCGGTGACGCCCGATGGATTGGAGGGTGGGCCGGTCATTAATAGTGAGACCTATGACGGTAGCCCGGCGCAACTTGAAATCATCCGGCAGAATATTGAGAAAACCGGACAGATCGGGCAGATTGTCAGCCCGGACTTCACTTCGAGCATGATCTACGTGCCGTTGATGGAGAACGACAATCTCACCGGCAAGCCGCTGAACTACGGCGAGCTGGCGCGTGACCTTAACCAGATCCGCGACCAGTACGCGACGCAGGGTGTGACGCTGCATATCGTTGGCTTCGCCATGGTCGTTGGCGACATGATCAACGGCATCAATGAAATTCTCGCGTTCTTTGCCGTCTCCATTCTCATCGCAACCTGCGCCTTGTACTGGTACACGCGCTGCGTCCGCAGCACATTGCTGGTGGTGACGGCGTCGCTTGTGGCTGTGACCTGGCAGATGGGTTTGCTGCCGCTGCTGGGCTTCGACCTCAACCCCTATTCGGTGCTGGTTCCCTTCCTGGTGTTTGCAATAGGCATGAGCCATGGCGCGCAGAAGATGAACGGCGTGATGCAGGACATTGGCCGCGGCACGCACCCGCTCATTGCCGCGCGCTATACGTTCCGCCGGTTGTTCCTGGCTGGGTTCGCAGCCCTCACCTGCGACGCGGCCAGCTTTGCCGTGCTGATGACGATTAAGATCGAGGCCATCCGTGAACTGGCGTTGATTGCCAGTCTGGGCGTCGGGATCCTGATCTTTACCAACCTGATCATGCTGCCGATGCTGTTGAGCTACACCGGTGTCAGCCGTAAGGCGGCGGTGCGTAGCATGCGGACCGAACTGTCCGAAGAGCACGGCCGCGTTTCGCATCCACTTTGGAATTTTTTGGATCTGTTCACGCAGCGCCGTTATGCGACGCTTGCGATTTGCGTTGCTGTGATCCTTGGTTGCGTTGGCTGGTATGTTGGCCGTGGCGTGCAGGTGGGTGATTTGAACCAAGGTGCGCCCGAGTTGCGGCAGGCGTCGCAGTACAACAAGGATAATGCATACATCCTGGGCCATTATGTCACGGGCAGTGACGTGCTAGTGGTGATGGTGGATACGCCGCCGGGCGCTTGCACGGATTATAAGACTATTTCCACGATCGATGCGCTGGAATGGCAATTAGACCAGATGCGCGACGTGAAATCCACCGAGTCGATGGCATCCTTTGCCGCCATGGCAACCATGCTATTGACCGAGAACGCGCCTAAATGGGCAGCGCTTGATCTGACGATGAACGATTACATCGTGTACTCGCCGCGACGGCTGGTGAATCAGGATTGCAGTTTCCTGCCGCTTTATGTCTCGCTGGTCGACCATAAGGCAGCAACGCTGAATGCCGTGGTTGGCACCATCCAGAAGTTTATTGCTGATCCAAAAAATCAGAGTACCGATTTCAAAATTTCGCTGGCAGGCGGTAATGCGGGCATTGAGGCCGCGACCAATATCGTCATCAAGCAGGCGAACGACCAGATGCTCTATCTGGTGTACGCGGCGGTGATCATTTTCTGCTTCATTACCTTCCGTTCCTGGCGCGCGGTACTGTGCGCGGTGCTGCCACTGGTGCTTACCTCCATTCTCAGCCAGGCGCTGATGGTGTGGCTGCATATAGGCATTAAGGTCGCGACGCTACCGGTGATTGCGCTGGGTGTGGGCATTGGCGTTGACTATGCTTTGTATGTTCTAAGCATCTGCCTGAAGCAGCTGCGAGCGGGCGCTAGCCTGTCGGAAGCCTATCATCGGACGTTGTTGTTTACGGGCAAAGTTGTGCTGCTGACCGGCTTCACGCTCGCCGCCGGTGTGGTGACGTGGGTGTTCGCACCGATCAAGTTCCAGGCCGATATGGGGCTGCTGCTCTCGTTCATGTTCGTATGGAATATGCTTGGTGCGCTGATACTGCTGCCGTCGCTGGCGTACTTCCTGTTGCCGCAGTCGCTCTTTAAGCAAGCAGATGCGCAGGCCGTTGGCTCAGCTAATATCGCGGCCAGGCAAAAAGGCCAGAACTCCGCGAAGCGGTCTTTGTCAGTGCCATAAGCGGAAGCGGCGTAATAATTAGTAACTGAGTTTTCCAATCTGCTTTGTTTGGAAACGACAGTAATGGGCATCGCGTTGACGAAAGGGCTATAGCCATGGCGTTCGAGCCGAGGATACTGAAGGACATCGTAGTTGCCGACTTAGGCGCCGGTATGGCCGCGGCACTGGTTTCAAAATTCCTTGCCGAGTGGGGTGCTGAAATCATTCGGGTGGAACCGGCGCAAGGTGATCCGTTCGGCGCCATCTATCCTGCCCATGAAGTCTGGCGGCGCGGCAGTAAAATTGACCGGGAAGCGGGCCGCTCTGTGGCGGCGTTAAACAGTCTGGTTGCCAGGGCGGATATCTGCATTGTTGGTGGTGAGGACTATCCTGGTCTTGCCCGCCATGATGCGGGTGCTGTATCGGCACAAAACCCGCGGCTGATTGTGCTGAATATCGAAGGATACCCGGCTGGTACGGAACATGCGGGCCGGCCGGCGACGGATGTGCTTGTGCAGGCGCGCTCGGGCCTTGCGTACGAGCATTATTCCAAACGGCCTTTGGTGATGAGTTTTTCACCGGCGAATTACGGTGCGGCTTGCCGTGGATTGGCGGGGTTGTTCGCGGCACTTTATGAGCGCGAGGGAAGCGGCAAAGGGCAGGTTGTTTCAACGTCTCTGTTCGAAGGCGCCTTGACCTGGGCGGCTGGGCTCTGGTGCGATGTGGACAAACCGACCGCGAATACGAAATTTGTTATGCCAAAAGATCCATATCCGCTGATCTTCCGCTGTGCGGACGGTGTGTATGTGCATATTGTGATTGGTGCGGCGGGTTCCAAATACCGCATGTATCAGGCGTTGGAAATCGATGATCCGAGCGTGCTGCCGAACGATAGCGGCATGCCCAAGCCGACCGATGACCCGAAGAATTTTTTTGGCAATATTGATCTGCTGGCCGAGTATGTGGCGAAGAAGCCGAGCGCGGAACTGCTGGAGCGCATTTGGGCGCTGGGGCTTCCCGCCGAGCCGGTGCTGCCGCCGGGCGAGTGCTGGGACAGTCCCCAGATTCAGTACAACGGCACGATCGTGACCGATGCGGACGGTACGAGGCATGTGGGCCAGCCGATTACCATGGAGGTTTCGCCGGCGCCGTATGGCGGGCCGCCGAAGCGCGTGGGGCCGCGTCCGCTGGATGGCGTGCGCGTGGTTGATTTTGGCGCATTTGTCGCGGGACCGTTTGCTTCCCTCGTGATGGCTGATCTTGGTGCCGAAGTTATCAAGGTTGAGACACCCGCGGGTGACCCGAACCGCAGTATTTTCCGTTCCTGGTCACCGGTGAGTCGTGGTAAGCGGGCGATTTCGGTGGATTTGAAGCACCCCGAAGGGCTGGCGCTGGCGAAAAAGATATGCATGAAATCGGACATTATCACCAGCAATTTCCGCACCGGGGTTTCCGCGCGGCTGGGGATTGATCCCGCCAGCCTGCATGCGGCAAAGCCCGAGCTGATCGTGCTGGAAAGTCCGGCCTATGGTTCCAGCGGGCCGCTCGCGGAGCGTGCCGGATTCGACCTGGTGATGCAGGCGTTGTGCGGGCATGAGTACCGTGCCGGCGGCAAGGGCAATGAGCCGTTGTGGAACCGCACCTCGATGGTGGATTACGGTGGCGGCCTGCTGGGTGCGATTGGCGCGCTTGCCGCGTTGTACCATCGCGCCCGCACGGGTGAGGGCATGACGCTGTACTGCGCGTTGGTGAGTGCCGGTATTTATCTGCTCTCAGAGATTGTGCAGCGGCCGGATGGCCGGTTTGAGGGAGCCGAGCCGCTTAATGCGACGCGGACCGGCTACGGCCCGGCTGAGGCGCTCTATGAGACCGCTGACGGCTGGGTCGCCATTGCGGTGCGCGGGGTGGCGGCTGGGGCTGCCCTGGCGAGTGTGCTCGGGTTGCGGGATGGACTGGCCGGGGAGCCGTTGGCTTGGGGTGACAAGGAGGCTGGGTTGATCGCGGGGGCCGTGCGCGGGCACGACACAGCGGGTTTGCTCGCGGCGCTGGATAAAGCCGGTGTGTGGGCGGAAGAATGCCTGCGCAACAACGAGCGCGTGGTTTTGAATGACCCGAGCTTACGGGCCAGCGGGACGGTGCGCGCCGCGCTGCATCCGCAGTTTGGTGAGGTGCGGGAGCTTGGGCCCATGATCCGCTTCTCGCGGTCTTCCGCCGGCACTGAGAACCATGCGCCGCTGCTGGGGGAATCGACGCGGGACATACTTGTTGAGCTGGAGTTCACGGCCGCCGAGATTGATGCGCTGTGGGAGCGCAAAGCCGTTTCCTGACCTGGGTTTGGGGTAGCGGGCGCGCCGGGGGAACTGGCGCGCATTTTTGGGAACCATAAGGAAATGCATCCATGTTAGACGCATCTGTGCTGAATCCGTTTTCGGTTGATCCGTGCGATGAGCTGCCGCATGCGGCGGAGGGCAAGCCGAACTGGACGGAGTATTATTACTTTTTCGGCTTCGACCGGAATACGGAACATGCGGTTAGCGTGCATATCGGCCGTGAGCCGACGGATACGGACATCTGGCGGGCGGTGATCGGCGTTTACCTGCCAGGCGGCAAGCTGCTGGTGGGACGGTATTTTGGCCGGGATGGCGCGGCGGAGGGGCCAGGGGCCGGGCCGATGCAGGTGCGTTGTCTGGAGCCGATGCGGCGGTGGTCGTTGAAATTCGATGGGCTGCTGGAGCAGTCCGACCGGGTTGCTTCGGCGAACCGGCCGCATCCCAGTGCGATTGCGCAGGTGGCGAGCTTTGATCTGGTTTTTGAAGGCGCGGCGCCGATGTGGGACCTGGGGAAGAGCGAACTCTCCAAGGGCTTTGTGTTCGTCAAGGAAAATGCTGGGGAGGAATCCAAGTCCCACCATTGGGAGCAGATTGGCCGGGTGCGGGGCAGCCTGACGGTGGGTGGCGAGAGGCTGGCGTTTGATGGCGGGGGGAATCGCGATCATTCGTTTGGGCCGCGCGACTATACGCCAATGGTGAGCAGCATGTGGGTGAATGCGTATTTCCCCAGCGGTAAGGCGTTGATGCTGATGGGCACGCGGGTGGGGCCGGTCTTCATTCAAGGCGGGTATATTTTCCGCAATGACGGCAGCCGGCTGGAGGTTGTGCGTTTTGTGGAAGCGCCGGCGGGTGAGGGCGATGCAACGCCGGTTGGCAGCGTGGCGGCTGATCCGCTGGCCGACCCGGCGCAGAAAAACTTTCGCGTGGTGGTGGCGACCGCCGCCGGGGAAGAGGTGATTACCGGCGAACTGGTGCATGCCATGGCCTCGACGAATCTCTCGCCAAACCATGAACTGCTCGGCACTGACCTGGATTATCCCGGCAAAGGGTTTCAGTTCTGCGAATGTCCCACCCGCTACTCCTGGAACGGCGAAGAGGGGATGGGACATTTTGAGCGCATCACGCAACTTCGCTTCCTGCGTGCAACGGATAAATAAACATGATTCGCAATAACGATCTGCATCGCTTCATCACATCCATTTCGACGGCGCTAGCCGGGCCGATCATGGGGGATTTACAATCGGACGGCGTGCGCCGGTTGAGCGGGGTGCTGTTGTTGCTTCTGGACCGGATTGCCTCCGACCTGGCTGATGGCAATGTGATTGCGGCGGACACGTTGCGGCAATGGGAAGAGTTGGAGAGCGAAGTTGCGGCGGTGGGGCTGGCGGGCGCGCCGGCCGTGGCCGAGGAGCCGGGGTTGGTACGCGAGACGCTGGACCGCCGTATTACGGCTGTGCAGCAGCAGCTTTGCGTGCCGGCGGCGTTTGATGGTTTGGTTTCGCGCCTGCGCGGGAATGATCCGGGGGCGCGGGCCTGGATGAAGAAGGCCTCCGGGACGGTGCTGCAAATCAACCAGAAGTTTGAGGATAGTTTTGAAGCGCAGGGCAACCGCAAGGTGGAAGTGGCGGTGGATAGGGGCGCCGCGTTGCGCACGGGTTTAGCGGCGTATTTGAAGCAGCGGTATCCGCAATTGCCGGATGATCCGTTGGAAGAGTTTTTTGTTGCCTCGGGCGGGTTTTCGAAAGTGACGGCGTTGTTCACACTGCCGGAGAATGATGTGCTGCCGCGGCGGTTGGCGTTGCGGCTGGATATTCCGAACGCGATCACCCCGGCGGTGCTTGCCGACGAATATCCGATTCTGGAACAGGTGTATCGGCTGGGCCTGCCGGTGCCGCGGCCATTGTTGTTTGAGCCGGATGCAAGCCATCTGGGCGGGGCGTTTGTCATCAGCACGCAGGTGGAGAATGCCAAGGTGGCGGGCTCGCCGTTCCATGAGGACCGCAAGAAGGGCGGTACAAATATCGGACCGGAATTCGGGCGGGAGGTGGCCCGGCTGCTGGCGGATTTGCATCGCGGCACGCTGGAGACGGCGCCTGATCCGGAAATCGCCAAGGCGCGGGATGGGATTATTGCGGCATTGACCGCCGAGTGGCGGACAATGGACAAGCCGCCGTTCTCGCTGGGGCTGGACCTTGGCCTGGCCTGGCTGGCGGCGAACCCGCTGCCGCTGGACCGGCCGGTAACGCTGATCCACGGGGATTTCGCGCCGCATAATGTGCTGACGCGCGATGGCCATGTTGCGGCGCTGCTGGATTGGGAGCTGGCCAAGCGCTGCGACCCGGCGGAGGATCTGGCGCAGGCAAAAATGCTGATGACCCGCGGGATTATCGATTGGGATGATTTCGTTGCCACGTATATCGCGGCCGGCGGCCCGGCGATTGCGTGCGATCCGCATGCGGTGGCGTATTATGCGATTATTATTTTCCTGCAGCACGGCGTGAACGAGACGCGGCTGCGCAACCATTATCTGCGCGCGACACGCTCGGATATGGAGGCGATGATCTGCGCCAGCCATTTTCAGGACCGGCTTAATTTGTACCAGGCCAAGTCGCTGGATGAAGCGTTGGCGCTGCAAAAATAAGACCCGGCGCGAGCACGGGAAATGAGGAGGAGTGGATAAATGAAAGCCATTGTTTGCCACGCGTTTGGGCCGATTGAGACACTGCGCTACGAGGATCTGCCGCGCCCGGTTCCCGGAGCCGGTGAAGTGCTGGTGGAAGTGCATGCCGTCGGCGTCAACTTTACCGACGTGCTGGCGGTGGAAGGCCGCTCGCAGTTGAAGCGGCAGTTCCCGATTGTGCCAGGTGTGGAAGCCGCGGGCGTAGTGTTGCAGGTTGGGCCGGGTGTTACTTTGGTGAAGCCAGGCCAGCGGGTGCTGGGAACGTGCATTTCCGGTTCCTACGCCGAGGAAGTTGTTTTCGACGAGCATGAGGTGTTCCCGATTCCCGACAGCATGGATATGCGCGTGGCGGCGACTTTCTATGTTGCCTCGATGACGGCGCATTACGCTTTGCACGATCGCGCGAAATTGCAGCCCGGCGAGAATTTGTTGGTACTGGGTGCCGGCGGCGGCGCGGGGCTGGCGGCGGTGCAGATAGGCAAGGCGCTGGGGGCGCGGGTTGTTGCCGGGGCATCCTCAGAAGAAAAACTGGCGCTGGCGGCGCGGTTTGGCGCCGATGCGGGGTTGCAATATCCCAGGGGGCCGCTTGATCTGGCGGGCCAGAAAGAACTTGCGGAGGCTTTGTTCACGCACACGCGCAACCTGGGTGTTGCGTCACCTGTTGAAGTCAAGATCAGTTCCGTGCGCGACGCGGCGGGTTATCATGTGATTTTTGATGGTGTCGGCGGCACTTATGCGGAACCGGCGCTGCGCGCACTTTCCTGGGAAGGGCGCTATCTATCCGTCGGATTTGCAGCTGGAGTGCCGAAAGTTTCGCTCGGGCCGATCTTGTTCAAAAACGCTGTGGTCATGGGTATTCAGCCGGCGGAGGATATTATCCGCCAGCCCGGACGCAGCCCGGTGGCGATGGCGCGGATGCTGGGGTGGTACGAGCAGGGTTTGCTGAAGCCCGACATCACGGCAGAGTTCCCGCTGAAAGATGCGGCTGAAGGCATGCGTCTGCTTGCTGAGCGGAAAGCGACGGGCCGCGTTGTGCTGGTGACGGAGCGGGCCGGGTGAGGCCAAGGACATATCGGCCATAAAATTGGGGCGTTTCCAGTGCTGGAAACGCCCCAAAATTTTGTGCGGCTAGGCTGGAGAGTTACTTGGCGACGTACACGATGTGGTTTTGTGTGAACTCAGCCAGTCCTTCGAGGCCGAGTTCCGAACCCATGCCGGATTGCTTGGCGCCGCCGGCGGGAACATCCGGGTGGACATTGAGGTGCTGGTTTACCCAGACGATGCCAGAGTCGATTTTCATCGCGACTTCAAGCCCGCGGTCCGGATCGGCGGTCCACACCGTGCCGCCCAGGCCGTAGGTTGTGTCGTTGGCGCGGGCGATGACGTCGTCGATGGTGGAAAAGCGAAGCACCGGAAGGACCGGGCCGAACTGTTCCTCGCGGACGAGGCGCGCATTGTCCGCGATGTCGCGGACAATGGTGGGGCGGATGAAGTAGCCGGGGCCTTCGTGGGCCACGCCACCAGCAATGATCGTGCCTTCGCTGCGGGTTTCTTCAATGAGCGCACGCACTTTGTCGAACTGGGCCTTATTTTGCAGCGGGCCCATTTGAACGCCCTGCTTCATGCCGTCCTCGACGATGGCGGCATTGGCCAGTGCCGCGAGTTCTGTGCACATTTCCTCGTAGAGTGAATCATGCACGTAAAGGCGTTTGATGGCCAGGCAAACCTGGCCGGCGTTTATCATGGCGCCCGCGAAAATTTTCGGTGCGACGACTTTCGGGTCGGCGTCGTCGAGGACGATGCCGACGTCGTTGCCGCCGAGTTCGAGGGTGACGCGCTTGAGTGTGCCCGCAGCACTTTCCATCACTTTTTTGCCGGTGGCGGTGGAGCCGGTGAAAGAGACTTTTGCGATATCCGGATGCTTGGTAAGCAAGCCGCCGAGATCGTTGAGGTCGGTGATCATGTTGAACACGCCGGCGGGCAGATGTTCATTGCAGATTTCGGCGAAACGCAGGCTGGAGAGCGGCGTGGTGGGGGCGGGTTTTGCCACCACGGTGTTTCCTGACAGCAATGCTGGCGTGATTTTGACCATCATGATGGTCATCGGGTAATTCCACGGCGTGATCGCGGCGACGACGCCAAGTGGCGTGCGGTGCTGGACGATTTTTTCGTTTTCATCTTCTTTGAGAATTTTAGTGGGGAGTTCCATGCTGCCGAGAATACGCAGCATCGCCACGGCGCCGCCGATTTCACCGGTGGCATCGGCCAAAGGTTTGCCTTGTTCGGTGGTAAGGAGGCGCGCAAATTCATCAAGCCGCGCTTCCAGGCTGGCGGCGATGGCGAAAAGCTTGGCGCGGCGTGTCTCGGTGGTAAGTTTCGACCAGGACGGGAAGGCGGCTTTTGCGGCTTGCACGGCAGCTTCAAGCTGGGCGGCATCGGCGCGGGGGCAACTGGTTATAACGTCTCCGGTTGCGGGGTTCAGGACATCCATGCTCAAGGCGCCCGGCGTGAGTTGGCCGTTGATAAGTAAGCGGTAATCGGACACTTTATTTCTCCCTAATTTCACCGGGTTCAAACGACCCAAGCTTCATAATCCACATTGCAGTTAACAATCAGAAGGCCATTTTGCACGAGACACGCAATTGGCTGCCAATGCTGGTTCTAGTTGTACTCAATTTCATTCTAAGCAGCCATGGACGACAAGTAAGTTCTATCCCTGTATCTGTGCGCACAGTCAATATGTGAATTATATAGTGGTGGCTAATAAATTATTTGCCGGTATTCGTCTTTCAAGTTAGGTATTTTGAATAAACCGGATAAAAATCCAAGCGGAGGAAACCGAGATGAAATTCACAGCAGCTGTGCTGCGTGATGGTACGGATCGGATGTCGTTCGAGACGATGACGGCAGTTGATCTTCGTGCGGGCATTGCCGGAGCTGCCCAGATAATGCGCCGGCTTATTGTCATTGGTTTGGCGCGCTAGATGTTTCCGGACGGTGCCGCGTGGGGCCATTGGCTTGGTCTCCCTGCATAGTGCGGAGGCGCGCGGCTCGTTTCAGCTGGTCTCGTTCATTGGGCAGGGCAAGACGATTCGGGGGATTTGCGAGGGTGACAGAGTGCCCGGTGAATTTATCGCGGTGTTGATCGAGCATTTCATGGCGGGCCGGTTTCCGGTCGATAGGCTGGTGAACTTCTGCGACTTTGAGGATCTGGACCGGGCGCTGCGTGACCCCGCATCGGCCAACGTTATGAAGCCGATTGTGCGCATCAGCAAAATCTGAAAACGGATATTTGAGAGGAAAAGCGTCATGGATTTTTGTACTGTTGAACGCGAGGGCCGTCTGCCGATTGTCACGATGAACCGGCCGGACAAGCTGAATGCGTTGATACCGGAATCGCATGATGAGATGGCGGTGATTTTTAACGAGTTCCAGGCGGATGATACGCTGGATGTGGCGATTTTGACGGGTGCTGGGCGCGGGTTTTGCAGCGGGTCGGATATTTCCGCCTATGTTGCGGGGACCAACCGGCCGCTGCCGCCCGAAGGTGGTGGGGGAATTACGCATAATCACCGTCTGACCAAGCCGATTATCGCGGCGGTGAATGGCGTGGCGATGGGGGCGGGTTTGAGATTGCCCTGGCGTGCGATCTGTTGATTGCCTCAGAGGACGCAGCTTTTGCCTTGCCGGAACCGCTGGTGGGCGCGGCGGCACTTGGCGGCGGGATTTTTCAGCTCTGCCGCAAGCTGCCGTATGCGATTGCCATGAATTTGCTGATGACCTGCGATCGGCTTTCGGCGGTGGATGCGTATCGCTATGGGCTGGTTAACCAGGTGGCGCCGGCCGGCGAGGTGTTGACGGCAGCCAAGGCGCTGGCGGCGCGGATTATGCGCTGTGCGCCGGTTGCGGTGCAGGCGACCAAGCAGATGGCGGCGCTGGCTCTGCGGAGCGCGCCACCTGATGAGGCGGCGAGGGAGGAAGTTATTGCCCGGACGCGTGTGATGTCGAGCGAGGATTTCAAGGAGGGCATGACGGCGTTCATGGAACGGCGGAAGCCGGTTTGGTTGGGCCGCTAAGTTTACCGCGCGTTTTTTACCACATAGCCAAGAAACAGGGAGCCGCCATGAAGTTCATCGGGAGAGACAAGGTCAAGCAATATACCAAGGCTGACTTTATCCGCCAGGAGCCGCATGGGCCGCTGTGGCAGGACAGTGCCTGGCTCAACTGGTGGGATGTGGAAGGCCAGGTTGGAGGTGTGCACCGGATTGGCCATGAATACGGCAAGCCGGATGGCCAGCCCGACAAGGTGGCGGCCTGGACTAATTTGGTGACGCCGAAGGGTGTGTACCGGCGTATTCGCTATTTGCCGTTGCGCGAGGCAGACAAACTGCCCATGGGCTGGGGCGGTGGCGACGACACGGTGCGGGTTGAGTTTGATGACAAGGGTGACTCCGAGTGGATAATCAACGACCCCGAATATGGCGTTTCGGCGCGGCTGCATTTTTCCGATTTCCACGGGGCGTTTATGGGCTTTCCGAGCTCCGGGCGGACCTTGGAGGATATTGCGCCGGACCATATCGATGTGGCGGGTAGCGTGACGGGGACGATTACCATGCAGGGCGATACGTTCCAGGCTAATGGCATGGGTTCGCGTGACCATGGCTGGGGACATCGGGACCTGCACACCATGTTGTCGCACCGCTATGTGTCCGGCACTTTTGGCCCTGAATTCGCGTTTTGCGCATGGGCAATCCACAACGGCGTGAACGATACGGTGGAGGCATTTGGCTGGGTTGTTAAAACCCATGCCGTGATATTCCCGACGGATATCGACATTGTAGCGTATACGGAGATTGACTCCGCTTCAACGCGCGGGGGGCGGATTGTGTTCACCGTGCCGGATGGTGAGGTAGTGGATTGTGAGCTGACTGCCGCGGCGCTGGGATTGATGAATTACTTCCACAACATGCCGAACCTGAACACGCTTTGTGTGGCCAAGTGCAATGGCAGGGTGGGGGCGGGCATGTTTGAAAGCTCCTCGAATTACCATCAGGGGCACCGGGCGCCGACGAAAATGCTGCGCGGATTGGTCGGTGACGGATATTTCCCGGCGGTGCCGGAGGGGCAGTGGAATGTGCCGGGGACCTCGTTTATCCCTAACATTACAGTTGCACTTTAGATTTAAAATGTGCCTGTTGTGCCACGGCTTGATGAGCTCGTCGCCACAGTGACCAAGCTATGACGTAGGCGGGTCGGATACGTTTTTGTGCGAGTCGGT